>JGI26466J51736_1000569_pt1 | contig 16718 bp, 17 predicted proteins | sample PerSpoCPS_CMetaG_FD_51736 | JGI IMG/M metagenome (IMG submission 51736) | reverse complement strand
CCGTCGCGGAGAGTCGTGTCAAGAACTTCAACGTAATCGATTCAACCACCCCTGGCATGGGATGCGCCGACCATCCTGCATTTAAACTTATACTGGCCCGACAACCCCTATGAAAACAGCAACAGGCTACAACAGTAAATACCGGTGAAGCCGGAATATAGCGGGTGCCTGCTACGGCCACAAGGGATTTTTAGACAAGGTCCCTGAGCTGCTGATGNAGGACATGATTGAGGGGTTCAGGAGGCATGATATTGAGTTAGCTATGCTTAGAGAGGATATGGNCAGTCTGAAAGGCTTTATATCACATCACACAATAGGCTTGCTGGATGTCGTTATCGGCGGGCGAGATAGTAAGGCTGCTGAAGTCTGACAAAGATGCTTTGAGGGAGCTTGCTGTCGCCGTAGCCTCGGAGCCNGAGCTGAGGCTTGCTGTGATAAACGCGGTCATCGCAGACGTAGCCACAAAACAAGACCTCCAACAACTAAGACAGGAGTTGAAGGGAGAGATAGCCCAGCTTAGGCAAGAGTTGAGGGGGGAGATAGCGCAGCTGCGGCGGGAGATGAACACAAACTTCAGATGGACAATAGGCCTAATAATCGGAATATGGGGAACAACAGTAATCCCACTACTCATGAAAATGGCTGGAGTAATCTAACGCATTAACTCCCCCGAAAACAGCAGAATAAGTATTGTTGCAACAAGAAATCCAGTCTGGGGAGTAGTCATATTTGCTGCTAATTTGATTTATATTGCATGGACGGTTTAATAGTTACCGACCCTCCTGTCTAGGGTGGTGGAGTTGTTTGGTTAGGGTTGGGTATGTTAAGCCGTTGAGGCTCCTGGTTAGGAAGAGGGTGGGATATGTTAGGCCGCTAAGGATGGGGGTCCATGGGGGTCAGGATAAAGTACGGGGGATGTCTCACTAGATTTAGTAGCCATAGTTAACACTGGTTACGAAACGGATGTACCGGAAATTCTTGTCCCAGTCAGTGTTGCGGAGAGGCTTGGATTATTCCCAAGGCTGCCGGACGGTACCATAGTCGAGACATACAAGACCGCGTCAGGGTTGATGAAAACATACAGGGTTGGTGGTGCTTCCACAACCCTACTTATAGGGGGGAGCCGAGGCAAGGGATGTCAGAACGTACATCGTCATCTCCGAGTACACAGACGAGCCCATGATAAGCGACCAACTGGCCAGCGAATTCGGCATAGTGGTCGAAGACCCCGCCAAAGGTCTGTGGAGACCTAGAAGCAGTGAGAGATAGCATTCAAGTAAATGATGGATGAGGTTATTTCTCTACAAGCTCCGCCTCGTGAACTATGAGGTATCCATAGTAACCTTTCCAGACCTTCTCAACGCGTTTCGGCTGTAGCCGTTTTCTGAAAATGGGGCAGTCAAGGACGAGTGTCTCTATCTCCCCGCCCTCACCTGCGGGGTGGACGCCGTACCTCTGCTTTAGGATGTCAAGCTCCCGAACCGCATCCTCGTCGATGACCCGTCCAAGCCATTCCTCTCCCAAGCCAGCCGCTGCAACGGCCACAACCATAACCCGAAAACCCTCGGAGACTATTTGTCTGAGTAGCTGGCCTGGCTCCTGGCCCCAGAGCGGTGAGACAAGCTTGAGGCCGTGTTTCTCAGCAGCTTTCTCCATCCTGCTGCGTTGGTAGCTGCTGGCAAGCGCCCCTGTCAAAAGCCCGTCAACCCTCCCAGAAACCTCGCCCAAAGCCCTGTCCAAAGTCTCCTCCTCACCGCCCTCCACAGGCACAAGCAACTGCCTCAAACCCATCGACTCGGCTTGAAGAGGGGTTAGGTGTATGTTGGGGTAGTGGAAGAGGTAGCTGTCAACGGACTTGGGGATGAATGTCAGAAGAACCTCAACACTATGACCCATACGTCCCGCCGAGTATATCGCGTATGTCGAGTCCTTCCCGCCGGAGAAAAGCGCTGCCAGCCTCATCCACATACGCCTGCTAAGCCCTAAATTTATCCACTTGCCGAGACCAACACACGCATAGAGAGTTGTGTGAAAGTGGATGGGGCGGCNTCCTTTTCGTTCGGCGGCCGGACAAATAAGATGCCGCTTTGAGGCATCGTTGACCCATCTGTGTTTACTTCTCAGTGGAGACTTTGGCCTTGATGAGCCCCTTGGCAACCTCGTCCTCCAAGATCTTGACACCGTATTCCTCTAATATGCCCTTCATCGCCTCGTAAACGCATTGGGTTGACTCCACTCTGCTGCCGGCGCCTACGAGCACGAGTTCGTATTGTTTTCCTGCGATGTAGCGGGCTTCAAGCTTTTTCAGCGGGAAGAAGCGGCCTATTGTGCGGGCTAGCTGGAGCAGTTCTTCAAAGCTCTCTGTATGGACTTTGAGGTATTTTGCGACATCCCTTCCCAGCTGCTTGAACTTTTTCAGGATAAGCTCCCTGTCACGGGCGTAAAGCTCTGCTATTACGGTGTCCATGAAGTCTGATGGGAGGACGACGGCGTCCAAGTCCCGTAGAATCAGATAGGCTGTCAGCAGGTTTTTGAGGTCCTGTATCTCGAGGTTTTCCCTGATAAGCTCTAGAGAGGTTTTAAGTATCTGGTTTGTGAGGGAGTAAAGAGTCATATGCTTTTCTTCAGCAAGTTTTGAAAGCGCCTCCGCTATCTCGGCGTCGACCGCCAAAGACGCCCGAACCATGCGTATACAAACCCCGGTAGGGATATAAATGTATGTATATATGTGCATCCGTACGCACAGAAACAGCCTGCTGCTACCCGCTATCTTCTGTGGAATATTTTCCTGAAGAACAGCACAGCCAGCCCTGATAGGACGACTATTGCTAGGAGGTTTAGCATTGGGGTGTTTGTCATGAGGGGTGTGCTGAAGACTTGCAGCTCCTGAGGTCTCACAGCGTATATGTAGAGTGCGTGATCCCCTGCCACAGCAATAGTGGCTAAGCTCCAAGCAAAGACAAAGCCAGCTGACATCATTAACCCCACGACCCATGCTAGGAAAACGCTCTTCAACGAGAAGATTGAGGGTGGACGTGTTGCCAGCTTCCTGACCCCATCCACCTCCCATGCAGGAACCGGTGGAAAGAGCTTGGTGAAAACAAAGACCACAAGGGCCAGCCCGGCGAAGGAACCTAACGTCAGCAACACCTCGGTAAGGGTGGGTATGTAGTATGGGGTTGCTGACTGGACTGTGGGGAGTCTCATCTCATTCAACAGACCGGGTACAACTATTAAGACCCTCTTCACCCACATGGCAGGCAGAACAACCGCGGCCATCACCACAGTTGTTTTATGTGTTCTGAGTCTTGGAACCAGCAGCACCACTGAAGGTATGACGAGCGACGCCAGCATATACCATGTTAAAGGACTGTAGGGCCCCAGCCACATATACTGGGAGACTTTTATGTCCTCTTCAACCGCAGCGTATCTAACTGTGAACGTTTCAGCCATAAAGAAGTAAAGGTATGCAAGTGAGAAGACTGCGAGAAGTTTTGCAAGCTGGGTGAAGCTGTGGTCGGTGATTATGTCTCCTAAACGATATCTCCATCGGATTATCGCCGCGGTCAGGATGACAAGTGAGAGGCCTGTGAGTAATGCGCCGATGATAAAGTATGGCCCCATCAAGGCGTCGTTCCATGTCGGCACAGACTTCATTATCCCGAAAATCCAACCTGTGACCGTGTGCATCATTATGGCAACGGGGATTGTTACGACCCCCAATATCTTCAAGGCGTTTTCAAGTAGGTGGGTTTGTTTTTCCTCCCCAACCCAATCATAACGGAGCAGGTTGTATATCCTAGAAAGCCTGCTCCCGGTCTCCGAAAGTAATGCGGCATCGGGGATGACGGATAGGTGTAGATACCCTAGGCTCATAAGCAGGTAGAATAGGAGCACGATTACGTCCCAGCCTACTGGTGACTGTATCCTACCGTAAACGGGTATGTAGAGGAGGGCGCGCCAAAGCTGTCCCACGTCAAAAAGTATGTTCAGGGCAGCCATCAGCAAGCTCCCGACAGTCAGTATCTCAGCCACCCTGCTTATCGGCTTCCCCCAATCAAGCTTAAGCAGCCTTATGACGGCGGAGATGAAGGTGCCCGACATGCTTACACTGATGTAGAAGACGAAGTTCGCCATGTAAACNCCCCATGCGACGGGGCGGTTAAGCCCTGTTACAGCAAGCCCCTCCCTAAGCTGTGTCATCCAGGCGTAAAACGCAAGCCCTAAAACCGCCAGCAGGAAGAGTAGGAAGGCTGCAGAGCTTTTTGTGAACGGTGATGGGAGGTATAGCTGTCTTGTCTCAGCCATCTCACTTCNCCTCCTTCAGGTAAATCACCTTAGGCTCCGTCCCAAGCTCCTCAAAAAGCCTCATGGCACGCTTGCTTCTCGAAAGCTTGTAAACAATACTGTTAGGGTTGTCGAGGTCTCCGAAAATCAGTGCTCTCCCCGTGCAGCTTCTTACACATGAAGGAAGGTAGTTAAGCTCCCTGAAGTCAAAATCCTCCCACTTTGATGGGTCTTCATTCTCGACGACTTCATCGTCCTTCTCCAGCAACCTCCTCATCAAAACATCGACGGAGTTGCTAATAGCTTCTTCAAGACTACCTGCCCTTTCCGCTTCTTTTAACACAACGGGCGGGGCTTTCTTCAACAGTATGTCACGTTTAAGCCGTTCTATTCGGTGGACGCAGAATGTGCATTTCTCGACAACTCCCGCAGGCCTTACCGGCACAGTCGGGTTGAGATAGTTTCTGTAGGTTTCGGGCCATTCGGGTGCATGCCAGTTGAAGTATCTTACGCCGTATGGGCAGGCAACCATGCAGAGCCTACATCCGATACATCTGTTATAGTCCTGGTCGACGATGCCGTCTTCACGTCTGTAGGTTGCTCCTACGGGGCAGACAGCGACGCACGGCGGTTGGTCGCAGTGCATGCAGGGCCTCGGCAGGAAAGCCTCACCGTCCTCAAGCCTTTTGACAACTATGTCCATCCAAGCTATTTGCCGCCCACTACGCTGCTCTTCCTCACCGCCTATGGGGACATTGTTCTCAGCCTTGCAAGCTACAACACATGCTTGGCACGCAGTGCACTTATCCAGATCAATAACCATGCCCCACCTTACCATCAGCCACTCACCACCTTGTAGACCCGTACACGTGTGCTGAAGAATCCGGCAGAGCCTGAAAGATACTCACGCTCCTCGGCCAAAATCTCATTCACGTTTGTCCCCGTCTTCGAGGCCCATCGGCCGTATGCAGTGCGTCCTATACCAAAAGGCATGGCGACAACATTAGGTGACGAGGTCTCCCTGACCACAGCGCCTACCACAAGTCTTCCGTTGACAGACTCTACGACAACCATGTCACCTGTCTTTATTCCCAGCTCAGCTGCCTTCTCGGGATGTATCTCGACCCAGTTCTTCCAACCCCATCTAGCGTATGGGGAGTATGCTGCGATGGCCCAAGGTGTGTTTGTCCCCCTGCCCTCGGCATGCATTATAGTCTTGTAGGTTACTAGGGTTAGTGGGAATTGTTTACTGTCCCCAGCAAATCTTGGTGGTTCATAGTGTGGAAGGAGTGCTTCAACACCCCTTGCCGATATCCCCAGCTGCGACAACAGCTTTTCGTAGGCCTCTTCTGCGGCAAGCCCTTCTTTCTCAGCTTTCTTTTTGGCGAGCTCGGCCAGCTTCGTCTCCAAGGTCTTTGACCGTAGCTCAAACTTCCCCGATTTCGTCTGGAACTCGTGAGAATAGTCCTCGAACTTGTATGGCGGGTCGTACCAGAAACCATACTTCAAAACCCCTGACCAGAATTCGTCGAAGCTGGCCATCCCGCTGACAGGCTTGGGCCCTACACGGCCCCTCTTACTCTCCCAAATCCCCCTCCACCGGAACATTATCACCTCCTCATAGGAACCCCACGGAAACGCCTCTGCAACCTTGCCGCCGATTAATCGGGCCAGCTCCAGCAGAACGTCGGCCGTGTTGGCTGTGTTGTATAGGGGGCGTACGGCTGGCTGTCTTATCGAGGCCACTGGATAGCCGAGGCTCGGATATATCACGTCATCCATCCACCGCTCAAGGTATGTATGGTCTGGGAGTATAACGTCCGCGTACTCCTGGGTTGTTTCGTCGAGGAATGGCGAGGTGCTAATTATGAATGGCACTTTATCCAAGGCCCTACGCCACACCGCGACATTAGGGGCTGAGAGAAGCGGGTTTGTGTAATACAGCATCAGAACCTCTACCGGGTATGGTTTCTCCGACAAAATGCTCTCGGGAACCTGCTGGTAGACATTTTTTGCAAAAGGATACTTATCCGTCCCCGCAAAATCGATACGGGTCTTACTCATTCCTTCTTCCGCAGTTGCGTCCAGCTCGATCTTTGGCCAGGGTGTGAATGGTGGTGACTTCTGGACTATGACACCGCCCTTTCTTCCGAGGCTTCCAACCAACGCATTCAAGGTATGTATGGCCATGTAGTTGAAGACCCCGTTGGGCTGCATCATTGCACCCCTCTGACCGGCGGCTATCGCGGGCCTTGTCGTCGCAAACTCTCTCGCAACCCTCTCAATGGTCTCAACAGGGACACCGGTGACNTTGCTNGCCCATTCNGGCGGNTACTTTGAGAGCACAAGCTCTGAAAACTCCTCAAACCCATACGTGTGTTCTCCAACAAACTCTCTATCGTAAAGTTTGTCCCTGATTATTACGTGGGCGATTCCTAGGGCGAGGGCCCCGTCAGTGCCTGGGTTTATCCTCACCCACTCATCGGCTTTTAAGGCTGTAGTAGACCTTCTAACCTCCACTACCACGATCTTTGCCCTGACAGGTCTCTCCTGCCTGACATGGCCGTATACGCGTAAAAGTCTTGTCGTGGGCCTCCAGGCCTCGAGGAAACCGGCACCGAAGAGGAGCATGTAGTTTGTGTTTTGCCAGTCATAAGCTAAGTAGTGTTTCACGCCTTGCATGAGGTAGTGGGCTATGACCGCCCCATCAGAGCATATGCTGCTGTGGCCTATTCGGTTTGGTGTGCCGAAGCTTGTTGTGAACCGTGAGATAAAGTCCCCCATGTTTCCCCTTACACGTCCATCAAGCCAGACAAACCTCTCAGGTACGCCTCTATCCCTCAACTCCTTCAGCCTTGAGGAGACAAGCTTAAGGGCCTCACCCCAGCTTACTTCCCTGAACTTAGAACTTCTCTCGCCAGCCCTCACCATCGGGCCTTTGACCCTATCTGGGTCGTAGACAATCTGTAGCCCGTAATGTGCCTTTGGACAGATGGACCCCCTGTTGATCGGGTGTAGTGGATTGCCCTCGATTTTTACGGCACGTCCTGAAACAACGCGGACAGCTATACCGCAGCCGGCCGGGCATTGGAGACATGTCGAAGCCACGTAACCGTCCTCAGGATACTGGTAGCTATAACCGGTGTGTAAAACGTTTTCTTGTACGCTTAGAAGTGTGTCGCGCGGCAGTTTAATGAGAGAGCCTACAGCTGCCGCGGTTCCGACAGCAGCTAAGGCCGTTAGGAAGTCACGGCGGTTGAAGAGACTTAAACTCTCCTCTTCCATTCAATATTACACATTTTCACAGTAATTTAATCATGGGTCTAAAAATGTATACAGATGTATACATTTATCTGCAGCGGTATAAATTCAAGTTCATAAAGTTTATCAAACGCTGTTGTGAACTTTAAGCTGGATGGGTTTCCAGTCGCTGGATGTCTGGCGTGTCCCTGAGGTTAGGGGTAGGCTTGACTGGTATTTCAGAGTGGCTGTTAACGAGATGCCCGCAAAGTATCTGGTCTGCAGGAGGGTTGAGGCGCCGCCCGACTTCCGTGAGATGGGTGAGGATGAGCTGTGGCGTTTACATGAGAAGCTCTCGGAAAGCTTCCACAAATTGTTAGAACAGGTGAAGAAGGGGTCCCTTGAGCTGGCTGAGCTGCCGGCCTTCAGGGACAGCTTTCTAAGCGTTAAGGTGGAGCTGGTTAAGCGGATGGTCAGGCACTGCAACTTCTGCAGATGGAACTGCAGGGTAGACAGGTCAAACCCCACCAAACTGGGCACATGCCAGCTCGACACAACCTCGCGCGTCTCAACATATTTTCACCACCGTGGCGAGGAACTACCCATAAGAGGCACCCAGGGAAGCGGAACAATATTCTTCACATCATGTAACATGCGCTGCGTCTTCTGCCTCCACCCATACACAGTCATATTGACGGATAAGGGGCTATACACGATAGAGGAGATTTTCGAGGCTTCGGGAAATGAGATACAGTATTGCGGGGGATTTGTCAGGTTCCCAAATAATCTACACACCTACAGCTACGACGGAAGAAAGGTAAGAGTGGTGAAAGTATTCAAACACCATTACAACGGTGACTTGCTAAAAATCAAGGCTTCACACGCTCCGCCGATAAAGGTGACTCCATCACATGAAATGGTTGTCTACGACCGTCGAGGCAGGGTTGTGAAGAAGCCAGCTAAGGCCCTTTCCCATACGCATAAACTGGTAATCCCATTTCCAAGAGTGGAGAAAAAAGCCACAGCAACCATGGATGCTGAGCAAATTCTAGAGCCGGTCGCCGATAGTACGCATCACATAGTAAATGTAAATTCTAATTCACAGCTCCAGGCTCTACTCTTGTCGGAGAAAAATATGCAGGTAAAGAGGATGAAACAGCAGGTGTTGTATTATCTCAAAGATAATCAAGCTAGTGTGGCTGCAAGAACTTTGAGTAAGGCAAAAAATGTAAGAAATTACGTAGCTGTCCCAATTCAGAGGATAGAGCGGGTAAGCTACTCGGGGCCTGTCTATAACCTGGAGGTTGAAGACGAAAGCCATACTTATACCGCCAACTGCCTTGCGGTTGGAAACTGCCAGAACAGCGACATTTCCCATGACAAGGATAACGGTGTTGTTTTTACGCCTCAGAGGCTTGCTTGGTCTATGTGGCAGCTTAGGATGGAGGGCTGCCATAACATTAACTTGGTGGGCGGTGAACCGACCATACACCTGCACACAATTGTCCAGGCAATAGACATGCTGAAGTTCTTCAGGGAGTTCGATGCCGAGGCATGGTCTGCTAAAGCCGACGCATACATACCCTATAGGCTGGACCCGCGAAACGCAAGCTACAGAGGTGAGTTCAACACACCGATTCTCTGGAACAGCAACATGTATATGAGCCTTGAGACTTTGAGGATTTTGAGGGAGCTCGTGGATATCTGGCTGCCTGACTTCAAGTTCGGAAACAACAAATGCGCCATAAGGCTCTCCAGGACCCCGTGGTACTTTGAGACGGTCGCGGAAAACCATCGGCTGATCTACGGCTGGGGTGAGGACATAGTTATACGCCACCTCATTATGCCTGGACATGTGGAGTGCTGCACAAANCCCGTTTTGAAATGGATTGCGGAAAACATGCCCGAGGTGCCTGTGAACGTAATGGACCAGTACCACCCCGACGCCTACTGCAACCCCGCCGACCCAAGATTCGACAAAAGATACGTGGACATGGCGAGGTATCCAACCCGTGAAGAGATCCTCGAAGCCTACAGATACGCGGNGNGCCTCGGGCTAAACTTNGGGGAAATAACTTTCGAGAGAAGCCTTAGGGGTTTTAGGCCTTAGCCTTTTTATCCAGCGCCTAAAGCTTTGGGAGACATGTACAGGGTCAGCGTCATACACGGGGACGGCATAGGGCCGTACATCGTGGACAAGGCTCTCGGTCTTCTGACATGGCTGGGGGATGTGGCCGGGTTTAGGATGGAATTTGTCGAAACACCTGCGGGCGACAGGGTGCTGGATGAAACAGGTCATGCCCTCCCCGACGATTCCCTCAGAAAAATCGCGTCCAGCGACGCCTGTCTTAAAGGCCCCGTGGGTGAGACAGCCCGCGACGTAATNGTCTTCCTGAGACAGAGGCTGGACCTTTACGCAAACATCAGACCGTTCAAAAACCTACCCGGGGTCAGGAGTAAGTGGCAGGGCGTCGACCTAGTTATCGTCAGGGAAAATACCGAGGACCTGTATAAATCTGTGGAGGATGTGGGGGTGGACCACGCTGTCGCAATGCTTGTCATAACGCGTCGTTCGACGGAGAGAATTGCCCGTGTTGGTTTTGAGATGGCCGCAGGAAGAAGGAGGAAGCTCACGGTTGTGCATAAGGGGAATGTAGTCAGAGCCTACAAGTATTTCCGCGATGTATGTATGGAGGTTGCCGCAGGCTACCCTGAGGTTGAGGTGTCAGAGATGTATGTCGATAACGCAGCATACCAGCTTGTGGTCAACCCCCAAAGCTTTGATGTCTTGCTGACCCCAAACATGTTCGGCGACATATTAAGCGATCAGGCGGCTGGTGTAGTGGGGACAATAGGCGTAGCGGGGTCGGCCAACATCGGTGACCGCTTCGGGCTGTTTGAGCCCGTACACGGCTCCGCCCCCGGCCTCAACCCCGAGCAAGCTAATCCTACTGCACAGCTTCTGGCGGCGAAGATGATGCTTGAATGGCTGGGCAAAGCTAGGAATGATTCCAAGCTGGTGAGGGCTGCAAACATCTTGGAGAGGTCGGTCGAAGCCGTGCTGTCGGATGGAAAGGTTCTTACACCAGACCTAGGCGGCAGCGCTACATGCGGTATGTTTGTTGAAGCGGTTAAAAGCAAGATAGCTGCTTTCCTTTAACGGGATGTTGAGAGGCGTCTTCAAAGCTCCGGCAAGCTCGGCGAACATAGGCCCCGGCTATGACATATTCTCGCTCGCCCTTGCCCGCCCATATCTCAGGCTTGAGTTGAGCGTGGGAGATGGGTCTGGGATACACGTCGAGAACACTGGGAAGTATGGGGCTCAGCTCCCCCAGGACCCCTGCAAACACGCCGGGGCTGTGGCGGCCTCAAACCTTCTAAAACATCTTGGACTGGAGAAGAGGGTTGAGCTCATCTTCGAGGCCAACATACCTCCGCGAAAAGGTTTGGGTGCAAGCGGCGCGGAGGCCGCTGTGGCGGTCTATGGGTTGAGCACGTTGTTGGGCCTAAAATTTACTAAGGCAGAGCTTGTCAGGTTTGCTGCGTCGGCGGAGCCCGGCGGCCATGCCGACAACGTCTCCGCATCCCTTCTGGGCGGCTTTGTAATACTTCTCCAGAACGACGGCGGCCCCGAAGCTGTGCGGATAACGCCGCCAGAGGACCTTGGAATGATAGTAGTAGTCCCCGACTTTGAGAAGGAGTCTACTGCGGCTGCGAGAAAGGCTCTTCCCGAAATGTTAGAGGTACGGAGACATGTTGCGGTGGCTTCGAGGACGGCTGTTGCTGCCGCCGCCCTAGCCCTGTCTGATCTGGACCTTTTCCTCAAAGCGGTGTATCTCGACCCGTTTGTGGAGGTTGCGCGGGCCACAGCCGGCGTTTACGGCCCATGGCTTGACGGGGAGAAACTAGTGGAGGAGAAACAACGCCTATTCAAGCTCTACCATGTAGCTGAGGTGATCAGCGGAGCTGGGCCGTCACGGCTTCTTCTATACAAGAAATCTGAAAACAGGGGGGATTATGGGGGAAGACCTGTGGACGAAGCCCTTCAGGATGTTTTGGAGGGGGTGGAGGCTGGAGGCGGCAGGGTTTTGGAGGTTTTTGAAACCGTCGCCGACCTCTACGGCTGTACACCAATATAGTCGCCACAGCTAGTTGCGGAAACACTTTTTAACTCATCTGTGCAAGTGGCCTTCGTCTGATGAACCCTGACTATAGACGGTATGTTGACAACGAGTATAAGGACCACAGGGTTTACATGGCGTTGGCGGGGGTTGAGAGGAATGGGCCGCGGCGCAAGACGCTTGAGAAGCTGGCTGATGTTGAGGGTAGGCATTACAGGTTCTGGCTCCTCCACATACCTGGGCATAAACCAAGCGTATCTGGTGCTTACATCAGGTTAATGGTTTTGCTGAGGATGCTTCTTGGGGTCACCTTCGTCGTCAAGCTTTTGGAAAACCATGAGAAAAAGACGCTGGAGCAGTACAAGCAACTTGTTTTAGACGAGGCTTTTGACAATAATTCACGGGATGCCCTAAACAAAATAATCGAGGAGGAGGGCGAGATTGAGAAGAAGCTTGTTTCAAGCATCGACGAGGCGGTTGTGAGGTATCTGGGGTTTATGATGCTGGGTGTTGCGGACGCCATAGTTGAGCTTACGGGTGTGCAGGCGGGGTTTCTGGGCGTAACTGATTCGCCTTTGGTAGCTGGGATAGCCGGCCTCATTGTAGGGGTTGCGGCGGCGATATCGATGGGTGCTGCATCATATCTTCAGGCGAGGCAGGGGATGTCGGAAAAACCCGTCGTATCGGGAGTTGTGACGGGGCTGCTTTACATGTTAACAGTAATCGCCCTAGCATCACCCTACTTCATCATCAAGGACATCTTCACAGCCTTCGCATCAGCCATAACTCTTGCTCTCCTACTCATAGCCCTCCTAACCTTCTACACATCAGTGATACAGGAAAGAAGCTTCCGCAACGAGTATTTGCTGAACGTCTCGATACTATTGGTTGTCGCTTTTGGCACATTCTTTCTCGGAAAGCTGTTGGGAGCCTACTTCGGGGTAGGGTCGCTGCTCCCAGCCTAGGATTTGACGACCTCGAATACTTTAGGAAGCTGGTTCACCGTAGGTATGGCTGCGTCGACACCGTTCTCTATGAAGAAATCAGCCAAGTCCTCAGATTCTCCGAAGACACCGACGAAAAGCATGCGTGGGTCTGTTTCACGCGCCCTCCTCCACATTAAGAAATCCTCGGCCGAATTACCTATGTAGGCTATGTTCCCCTCGGCCGACAGCTTTTCAGCCGCAAGCCTAAGCGACCAAGGCGAGGGCTTCTCCACCTCCTGCCTCAGGCCCGGCTCCCTGTTAACTATGTCTGATATGAAGATGCACGCATCCCTGATAAAGTAGTCCGAGAGATCCGAGAGGGTCTTCCATGTCTCCCAAGATCCCCGGCCCGTGCTCATACCCATCCTTAACCCTAGTCCTTTAAGCGCTTCAAGCGTCTCCCGCACAACTATGGGCTTTTCATGTTTGAGGCTACCCTCGAAGTTGAAAAACGGTCCCCTCCCCCTAACTTGTGTTATGGTGTCTGAGCCGAAGAACGCCTCGTCGAAGACTGTGGCGAGAATGCTTTCGCCGAAGACCCCTGGGTATTTCAGTAGGGCCTTAAGCCGCCTGCTGAATTCACCGTTAAACCCTAGGCTTTTCTCAACCTCCTCAAGCGACATCGCCGTAGCCGTGAGAGGGGCCACAAACTTTTCAAGCCCCCTGAAGATCTCGACAACCCTGCCCTCATCAACATCCCTAAACCCAGCGTAATTAGATACTGTTGCGGCGAACTCCTCAACGGTCGAAGACTTAATCACACCAAACCTCTCACCTAGGTCAACCCCAAGCTCCTCTGCTGCTTTGTGCAAAAACCATTCCACAAGAATGTAGACTGTGTCGCAGTCGTTGTTAAAACTGCCCACCCTCCTGACAGCGTAGATTGTCTCCACCGGCACCATCTGGGGAGCAAGCCTTAACCCGCTAAGCTGCGACGCAATATAGGAGACCACGTCCCTTATTGCCACGTCGTAGGAGGTTTTCTCATCTATCAGCACGCCGTCGCAGTCAAAGATTACGCCCCCCACGTCAGAAAGCAGGTCGAGAGAGCTGAACCTAATGTATAGACTGGAATGCCCTGTCCTCAGGCTAAGATACTCTCTTATTTTGCTCAACCCGAAACCGGCATTGTTGGGTGAAGTTTTAAAGATAAATCTTTTAAACACCGGGGGTGAGGTCTGCGCATGACAGGTGTTAGAAAGGTAAGGTGGGATGATGTCCGCTGGGATGTCTTGAATGAGAGGGGGATGAGGAGGATTGTTACGGGGGAGAAGGTTATGCTGGCGATGTTCAGCTTCAAGAAGGGTGCCGCCGTCCCTCTCCACAAACATGTAAGCGAACAGATATCGATGGTCTTGAAGGGGTTGGTGAGGTTTACGATGGAGGACGGCTCAACCCACGAAGTTGGGGCCGGGGAGGTGTTCATAATCCCGTCCAACGTAGGCCATGCGGCTGAGGTGCTTGAAGACACTCAGGTAATAGATGTCTTCTCACCCCCTAGGGAGGACTGGCTGCGTGGAGACGACGCCTACCTCCGACGCTAGGGTATCCACTCACGCATCAGCCGCCAGTGCCATTCGTCGGATTCCTCGATGACTTCGTAAAGCTCTGTCTCCAGAGATATTTTGACGGCTAGAATATGGTAGCACATCGGTTTCTCATGGCTCATTACACGGAAGAAAAAATCTTCGCATGAGCAGTAGCCTACAGAAGGCAGAACTATGTAGTCCCGCGTCCTCCCGACAACTATCCACCTAACCCTGTTGCTTGGCTTGAAGATATATTTCTTGACCCGTTTCTCCTTCACGCAGTCATACGCCTCTGCGAAAAGTGCGGGGTTCTCCCTCTCAAGCCTCGCAANCTCCTCGTTCACACCAGCTCCCTTAACCCANCCAAGCTACCTAAAACTGTTCCATCCAGAGAGATCACATCTGCCGCCTCTAGGTTGAAAGCACCCGAGTTGAGGATCGGGCCCCTCACCAGCCTGGACATCGCCAAATCGGTTATAGAACGGCCCTGTAACGCGTTGTTGAAGCTGGGCATTATCAGAAGCGTTATCTTACCGGCTGGGCCGGACCATCCGCCGCCGTAGAGCGCCCTATACAGCTTCCTGCGCTCAACCCTCATCCTAAGCCACACCCTCACACGTAAACCCGACTCACCTGAGCCTATTCTAAGTACGGGATGGAGGTGGCCGGTGACAAGAACCCTGGTCTTCAGGAGTGATTCGTCTGGCTTGACGTGTCCGTGGGTCAGGCCCACCTCCTCCTCTAAAACCAGCCCCCTAGCAGGTGCAACAGATGCAAAATCTTTCACTACATCCTCCAGCCTGCCGTCATGGTTACCAGGGATTATGACGATGTCTTCGAAAACCTCCTTCATCCTCCGCAGCTGTCTGGGTATGAGCTCTGTCTCGAGGGTCGAGGGCCCCGTTACGTTGTGCTTAAAGTCGCCGACCACAACAAGCCTGCGAGCACCTGTTCCACGGCCGAGGGCGCAAAGTTCGTCAACCAATCGATGGCTCTGAAGCGGTACACGTATACCTTTTCCACGAAGCTCCTCCTCAAACCCTAGATGCAGGTCTGCGACGACAAGAGTCCTCACGTCCTCTCCGAGGAGAAGTGCTGGCTGGTTATCCACAAGCCTCAAAAAACACGCACTACCTCCTCGTTATTTCAGCAAGCTTCTCCGGCAGATAGTCCGTAACTATGTACTCCAGCCCATATCTGCTTAAGGCCTCAAGCTCAGCCTTCCTCTGCGTTTTCTTGAAGACATTTATCTCACGTTTCCATGGGTCTGCCACGTATCTCGGGTCCTTCTCCAGCTCCGCAACACGCCTGACATCCTCCTCGTTAAACTTCATGGCTGGAAGCCTATACTTTGATATGTCGGATGCATATAGTCCTGCCCAGACTCCGTCCGGTACGTTCAGCTCCCTCACATGGGCGGAGAGGGCGCTGCCGAAGATGATGACGCTGGCTATGTGCATGCCCCAGGGGTCTGCGTCGGTGAAGATGTAGACAGGGAGGTTCAGTTCCTGGTTAAGCCTTCTGACGAATTTACGTGTAGCCCTAGGGGCCTGCCCAGCCGTATGGACTACAACCGCCTTATACTTCTGCGGCACATTCTCCTCCAAAAACCTCTGGTATATGGCGCCCTTCTCCACAACAAACACCTGCTCCGCCTGACATCTCACAAAAGATGCCGTGGTCATCGCAGGCCCTATCATCGCTCCGTCAGGTATGGTGGTTAAGTCAAGCCTCCTCCCCTCATAGCCCGGCACATTGTACTCGATGACGAGGGGGCCGAAAACACTCGACCTCTCCTCGGGATATATGTTGAAGTCCTCCCTGACGGAGCCGACAAGTGTTTCAAGCTCTGTCACGGCCTCATCGCTCTCCTGCTGGTCCTCAAAATCGACTTCGTAGCCGAGTGCGTTGTAGAAGGCGTCCCTAAGTGTGCTGGTCTTACGGGATGTTATAAGCTGGGTTGCGAACATGGCCATCCAGCAGAGCTGGGCCATAGGTCTCAGGTGCTTGATGTTTCGGGCCGTCCTCACGACGTGTTTTGGTCCTAGAACGTACTGCCTCAGCTCAGGGCTGTACTCTATGTTTGTGGTTGTGCGTGAGGGTATCTCGAGCTGCGGGAACTCACCTCTCTCAAGAAACCCGACAATGGAGGCCGCAATCTTCCTAATACGTTCTAAAACAGTCTCCTGACCGGTTGGCTGCACCCGCTTTTTCTGGAAGCTCCTACCCTTTTTCACCACCTAGTGTGGCTGCACGGCCTCTTTATAGGTTAGAGGCTATCGAGAGGGCTGCGTCCAGCACGGGTGATGGGTAGACGCCTATCAGTATCGCGGCGGCCGCCAGCACAATCAACGGCACCTCCATGCTGACACCAACCTTCCCCAGCCGCTCAAGCTTGGGCGAGGGCTCTTTGAAGAAAATCGCCTGAATCAAGCGAATGTAGTAGGCGACGCTGACCAGTATGTTGACAACCATTATTGCAGCGAGGAAAGTGTAAAGCCGGCCAGCCCCCAAGGCTGCGGTGACTATCGTGAACTCGCTCCAGAAAACGTTTA
>JGI26466J51736_1000564_pt1 | contig 16804 bp, 16 predicted proteins | sample PerSpoCPS_CMetaG_FD_51736 | JGI IMG/M metagenome (IMG submission 51736) | reverse complement strand
CTATCTAGCATGTCGATGCTGGAACCTGGCGCGTTTGCCCTACAACGGCATCCCTGGCTCTGTCATTAACGGTCCTCCATCAGCGAGGGAGCGGTCTGACGGAACTCGAGAGGTTGATATCGAGGGTCTCGGAGTGTGGATGCTGGCGTCCCTTGCGGTCGGGACGTTGGGCCCGTAGCTCAGCCAGGCAGAGCGGCCGGCTCTTAACCGGTAGGTCGCGGGTTCAAATCCCGCCGGGCCCGGGTCGATAATCTCAAAATTTTATCAACAGTATTGGTACCGTTGTGGTGGCATTGAAGCGCAAAGTCCTGTGGGTTGTTGCTGTGGCGGTCTCTGTAACGGTTTTAGCGGCGGTCCTCGTCTGGTCAGTTCTTACCCCGCAACTTGCACCGGGTTCGCGGGAAGTTAGACTTACCATGGTGGAATTCGGCTTTAACGGTGAGCAGGGAGGTCCGACCGTCTACGTCGGAGTCGGCGAAACTCTGAAGATCGTTTTAGAGAACAGGGGGAAGGGGAAGCACCAATTCGTGATCGTCAAGGACTTGGAGGGGTTAAGGAAGGAGCTCCGCAAAGTTCTCGAAGGATTTGTGGACGGTGGATCTGAACAGCTTGAAAATAGGTTGAAGGCTTTGCGTCAAAAGTACGCAGCGGTTGAGTTATACGATCAGAGTCAGAGATACAAGTTCTACAACGTCAGACTCGATCCTGGCGAGGTCCAAACGTTGGTCGTCGTCTTTAGGGAGCCGGGGATTTACTATTACGTTTGCACGGAGCTCGTGCTTACGTCCCGAGAATCGCACGTGGAGAAAGGCATGTACGGGACGGTTTTCGTGACCCCTGAAGTGCAGAGGTTCTATTAGCGAACTTGAATTCCGATGTCCTAAAGCGTTGAACAGCCAAGCTCACTCCCAAAATTCCCAAGAACATTTGGAACGTTTCATGTGCGGGGGGTGGGATTCGAACCCACGAACCCCTACGGGACAGGGTCCTAAGCCCTGCGCCTTTGACCAGGCTTGGCTACCCCCGCCCAGATGGAATTGGTGATCAGCCCGGTAATAACGTTCGGAGGGGAAATACCCGGTCTCAAAGGTCCTTCGGGCTCAGGCCCCACTCCTGAAATCACCGTTCAGACGCGACGTTCACTCATCATCGCCCAAACGTCAAAGGATCATGGGATCAAAAACCCTGACGCCGATGCTGGGGGATCACTTCACCGTGACGCTCTTGGCGAGGTTCCTAGGCCTGTCGATCTCGGCGCCCCTCTCGAGCGCCATGTAGTAGGCGAGCAGCTGGAGCGGTATCACCTCGAGCAGGACGGAAGCGAACTTGGAGCTGGACTTAGGTAACCTGACGAAGAAGTCGTAGCTCGCGTGGTGCCTGTCGGAGACGCCGATGAGCGTGGCCCCCCTCGCCTTGAGCTCCATGCAGTTCGAGAGTGTGTCGACGTAGGTATCGTCTGACGGGTTCAGGACTATGACCGGCGTGCCCTTCTCGATCAGAGCGAGGGTTCCGTGCTTCAGCTCTCCGGCAGGAAGGCCCTCGGCGTGGACGTAGGCGAGCTCCTTCACCTTGAGAGCTCCCTCGAGAGCGATCGGGAAGTGGATGCCGCGCCCGATGAGGTAGACGTCCCTGGAGTCCTTCAGGGTCTTGGCGATCTCGGCGATCTGGGGCTCCTGCTCGAGGACCTCCTCCACACCCCTGCTCAGCTCCTCAGCGTCAAGCGGGACGTCCCTCCCCGAGACTGCGCAGGCGAGCCTGACGAGCGCTATGACCTGAGATGTGAAGCTCTTTGTGGCGGCAACCCCTATCTCCGGACCTGCCCTGATGTTGATGTGGACGTCCGAGAGCCTCTCTAGGCTTGACCCGGGCATGTTGACGACCCCGACGACCTTCGCACCCCTCCTCTTGGCGTCCCTCACGGCCTCGAGAACGTCTGCGGTCTCTCCGCTCTGGCTTACGGCCACCACGACCGAGTCGCCGTTCACCCACCTCGATGTGAGGGCGTACTCGCTGGCAAGTACCGGTTGGGCGTCGAGGTCCGCGAGCTCGGCCAGCACGTGCCTCCCCACGAGGGCGGCGTGATAGCTCGTACCCGCAGCGACCAGGAATATCCTCTTCGCCTCGCGAAGCAGCCTTGCGGCCTCCTCCAGAGCTCCCAGGTCCTGGGTGAGCGTCCTCTGGACCGTGATCCGCTGGTCGTGGATCTCCTTCAACGTGTGGTGGACGTATCCCCTCTTCTCGACCTCAGAGACCTCTATCGCTACCTTCGTGATCTTGAGGTCAAGATCCTCTCCGGTGATCAGCCACGACTCTACCCTGCCTGGACGGATGATGGCGCACGACTCGTTCTCGAGGAATATCGCGTCGTCGGTCCACTCGAGGAAGCTCAGGACGTCGCTGGCCGGTATCGAGAAGCCCTTCCCGATCCCCACGACGAGCGGCGAGTTGTGTCGCGCTGCGAGGATCGCGTCCGAGGTCCACGTGCTAATCGCGATGAAGGCGAAGCTCCCCTTGAGCCTCTTGACGACGGAGGTGAGGGCACCCCGAGGATCGTCAGGCCTCCGGCTCAGCTCCTCCTCCAGCAGGTGCGCGATCACCTCGCTGTCGGTCTCGCTGGTGAAGACGTGCCCCCTCTCCTCGAGCTCCGCCCTCAGCTCCTCGCAGTTCTCGATGATGCCGTTGTGGACTATCGCGACCCTGCCGTCGCAGGAGGTGTGGGGATGGGCGTTCCTGTCCGTCACGCCGCCGTGGGTGGCCCATCGGGTGTGGGCGATGCCTATCGAGCTCTCCAACCCCCTCAGGGACGAAGCCTCCCTCTCAAGGTTCTCGACGCTCCCCACCCTCTTGACGACCCTGATCCCTTCGCATGTGAGGAGGGCCAGACCTGAGGAGTCATAGCCCCTGTACTCGAGGCGCCTGAGGCCCTTCAGAAGGACCTCGAGCGCCTTGCCGTCGCCCGTGAACCCGATTATCCCGCACATCTCGGTGACCTGATTGGAGTGACCGACCGGAGCCATAAAAGCGTGCGCCGGATCGAATTCCCGGAACCTTCCGTTCTAACGGTGGAACGGCAGAGGTCGAGGAAGGTATTTCCCGAGTGGGCCGACTAACTCTCGGGGTTGATCGAGATCAGGAGGGTCCTCGAGGACGTCCTAAGGGTGAGGGTGGAGCACCCGGGGACCTACATAGGCCACGTCAACCTCTACCTCCTCGAGCTGGAGGACGGAAAGCTCCTTGTGGACACGGGCTTCAGGCAGACAGCCGAAGAGCTGGTCCGATCCTTGAGGGACGTACTCGGTGGCTCAAGGCTGAAAGAGGTGGTGCTGACGCACATCCACAACGACCACACCGGGGGCGTGAGGGGCCTGAGGGATGCCTTCGCGCCTGAGGTCAGGATGCACCAGCGGGAGATCGACGTGATAGGCTTCGTACGGCATGTCGTCGAGAGCGGCGGCGACCAGCTCAGGACCCTGGGCCTCGATGAGCGGTTGCGAGGGACGTCCTCGATTTCTTCAGGTTCAACCTCCAGCACCTTTCAGTCGATTACGAGCCGCTGAGGGGAGGCGAGGAGTTCGAATCGGTCGCTGGTAAATGGAGGGTGGTCCCGACGCCTGGCCACACGCCAGGTCACGTGACGCTCTACGACGCCGAGAGGAAGGTGTTGATCTCCGGAGACCACCTGCTCCCCAACGAGACCTCGAACGTCTCCTACTATCCCCTCGAGGGTTACGACGCCCTCAGGTCCTACCTCCGATCGCTCGTCTCGACCGAGTCTTTGGGGCCGGAGCTCGTCCTCCCTGCACACGGAGAGCCCTTTAGGAACGTGAAGGGCAGGATCGATTACCTCTTCGCACATCACAGGAGGAGGTTGATCGAGACCATGCTGGGTGCCGGGAAGGGGAGCGATCTGGTCAACGTAGCCCGGAGCATCTCTTGGTCGAGGGGCAACTTCGATGCGCTGGGGCCCATCGACAGGTGGCTGGCGGTCCTGGAGACGCTGGCCCACCTGCAGTTCCTGATGAACGAGGGCTTCGTCGAGGCGAGGACGGAGGGCGAGAAAACGGTCTTCGCGGCTACAGGCAGGAACGAATCGGACCTCGACAGAATTCTCCGCAAGATCAGAGGAGAAGGCTGAGCCCTCAAGAACGTCCGAGCTCCCTAAGCATCTGGCCGATCCTTCTGATGCCCTCTAAGAGCTTCTCCTCCGACGCCGCGAAGCTGACCCTGACATGCCCCTCTCCTCCGGGACCGTATGAGGACCCGGGCACGACGACCACCTTCTTCTCCTCGAGGAGCCTGACGCAGAAGCCCACGTCGTCGCCTATTCCTGGAAGCCTCGGGAAGGCGTAGAAGGCTCCCCTAGGAACCGAGAGCTCCATCCCCTCCTCCCTCATCAGCTCGACGACGAGGTCCCTCCTCTTCCTGTATAGCTCCCTCGAACGCCTCACATAGTCCTCGTATACGCCTGACCTCAAGACGTCCAGGACGGCATGTTGGACGAAGGTCGGAGGACAAGCGTGGGAATAGAGCAGGAACTTCTGGATCCTCTCCGTCAGCTCAGCGGGCGCTATCAGGTACCCGAGCCTCCAGCCGGTTATCGAGAGGCTCTTCGAGAAGCTCTGGACGATCGCTATCCTGGGGTACTCGTCGATGAGGTGGGCGGCGCTGTGGAACTGGCCGTCGTATACGAAAGGCTCGTAGACCTCGTCGGAGATCACGTAGGCACCGACCTCCTCTGCCACTCTGACGACCGCTCTCAGGTCCTCTGGACCGTAGACAGCACCTGTGGGGTTGGAGGGCGAGTTGACGACGACGGCCCTCGTCCTTCCGGTGATTGCCGACCTCAGATCCTCCTCGCTGGGGACGAAACCGCGCTCTTCACGGGCCCTCAGGAAGACGGGCCTTGCACCGAAGATCCTCGCGATGGATGCGTACGATGGGAAGGCGGGCGAGATCACGACGACCTCGTCTCCCTGTCTGAGGACGGAAGCCATCGACGCGAAGAGGGCGTTCTCGCCTCCTACCGTGATGAAGACGTTCTCTGGTGAGATCGACTTCGAAACCTTCGAGTGCCTGCCCGCGAGCTCCTCCCTCAGCTCCCTTATCCCTGCTATCGGCCCGTACTTGTTCCGCCCCTCCCTCATGTGACGTGCGGCCGCCTCAATCAGCTCTGCAGGAGGGTCGAGGTCAGGCTCGCCTATCCCAAGGTTGATCGCGTCGGGGAAGCGGGAAGCGGCCTCGAAGAACTTCCTGATCCCGGTCAGCTCAACGGCGTCGAGGTTCTCGGAGACCGACATCGCACCCTCTCCGTTGCGGCGCCGTAAAAGCCCTCGTCCTCACACATCGGCTTAATTACCATGCGAGGGAACGGTCATGCGGTGAACCCGGCAGAGGCGCTGAGGGCAGCGATCAGCAAGTTCATCGGCAGGCCAACCGCCGACAAGGAGGCCACGGAGGAGCTGATCAGGGGGATACAGAGGGCTCTGCTCTTGGCGGATGTCAGGGTCGAGCTGGTCAAGGAGCTCTCGGACCGGATAAGGGAGAGGGCAGAGAAAGAGAGGCCGCCGCCGGGCATCTCGAGGAAGGACGTGGTCGTGAGGGCGGTCTACGAGGAGCTGGTGAGGCTGCTCGGGAGGAACAAGGCCGAGCTGGTGAAGCCGTCGACGAAACCGTACGTCGTGATGGTCGTCGGCATCCAGGGCAGCGGTAAGACCACGACCGTCGCCAAGATCGCGAACCTCCTCAAGACGAGGGGCTTCAGGGTGGGCGTCGTGGGAGCTGACACCTACAGGCCAGCGGCTCTCGAGCAACTCAGGCAACTCCTCCTTCCTCGGGGCATTCCGGTCTACGGCGAGGAGAACGGCTCCGATGCGGTAGGTATCGCCCTCAGAGGGGTCGAGCACCTCTCTTCCCAAGGTTGCGAATACATCATCATCGATACGGCGGGGAGGCACAGGGACCAGGAGTCGCTGATGGAGGAGATGAGGGAGATGGCGGAGAAGATCAAACCGAACGAGATAGGTCTGGTCATCGACGGGACCATAGGACAAGCGGCTGGCCCGCAGGCAGAGGCCTTCCACAGGACGGTTCCGATAGGATGGATAGCGGTGACGAAGCTCGACACGTCTGCGAAGGGAGGCGGGGCTCTCTCGGCCGTCGCTGCAACGGGTGCACCGATCCGCTTCATAGGGACCGGTGAGCGGATAGAGGACATCGAGCTCTTCGATCCGGAGTCCTACGTCGCCCGGCTCCTCGGCATGCCGGACCTCAGATCGGTCCTAGAGCGGATCAGGCTGGCGGAGATCAAGCTCTCCGAGCAGCAGGTCGAGAGGATAGCGAAGGGCACGTTCACGCTGGAGGACATGATAGCCCAGCTGAGGGAGGTGAGGAAGGCGGGGCCGCTCTCGAAGTTCCTCAGGTCCCTGCCGATACCGGGGCTTCCGACGCTGCCGGAGGAGGAGCTCGAGAAGGCCGAGGAGCTGGCGAAGAAGTTCGAGGCCATCTACAACTCCATGACGCCGGAGGAGAGGAGGGACCCCACGATAATCGACGGATCGAGGGCCCGAAGGATAGCGAGGGGTGCTGGTGTGAGGGAGGGGGACGTCAAGAAGCTCGTGAAGCAGTACCTCGAGGCCCGGAAGCTGATGAAGACCCTCAGGAGGTCGAGGCTGCCGGGCATGGGGAGGGCGCTCCTCGAGGGCAAAGAGTGACAGAGCGGCAATTTCGGCCCTTCAGGAATCGCTCATGGCCCTCTGCGCTCAGGTCTCACCCGTTTGTCCCGAAGCGAGCCTCTCCAGGACCTCGATGATCGCCTGGGTCCCCTGCTCTCCGTACCCCGATGCAACGAGGGACCTCACAATTTGCCACGCCAGCGACGCTAAAGGAAGCGGCAGCGAGTTCCTCTCGGAGACCTCCATCACGATCCTCAGGTCCTTCTTCAGGTGAGCGGCCTTGAAACCGGGCCTGAAGTCCCTCTCCACCATCTTTGGGCCGAGGTTGACGAGCTGCCAAGACGAAGCCGCACCTGCCCCTATGACCTCGATCACCCTCTTCGGATCGAGACCCACCCTCTTCGCGAACAGGATCGCCTCAGCAGCCGCGAGCAGGTTCCCTGCCACGGCGATCTGGTTGCAGAGCTTCGTCAGCTGACCGCACCCCACAGGGCCCATGTGCTCTATCCTCGTCCCCAGATGCCTCAGGACCGGCAGGACCCTCTCGAAGGCCTCCCTTTCGCCGCCGACCATGAAGGTTAGCGTCCCGCTCTCCGCAGCCGGAGTGCTCCCCGTCACGGGAGCGTCGAGGTAGTCCACACCGATCTCCTTCAGCCTTGCTGCCATCCTCACCTCGGTATCCGGCGAGACGGTCGAGCAGTCGACGACCACCGATCCGCTCCTCAGCCCCTCCACGAGCCCTTCCTTGCCCAAGACCACCTGCTCGACGTCGGAGGAATCGGGCAGCATCAGCAGCACGACGTCCGACCTCTCGGCCACCTCCTTCGGCGACCTCGCAGGGAACGCGCCCATCGACGCCAGCTCCTCGACAGGTCCCCTGCTCCTGTTGTGGACCGTGAGGTTGTAACCGGCCGCTAGGAGCCTCTTTGCCATCGGCTTCCCCATCAGGCCCAGACCGATGAAGCCGACCCGATCGGCCACGACTCACCCTCCGCCGCACCTATCACTAATGTTTTTACCGTTGGGCGACATCCCAACAGCGAAGGGACATGGGAGACGAGTGGTGGCCTCCGTGGTGGAGGAGGAGGTTCAGGCCCTTCGAGCTGATCGACGAGATGATGCGGGAGTTCGAGCGGTGGTTCGAGGAGGAGTTCAGNCGCTTCGAGCGCGAGCTTCCGAGGGACCTCGTCAGGGAGATCAGGACGCCGACGGGAGTGAGGAGGGAGATAGGGCCGATAGTCTACGGCTACTCGATCACAATAGGTCCCGACGGCAGGCCGATCATCAGGGAGTTCGGCAACGTCAGACCGGGGAGGAGAGGGGAGCCTCCCATGCTGACGGTGGAGAGGGAGCCGCTGGTCGACGTCCTCGACGAGGAGGACAAGATCAGGGTGATAGCTGAGGTGCCTGGCGTCCAGAAGGAGGACATACAGCTGGACCTCCAGGACAGCCGCCTCATCATCAAGGTCGACACGCCACAGCGGAAGTACTACAAGGAGGTGGATCTGCCGGAGGAGGTCGACGCCGAGAACTCGAAGGCCAACTACAACAACGGCGTCCTCGAGGTGATCCTGCCGAAGAAGGGCGGGAAGAAGCCGACAAGGCGGATCAAGGTCGAGTGAGCCATCAAGGCAACGCGTCCGTTCCTCGCCCGTTCTTTTCGGACCTATCAGCGCACTATCATAGCCCTGCGTCCCCGAGTCTCCGACCGTGAACGCTTGAACGGCAGGTCGAGATTGATTTAAAAGGTCCGGGCAATCATCTCACTCACCGGATGCGATTCAGCTGGATGATAGGTGGGGCCCAGGGAAGCGGCGTCGACTCGTCCGCGAACGCCTTCGCCTATGCGGTCGCCTCGGCCGGCTACAACGTCTTCGGCAAGAGGGAGTACTTCTCGAACATCAAGGGGAGGCACAGCTACTTCACGGTGGTCGCGTCCGACGGGCCTGTGAGGAGCGTGACCGATGAGGTCCACGTCTTGACTTCCTTCGACGCCGAGACCGTCTTCAGGCACGCCTTCGAGGTGATGAAGGGAGGTGCCCTCATCTACGACAGGTACCTCGAGGGGGAGCGGCTGAAGAACCAGTCGATGCTCGAGCCGGAGGAGATGGAGCGGATCGAGAAGAACCTCGAGGAGATGGGCGTAGCGGACAACCTGAAGGACGTCGTGAAGGCCGTCAGCGAGTCGGGCGTCAAGGTCTTCCCTGTTCCCTACATGGACCTCCTGAAGAGGGTAGGAGAGCTGATAGGCGAGCAGCAGCTGAGCGCCCTCACGCGGATGGTCAACACCCTTGCGGTGGCCGTCTCCTTCAGGCTCGTCGGAGGGGAGCTCGAGAACCTGGAGAAGGGCCTCAGCTACGCCTTCAGGGCGAAGAGGGCCATCGTGAGGAACAACATGGTGGCTGCCCAGGTCGCATACGAGTACTTCGACGAGTACTTCCAAGGCGAGTCGATAGGCATCACGCTCAAACCCATCCCCAACAACACGAAGCGGATCCTCGTCAACGGAACCACCATCGTCGGCCTCGGAAAGATCGTGGCGGGTTGCAGGCTCCAGACCTATTACCCAATCACCCCGGCTGCCGACGAGAGCTTCTACCTCGAGGACAAGATGGAGTTCGGCATCGCCGCCGACGGAGAGCTCGACTATCCCGAGGTGGCAGAGACGAAGGTGCTGATCGAGAGGGGGAACATTGTGGTCGTCCAGACCGAGGACGAGCTGGCCGCAATAGACATGGCCATCGGAGGCGCCCTTGCCGGAGTGAGGGCAGCGACGGCCACCTCAGGTCCTGGGTTCTCGCTGATGTGCGAGGGCCTCGACTGGGCAAGCATCAACGAGGTCCCAGTAGTCATAACCATCTACACGAGGGGAGGGCCCAGCACCGGTCTTCCCACGAGGCACGAGCAGTCCGATCTGCTCTTCTCGGTCTTCGCAGGTCACGGAGAGGCACCGAGGATCGTACTGGCGTCCGGCGACATGGAGGAGGCCTTCTACGACACGATAAAGGCCTTCAACTACGCCGAGCGGTACCAGATGCCCGTCATCCACCTCCTCGACAAATCCATAGCCAACTCGACCCAGAGCATTCCGGTCCCAGACCCAGCGAGGGCCGTGATCGACAGGGGCCTTTACGTCGACGGCGACATGACAGGGAAGGAGTACAAGCGGTTCGAGGTCACGGAGTCCGGCGTCTCGCCGAGGGTCCCGATAGGGACGAAGGGCGTAACGTTCTGGAACACAGGAGACGAGCACGACGAGCTCGGCCACATCAGCGAGGACCCGTACAACAGGACGGCGATGATGGAGAAGAGGATGAGGAAGCTCGAGCTCGCGGCCAAGGAGATACCGCCGGAGGAGAAGGTGAGCGTCTACGGAGACCAATCCGCCGACGTCTGGATCGTGAGCTGGGGATCGACGAAGGGCCCGATACTCGACGCGCTCGACCTGCTCCGCGAGGAGGGCTTCGACGGGAAGCTCGCCTTCCTACAGGTCAGGCTCCTCTGGCCCTTCCCCGCTGAGCTCGTGAGGGAGATCCTTGCCGGTGCGAAGAAGATCATAGACGTCGAGCAGAACTACATGGGACAGATGGGGATGCTGATGAAGATGACCGCCGGGATCGAGCCGACCAACAAGATCGTGAAGTTCAACGGAAGGCCCTTCAGCATGACCGAGGTGAGGGACGCCATCAAGACGGTTCTGAGGACCGACATCAAGCGCCTCGTCACGAACAGGGGCTCGTGAGGCCGAGGACTTTCCCCTCTCTTTCTTCCTGAACCGGACCTATTGGCTCACTAAACCTCTATCAGCAGGCCAGACCGATCGGGATCGGCGGGTGGTGGAGTGGTGTCTGCGGTGGCAGCAAAGAGGTTCACAGAGGAGTTCGCGACGCTTCTCGACAAACCGGTCACGGTGACGCTCAAGTCGGGTCAGAGGATCGCCGGCAGGGTCGTGGCCTTCAACCAGTCCGATTACAGCCTTTGGCTCACAGACGCGGTGATCGGGGAGGGGAAGAGCGCGAAGAGGGTCTTCGTCTCAGGGAGCGAGATCTCGACGATCGAGGTGGCCGAGGAGGGTCCTGACCTGATGGGCCTCTACGAGAGGCTCAACAGGGTCTTCCCGAACATGGTGCGTTACCTGAGGGAAGCAGGGGTCATCGTGGTGATGGAAAGGGTTAGGGTGACGAAGGACGGCCTCGTGGAGGGCACAGGTCCAGTTGCGGAGAGGGTCAGGAGGATATGGGAGGAGTGGAGGGCGGAGGCGCGCACGACCGGTTGAAGCCTCAGCCGTTCAACCTCCTAACCTCGCTACGGCCCTGACGTAAGACCTCGACAACTCTTCGACCGAGACGTCTCCGAGTCTGAGGTTGGCGAGCCTGTCCAGAACCCAGACGGCCCTCCTGCAGGCGTAGTAGTCGGGCGTCGATTCGCCGACCTCGATCAGCATCCCCATGTTCTCCATCCCCATCAGACCTGCGAGGTTCATCAGGATCCCAACGGCGCCGACGATCTGGCCGCTGTAGACGTGCCCTTCCACGATCTTCGCGTACTTCTCCAGGTTCGCCTTGTCGGTCGATGAGCAGAAGACCTCCCTCCTCGGAGATATCCCTTCCCTGCCTCCCAGTCCTCCGACGGTGAAGACGCGCCTCCCTCCGTGCTTCTTCACCAGCTCGATCACGGTGTAGCAGAACTCGTGCTGTCCGTAGCTCGAAGAGGGCTGGGAGGTCCCGTAGAGGATCAGGGTGGGCGAAGGGTCCTCGACGGCGTAAAGGTCAGCGAAGTTCAGGAGGAGCCTGCCGTCCGAGACGAAGGCCGGAGATGGGAACTCGGGCGAGTAGAGCCTGCAGATCCTCTTGGCACGGTCACGGAGGACGTCGAGGATGTAGGCGACAGCGACCTTCGAGACCATGCCTATTCCCGGGAGGCCCTCGATGAAGGTGGCGTCCTCGAGGAAGTAGTCCCTCATCCCCTCCTCGTAGACGACCTCGGTCCTCGGTCCCGAATCCAGCAACCTCAACCTCCTCAACTCAGCCCACGCTCCTAATCAGTCATTCGCTTGATCAGAACCCGGCGATCCACTTGGAGAGGCTTTCGGTCGACCGCACGATCTTCGCGCCCTCTGCGGCGAACTTGCGGAAGTACGCGTCGGCCCGCTCCGTGTAGTCCACGACTCCTCTGACGACGACGGGTGAGGTGCAGTCCTCGAGCAGGTGGATCTTCCTGACGTAGGAAGGATCGATCTCCTTGAAGGCCGAGATGAGGTCCTCGACGGTCCACGCGACGCAGTGGCTCTTCGCCTGCCCCGCCACCAGCACGACGTCGTACCTGCTCAGCTCCTCGATCAGCTCCCTGTCCACAGCGCCTAGCTGCCTCCCCTCGTGGTCCACCTTCACCTCAGGTCCGATGGCCGAGTAGTGCTCCGTGAGTGGGTGCATCCCCTTCATCCTGATGAAAGGCTGGGACCTCCTCGCTATGGCGTGGAAGAAGACAGCCTCCTCGACCGCCGGGACGATCGCGTGCCCTATTCCTCCGAGCATGGCGTGGTAGGGCCAGACCGTCAGCTCGTACTTCCCCGAACGCTCAAGGCTCTCGACGTAGTGGAGCAGGTACCTCTGCGCGTACTCCTGATCGATCCCAAGGGCTTTACACGCCTCAGGGTCGACCCGCCATCTGCCCCTCCTTACGTCCTCGACCGATACGACCGTGTAGGGCTCGGGGTGGTTTCCGTCGCTGTCGACTAGGAAGGCCTCGTGGAAGATCTGATATGCCTGGTGCGTGTCCATGGTGAGGTAAATTCTCGTTATGTTCTCGAGGTTCCTGTAGACGAACTGGCAGAGCCTGACGTTGTCCTCGACCGCACCGAGACCTGACCGGCCAGCCACAAGAGCTCGAAGCCCGGTATGCAGAACGTGTTCTGGACGTCGATCAGGAGCAGGGCCACCTTCAGCTCGTCTTCTGAGGCAGGCCTTATCCCGTAACGCAGAGCCCAAGACCTGGCTTCCTTGGTCCTCTTGGCGTAATCCACCTTCCAGACGTCGCCCACCGTCTCGGGCGAGAAGTGCGGCGGAATGGGGAGCTCCCTCACCATCCCACCTTGAAGCAGTCAGCACATCAATATAAGAACGCGGACCGCATCACGCGGATCGAGGTAGAGTCGATGTGATGAAGCGGCCGAGGATCTACCTTGCCGACGAGGATGACATACTTGCGGGGAAGGTCACCGACGTCTACTTCGTGAGGACGGCGTTGGTAGCCGAGACGGCTAAAGTCGCATCGAAGCGCGTAGCAGCAGACGTCCACGCCTATTCGCTACCTAGGGGGTACGGGTGGGCCGTCTTCGCCGGCCTCGAGGAGGCTCTCAGGGTCCTCCAGGGGAGGAAGGTAGACGTCTACGCGATGGAGGAGGGAGAGCTCTTCGGTCCTCTGGAGCCCGTTATGGAGATCGTCGGGCCCTACTCGGAGTTCGGCGTCTACGAGCCAGCGATCCTCGGCGTGCTGAGGCACTCGAGCAGCGTCGCAACGAAGGCAGCCCGAATTAGGCTGGCCACCTGGGGCAAGACCCTGATCTTCTTCGGCATAAGGTCCGTCCACCCTGCTGTTGCACCGGCTGTCGACAGGGCCTCCTTCATCGGTGGGTGCGATGCGGTATCAGGGGTCCTCGGCGCAGAGATGATAGGGGAGAGGCCAGTGGGGACGATGCCCCACGCCCTCATCATCCTATTCGGCGAACAGGAGAAGGCCTGGCTCTCCTTCGACGCGGTGGTTCCGTCGGACGTGCCGAGGATAGCGCTCTGCGATACCTTCGACGACGAGAGGGTGGAGGCGCTGAGGGCCGCGAAGGCTCTGGGCGACAGGCTCTTCGGCGTCAGGCTCGACACGCCCAGCTCCAGGAGGGGGAACATGAGGCGGATAGTGCAGGAGGTCAGGTGGACGCTGGACATCAACGGCTTCAGAAACGTGAGGATCTTCGTGAGCGGCGGGATCGACGAGGAGGAGGCGCGGGAGCTGGCGGATCTTGCAGACGGCTTCGGCGTCGGGACGTCGATCGCATTCCCTCCGTCCGTTGACTTGGCGCTGGACATAGTGGAGGTTGAGGGCAGAGCTATTGCGAAGAGGGGGAAGCTGCCGGGAAGGAAGCAGGTCTACCGTTGCAAGAGGATGCACGACGTGATCGTCCCCTTCGGGAAGGAGCTGGAGCGGTGCCCGGTCTGCGGCGAACAGTCGAGTCCTTTGCTGAGGAAGGTGATGGAGTCGGGAGAGGTTACGGTCGACCTCCCCTCTGCCCGTGAGATAAGGAGCAGGGTCCTCGAGCGCCTCGAAATCATCAGGTCGATGCCGGACTTCACGATCGAACCGGTCCTCCAAACCTGATCCCGGCAGAACTTTATGACTGAGGGAACAGCATTACATGACGCGATGATATGGGACTCTCATCTGACCCCGGACACGGGGCATGAAGAGCCATGGGGTAAATGAGCATCCCTATCAAAGCTAACGCCTCAGACCCGTAGCATCACCGTGACCGTCTGAGAACTCCCAGCGCCCTTCTACCCCTGAGACTTGATATACTGCCGTCCTTCGCGGAGTTGGGGCGATGTCCTTCGAGTACGAGGTGCCGGAAGGGCTCCTTTACAGCAGGAACCACGAGTGGTTACAGGTGAAGGGCAAGATNGCNACGGTCGGGGTTACCGATTACGTCCAAAGGAAGCTGAGGGAGGTGCTGTACATAGAGCTGCCGAACACCAACGTCAAGGTCGTCCGGGGGCAGCACGTGGCCACCATCGAATCGGTCAGGGGCAGCTACGAGGTGAGGTCGCCGGTATCTGGTAAGATCGTCGAGGTCAACGCCAGGCTCGCCGACAGCCCTGAGTTGATCAACGAGTACCCCTACGAGAGCGGATGGATCTTCAAGGTCGAGATCTCGGACGAGAGGGAGCTGAGCGACCTCATGGACGCCGACGAGTACTCCAGGTACCTGTCCGAGCTCGAGCTGGAGGCGGAGGAGTCAGAGTAGCGCCCTGAGAACCCTGATCGGCGTTGTGAGGTACCCCCGGAGCCTGCTTACCCTGATGCTCCTCGCCACCGAGATCACCTCCTCCACCTCCTGATCTGTGAGGGGGATGTCTGCAGCGGTCGCGTTCCTCTCGGCCTGCTTCGCGTCCTTAGCCCCCGGTATGGCGACGACGTTCTGCCTGTGGATCAGGACCCTCAGCGCGATCTGGTCAGGCGTCGCGCCGTGCCTCGATGCGACCTCCCTCAGCTTCTCCAACAGCGGCCCCACTTTCCTCACGTTGTGGGGGTCGAAGAGCGGGTTGATCGCCCTCACCAGATCCCTCGGCAAGTTCTTCGGGTCGTACTTTCCAGTCAGGAGGCCCTGCGCCAGGGGGCTGTAGGCTATCACTGTTATGGAATCGCCGAAACGCTCGAAGAGTCTCTCGGCACTGCGCATCTTGAGCAGGCTGTACTCGATCTGGTTCGAGACGATCTCCTCGCGCTTGAGGGCCTGCTGGGCGCGCTCGAGCTGGGATGGGGAGAAGTTGCTGACGCCGATGTACCTGATCATCCCCCTCCTCACCAGCTCCTCCATCGCCCTCATCGTCGAGGAGACAGGTATGAACGGGTTAGGCCAGTGGACCTGATAGAGGTCTATCACGTCGACGCCGAGGCGCCTGAGGCTCCGCTCGCAGGCCTTGATCGTGCCTTGGTAAGTGGCGTGGGTGGGCCATACTTTGGTCGCTATCAGCACCCTCTCCCTCATCCCCCTTATCGCCTTACCGACGACCGTCTCAGAATGCCCGCCGCCGTAGATCTCTGCTGTGTCGATCAGGTTGACGCCGAGCTCTATGGACCTCCTGATCGCTGCTATCACCTGCTCCTCTCCGTACCCTTTTCCCCCACCCCACTCCCTCGAGCCGATCTGCCAGGTACCGATGCCGATCTTCGAGACCTTCTCGGAGGTCTTCCCGAGGTTCGTGTAGAGCATCCCAATCACTGCAGACCGATCGGCTCAAAACGGTATCCTTCGAGGTCTCTTAAGTTCATGGGATCAGCGGCTGAGGAACTCGGCAATCACTCTGCTGACCTCCTCAGGGTTCTCCTCGTGGGCGTTGTGACCGGAGGTCTCGTCGAGGAAGACTTCTGCCCCGATCTCTCGTGCCAGCTCCAAGTTCCTTTCGGGGGGAACGAGGACGTCGTGACGACCCAGAACGAAGAGCACCGGGCATCTCAGCCTCCTGAGGAGACCCTGGTCGAACCCCTCGATGATCCTGAAGGCCTCGATCAGCGTCTTGCCTGAGGACCTGACGGACTCGTAGTATCCGTCGACTGTTTCGTCGTCGAGGGCTTCCTTTCTGACGTAGACCTTCTCCAGGACCGACCTCACGACGCTCTTCCTGACCATGAACCTGACCAGCAGGTCACCGATCGGCCTCCTCCTCGCCAGTTCCATCGCGAGCGGTCTGCGGCCTCCCTCTCCTCCGAAGAGGCTGGGGTTGACCAGCACAAGCTTCCTCACCCTTTCGGGCGTCGTGGCAGCGATGTACGCCGATATAGCCCCGCCCATCGAGTGACCCACCATGTGGAACTCCCTCACGCCGATCCGATCGAGGAGACCTAGCAGCACCTTCCTGAGGTGCTCGAGCTCAAGTCCGCCCGGCAACCTCTGAGAGAGGCCGAAGCCGGGGAGGTCTGGTGCGATGACCCTGAAGCGCTGTGAGAGATGGGGGATGTTCCTCCTCCAGCTGAAGGAAGAGGAGGCCCAGCCGTGAACGAGGACCACCACATCGCCCGATCCACGATCGATGTAGAAGATCTCGAGGCCGTTGACCTCAGTCCTCTTACCTGAGGCGACGTGTTCAGCCCAACTCACCGACTACCCCGCCCTCCCCTTGCGCGACGAGATCGTCCCGAGGACGGTGCTGACGATCGATGCGGTGGATATCGAGATGCCGAGGTANGANAGTGTCAGCAGCCCGAGGATTGCTAAGGGCGGAAGGCCGGCTATCGACGCGATGAGCCCGAGCAGTTTCCCTCCGGCTGGNTCGGACGTTCTCAACGCGAGGACGCCGATGAACGGNNAGGATCCGAGGAGCGATGAGAGGGCAGCTAACCACAGGCGCGTGGAGAGGAGGCCTGCG
>JGI26466J51736_1000508_pt1 | contig 17884 bp, 15 predicted proteins | sample PerSpoCPS_CMetaG_FD_51736 | JGI IMG/M metagenome (IMG submission 51736) | reverse complement strand
AGCCACCATCTCTCGTTGTCATCAAACCGACCGAATCCCAAATGCCAAACGGAACGACCCCACGATTTCCCCAAGACCGCGTAAGGCGATGCTGTCAAACCCTTCCCGATATCAAGCACGCCGACCGCTAAAGTTGGGAGTCTCGTCGTCTCCTCCCAGAGTTTGATTTTCGCGTTGAAAGCCCACCGGGTCTCGTAATTGCCGTCTTCGTCCGGATAGCGGTAAATGTCAAAGCCCCATTCCAACTTGCGCCAACCAAACTGGCTGAAAGCGTAACGCTCAGTCCCGGAGCGGAAGAAACCGCCGTAACTGACGGTTGAGATTTCCAACCTTACTTCACCGTCACCCATCACCTCCGACGAAGGTGCGAGGTTAGTGCTTGTCGGGTAACTCCAAGCCAGCGCGCATGTGAGCGCCGTTAGTGAGACAACTGCCATCAAGCGCAAATTCGTTCACCTCCATCTTTTGGCTTTCTGCCAATTTGCTTATCGGCTGCGTGAACGGGAAACTTGAATGCAGCCTTGAATGGATTATCGCAAGCGAAAAGTTTGTCAAAGCCTCAGCCAGCAACGAGGGACGATGGCAAAATTACGGCTGGCGGGTGATGAGTGGTGAAGGCAAATTTGTGGTTGGTGCTGTTGATTCTCGTTTCAGCGAGGTGTTGGGCAATGGTTGAAGGGCAGAAGGTTGGGGATGCGACACAGTGGGTTCGCCCAAGCGCAGTTGAACTCGGTGGGCTCTTGGGACATCGCTTTAAGATGAGCGAGCGAAACCGATTGCTCACCATCAGCGAGGAAACCCTTCTCAGTGGCTTCCGCAAACGCCCCGGAGTTCAAGCGTGGATCGGTGAACATGTGGGCAAGTGGCTTCACGCAGCAGTGCTGACTTGGGTCAACACTGGAAACGCCGAGTTGAAAGCGAAGATTGACAGAGTCGTCCGTGAATTGATCGCCACCCAAGAACCTGATGGTTACTTGGGCACTTATGACCTGCCGACCCGTTGGAGCATGGAGAGGGAACGGGGTTGGGATGTTTGGGTGCACAAGTATGTGCTCATCGGTTTGCTGAGTTATGTTGACGGGACAAGGGGCATGGGGCAAGGGGCAGGAAATGATGAGTTGGCACAAAGTGCGTTGGAGGCAGCGAAGAAAGCAGCCGACTTGATTCTGCGCACTTTCGGGACGGGTGAAGGGCAATTGGACTTGATGGAACGCAGCACCCATGTCGGCATGGCTTCGTCGTCAATCCTTCAACCGATGGTCTGGCTTTACCGGCTAACGGGCGAAAAGCGATACCTTGACTTCTGCCGATACATCGTTTGGGCGTGGGAACATTCGCCTCACGGACCGAGACTGCTTGGGAGTTTGTTGACTCACGGCGATGTCCACAAAACCGCGAACGGGAAAGCCTACGAGATGATGAGTTGCCTCGTGGGCGCTTTGGAGTTGTATCGTGTTCTCCGCGACGAAGGCAAAGAAGACGAGGGTAAAGCCTTGTTGCTCGCTGCTCAACGGGCATGGGACGACATCGCAGCCAATCACCTTTACATCACNGGCGGAACAAGCCTCGGTGAACATTTCCAACCCGATCACCATTTGCCCAACGACGGTGCGGTTTCGGAGACATGCGCAACTGTGACTCTACTCCAGTTGAGCCTTGAACTGTTCAGGCTCACCGGCGAAGCGAAATACATGGACATCGCCGAGCGGACAGTTTTCAACCACTTGCTCGCAGCCCAACATCCCAACGGCGACAGGTGGTGCTACTTCACGCCCCTTGAAGGGCAGAAGAATTACCGAAGCGACATCAACTGCTGCGCATCAAGCGGACCGAGGGGCATCGCTTTGTTACCAACCTTCGTTTACACTCTGGACGCAGACGGCGGAATTCGCATCAACCTTTACACCCAAAGCAAATTGAAGTTGCCAGAGCAAGGAATCGAAATTGAGCAAGAGACAGACTACCCGTATGGTGGCTCCGTGACCTTGAAACTGCACTTGTCCCAACCGAAGGAACTCACCTTGCGGTTCCGAATCCCAAGTTGGTGCGAGGGAGCAACGGTTGCAGTCAACAACGAAGAAAGGAGGCAAGTGGGCAAAGGTTACCAAGAGTTGCGTCGTCAATGGCGCGATGGCGATGTGGTTCGGCTGGAATTCCCGATGAAATTGCAAGTCGTTTTGGGCACTCACACGAACGAAGGGAAACTGGCGCTAATGTTTGGTCCGCTCGTGCTCGCAGTTGACGAACGGTTTTTGCCCGAAGGCGTCGGTCCACTGAGTGACATCACCGTTGATGCCGAAAAGGAACTCCCGTTAAGGGTCACAAGTGTCAAGCCCGACGATGCACTATGGGAAGATGAGAAGGTTTTTGAGACCGAAGGGACATCGGTGAGCAACCCACAGCAGAGATTCAAACTTTGCTTGACAGATTTCGCCCACGCCGGCGCTAAAGGCACTAACTTCGTCGTTTGGCTGCGACGCAAATGATGGGCTGACAGATTTGCTCGCAACCTGCGGAGGTGTTGAGGCTATGAGTTCAAAATGGGTTTGCGTGTGGGCGGCGTTGTTTTTGCCCATCGCTGCTCTTCCACTTTTGTGTGCTCAAAAGGTCGTTTCGAGCGTGCCCGGGGAGACGGTGGAGCAGTATGAGGCGAGGATGAAGTGGTGGCGCGATGCAAAGTTCGGCATCTTCATCCACTGGGGACCGGTGAGTTTAGTTGGGACGGAGATCGGTTGGTCAAGGGGCAGACAAATCCCGGTTGAGGTTTACGACAACCTCTACAAGAAGTTCAACCCCAAAAAGTTCAACCCGAAAGAGTGGGCAAGGTTGTTCAAAGACGCAGGTGCCAAGTATTTCGTCATTGTGACCAAGCACCACGATGGCTTTTCAATGTTTGATAGCGCCTTGACTGATTACGATTGCATGAGCACCCCAGCAAAAAGAGACTTCGTGGGCGAATTGGTCAAGGCTTGTCGTCAGGAAGGCTTGCGCGTCATGTTCTACTATTCGCTTTGCGATTGGTATCACCCTCACTATCTCCCTCGCCCAGACTACATCCAAGACCCACCGGGACATCAAAGGGACTTCCAGCGCTACCTCGAGTTCATGTTCGGGCAAATTCGCGAACTCTGCGAGAAATACCGCCCCGACGGAATTTGGTTTGATGGCGGATGGGAGCATAAGCCTCAGGAATGGAAAGCCGAAGAGTTGTTGAAGATGATTCACCAAATCCTGCCCAACGCAATCGTGAATAACCGAACGGGCTTGCCGGCAGATTACGACACGCCAGAGCAGCATGTCGGGGCGTTTAACATGAACCGTGCATGGGAGAGTTGCATAACCCTCGGGACCCAATGGTCATGGAAGCCTAATGACCGCATAAAGTCGCTGAGGACATGCCTTCGCCTCCTTTTGAGTTGCGCAGGCGGTGACGGCAACTTGCTCCTCAATGTCGGTCCAACCCCTGATGGCGAGATTGAGGAAAGGCAGGCGCAAAGGCTGAGGGAAACCGGTGAGTGGCTGAAAAAGTTTGGCGAAGGAGTTTACGGGACACGCGGAGGTCCTTTCCTGCCGGGCAGGTGGGGCGCAAGCACCCGAAAAGATAACTCAATCTACCTGCATGTCTTCAACTGGGACGGAGACAGATTGGTGTTTCCGCCCATCGAAGCCAAAATCCTTAAGGCTAAATTGCTGAGCGGTGGCGAAGTAAAGGTTGTCCAAACTGAGCAAGCGATCACAGTCACTGTCCCACAGAAGTATCAGCAAGAACTTGTCACAGTCATCCGCCTTGACCTTGACAGACCAGCAATCACGCTCCAACCCCGTCAAGGTCCAGAAGTTCCGACACCGAAAGCACATGCATCCAATGTCTTCCAGAACAATCCGTCTTTCGGTGCCGATAAAGCGGTGGACGACGATGAGACGACGCGATGGGCAACCGACTATGGGACTCATTCGGCTTGGCTTGAAGTTGACTTGGGCAAGCCCTTGAAAATCGGTGGTGTGAAGATTTTGGAAGCGGCGGAGTTCGGCGAGAGGATTAGGAAGTTTGTCGTCAAGTGCAAGGTCAACGATGAGTGGAAGACTGTCCTGAGCGGAAACAGGGTGGGGGCAGAATTCTCCCGCAAGTTTCCCCCTGTGACGGCTCAGGTTTGGAGGTTGGAAATTTTGGAGGCAACAGAAGGTCCGACGATTTACGAGTTCCAGTTGCTGCCAGCAAGGGATTGAAAGACGGCAAGGCAACTCATGTTGCCCTGACCAATAGGATTGCCAGTAGGCAAAAGATCAAGGTCAAAGCGTAAAGCATCAAAACTGCTTGGCGTTGGTCAAAACCGCTGTCAAGCAAGCGGTGATGCAGATGTTCTCGGTCGGCTGTGAAGATGGAACGCCCTTTTAGCCAACGGCGGATGACAGCGAAAGCGGTGTCAAGTAGCGGATAAGCCAATGCCATTCCCGTCATGAACAAGACCGATAAAGCAGTGATGCTCTTGACTGCTCCCAAGATGGACAAAGTTGCGAACAGATAGCCGAGTGCCATTGCCCCAGTGTCTCCCATGAAAACTCGTGCTGGGTGGAAGTTATAAGGCAAAAATCCCATACACGCACCTGCGATGGCAGCGAAGGCTGCTGCGATTGGGAAAAGTTTTTGACTTGCAGCCAAGAAGGATAAAGTTAAAGCGGCAAAAAAACTGACCCCTGCAGCCAAACCGTCTAAACCGTCAATCAAGTTGACTGCGTTGACGAGAGCGACAATCCAAAGGATTGTCAGCAACCAACTTTGCCAAGAGACGAGGTAGATGTAGCCATCACCGAATGGGTTGTTGACTAAGGAAACACGAAGCCCGAAAGCAGTGGGCAAAACCGCTGCAGCAATTTGTCCCAAAAGTTTTGCTTTCGGAGACAAGGAAAATCGGTCGTCAAGTGTCCCAACGAGAACCACCACGAGCAACCCAAGCAGAACGCCCAAAGCGTGGTCAGGGAAAGTCTTCAGAAAAAGCCAACTGCTGAATGTCCCAAAAAGAAAGGCTATGGTCAAAGCGATACCGCCCCATGAGGGCACAGGTTCACGGTGAATTTTCCGAGGGGAAGGACGGGCAATAATTCCAAGCCTTTGAGCCCATTGAATGGACAATGGCGTCACAATGATACTAACAGTTGTTGCGATTAAAAATGCCAGCGCCAACGCCATTAACATAGCGTTTTTGCCTCCTGAAGGGCAGCATCGGAACTTTCCAGAGCCGAAATTTTTTCTAACCGCCGTCGGTGCCGTTCCTCACCGCTGAAAGGCGTTTCAAGCCAGACCTTGACAATTTCCCAAGCCAATTCCATTCCAATAACGCGAGCGCCTAAAGCCAGAATGTTAGCATCGTTATGGGAGCGAGCCATTCTGGCGGTGTATTCGTTCCAGCACAAAGCACAGCGAGCGCCTCGGAATTTGTTGGCAGCGATGGAACTTCCAACCCCTGTCCCGCATATCACTATCCCAGTATCGCATTGTCCAGAAACAACCGCTTGAGCCACAGCGAAAGAGAAGTCAGGGTAATCGCAAGATTGAGTACTGTCTGTGCCGAAATCGTGACATTCATATCCTGCTTCCAAAAGTTTCGTCTTTAGCCACTCTTTGAGTTCAAAACCTGCATGATCGCTCCCGAGGGCGATGCGGATAGGCTTATGTGTGTTTCCCATAGCCTTCCCCTCACAGTTCAGGGTGCAACTCTTTTTCCACATCGTCAAAGTAGTAACCTTCGTCCTTTGCACGCTTGGGATAAATTGGGATGCGAACATAGAAGGTTGAGCCCTTGCCGGGACCTTCGCTTTCTGCCCAAATCTGTCCTTCGTGCAGTTCAACGAGGTGCTTGACGAGATACAACCCAATGCCTGTCCCACCTGCTGCTCTGGTTTCCTTAGTGTCAATGCGCTCAAACTTCTCAAAAATTTTGGAGAGTTTGTCTTTCGGGATGCCAATGCCTTGGTCTTGGACGCTTATGAGGATGGTGTTGTCCTCACGGACAGCGCGGACGCGAACTTCCCCGCCATTGGGCGAATACTTGATTGCGTTGTTAACCAAGTTGGTCAAGACACCATCTATTTTGTCCTCATCGGCGACGATGGGTGGCAGTGGCTCTGGGATGTCAGCGATAAGTTGGTGCTTGTCAGTGTAACTCCGCTGGATGGTCAGAACTCGGTCAATAACTTTCTCCAAGTCAACACGCTGCCAGTGAGGTTGCAGTGCGACACCACGCTCAATCCTTGACAGGTTAAGCAAGTCCTCAATGAGCCGCCTGAGCCTGTCGGTCTCTTGGTCAATGATTTGGTAGAACTCGTAGCGAGTTTCGGCATCAAAGTAGCCTTCCCTGTCCTCAAGCAAGGTAGCAATGAAGCCCTTAATGGAGGTCAAAGGAGTGCGTAACTCGTGGGAGACAGTTGAGACGAATTCCGTCTTCATTCGTTCCAATCGCCTTATCTCAGTGATGTCAGAGAAGAGAGCAATAACGCCTGTCGGGTTACCTTGTTCGTCCCTAACCACACTTGTCTCAACTCGGTAAATTCGTTCCTCAGGTTCGTAAATTTCCACCTCGTCGGTCAACTCTGTCTTCTCGGAAAGGGCAGTCATCAAGATAGAGCGGACTTTATCGTGCACAACGACTTGATTGAAGGGTCTGCCAATAATGTTTCCATCAGTGCCACCGCAGAAGGCTTGTAGTGCTGTTCTGTTGACGAGGCTGATTTTACCGTTGTTGTTGACCAAAATTACTCCCGCCGAGACACTTTCAAATGCCCTCTCCAGTTGCTCCGTCCGTTCCCTCAACTCAATGTAGATTTGTGCCCCAGCAATCACAGATGCGGATTGACGGGCGAGGATTTCTAAGATTCGCCTGTCCTCCTCAGAGAAAGGCAACTGGCGTCGTTTATTGGCGACCATTAAAACTCCAATTGCTTTCCTTTCAACTATCCGCTGCTCTTCATCGCGCTTGTCCCACATAAGCGGCACCATAATTGCGTTGCGGATGCCTGCCTCTTGCATAACTCGGACATCAGGATAACGACTGTCACGGGTATCGTTGATGATTACGGGAACCCTTTGGGTGAAAACATGTTGGATAAGCCCATCTCGCGGGACAGTTCCGATTGCCCCTAAATTTGCCATTTCTATCCCAATGGTTGGCGGGTGAAGGATGAGGACATCCTCGTCGGTTCGGTGGACAAAGAAAATGCAAACTTCTGCCTGAAGTAACCTCGCAAATCGCGAGAACATGCGGATGAGGGTCTGCGTCAATTCCTCCTGAGTTGTCGGCGGAACCACAGCGGCTGCAACTTGACTTTCCCTGGCTTCAGCCAACTGTCGCTCCAATTGTCGCCTCTGTTCTTCTAATTCAGCGATCCGCTTTCGCAAGTTTTCCAATTCCCTTTCAAGTTCATCTCGGCTCATCATCAGAATCCCTCCGACAGCAGAGGAGTTCGTTATTCAAAAGTTTTGGCGAACCTGTGTTTATTATGCCGCAAGAGAAAAGGGTTCATCATGGTGTGGGTGGGAAAATTTTATGTGGCTGACAAACCCACAAGTTGCCATGACGGCGGACAATGCCTACACCAAGAAAACTATGGTCTGGAGCATAAAGGCGCACAAGACCGTCCTCTCTCAAGTTTGGATAACCCCAAACTGTCCCAATGACGCTCTCCATACCGTTTAGAACCCTCTGGGTTTCCAAGCGAGTTAACACCAAAGGCGGGAACATCGGTAACGCTTGGTCTGGTGGAATCAGACACCTCTTCCAATCGCTTTTTGAGACGGCTTCGGAAAATTCCTCTAAAGTCACCGCTTCCTCGCCTTTGAATGGACCAATTTGAGTTCTCGCAAGGAAATGCTGATGAGCGCCGCATCCTAAGGCATCACCAATGTCGGACGCCAAAGTTCGGATGTAAGTTCCTCGCGAGCAGTGAACTTCAATCAGTGCTCGCTTGACAGGTTTTTCCCACCATTCCAGCAATGTGAGACGATAAATTTGAACTTTGCGAGGCTTTCGCTCCACTTCTATGCCTTTCCGCGCCAGTTCGTAAAGTCTCTTGCCTTGATAATGCACTGCGGAAAGCATTGGCGGAATTTGTTCTATCTCGCCAACGAACTTTGCAAGGACTTCCTGCAACTTATCTGCCGTGACCCCATCCGTTGGGCGAACCTCAATGATTTCGCCTTCCGCGTCTTGAGTCTTGGTCTTGACACCAAGCACCATTTCAAACCTGTAAACTTTGTCCAGTTCGGAAAGGAACTCAGCCAACCGAGTTGCCCTTCCAAGACACAAAATCATCAAGCCAGCAGCCAAAGGGTCTAAAGTGCCAGTGTGACCTACCCGTTTCATTTTCAATTTCCTTCGCACAAACTCCACAACATCGTGAGCCGTCATCCCAGAAGGTTTCAACAGTAGCAAGACACCTTCAGGTTCCTTCACTTCCGACTTCATAGATGCCCTTCACCTTCCGCTGATGAAATGAGAGATTTGCGGACTGCGTTTAAGACCGAGATAACAGTTAAGCGCAAGGGTTGACGGACTCTACAGCCAGCAGCCGCTGGATGCCCTCCACCGCCGAATTGGCGCGCAATGGCAGAGACATCAAACCCGTCCTTTGACCTGAGACTAACCTTAATGTGTCTCGGCTCTATCTCACGGAACAAGACTGCCACCTTCGTCCCTTCCACTGCCCTCAAGAAATTGACAAAGTTCTCAGTGTCTTCGTCGGATGTCCCTGTTTGGGCAAAGTCTTTAAGTGTCAAGACCGACCAACACAAACCAAATTCCTGTTCAAATTTTGCCTTGCTCAACATCCGACCTAAAAGTTGGGTGGCAGCAAATGACCTGACTTCCATAACCCGATACGCCATTTCCTGTGGGTCAACTCCATATCTCAACAACGACGCTGCTAACCTCAAAGTTTCAGGAGTTGTGTTGCTGAAGTGAAAGACACCCGTGTCAGAGATCAAAGCCGCATACAGGCAAGTTGCAATTTCTTTCGTCATCGGAACTTTCAGGGCTTTGAGCAAGTCAAAAATCATCTCACCTGTAGCGGCAGCCTTCGGCTCAACCCATACGACCCAATCGTTCGCTTTTCCCTTTTGGGCACTTTTGCGTTTCGCGTCTTTGTGAGGGTGATGGTCAATCACAACGACCGATTTTGCGTTTTGTTTGAGGCTGTCTGGAATGTCAGCCCGTTCCAAATCGGCGCAATCCACCAAAACCAGCAAGTCGGGTTCAAAAGAAGGTTCCCGCCTTATTTTGTCGGCTTCAGGCAGGAAAGCATACCTCTTAGGCAAACCATTGTGGCATACAACCTCCACCCACTTGCCCAATTTCTTCAGCCCCATAGCGAGCGCCAGAGCGCTACCTATAGCGTCGCCTTCGGGGCTGACATGGGAAGCGATGACGAATTTTTCGGCACTTTTTAAATGCAGAATCAGGTTCGTTGGTATCCTCATGACAACTTGCAACTCCTTTTCAAGACCTTGACTTTGATGTGCGGCGAGTCCTCTTTTTGGTGGGCTTTTCGGGTGATGCTCCTTCTGCAGCCTGAGCAGGCTGGCTTTGGGCGATTTGATCCAAAAGCGCCAAAACGCTCATTGCCTTCTCTATCCGCTTGTCAACGATAAAAGTCAGGCGCGGGATGAACCTCCAATGGACATTGCGGTTGATCTCCTCGCGGATGAGCGGTTCCGCACTTTGCAATGCCGCTAAAGCTTCTTGCTCCCTTTGCTCTCCGCCAAGCACGGTGAAGTAAACTTTCCCGTGTTGAAAATCTGGCGAAAGTTGGACTTCCGTGACCGTTACGAATTGCAATCTTGGGTCACGCAACCTATGGACGAGGAAATCACCGATGATTTCCCTCAACAACTCGTTTGCCCGTTCAATGCGTCTAAGGTTCGCCATCTTTGATCCCACCTTGCATTGCGATTGCGTTGTTTCGCTTCAAGCGAGTGAACTTGACCTCATCGCAACTTAGCCCCATTAGTTTTCGCAACGGCTTAAGGTCACCAGACTTCAACGCTCACATTCTCGACGATAACTCTCCCATCGGTTTCAACAATTTCCGCTATGTGCATCAAGCACTCGTGGACGAAATCCTTGTCGTTAGCGACAACGGCGAACGCTAAAGTCGCCTTTTGCCATTCGTCCAAATGGTCAGCCTCGCATGCTGACACATTGAACCGACTCCGAATTCGGTCAAGGATGCTTCGGACAACTTGCCTTTTCTCTTTTAACGAGTGACTGTCAGGAATGGTTAAGTCAATGGTGCTCAAACCGACGAAGAATGCCATAAGCCATCACCTATTCCAACAAGGCGTTCAAGTATTGATATTGCCACAAGTTTGCGGCGAGTGTATTGTGCGAGTCCATCGGGTGACTTTGTGGAACTTCCCTTCAAGGTAGGCTATAATTCAGAACGCCGAAAGCGAATTTTCCTGAGACAAAAGGTTGAGGTGTCCCACGATGAAATACTGGATAGAGACCTTCGGTTGCCAAATGAATGTGCTTGACAGCGAAACGATGGCGGGGCTGCTGACAAAGATGGGCTACGAGAANGCGAAAAGCCCTGAGGAGGCTGACATCATACTCATCAACACTTGCACCGTTAGGCAAAAACCCGACGAGAAGGTTTTCGCATACTTGGGCGAGTTCGCCAAACTCAAACAGAAAAAGCCACAACTCATCCTCGGCGTGACAGGGTGCATGGCTCAGCGGGAAAGCGACATCATCAAGGCGCGAGCACCTTATGTTGACTTGCTGCTCGGTCCGAGAAGTGTCCATCGGTTGCCAGATTTGATCCGAGTAGTTCAGGAGCAGCGCCGGTTCGTTGAATACCTCAACCTTTACGATGACCCTGTCCCGCCCGATTTAGTTGTTCGCAACAGCGACATTTTCGCCTACATCACAGTCATTCACGGTTGCAACAAAAAGTGCACTTTCTGTGCTGTCCCAACGGCTCGCGGTCCGGAGAAAAGCGTCCCACCCGAAATCATCTTGGAACAGGTCAGGCAACTCGTTGACATGGGCTATCGTGAGATAATTCTGCTCGGGCAAAATGTCAACGCTTACGGGCATGATTTGAACGGGACGAGGGGCGGGGGACGAGGGGCGGGGGAACGGATTGATTTGGCATGGCTTTTGGAGCGGATTGATGAACTGGCGGCGCCTGCGAAAGTGCGCGTTCGCTTCACGACTAACCATCCTAATCATATGACTGACCGTTTGATAGATGCGATGGCGAACCTTGAAAGCGTCTGCGAACATATTCACTTGCCCGTTCAAAGCGGCGACAACGAAGTCCTCCGCCGAATGTGGCGAGGCTACACTGTTGAGCGTTATTTGAGCATCGTTGAGAAATTGCGGGCAAAAATTCCTAACATCGCCATTGCCACAGATGTCATTGTCGGTTTCCCCGGCGAGACCGAGGAACAATTCCGCAACACTCTCAGGTTGATGGAGCAAGTAGAATTTGACCAAGCCTTTATGTTCGCTTTCTCGCCCCGCCCCAACACTCTGGCAGCGACCTTCCCTGACCAAATTCCAGAGCCTGTCAAGAAGCGGCGGCTGCAAGAGTTGATAGCCCTCCAAAACCAAATTCAACAGCGAAAGAACGAGCGCGAGGTTGGGCAAGTCGTTGAAGTCCTCGTTGAAGGACCGAGCGAGAAGAACCCGCAAAAACTTTCCGGGCGGACCCGAACCAACAAAACTGTCGTCTTTGAGGGTAGTCCAGAACTGAGGGGCAAGTTGGTTCTCGTCCGAACGACGAAGGCTTACCTTTGGGGCTTTGAAGGTGAACTGGTCGGTGTCCGAGAAGAAGCGATGNAACGAGACTTGTTGCCTCTGACNGTCCTTTGAACTTCTGCCCGCACAAACAAGCCCGCTAAAAAGTGAGCCCCAGAACAAATCAACCTTCAACGGACTTGTGTCAAGGGAGCGGTGCTATCATTTTGCTGGCAGGAGAAAAAACCTTAGCGGGGGTGGGAAGGATGCTGTTAAGAGCGATAGCCGTTCTGATGGCAAGTGGGTTGTTGCCGTCTTGGTTATGGGCTCAAGGTTTAAAGTTAACTGGAACATGGCAAGTTCGCGGGGAGCGCTGGGAGTTCTTCAACCTTCCCAACGCTGACAGCCACTACAACTTCCTCGGTTCGGCAATNGCTGCGGGTCTAAGCAGGCAAAGTGAACGGGAGAAGTGGCATGTTGAGGTTGCCCATGTAACTTTCGTCGGNTTACCCCAAAACGCCNCTATNCCNTCGCTCGGTGCCCTTTACAGGTTCTTCAACGGGGAAANGGAAGGCAGCATCTTCCTCAAGCAATTTTTCTGGCAGAGGAAAAGTGGCAAGGACACTTGGGTGCGGGTTGGTCGGTTCAAATTTGGTGATGGGGCGGAACGACTTCCCCAAAACGAGACTTTGCTCTGGCTGAGGCAAAACCGAATTCAAGAGCGGCTGATAGGCTCCTCTGATTTCACCCTCATCGGTCGGAGTTTTGACGGCATTCAAGTCACCAAAGAGCGCCGCGACGGAACTTTCACTTTTGCCCTCTTGCGACCGACGAGAGGAATTTTTGACCTCAGAGGCAGCGACCAGTTGACAAAGGTCACGACAGTTTATGCATCGTGGACATTTTCCCCTGACCCTCAAACTGACGCCCGAATTTTTGCCCTTTATTACCGCGATAGCCGTAAGCCCCCATCAGTCATCAAGTTAGATAATCGCCCGCTTTCGGTTCGTCAAACAGACGATGAACCTATCTCGGTTTTGACTTTGGGCGGGCACATACTAAGGGCATTGCCGGATAACAAGGGTCAAACCGATTTTCTGGCTTGGGGAGCATGGCAATTTGGCGATTGGGGACGACTTAAGCATCGTGCCTTCGCTTTGTCCGCTGAGTTTGGGCATCAGTGGGAAGGAAAATGCCGCCCTTGGTTGAGATTCGGTGCATCTTTGAGCACAGGCGACGGCAACCCCAATGATGCCTATCACCGAACTTTCTTTCAAATCCTGCCATCCCCGAATCAGAATGCTCTCCCGCCAATCTTCAACCTGATGAACAGCCGAACTCTGTTCGCCCAATTGAGATTGCAACCCTCCCGCAAGGCGGATTTGCAATTGGAAACACAATGGGTCTGGCTTTCTCGGAAAGCAGACTTTTGGTATTCTGGAGCCGGGGCATTCAACAACTCCCACTTCGGGTTTTTCGGGCTAACCGGAGGTGAGCGGCGAGTGTTGAACATGGTTGGGTTGACCCTAAACTATCAGGCAGACCCGTCAACTGCTTGGTCGCTTTATCTTGTCCGAATATGGGGCAAAGGCGTTGTCAGAGCCAACTTTGCGAGCAACTCGGCAACTTACGCTTACCTCCAGGCAACCCATCACTGGTGAAGAACANNGATGCGTCAAAGTAGGCATAATCTTGATGCCCCAAAGGAGCGATGAATTATGGCGCTCAAGTTGAGCGAGTTAGGAGCCAGTTTGAGGAAAGCAATTGAGCCGTTAGTTTCGGCGCTGAACCCAGAGTTTGTCCTCTTGTTNGGTTCGTTCGCNTACGGCGANCCTCACAAACACAGCGATGTNGATTTGCTGATTGTTTTGCCCCAAGCGCCGAACCCCGATGGCTTCTCNGCAAGGCTTGAGTTGGTCATGCAGCATTTAGCCTGGTCGGATGACTTGCCAACTTACGAGTTGCACATCATGACGCTTGACGAGTTCCGAAGGGAACTTCTGAAGCGGAATGTCTTCATCGCTGAAATCGTGCAAAAGGGCGTGCCGTTGTTCAGCCGAAGGGATTGGGATGAAGTTTTGCGGGAGGTGAGGGCATTGTTAGAACAAGGTGAGTCACTTTACCCTTTGGATTGGCTTCAGTGGGCGCGAGACGATGAGGAACGCATTAGGCGAGCATTGTTGTTTGACGATGTATATGATGCTGCCTATCACACCCAGCAAGCCGTTGAAAAAGCCNTNAAGGCNTTTTTGCTGGCTCAAGGTTGGCAACTGGAGCGAACTCACGATTTGCCCTACCTGCTCCAGTTAGCGAGTCAATATCTGCCAGACTTGTCAGCATACGAAGCCCTTTGCCAGCGGGCGAACCAATTCATCGGCGCACGCTACCCCGGCGTTGTGACGCCACCGTCAACTCGCGAGGAACTTGATAACTGGTTGCAACAAGTTCGCAACCTCATTGAACAAGTAGCCCAAGCAATCTGAAGGTGCGGGATGCGGGGTGCGGAGTGCCGAAGCAAGAGATGGCGCATCGGTGACTTCAGGTGAGGCAAAATTTGATTGCGGCAAAAAAACTGTTTGAGTGAGGTGGCGGGCATGAAACTGGCATTTTCAACTTTAGGGTGCCCAAAATGGTCGCTTGAGGAAATCATCCGCAACGCCGTCGCTTGGGGCTATCAAGGCGTGGAGTTGAGGGGTCTGCAAGACGAGATGTTTTTGCCAAAGCATCCNGCTTTGACCCCTGAAAANCGTGAGGCAACTCGGCGGCGCTTCCACGACGCTGGCTTGCAAATTGTGGCGCTCGGTTCGTCGGCAAGGCTCGGCGTTCCGGAAAACGAATGGCAGAAGCAACTTGACGAAGCGAAAGCCTACGCGGAACTGGCTGCGGCTTTGCATTGCCCAGTCGTCCGGGTTTTCGGAGGCAATGTCCCTCAAGGGATGGACAAGGCGACTTACTTTGCCATCGTCGCAGAACGGTTGCAATTTTTGGCTGAGTTCGCAAAGCCNTTGCGCGTGACGATGGCTTTGGANACCCACGATGCCCTTGTCAAGGCAGAAGATGTCGCTGCCATCTTGGCGAAAGTTCCCGCTGAGAATGCAGGTTGCGTTTGGGATGTCCATCACTCCGTCCGTGGAGGTGAGACTCCCGAGCAGTCTGTCAACTATCTCGGTAAGCGAATCGTTGCAACTCACTTGAAGGACTCCGTCATGAAGGACGGGAAAGTCCGTTATGTCCTTGTCGGTCAAGGTGACATCCCGCTCATTGACGCCATCAAGGCGTTGCGCAAAATTGGCTATCAGGGCTTCTTGACCCTTGAGTGGGAGAAGCGGTGGCATCCGGATTTGGAAGAGCCAGAAGTTGTCTTCCCGCACTTTGCGACGACGGTTCAGGCTTGGCTTCGTGGACTTGACAAAGATGGTCGCTCGTGATTTTCGCCGTTAACCAAGACAAAGGGCGGTGATTTGAAATGCGTTGGCGAAAATTGAGTGCCATCTTAGTTTTTCCNTTGCTGTTGGCGTTAGTTGGTTGCGACTTGGACCGGGAAGTTGAGAAACTCCTCGGAGCAATCGCCCAGACCTTTTGGGAGTTGGGGTTTGAGCGCTCCGAAGACCCGCTTTTGGCGGAGTTGACGGAAACGACTGGTCGGAAAGTTGCCGAAGTTTCGCCCCGCAAAGACATGCCCATAAAGTTCCGAGTGCTGAACACGGGAGAGGTCAACGCTGTTGCACTGCCGAACGGGCGAATTTATGTCTTTCGCGGGATGCTGGAGACGAGCGACACTGAAGACGAATTGGCAGCAGTTTTGGCTCACGAGGTCGGTCATGTGGCTGGTCGCCATTCCCTTAAGCAATTCCGTCTGTCTTTGGGCATCAGTTTGCTGGCGGATTTGTTGAACTTGAACAAGCGTGGCGAAACGGTTCAAACCCTCGCAGGTCTCGCTGCATCCCTTTACGAACTGGGATACAGCCGACAGCACGAACGCGATGCCGACAACTACGCCCTCAGGCTTGCCCTCTTGGCAGGTTACGACCCAAAGGGCTCGGTCGCTTTGTTTGAGAAGTTCGCCAAGAACGAAGGCAAGCCCGCCAGATGGCTGATTTACCTTTCAACTCACCCGCCATCAACGGAACGGTTAGAACGAGCGAGAAGGGCGAACGAAGACTTAGGGCGAATTTATCCTGACCTGCCCGCTTTCGCTGCCCACGCAATGGTGGCTGCAGGTTATGCCCAAAGGGGATTGTATCGGCACGCAGCCCTTCACTACGAAGCAGCAATAAAGTCGCAGCCGTCCTATGTCCCCGCATTGCTCGGTCTCGCTCAGGCAAGGGAAGAACTGCAGGAGTGGGACGAAGCGAAAAAGTGGTATGAACGGGTGCTTGAAATTGAGCCGCAAAATGAAGCGGCAAGGCAAGGGCTGGAAAGGGTTAAAAGCGCTTCACGAAATTTTGCACCCAGCATATCGCGCTCCGCACCCAAGCAAACCCTCGCTTTGAAGTGGCTTGAAAGAACTCTGGCTGAGTGGGAGCAAGTTGAAAATCAGTGGGCGGAGCGACAACAAACTGCTTTCAATGCGACGGGCAATGCTGCCGTCCAAGTCAAGGCTTTGTGGTCTCAAATGCGCTCTATCCCGCTCAGGTCTGGTCCCATCTCTATCACCTTCAGCCAGTCGGAGAGGCGCGACCGAAGGAGCAACGATGATGCTTTCTCTTGGCGCGATGCAATGAGGCTTGACAATCTGATGCGAACCCGCGATGAAGTGGCGGAAGATTGCGCCCGGACATTGGCTGCCTTTCCAAATTGCGATGGCTGAAGTTGAAAGTGTTTTCGAAGATGCACGCTACGCAACTGGTTTGTGGTTGCGGGCACTTAAGGATTGGCAAAAACTTGTCGCTCAAGGGCATGACTTGCCGAAAAGCATCGTTGATGCTTCCGACGAAAGCAGCCGCATCCTTTTCCGAATAGCCCTCGCTTTTGAGAGAGAAGCAACGGCGGTTCGCGACATAGAGCGGCAGATAACGAGGGCTGTCTTCGCTTTGGCTGAAGCCGCTAATTTGCTGCAGCGGCAAAGGAGCAGTTTCGTTTGGGTGGCTGAGACAAAGTTGCAACTTGCCCGTTCAGCGCTCCAAAGCGCCGCAGCCGATTTGCACTCCCTTCTGTCTCGCACGAGAGAGAAGCGAGCGCAAGTTGACAAAGCGCTGCTGTCCGCTTACCAAACGAGGTTGTCGGCACTGGAGATGAAGACGCCTTTGCCTTCGGAAGGAAAAGCACCTGCTCCCGTCGTCCGCAAAGTAGTCGCATATCACTTGAGGGTTAGTGAGGACAAAGTCGTTGCGGTCAGGGAGAAAACGCCAGACATTGGGGCAACTGCGTTGATAATTGCCTTCGCTAAAGCCAAGAGGGTTGAGCCCGAAAAATTACTGGCAAATGTTGACTTTGGAAGCGACTGGCTCAGCAAACTGATTGGCGACAGAGCACCTTCTGGTGTCCGAGTCGCATTGCGTTGGCTCGCCAACGCTTGGGAACGAGACTGGGAACTTGCCGAAAAGCGGGAAGGGCAACAAAGCGCTCAGCCCAACGGTGGTGATGTGACAAAGGATGATGAGCGGTGAAAACTACTTGAAGACTTTGCAAAGGTTCGGAATCAAGCCTGGGCTTGAGCGAATTCGCTCAATGATGGAATTTGCTGGCAACCCACATTTGACCTTCCCTTCCGTCCTCGTTGGNGGCACAAACGGGAAAGGTTCAACGGTTTCGTTCCTTTCGGCAATTTTGNAGTCGGCGGGTTTCAAGGTCGGAGTTTACACCTCGCCCCACCTTGTCACTTACCGCGAGAGGTTTCGCATCAACAATGCTCTCATCCCGCACGAAAAATTTGACGAGTTGCTTGGTTGGGCTAAAGGTTTGGCTGAGCGAGTTGCGACCGAGACGCCTTACAGTGCGCCGACGGAGTTTGAAGTATTGACGGCAATGGCTTTTCGATATTTCGCCGATGAGAAAGTTGACATCGCCGTCGTGGAAGTCGGTTTGGGAGGTCGGTGGGACGCAACGAATGTCTTAGAACCGTTGGTTAGCGTGGTGACGGTTATTGGCTTGGACCACACCGACCGACTCGGTCCAGACCATTTCACCATAGCCCAAGACAAGTTGGG
>JGI26466J51736_1000465_pt1 | contig 18986 bp, 19 predicted proteins | sample PerSpoCPS_CMetaG_FD_51736 | JGI IMG/M metagenome (IMG submission 51736) | reverse complement strand
GGCTGCAGCCGTTCTTTTTACTATGTCTTCCAAAGCTCTACTACTTGCTGTGGGCTACACTGCGGTGTAAGTCCGCATTTCAGGCTGATGTATCTGACCGCATCACGGCTGCACATCTATTTTGAAAGCCGCTCTCTGACCACCTTCTCCAGTAATCCGTCTATTTCGCCGACTATTTTTAAAACTTCTATGAGGTGGTTTTCAAGCTCGGTGCGTGCATGTAGTGCTGCTGCCACATCTTCACCGGATAGGTTTGCCTTGTCTTTCAGGGCCTCTACCAGGCCCTCGTAGTTTGTGACCGATATGCCGAATAGTTTAAGGACCTCGCGTGTGGAGGTCATGGTATAGCTGTCCATACCCCATATATTAGACTTGTCCAGCTCGTCCGTCACAGCTATTTTATGGTATTGCATTAGTTTGTCGTTGAGTTGGGAGAAGAAGCTTAGGCGTAAGGAATACACTAAGGAAAGGGAGCAACGGTATCTCATCAAGAGGTCGGAGCTTGACGAGAGCCTGGAGGAGGTGTTCGACCGCCAGACACTTCTCACACTATATGACATGCTCAACACAGGGAAGCTCAAGCAAGTTATGGGGGTTGTGAGTGCGGGTAAAGAGTCACGGGTTTACCACGGTGTAGGCGGCAACGGTGAGGAGTTTGCCGTAAAGATATACTTGGTATCTTCAGCTGAGTTCCGCCGGAACAGGCTACAGTATGTCGTCAACGACCCCCGCTTCAAGACAATTCCACGGGATTTTAGAAAGTTTGTCTACCTTTGGTCGGAGAGGGAGTTTTCAAACCTTGTTGAGGCTTACGAGTCCGGCGTACCTGTTCCAAAACCTTACGTACAAAGCAACAACATCTTGGTCATGGAGTTTCTAGGCGAAAACGGGGTAAGATACCCCCTTCTACATGAGGAGGAGTTTGACGTGGACGAGTTGAGGAATATTGCTAGCCAGGTTGAGGATGCTCTCTCGAAGCTATATGGTAAAGCAGGGCTTGTTCACGGGGACCTCAGCCAATACAACATTATGGTTGGGAGGGGTTTAAGGGTTTATTTAATAGACCTAGCTCAAGCCGTTAAGAAAACACATCCTATGGCGGAGGTTTATCTTAGGAGGGGGGTCGAGACCCTTGTTAACTTTTTTAGGCGAGAGGGGGTAGAAATTGATGTTGAGAAATTTATTCAAAATGTAAGGGGCGGATGAAGGATATGTCGCGTGGGTTTAGGGGGTTTACACAGTCAACCTTCGTCGTTAACGTGCCCGAGGAGCGTATAGGAGTCTTGATAGGTGAAGGTGGCCGCGTCAAGAGAGAGATTGAGAGGCTGTTGAACGTGGTGCTGGATGTCGACAGCCGTGAAGGGACAGTTGTGATAAACCTGGCTAAACCAGCGGAGCAGGGAGGTGACCCGTCATCCTTGTTCAAGGCTAGGGATGTCATCACAGCAGTTGCGCGGGGCTTTTCACCGGAGAAGGCTTTGAAACTTGCGGGCGATGAGTACGCTCTGATGGTCATAGACCTAACCGAATACGTGGGGAGAAACCCAAACCATCTGAAGAGGGTGAAGGCACGCATAATAGGGAGCGAGGGAAGGGCTAGACGCATAGTTGAGGAAAACTGCCACGTAGACATCTCGGTCTACGGAGACACCGTGTCAATCATAGGCAGGTTTGAGGACGTTAAGGCGGCGGAGGAGGCGATAATCTCTTTGATAAAAGGCGCGCCGCACGGGGCTGTCTACAAAATGGTCTACGACTATGCTAGGCGGCGGAAGACAGGCGGCCTCTACCCCCCTATCTAGACCCCGATAACTCCATCAGCAACCCCAGAAAAACCAACGCAAACCCCAGCAAATATGTGAGCAACCTGCCGTGGCCGCTTCCAGCAAGCTTCAGCAGAGACTTTATCGTTACAAANCCTGTGAGCGCGGCTGCAAGGGCTCCCGCAAACATTCCCAAATCAAGAACACCCCCACCAAGAAGTATCGGTAGCAGCAGCTGAGCCCCAGCCACAGCCGGGATGCTCATAAGATAGCTGAGCCTCAAAGCCCTATTGAGACCAAAGCCGAAAAACAGTAGAGCTGTAACAGTAACACCTGACCTGCTTACGCCGGGTATTATGGAAAGCCCTTGGACAAGCCCGGTGGCGGTAGCCGCGACGAGCTCTAGGGAGCCTGTTTTGAAGTAGGCCTGCCCCCTATGTAGGAGGGCTANCGCTATGAGGCAGAGCCCTACAAAAAGTGTGAATGCTCCGTCAGGGATTGAAAGGCTTCTCAGAAACAGAAACATTGGGACTGCAGTTAAAGCGCTGGCCGCAGTGGCAACTACAATGAAGTACGTTAGTTGCCTGTCCCCTTCTCTTCCGAAAACAGGTTTAACCATTTTTAACAAGTCGCCTCGGAAGTATGCTGCAGCAGCGGCCAATGTGCCGGTGTGTAGCCAGACGGCTAAGCCAAGAGAGCGTTCAAGGGTCTGCCCGTAAACAAGCTTCGAAAAAAGTGTGATAACCCCCTCGCTGCTAACGGGGAGCCACTCCGTAAAGCCTTGCAAGACTCCGAGCAGTATGTAATCGAAGATATTCATGGGAATTCGGGGTGCCTCTGCGATTTAATTGTGTAGTAAAGCAATATTTTTTACCATGTTCGCGTTGGACATGCCGTGAGGGTTATTTCGCTGGTGCCTAGCGCGACTGAAACTCTTGTTGCGTTGGGCGCCGTCGACGAGCTTGTTGGTGTGACTTATGCCTGCAGGCTTCCCCCTGACATCCAGCCGAAGCCAATAGTGGTTAAACCTGTTATCGACACATCGGGCATGTCTGACGCNGAGATTGATGAGGCTGTTTCAAAAGCCAAAGCTGAGGGGAAACCGCTCTACACCATAGATTACGACGCCGTCAAAAGGCTTAGGCCTGACCTCATAGTCGCGCAAGGGCTTTGCGATGTGTGCGCCGTAACACCTAACTCAGTGAACCCGTATTTGAGAGATGTGGCGAGAGTTGTNGAGCTAAGCCCACGAACGGTATCTGAGATACTTGGGGACATACTGTTTCTCGGCAGGCTTGTCGGCAGGCCTGCTGAGGCTGAAAGGTTGGTCTCCGAGATTGTGGGAAAGCTTGAGAAAGTAAGGAGCAGACTTGAGGGTGCTGAACCGGTAAGTGTTGCTTTTCTTGAATGGGTTGACCCACCATACTGTAGCGGCCACTGGGTACCAGAACTCGTTGAAATAGCTGGTGGGAGAGACCTAGGCGTGAAGGGTATGCCCTCCCACCGCATCGGTTACACAGAGCTTATTCAGCATAGGCCTGTTAAGCTCATAGCGGGGCCTTGCGGATACGGCCTTGAAAAATCATATGCGTGCCTGAAAAGCTTCCTACGAAACCCTCAGGTTGGCGCTCTGCCTGCTGTTGCAGAGGGAGATGTATTCGCTGTTGACGCAAACCGGTTTTTCAGCGGGCATGGCCCTTCAATTGCAGAAGCAGTGTTAATCTTAGCAGAGATAATAAATCCAGACATGTTTAACAATATTGCGCCGGAAGGCTCTTATAAAAAATATGTGGTGGCGGCTGGGAGATAGTTAGTCAGCTTTCTCCGCAGCCGTCTCAAGATGTCTGTAGGATTCGGGTAGGTCGGGGAAGCTGCCCTTCATACGCTGTGCCGCAACCTCAGAGGCCTCTTCGATTATCTTCTGTGCCTCGGAGTCGCTGACGGTTACGTAGACACTGCCACCTGTGAAGTTGCCGGCTTCGATGATTATGCTTTCCAGCATCTCGTCAACGCGCCTTAGGCTGTGGGCGACTTCTGGAACGATTCCAGATATTTCATGCTGAACCTGCTTGATTATCTGAGTTGCCGGGCCTAGGACGTGCATGACGTCACCGAACTCCTTGACGGTCTCCAGCCTCAGGACGACTTTGTCGAGCGACATATGGCTTGCAAGGAGTGTGCGGGTCATCTTTCTTAGCTGCGCTATCTCGTTGGCGTAGATCGTCGCGCGGGCCGTGTCCTTTTCCTGCTCGGCTCGGACACATTGCTCGAACAGCTCTCTGCCCCGGTGCTTCAGCCTCTCAATAGTTCTGTTAAGCTTCTCGTTCTGTATCTTCAGCTGCGTCAGTATTTCCAGCATTCGGTCTTGGTAGGATATTGGCGCAACGTATGCCTGTGGTGCGGCTTGTTCCTTTCTCCATGGGATCCGCATTTTTCAGACCTCGTCTGGGCCTCGAGCCATAGGTGTATTTATCGCTTGACCTCCTCAAAGGTGTCGGAAAATATGTGGGGTAGCTCTGTGTCTTACTACAGGATTATCTTCAGCCGATGTAGGCCATTGACTTCTTGAAGTTGCTTAGTATTCTGTCGTATTCGGCTTTCTCCTCCGCACCCACGCTCGGCTTTATCTTGAGCAACGCCTTCTCGAAGTGCCTCATCGAAACCTTCTGGGCGTTGATGTTTTCTCTCGCAGCCAACATGGCCGCCTCCCTGACGACCGCCTCTATGTCGGCGCCGGTGTAGCCCTCTGTAACGGAGGCAAGGATGTCGAGGTCGACGTCTTCGTCGAGGGGCATCTCGCGTGTATGGATTTTGAATATTGCTAGCCTTGCGGCCTTGTCCGGCGGTGGAACGTAGAGAACGCGGTCAAACCTTCCGGGCCTGAGGAGAGCTGGGTCCAGTATGTCAGGCCTGTTAGTGGCGCCTAAGACAACGACCCCTTTCAGGGACTGTATACCGTCCATCTCGGTGAGCAGCTGGTTTACTATTCGGTCGGTGACACCCGCGTCGGTGTGGAAGCCCCGCCGCGGCGCTATCGAGTCAAGCTCATCGAAGAAAATTATGCATGGAGCTGTCTCCCTCGCCTTCCTGAAGATCTCCCTGACAGCCTTCTCCGACTCGCCCACCCACTTTGACAGTACCTCGGGTCCTTTAACGCTTATGAAGTTGGCTTGGCTTTCTGTTGCCACTGCCTTCGCCAGCAATGTCTTACCCGTGCCAGGGGGCCCGTAGAGGAGTATTCCACGCGGAGGCCTGATACCGAGGCGTTTAAAGACTTCGGGGTACTTTAGCGGCCACTCAACCGCCTCCATCAATTCCTGCTTGACTGCTTCAAGCCCGCCTATATCAGTCCACTTTACGTTAGGCACCTCAAGCACAACCTCCCTCAAGGCTGATGGCTGGATTGTTTTCAGTGCGTTGGCGAAGTCTTCCCTGGAAACCTTGATTTTTTCCAGAACCTCCGCCGGTATCACCTCCTTCTCCAAGTCTATCTCGGGAAGGTAGCGTCTGAGCGCATTCATAGCCGCCTCCCTAACGAGCGCCGCTATGTCAGCACCGACAAACCCGTGCGTTATGTCGGCGAGCTCGTCGAGGTCGACGTCTTCTGCCAACGGCATACGTCTCGTGTGTATTAGGAGTATTTCCCTCCGGCCGTTTCTGTCAGGCACGCCTATCCTTATCTCTCTGTCAAACCTNCCGGGTCTGCGTAGCGCGGGGTCTATAGCCTCGATTCTGTTTGTCGCACCTATGACCACGACCTGGCCACGGCTCTTCAAACCATCCATCAGGGTCAGAAGCTGGGAGACAACCCTTCTCTCAACCTCGCCCGTCACNTCACCCCTCTTCGGCGCGATTGCGTCAAGCTCGTCGATAAAGACGATTGAGGGAGCATTCTGCTCAGCCTCCTGGAAAACCTCCCTAAGCCGTGCCTCGGACTCGCCGTAAAACTTGCTCATAATCTCCGGGCCGTTGATGGAGATGAAGTGGGCCCCAGTCTCGTTTGCTATGGCTTTTGCGATCAATGTCTTACCTGTCCCGGGCGGCCCGTACAAGATAACCCCTTTCGGCGGCTCTATACCCAGGTGTCTGAAAAGCTCGGGGTGTTTAAGCGGTAACTCTATCATTTCACGGATTCTCTGCAGCTCTTCATGGAGTCCACCTATGTCCTCGTAGGTTATTCCGAGACTTCCTCTATCCTTTTAGCAGGTGTGGTGCTTATCTCGACAACCGTCCCCTCGGTCACCATAACAATTGGGGAGGGGTTGGTTGAGCTGACCTTCAGCTCGACACCCATGCCGAGGACCGGTACGACAATTATGTCACCCTTCGCCACAGGCATGTTCAGAAGCTGGCCGCGTACGATTCTACCGAAATCTCCGACGAATGGGAGGGGCTCGAACGGTGCCAGAACAATTTTAGTGGCTGGCTTGGCTGTCGTCTTGCTGATCCTGACGTACTCTCCCACGCTTGTCCCTGCATTCCGCCTTATCTCGCCGTCTATCCGTATTATTCCCTGGCCGTCATCCTCCTTGTAGGGCGGCCACACAATTGCTACAGTAGACCTCCTACCAGTTATTTCGATCAAGTCCCCGGGACTAAGCTCCAGCTCTTTCATGCCAATGCTGTCGACACGGGCGATTTTACGCCCTATATCCCTCTGCCTTGCCTCAGCCACCTTCAGACTCAGTTCCTTCTTCTTAGAACCTGTAGACATAACCTGTTCTCCCTTTATTAAGGCATCTATAAAACTTTCCTACAAATCAAAACCCCTTTACCAGTAGACATGCATTTTTACGCCGATACATAATAGTATTCGCCCGCCTTTTTCTGGGCCCTGTCTAGCTGGGAGCCGCGTTTATTAATTCGCGGCCTCTTAGTTGACGGGTCCCTCCTGAACGTTATATCCATAGCTCGTAGAAACATGTTAAAACCTGTCCTCAAATCTGTGGGTGGGTGAGCGAACCCTTCAATCCCCGGCCTCCCCTCAAACACCATTATACTTGTCGACGCAAAGTCCAAGACGGTGAAGTCATGCTCCACCAGAAACACGTACGCACGCATGTCCAACGCAATACGCTTCAGAAGCCTAGCCATATGGTATCTCTCCTCAACGTCTAGGAAGGCGCTGGGCTCGTCGAGGACGTATATTTCGGCTTTCCTCGAAAGTGCTTCAGCAACCAGAGTCTTCTGGAGCTCGCCACCACTCAATTCCGTCATATTACGTTCAAGAAGCTTCTCCAAGCCGAACGGCTTTATTATTGTAGTATAGTGGTACGGAGATCCGTAGGATTCCCCCGCAGCCCGCTTAAGGACGTCCTCCACCGTTAGATCTTCGGCAGTGGGGTACTGGGGTTTGTAGCTTACTGCTTTAGGGTCAAAAGAGTATCCCTCGTCTGTTTGCAGCCTGCCCGCTATGATGGATGCGAAAGTTGTCTTCCCTATACCGTTAGGCCCCACTATACCAAGCACCTCTCCGCGCCCCACCCATCCCGCCGAAACCCTAAGCCTGAATGATTCAAAGCTCTTCGTCATCTCCGGCCACCTCAACACCTCGCCTGATGGGTTTTCCTCCCTCGGCGGTGGCCTAACCTGGAAATCTATCTTCTCATCTCTGAAGCGCAGGTTTTCTTCGGGTATGTATCCCTCTATGAAGATGTTGATGCCTTCCCTCACTCCGTATGGGCCAGCGACAACACCGTATACGGATGGTTCCCCGTAGAACAGGAAAATAGTGTCTGAAAGATAGTCGAGGACAGCGAGGTCGTGGTCCGCCACGATGATTTTGATGTCTTCCTTAACCTTGCCACGTACGGCGTCAACCATTCGGAGCCTCTGTCTTATGTCTAGAAAGCTGGAGGGCTCGTCCAATATGTATGTGTTTGCGTCTTTAAGCAAGCAGGCCGCTATAGCCAGCCTTTGAAGCTCACCCCCGCTGAGGGCTGAGACATCCCTGTCAGCGAGTTCCACAAGCTCCAATGCCTCCATGACTCTTTCAACCTGCTCCTCAGTCCCTATTTTCCTCAGTATTTCTCCGACCTTCCCCTTAACTACCCTCGGAATATCGGCTATGTTCTGCGGCTTATATGACACCTTCACCTCACCCCTGGAGAGAGACGAAAGATGCTCTTGAATGAGTGAGCCGCGGAAAAACTTTGCCGCATCAGCCCACGTTACTTTCTTATCCAGCTCGCCGAAGTTTGGGACTAGCTGTCCTGCTAAGATCTTGATCGAGGTCGACTTTCCTATCCCGTTCTTTCCCAGCAATCCAACGACCTTTCCGCGCTCGGGATATGGTAGTCTGAAGAGCTTGAACTTGTTTACACCATAGTGGTGTGCGACGCTGTCCCTGAGCTCTGAGGGGAGGTTGATGATTGTTATGGCCTCAAATGGGCATTTCCTAACGCATATGCCGCAGCTTATGCATAGTGTTTCGCTTATTATCGGGAAACCATCGTCCCCCATCTTGATTGCTTCAATGTTGTTCCTGACTGGGGGGCAGTATGTTATGCAGGGCCAGTTACCGCATTTTTTCGAGTCGCATAGATCTCTGTCAAGGACAGCTACCCTGTGGTCCGACGCCATATCAAGACACCACGCAAACTAAATGGGTAAACCCACTTCACCTGTTGACCACTAGGTTAAAAGGTTATCACGCACTCCCAAGTCTAGATTTTGCGAAAAGACCTAACAAACGCTCCATTTGCTTTTTTGGTAGGTCGGAAAGCCAGTCAACGTCATCTCCGCCCCAATCGCCTTCAAGAATACGTAAACATTTCCCAGCCGCCGCATTTGCCCGAATTCCTGTGACATCTAGCTGGAAAACATTGCGGCGGCCGAAGGCCCTTACCGCATCAGAGTAAACAGCTCCTACAAACTCGGCCTCGACGTTCTCCAAAACCTTAGCCACACCATACCCCCGGCGCCTCAGCCGTTTAACCAACACCAACGGATTAAGTCTCAGCACGATGCAGACCACCCTCCTGCCTGGTACCCTCACCACAAGATGGCTGGACAGTACACTATTATCCGCGACGTATTTCTCAACAATCATCCTGACAGTTCTTGATGTTACTAAAACAGCGCCGCTCTCAGGGTCAAGCTCACCAAGGCCCATCCGCCTAACAACTTCAGGTAGGTCCGTGAACCCGTATCCAAGCCTCTTTGCCAGAAACCTGCCTACCGTTGTCTTTCCAACGCCCGGGGTCCCCGCAACCCACACAATCACAGATAAAAAGGCGCCCGGTTTTACTTAATGTATGCGGCTCCGGTTGCTTACAGAGCTTGATGCTGCAGAGCTATCCGAGGCTGTGGCTGGTAAGCTCAGGGAGGTCTACGGCCTCGATGTAGAGGTCATGCACTACAAGCATCCGCGAGCCGAAGACGCCTATGTCGCAGGTCGTAGGCAGTATAACGCGGCAGCCTTTCTCGAGCTCCTAGATGTAGAAAATGATCTTACCCTTGTCATAACTGAAAGGGACCTGTTTTTCCCCGGGCTAAACTTTGTTTTCGGTTACGCGCCCGGTGCAAAGGGGGTCGTCTCGGTACACAGGCTTAGGCAGGGCGTATCACACACTGTTTATCTGGACCGTGTAGTTAAGGAGGCGGTTCACGAAGTAGGGCATATGCTAGGACTGAGACACTGCAGCACCCCTAGATGTGTGATGAATTTCAGCAACAGCGTTTTGGAGGTCGACAAAAAGTCTGACCAGCTGTGTCAGAGCTGTCTGAAAAAGGTTAGAATACATAGGGATTAAACAACACAAAGCCTACGTACTATGTCAACGGTCATTGGGACTGTATGCTAATAGGTTATTTTCGGCATGTCTTGTATGCGTATTCTACTATTTTCCTAGGTATGTCAACCCCAGTAGCCTGCATTAAGCCCTTAAACTCAGGGACGCCGTTTACCTCGTTAACGAGGTAGCTGCCGGTTTCCGTTTCGAAGACATCTACGCTCACAATTTCTCCACCAATAGATCTGGCGGCCTTCAAACTTATCTCTCTTAGCTCCTCGTTTAGGTAAGCGGAGACGGGCTGACCACCTAAAGCCACGTTCGTCCGCCAATCGTCTGAAGGCCTGTAGCGGTATATCGCCCCAACAACCTCATCACCTATGACCAGTGTCCTGATGTCCCTGCTGGGCAGGTCGATATACTCCTGTATCACATGTGTCTTCATGTGGCTTGAAGGGATCATCTCACGGTGCTCTAGCACGAGCCTGAAGTCGTCAAGATCTTTTAAAAGTGCCACTAATCTGCCCCAGCTCCCTATAGGTGGTTTGTCGACAGCCGGCAGACCGACCTTCTCCAAAGCTTTTTCAGCGGCCTCCGCATCAAGTCCAACCGCCACCCTAGGTATGAGAAGTCCTGCGGCCTTAAGCCTTGAGACCGTCAAAATCTTGTCACCCGAGTAAAGAATGGCCATGGAGCTGTTAATCGCCTTGATGTCGACCGCTTCACGCAGCGCGGCAGCGTGAACGGCACCGTACATGGAGACGCATCTTACAAGGGTGACGTCAACAGATGGTCTCTCCAGTGTAAGAGGGGTTTGCCTAACGTTAGTCAACTTGACCGATAGGTTATTCATTGACGCAGCTTTTGCCAAAAGCTTCTCCTCTAAACGTGGGACATCATAGGCTATCTCGATCACGAAACGCGAAGCCATGTCTCAGGTTTTCAAAAACGTTTTCGCCGGCAACTTAATAAGTCCATCGTGAGGTGCCTGTTAGATGTTTAGTTCCGTCGAAAAAATCCATTACGTGTTCCGGCAGTCTGTGGATTCCTGTGGGCTGCCGGGTTACAGTCTTTTTGTACACCTGGGTCTTAAAGCTAGGAGCGCACCGTCTCAATCTTCCCCCATAGTAAAAACTAATAATTACATAGATACGTCACATGCGTGGATGGATGCAGGTAGCTCGGCCATACTTAGAGTTGAGGGTGTTTATAAGAGGTTTGGCGCTACGGTTGCTTTAGACGGTGTTAACTTTGAGCTACGCCGGGGGGAGGTTCACGGCCTTTTGGGGGAGAATGGTGCGGGAAAAACCACTTTATGCAACATTATTTATGGAATGATAAAACCGGACAGAGGTTCGATTTACCTCGACGGCCGCGAACTGAAAATAAACTCACCACGTGAGGCTATGGCACAAGGCATATGTATGGTCCATCAAGAGTTTATGCTCATTCCGTCCCTCAGCGTGGTAGATAACGTTATTCTATTCACGGGAAAAAATAAATTGTTCATGGGAAGAAAGGAGGCGGCTGAAAGAGTTAAACAGTTTTCCAGCGAGTACGGTCTTGAGCTTAACCCATGGATGCGTGTCTCATCGCTCTCAGCCGGTGAAAAACAGCGTCTCGAGATTATCAAAGCCCTGATGTTAGGCGCCCGTATACTTATCCTNGACGAGCCGACATCGGTGCTTACAAGACTTGAAACAGTCGAGCTCTTCAAGTCACTTAGAAAAATGGCTGAGAACGGCAGGTCAGTTATACTGGTCACACACAAGATGGATGAAGTCCTAGCCTCAGCCGATAGGATAACAATCCTGAGACAGGGAAAGAACGTCGCTGTCTTAGACAACAAAAACATTGATAGGAACACGCTGTCACGTCTTATTGTTGATAGAGAAGTTTTCTTCAACTATGAGAAGCCGGAGAGTGTTTTGGGAGAGCCTGTGTTAAGGATGTCAGACGTGTCTCATGTTGATAGCTCCGGGGTTCAGGTTCTCAAGGGAGTCAACCTCACAGTCAGGTTAGGAGAGATTGTCGGTATCTGCGGGGTAGCTGGTAATGGTCAGAAGGAGCTTGTGGAGGCTTTGATAGGGGTTAGGCCGGTCTCTGGCAAGATATTGTTCAACGGCATGGATGTCACCAATCTCCCGACCGATAAGAGACGGGCGCTCGGCATGGCCTACATCCCAGAGGATTTCTCGGAAGGGCTTGTTCTAGACTTCAAGCTATACGAAAACGTAGCTCTACCTCCTAAACTGTCCAGCATGCTAACTGGAGGCGTTTGGTTGAAGCTGAGAAAGCTTAAGGAGGTGGTGTGGCAGCTGATAAAAACCTACCAAATAAGGGCAAAATCGCCGGACTCATATACATGGAGCCTCTCAGGTGGAAACAAGCAAAAACTACTGCTGGCACGTGAATTTACCCAGAAACCCGTACTCATAATATCGCACAACCCGACCAAGGGGCTTGATGTNGCCGCCACCGAGTACGTTCACCAGTCTCTTTTAAAAATTAGGTCTGAGGGGAAGGCCGTCCTTCTGGTCTCCAACGACCTCGATGAGGTGGTTGAGTTGAGCGACAGATTTTACGTGATGTATGGAGGCAGGCTCGTAGGCGAGTTCAGCCACTCTAATTTAGACCTAGAGAGAGTTGCACAGTTGATGCTTTCTGGTGTCTAGGGCTGTTTGAATGGTTTCATCAAAGCCGCCGGCGGTCTTACACCTCTGGCGAAGATTGGCATGAGGGCTATGATGGTTAGGTAGGGAATCATGTTTAGCACATAGTATCTTACACCTATGTCGGCTGTCTGAAGTATGAGTTGAACAGAGTCCACAAAGTTGTAAAGGAGGAGAGGTAGGATGAGTCTTACGGGGCTCCAGTTTCCGAAGTATACCATGGCCAGGGCAATGAACCCTCTTCCAAACGTTATGTTGGTTATGTAGCTTCGGAGGAAGGCTGTGGTAAAGTAGGCGCCGCTAAGAGACGCCAGCACAGACCCTATCAAGACCGCCGTCATTCTTGTCCTCAAAACGTTTATTCCCGCAGCGTGAGCTGCCTTCGGGTTCTCACCACACACTACAAAGTTCAACCCAGGCCTTGTGTGGTTAATGATGAGGTACACAGCCGGTATAAGCATTAATGCTAAGTAGACTAGTATGTTGTGTTTGAAGATTACGGGTCCAATAAACGGTATCTCCGACAGAAAGGGTATCGGTGTTTCTTCAAAGACTTTAACCGTGGGGACCTCCTTGAAGGATATTCGGTATAGTATGTCGGGGATTCCCAGCCCGAACAACCAAAGCCCTAGTCCGACAACGACTTGGTTAAGCCCTAGGTATACGGTGAGAAAGCCGTGGACTAGGCCTATTAACGCGCCTATTGCGAGCGCCACCAACAATCCCATTGCCGGATTTCCGGTGTGGAATGATGTATAGAATGCGGTGAAGGCTGTGATGAGCATTACCCCTTCAACTCCAAGATTTACTACACCGGCTTTCTCGGATATTACCTCACCGAGGCTTGCGAAAAGTATTGTGGGCGCAATCCTAACAGTCAAAGCNATTGCGGTGATGAAAAACTCGACTGTCAATAGGGCTTCAAGCAAGCCTTAGACAGCCCTCCTGTTTATTCGCTGGACAAGTGTAAGGGAAATCAGCATGCACCCCACAACGGCGTAGACTAGCGGAAAAGGTATCTGTATAATCCTCTGCATGTTCTGCGCCCCGATCATCATGTAGCTGAAGAAGATGCTTGAGAATAATATGCCGACTGGGTGGGCTCCCCCTAGCATTGCCACCGCTATTGCGATGTAGCCGAAGTCGTTGCCGGTTTCCGCATAGCCTGCATCCATCCTGAAGAGTACGCCCATTAAATGTAGTGAGCCGGCGAAGCCCGCTGCGGCTCCGGCTATAAGAAGTGTCTTGAACAATGTCCACCCAACCTTTATTCCAGATGTCTTTGCAGCTGTAGGGTTTAAGCCTACAGATTTTACCTGGAGACCGAAGTGGGTTTTTTCGGCGAGAAGGTAGAATACAGCCGAAACCGCTAAAGCTATCAGGAGCGAGTAGCTGAGACGTGAATCCGGTATCAACGACGGTATCCTGTAGGCAGTTGGGATGACGTCGCTGAGCGGGTAGCCGGCTGAGAACCTCCCTCTTATAGGTCCGTCCAAAGCCCACCATAAAACGCTGACTGCAACCAGGTTGAGGAGGAGTGTTACCACTATCTCGTTTCCGCCGAACTTCGACCTGATTACCGCAGGTATCAAAGCCCATAAAAGCCCGCCAGCAGCCCCGCCCACAAGCATTAGAAGAGTTAGTGGCAGCGGTGGGATGAACGGGTTGAGAAACTTCCAAACCATCATGGTTAGAATGCTGCCGACAAGGAATTGGCCGGGAGCGCCTACGTTCCATACCCCCGCCCTAATGCCCAGACCTATTCCCTGAGCTATCACCATAAGCGCCGTGAACCAGACAAACATCTCGGCTACGTTGTAAAGATCTGACAAAGGNGCAAATATGAGCGTTGAAGCCGCGAGAATAATATCTGCACCTGTTATGTAGACTATTAGCATTCCCAGCGATAGCCCTACCGCTACCGCCCCTAAATTAACTGCCGCAAGTTTAAAAAAATATGAAAAACTCATTGGTTTTTCTAGAGNCCGTGGGCTATTGCTGCGGTGGGTTTGCACTCTGGCTTGTCGGGGTTGTCGAAACAGGTGTAGTCAAAGGTTATCTTGAGTGTGCCGCTGAGTATTTTCTCATAGAGACTCATGACCTCCGCTTTAACGTTGTCAGGCACGTTCTTGCCCAGGCTAACGGTTACGATACCTGACGCCATCGTCGCCGTCAGAAATCCGTTCTTCCAAGTCCCTCTAATGTAGTCTTTGATTGCTGCGTCAAAGACGATGTCCCACCTGAACACGATAGAGCCCATCAGCTTCTGTATGTCCGGCCTTAATGCCGGCAGGTCTGCGTAGACTGTTGANGTCCACACACCGCTTTCCANGGCTGCCTCGGTCACGCCAACATCTATACCGTTACCGCTGGCTGACACTACGTCCGCACCTGCAGCAACCATTGATTGAGCAGCCTTCTTAGCTCCCGCTACATCAGCCCATGAGAGAGGCATGTAGGCTTCAAGGACTTCGGCGTTGGGGTTAGCTGTCTTAACACCAAGTTTAAAGGCTTCATGACCCTCCCATATCGAAGGAACACGTCCACCGCCCACAATCCCAATTTTGTTCGACTTCGTCAGCTTTTCCCGCAATGTATCCCATCAGAAAGCCGCCCTCACCCAAGGTCATCCATATGTTGTAAACGTTCGGCGCCACCTTAGCGCCCGGCTCAAAAGCCCCCACTAGGCTAGGAGCACAGTCAACGCATAGGAACATAGTGTCTGGGAACTGGGGGGCTATCTTGTGAAACATCACCATGTACTGAATTCCTTGTCCTATGATTATGTTGTAACCTTTCCTCGCATAGTCAACGGCGTAGGGCTCCGCTTTGGTTCCGTCAAACAGGTTTCTCTCAATTGATAGCTCGAACCCATAAAGGTCTTTGAGTTTCATAACCGCGTCGAAAGCCGCCCTGTTCCATGAATTGTCCTTCTCGTCAATCGGCAGGATAAGCAGGGCCTTGAGACGAGAGAACGGTGTCTGCCCCGGTGCCGTCACGGTCGCTGTTTGTGTAACGGTGACCGTTGCGCCTGCTCCTGTCTGTGTAACAGTGGAGACAACCGTCCTTGTAACAGTCACCTCTCGTGGGCCGGCAAGACCTCCCAAAGCCAGAGCACCGATGCCGAGACCAACGACCAGTGCGACCACAGCCAACACAGCTGCAACCGTTGTGCTTATGGCTTTCACACTTTTTATCCGGCTCATCGCTGAAATCCACCTAAATGCTGTAATTAAAGTTTTTTCAAGTTCTTCTGACCTAGTGAGGAGTTTAAAAGCTGATTGTTTTACTTCATCTACATGTTAGACCTCTTGATTAAAAACTGTATCCATCCATGGCTGGGTAATAGGGTGGATATCGGAGTAAGGGATGGCAAAATAGCTAGTATAGGTTTGGTGGATGAGGGTTCTGAATCCATTCTTGACGCTGAGGGTTGTCTCGTCTTGGAGAGTTTCACCATACCACACCTGCATCTGTGTAAAGCATACACGCTCGAGTTAGTGGGTTTAGATGCTGTTAGCCTATATAGAAATAATGGGATGAGCAGCTCTTCCAAATCAATAGAGTATGCGGCACGTGTTAAGAAACACTACACTGTTGAATGGGTTTACGGGAACGCGTACCGTGCTGTTGAGGAGTGCTGGAAACACGGTGTTACACATATTAGGGCATTCGCTGATGTGGACAGTATTGCAGGGCTGGAGGCCGTCAAAGCCCTCGTAAAGCTTAGGGACAGTTGGAGGGGAAGGGTTGAGTTACAGGTGGTTGCTTTCCCACAGCAGGGACTATACAAAGACCATGACTCACTTGAGCTTCTCTATAAGGCGATGGAGATCGGATGCGATGTTGTCGGCGGCATTCCTTGGATTGAGAAAAACGAGAAAGAAATGGAAACACATATCAAACACGTTTTCGACGTCGCCGTCGAGTTCAACACGGATGTTGCTATGCTCACAGATGACGCCGGCGACCCGAGCCTAAAAACAACCGAAATGCTCTGTCTGGAGACTCTTCGGAGAGGGTGGCAGGGCCGTGTTTCTGCGTGCCATGCCCGAGCCCTAGGACTCTATCCTCCTGAGAGGGTTGAGAGACTTGCCGCTTTGATGAAAGAGGCAGGGGTTAGCCTAGTTTCATCCCCTCACACAGGCAGCCTGTGGGCCCCTGTCAAAAAGCTTTACCAGGCCGGTGTCAACGTGGCCTTAGGACAGGACGACATAAACGATGCATACTACCCGTTTGGCAGGGGGAAGATGCTGGAGGTAGCTTTTCTTGCCGCACATCTCCTCAACATGATGGGGCCCGGCGATCTAGAGGCCCTAGTTAAAATGGTGACAGTAAACGCGGCACATGCCATTGGGGTGAGAGACCATTCCATGTCGCCGGGAAACCCTGCAAACCTTGTCCTGCCCCCCTGCAGGTCTGTTCTAGAAGCCCTGTGGTATCAACCCGACCCGCTATACGTGGTGGTTGGTGGAAAACCGTACAGAATGTAGTGGTGGAAAATTTAATAAACAAATAACTTAAAACGGAAGATATGAGTTATTTAGGCGCGCCGGTTAAGCGTCTTGAAGACAGAAGGCTGGTAACAGGCAACGGTACCTTTGTCGATGATATTCATCTCCCCGGTACACTGCATGCAGCTGTACTTCGAAGCCCCTACGCACACGCCCGAGTAAAGAGAATTGACGCATCGCGCGCCTTAAGACTCCTGGGGGTGCGGGCTGTTTTTACTTGGCAAGACCTAGGTGAGCTAGCTAATCCCTTACCCCCAAGTGTCTCCCCCCTTCCAGCATACCCGATCAAATACAAGACACATTATGCACTTGTGAGGGATAAAGCCAGGTACGTCGGCGAGCCGGTAGCGTTTGTAGTGGCAGAAGATCCCTACGCTGCCCGCGACGCAGTAGAGCTTATGGAGGTTGAATACGAGCCACTACAGCCAGTCGTCGACCTTGAGGATGCGGTGAGGGAGGGCACGCCGCTCGTACATGAAGACATGCCCCGCAACATCGCAGCAGAGAAGGAGGTCTGGGTTGGGGATTATACAGCCGCAGAATCTGCGGCAAAACACATAGTCGAACTCCGCCTCGTCTACAATAGGGGAGCGGGCCATAGCATAGAGACCCGGGCCGTCTTAGCTAGCTTTGACAGGAAAACAAACCAGTTGACCGTATGGGATTCAACTCAAGCGCCAATCCCTATAAGAAACGGTCTAGCCAAGCTGCTTAAACTCCCTGAGACGAATGTACGTGTCATAGCCCCGGACGTGGGCGGAGGTTTCGGTCCGAAGATAATGCTGTTCTACCCCGAGGAGGTGTTGGTCAGCTATGCTTCGATGCTTTTGGGGCGGCCTGTTAAATGGGTTGAGACGCGTACGGAATACGGTATGTGTGCAAACCAGGAGAGACATCAAATCCATTATGTAAAGGCCTTATTCGACCGGGATGGGAGAATACTTGGGCTGAGCGACAATTTCCTAGTAGACACGGGGGCCTACACGCCTTACGGTGTAATGGTCCCAATCATTACGATGTGCACCATGCCGGGACCCTATAGGCTGAAAAACATGCACTTCCATTTTACATCAGTCTTCACCAACAAAACAATTGTCAGCCCCGTTCGTGGAGCCGGCAGACCAACAGCCGTATTTGTCATGGAAAGGGTAATGGACAAAGCAGCCAGTCTCCTAGGCATAAGCAGGGATGCAATCCGTAGAATCAACCTGATCGGGCCCGGTGAGATGCCTTGGGACACAGGCCTCATATACCAAGACGGCGCCCCAAACAAATATGACTCGGGAAACTATCCGGCTGTCTTAGAAAACTTGCTGTCATTTTCTCAATACGGTGAGTGGGAGGCCTTAAAGAAGAAATATTCCTCGAACGGGCGTAAAGTGGGATTTGGCCTTGCTCTCTACGTTGAGGGGGCGGGGGTTGGACCATACGAGATGGCTAAGGTCCGTGTCGGGGTTGACGGACGTGTGTTGGTGTCTTCTGGAGTTGGTTCGCAGGGTCAGGGGCATCAGACGTTCATGGCTCAGATCGTGGCTGACGTGCTGGGTGTGAGGCCTGAAGATGTTGAGGTCTCCGTGGGCGATACTGGCAAGATGGAGTGGGGTGTAGGCACTTTCGCAAGTAGGTCAGCCGCGGTTGCCGCACCGGCTGTTTTCAAGGCAGCATCCAAGGTAAAAGAGAAGATGTTGAGGCTTGCCGCTAAACTCCTTGAGGTTTCTCCCCAGGACTTGGAGGTAGGTGGGGGGAGAGTTTATGTAAGAGACGACCCCTCAACGGGCTTTACATTAGCGGAGCTGGCCGCAAAATCGGCGCCGCTTAGGGGGACATTGAGGAGGAGCCAGGGCTTGAGGCTACTGATTTCTTCAGCCCACAACGCAGCGTGTACTCCAGCGGAGGCTGCGTGGTTATGTGTTCAGTTGACACCGAGACTGGATACGTAAAAATCGAGAAGATTTGGCTGGTCCATGACTGTGGAAACATGATAAACCCGATGATAGTTGAAGGCCAGATTCACGGCGGACTTTCCATGGGTGTTGGGTCTACGTTATATGAGGAGATTGTCCATGACGAGGCCGGTAATCCGATGACGGCGAATTTCGCAGACTACCTGCTACCCTCCGCTGTTGAGATGCCTGCAGAGATAGAGCTAGCACATCTCACAACACCCACATCCATGAACCCGCTGGGGGTAAAGGGAGTTGGAGAGGCTGGCGTTATACCCATAGCCGCAGCGGTTGCGTCAGCGGTTGACGACGCCCTAGACGGAAACGTCTTTATGCTCAATATTCCGATAAAACCTTCTGA
>JGI26466J51736_1000448_pt1 | contig 19413 bp, 21 predicted proteins | sample PerSpoCPS_CMetaG_FD_51736 | JGI IMG/M metagenome (IMG submission 51736) | reverse complement strand
GCGGGCCAAGATCCTGGGCACGGCCCGGATCCAAAAGATCCCCGGCCTCAAGGAGAAGCTGGACCCCAAGACGGTTGAGGAGGTGGACGGGAAGCTGAAAAGCCTCCCCAAGGAGCTCAAGCGCTACCTGCACATCGCCCGGGAGGGGGAGGCGGCCAGGCAGCACCTCATTGAGGCCAACCTGCGGCTGGTGGTCTCCATCGCCAAGAAGTACACCGGCCGGGGCCTGAGCTTCCTGGACCTCATCCAGGAAGGCAACCAGGGCCTCATCCGGGCGGTGGAGAAGTTTGAGTACAAGCGCCGCTTCAAGTTCTCCACCTACGCCACCTGGTGGATCCGCCAGGCCATCAACCGGGCCATCGCCGACCAGGCCCGCACCATCCGCATCCCGGTCCACATGGTGGAGACCATCAACAAGCTCTCCCGCACCGCCAGACAGCTCCAGCAGGAGCTGGGCCGGGAGCCCTCCTACGAGGAGATCGCCGAGGCCATGGGCCCCGGCTGGGACGCCAAGCGGGTGGAGGAGACCCTGAAGATCGCCCAGGAGCCCGTCTCCCTGGAAACCCCCATCGGCGACGAGAAGGACAGCTTCTACGGCGACTTCATCCCCGACGAGAACCTGCCCTCCCCCGTGGAGGCCGCCGCCCAGAGCCTCCTATCCGAGGAGCTGGAGAAGGCCCTTTCCAAGCTCTCCGAGCGGGAAGCCATGGTGCTGAAGCTCCGGAAAGGGCTCATTGACGGCCGGGAGCACACCCTCGAGGAGGTGGGGGCCTACTTTGGCGTGACCCGGGAGCGCATCCGCCAGATTGAGAACAAGGCCTTAAGGAAGCTCAAGTACCACGAGTCCCGCACCCGCAAGCTCCGGGACTTCTTGGACTAGCCGAGGGGAAAGCGGGCCACCTCCACGAGCTCCCCTTCGTCCTGGCTCCTGACCAGGGCCACCTCCTTCACCAGAAAAGACCGGCGCGGGGGCGGGGGGAGGCTTTGGGCCAGGTCCCTCGCCGCCTCCTCGGAAAGCCCCAGGGCCAGGGTGAGGTGGGGGATGTAGCTGGGGCCCTCAATCTCCTTAAGGGGCGGGGCCAGGGCCTCGAGGGCCTGGTAAAGCTCCTGGAAGGGCCTCCCTCCGTAGGCCCTCAGGTAGACCACCCCCTGGGGGAAGTACCCCCACCTCCCGAGGCGCACCCGGAAAGGGGCCTGGCCCCGGAGGAGGCCCAGGAGGGCCAGCTTCAAGGCCTCCTCCTCATAGGGCCAGTCAAAGGGCTGGCGCAGGTTCATGTGGGGCGGGCCAAAGCCCCGCACCCCATGAGCCGCCTGCAGGCCCTCCATAAAAGCGCGGAGGTCCTCGGGCGGCCAGACCAGGACCCCGTACACAAGGGCAGTATACCCCCCTAAAAGAGCTCCAGATTCCCCCGGTAGACCCGGCCCACGGGCCGCCCCCCCTCAAAGAGGGTGAGGTCCGCCCTCATCCCCGCCTGGAGCCTCCCGTAGTCCTCCCAGCCCGCCGCCTGCGCCGCCCCCAGGGTGTGGCCCAGGAGGACCTCCTCCGGGGAAAGGCTCTCCTCCGGGGTGAGGGGGTGGCGGGTGGCCGCCTCCAGGTTGAGGGCGTACTGGGGCGGGGCCACGGGGGCGTCGGAGCCCAAAGCCAGGGGCAGGCCCGTGGACAAGAGGCTCCGGAAGCGGAAGGCCTCCCGGGCGGGAAGGCCAAAGGCCCGCACCAGGTGCTGGTCCTCCAAAAGGTGAAGGGGCTGGAGGGAAAGGGCCAGGGGCAGGCCGGAAAACAGGGGAAGGGCCTCGTCCCGCACGTGCTGGACGTGCTCCATTCGCAGGCGGAGGCCCTTTTCCCGGGCCAGAGGGGCCAGGCGGTGGAAGACCTCCAGGACCCCCTCCACCGCCCGGGTGCCGATGGCGTGGACGGCCAGGGTGAACCCCGCTCTAAGGGCGGCCTCCCCTTCTTCCAGGAGGGCCTCCAGGGAGTCCAGGGGCATGCCGGTGGAGCCGTCCGGGTAGGGCGTGTGCATCCAGGCGGTGCGGCTTCCCAAAGCCCCGTCGGCGAAGAACTTGACCCCGGCCAGGTGGAGGTCCCCCCGCCAGCCCGGGGCCCGCCCCCGCCAGGTGCCCCGGGGAAGGGCCCACCAGAGCCTCACCGGAAGCTCCAGCCCCAAAGCCCAGTCCAGGGCCTCAGGAGGCTCGTAGCCCATGGCGTGGACCGCGGTGTACCCCCGCCTGGCGAAGTCCCTAAGGCCCCGCTCCAGGTCCTCGGGGGAGGGTGGGGGAAGGTGAGGGACCACCAGTTCTTGCGCCCTTTCCAGGAGGACGTAGGGAACGCCATCCTCACCCCGGAGGAAGGCCCCGCCCTCCGGGGGCTCGGTTTCTGCGGTAAGCCCCGCCCTCTCCGCCGCCAGGCGGTTGATCCAGGCGGAATGGTAGTCCCGGCTGCGGAAGAAGACGGGGTTTTCCGGGGCCGCCCGGTCCAGGAGGCCTGGGGGCGGGGGCTTGGGGAAGAGGAAGCCCTGGCCCTCGAGCCAAGCCCCCCGGGGCAGGGCCTTGGCCCTTTCCGCCGCCTTCAGGGCCACCTCCTCCGGGTCCTTCAGGCCCGAGAGGTCCAGGCCCCGAAGGGCCATGCCCCAGTAGAGGGGGTGGGCGTGGGCGTCCTGCAGGCCCGGGGTGATGGCCTCAAAGCGCCGCCCCCGCCTTCCCTCCTCCACCCGGGCCAGGCGCTCCCCCTCCACCAGGAGGCTCCTCCTGCCGTCCGTGAGCCACATGGACCCAGTGTACCGGGACATCTTACCCTTGACAGAAGTCTTGATGGGGGTGTGCACTTAGGACAAGGGGGTGAACCCTTATGAAGACGAAGAAAGTCTTGCTGGCCTTCGCCGCCCTCGGTCTCATGATGCCCTTCTCCAGCAAGGAGGCCATCCAGAGGGAGTGGGAGCAGAGCGCCCACAACAACGGGGTCATGGGGGCTAAGACCCTGAGCGTGGCCACGGTGGAGGCCCGGGGCGAGGCCGCCGCCCACTGCGCCCGCTGCCATAGCGAGCAGGGCTTTTTGGCCTGGCTGGAGCAGCTGAAGAAGGGCAACCCCGGGAACCTGGTGGGGCCTGACGGCAAGCCTGCCACCCTGGACTACCTGAAGGGCCTGGGCCTCACCCAGGCCCAGGTGCGGCCCATCACCTGCAAGACCTGCCACGACGAGGACGGGGATCTGCGCCTGGTCCACGACACCCCCATGCTCCCCTCCGGCTTCCAGGCCACGGCGGTGGGGAACGTCGCCCTTTGCATCACCTGCCACAACTCCCGCAACGGGCGCATCACCTGGAACGCCGAGGACGCCGGCCGCTACACCTACCCCCACGCTTCCAGCCAGGGGGACGTGCTTTTGGGCAAGAACGCCTACTTCGTGGACGACACCCGGGAGTGGCCCAACCCCCACGCCTTCTTCACCGGTAACGCCTGCTCCACCTGCCACATGAGCCTGGCGGGCACCGGGGAGTACACGAGCCACACCTTCAAGACCCCCGAGAACCTCTGCGCCTCCTGCCACGGGGCCAAGTACACCAAGGAGATGGTCCAGGAGAACGCGGAGCACCTCCTCTCCCTCATCCGCTCCAAGGTGAACGCCCGGGTCCTCATGGTGCGGGACCGCATCAAGACCGTGCGGGCCTACAACCCGGATAACGGCCAGTTCACCCCCAACGTGGCGGTGAAGGCCCCCGTCTACCGGGTGGAGATCCTCTCCATCGCCGGGCAGATCGCCTTCAAGATGACCCTGACCGACGGCACCGTCCTCTACAGCCAGCTCGGCGACATCAAGGACGAAAAGGGCCAGGCCCTCTTCTCCACCAAAGACCCCGTGGTGCGGGCCGCCTGGAACTACCTCCTCATCCAGAACGACGGCTCCAAGGGGATCCACAACCCCACCTACGTCCGCCAGGTCCTCCTGGCCACGCTGAAAGCGCTCCAGTAGGCGTCCACGGCTTCTTCCACCTCTTTGTCTTAAGCACCCCGCCGTGGGTAACCAGCCCCGCCTTTCCCGTAACATAGGCTTGTGGAGCGCACCTACCTCTACCGGGGCCGCATCCTGAACCTGGCCCTCGAGGGCCGCTACGAGATCGTGGAGCACAAGCCCGCCGTGGCCGTCATCGCCCTCAAGGAGGGCAAGATGCTCTTCGTGCGCCAGATGCGCCCCGCCGTCGGCCTCGCCCCCTTGGAGATCCCCGCCGGGCTCATAGAGCCGGGCGAGGACCCCCTCGAGGCCGCCCGAAGGGAGCTGGCCGAGGAAACGGGGCTAAAGGGAGACCTCACCTACCTCTTCAGCTACTACGTCTCCCCGGCTTCACCGACGAGAAGACCCACGTCTTCCTGGCGGAAAACCTGGAAGAAGCCCAAGCCACCCCCGACGAGGACGAGGCCATAGAAGTGGTCTGGATGCCCCCTGAGGAGGCCCTTTTCCGGCACCGGCGGGGCGAGCTGGAGTTCTCGGCCACGGGGATCGTGGGGGTCCTCTACTACCATGCTTTTCTCCGAGGTCGCTGACGTCCCCAAGGGGCCCAAGGTGGTGGCCGTGGGCTCCTTTGACGGGGTGCATTTGGGCCACCAGCACCTCCTGCGCCAGGCCCTCTCCGAGGCCAAGGCCCGCCGCCTGCCCCTTCTCGTCTACACCTTTGACCCCCCCACCAAGGTCTTCACCCGGGGGGAGGGGTTTTTGATGGACCTGGAGGAGAAGGTGGAGGCCCTGAGGTCTTTGGGGGTGGAGCTGATCCTGGCGGTCCCCTTCAACGAGGCCTTCGCCCAAAGGAGCGCCGAGGCCTTTCTGGAGGACCTTAGGGCCCTGGAGGCCGAGGCCATCTACGTGGGCGAGGACTTCCGCTTCGGCCAGGGGCGGGCCGGGACGCCGGAAGGCCTAAAGAAGGTGGCCCCGGTGCGCCTCATCCCCCTCTTGGAGCTTGGGGGGGAGCCGGTGAAAAGCAGCCGCATCCGGGACCTCCTCAAGGCGGGCCAGGTGGAGGAGGCCCGGCACCTTTTGGGAAGGCCCTACAGCGCCTACGGGGTGGTGGTGGAGGGGGACCGGATGGGGCGGAAGCTGGGCTTTCCCACCGCCAACCTGGCCGTTCACCCCCTGAAGGTCCTCCCCCCCGGGGTCTACGCCGTGGAGGCCGAGGGGGCCTTTGGCCGCTACAAGGGCGTGGCCAACGTGGGCTTTCGGCCCACCTTGGGCGGCGAGGAAAGGCGGCTTGAGGTCCACCTTCTGGGCTTTTTGGGGGAGCTCTACGGGGAGGAGGTGCGGGTGCGCTTCCTGAAGAGGCTACGGGAAGAAAGGCGCTTCCCCTCCCTGGAGGACCTGAAGGCCCAGATCGCCCAGGACGTGGCCGAGGCCAGGCGGTACTTCGGGCTTTAGGCCTCGTCAAAGTAGGTGAGCTTCGGGGTCTTGTTGGCCCTGAGCTCGTCCAGGCGGCGGACTGGGGTGGTGTAGGGAGCGTTTTCCAGCCACTCCTTGGGCTTGGCCAGAAGCTCGCCCATGGCCTCGGCGAAGGCCTCGAGGGTCTCCTTGCTCTCGGTCTCCGTGGGCTCCACCATGAGGGCCTCCTTGACGATGAGGGGGAAGTAGACCGTGGGCGGGTGGAAGCCCAGCTCCAAAAGCCCCTTGGCCAGGTCCAGGGCCCGGAAGCCCTGGGGGGGCTGGGCCACGAACTCGTGCATGGTGGGGCCGTCGTAGGGCACCCGGTAGCCCCGCTCCTTCAAAAGCTCCTTCAGGTAGCGGGCGTTGAGCACGGAAAGGGCGGCGGCCTTCTTGAGGCCAGGAAGCCCCAGGGTGCGGATGTAGGCCCAGGCCCGCACCAGGGCCAGGAAGTTTCCGTGGAAGCTCCTGACCCGCCCGATGCTCTTCTCGCGCCCGAAGTCCAGGTAGAAGCCCTCCTCCCCCCGCTCCACCGTGGGCACGGGCAGGTAGGGGGCCAGGTGGGCCTTGACCCCCACGGGGCCCGAACCCGGCCCCCCGCCCCCGTGGGGCACGGTGAAGGTCTTGTGCAGGTTCAGGTGGACCACATCAAAGCCCATGTCCCCGGGCCTGGCCCAGCCCATGATGGCGTTAAGGTTGGCCCCGTCGTAGTAGAGCTGGACCCCCGCCTCCTTGGCCAGGCGGGAGATCTCCAGGATCCGCCTCTCAAAGAGGCCCAGGGTGTTGGGGTTGGTCAGCATGATGGCGGCCACGTGGGGGGAGAGCTCCCGCTTCAGGGCCTCGAGGTCCACCTCCCCGTCGGGCCCCGAGGGGACCTCCTTCACCTGGTAGCCGGCCATACTGGCGGTGGCGGGGTTGGAGCCATGGGCCGAGTCGGGCACCAGGACCACCCGCCTCGTCCTACCCTCCCCCCGGTCCTCGTGGTAGGCCCGGATGATGAGGATCCCCGTGAGCTCCCCGTGGGCCCCGGCGGCGGGCTCTAGGGTGATGGCCTCCATGCCGGTGAGGGCCTTCAGGTACTCCCCCAGCTCCCACATGAGCCTCAAAGCCCCCTGGACCGTGGCCGGGTCCTGGTAGGGGTGGAGGTGGGCGAAGAGGCGGGCCGCCTCCTCGTGGAGCTTGGGGTTGTACTTCATGGTGCAGCTTCCCAAGGGGTAGAAGGTGGTGTCCACCCCCACCTGGCGGCGGGAAAGCCCGGTGTAGTGGCGCACCAGGGTGAGCTCGTCCACCTCGGGGAGGCGGGGAGGGGCCTCCCGCAAAAAGCCTTTGGGGATGAGGTCTTCCGCCTTGGGCACGGCCTTCACCAGCCTGAGGCCGCGCCGGCCTTTCCGGCTACGCTCGTAGATCAGCGGGTAGTCCATAGCGCCTCCTCCAGGGCCTCCCGGAAGGCCAGGAGGTCCTCCTCTTCGTGGAGCTCGGTGGCGGCGAAGAGGGCCAGGTTTTCCCCGTACTCCCGGGGCACGGGCGTGGCCCCGTGGAAGCCCCGCTTGGCGAGGGCCCTCCGCACCTCCAGGGGGTCTTTGGGAAGCCTCAGGGCGAACTCCTGGAAGAAGGGCTTGGGGGTGAAGGCCTCCACCCCGGGGAGGGTGAGGAGGAGCTCCTGGAGGCGGTGGGCCATGTAGACCCCCTTCAGGGCCACCTCCTTCAGACCCTCGGGCCCCAAGGCCGCCAGGTACATGGCCCCCATGAGGGCGGTGAGCTGGGCGTTGGTGGTGATGTTGCTCTTGGCCTTGGCCCGCCGGATGTACTGCTCCCGGGCCTGAAGGGTGAGGATAAAGCCCCTCTTGCCCTCCACGTCCACGGTCTCCGAGACCAACCGCCCGGGAAGCTGGCGGACGAAGGCCTTCTTGGTGACCAGAAAGCCGAAGTGGGGCCCGCCAAAGCCCAGGGGCAGGCCCAGAACCTGGCCGTCCCCCACGGCGATGTCGGCCCCGTAGGCCCCGGGGGGCTTGAGCAGGGCCAGGGAGAGGGGGTCCACTACGGCCACAAAGAGGGCCCCGGCCCGGTGGGCGGCCTCGGCCAGGGGGGCGAGGTCCTCGAGGGCCCCCAGGAAGTTGGGGTTCTGGGCCACCACCGCCCCCACCTCCTCGGGCACCTCCACCAGGGGCGTCCTTCCCCCTTCCAGCGGGATGGTGCCCAGGCTGGCCCCCACCGCCTCCAGGTAGGTCTTGAGGACCTCCCGGTACTCGGGATGAACCCCCTGGGAGACCAGAACCCCCATCCTCCCCGTCTCCCTGAGGGCCAGGAGCACCCCTTCCGCCAAGGCGGTGGAGCCGTCGTACATGGAGGCGTTGGAGACCTCCAGGCCCGTGAGCTCGGCCATCATGGTCTGGTACTCAAAGGTGGCCTGCAGGACCCCCTGGCTCACCTCCGGCTGGTAGGGGGTGTAGGCGGTCAGGAACTCGCCCCGGCTCCCCAGGGCCTGGACCACGGGGGGAACGTGGTGGAAGCGGGCCCCGCCCCCCAAAAAGGCCTTTCTGGCGGGAAGGTTTTCCCCGGCCAGGCGGGAAAGCTCCTCCAAAACCGCCCACTCCGGCATGGGGTCGGGGAGGTGGATGGGGGGGTTTAGGATCTCCTCGGGCAGGTGGGCGTAGAGGTCCTCCAGGGTCTCCACCCCCACCTTCTCCAGCATGGCCCGGATCTCCTCTTCCGTGTGGGGCGTGTAATCCATAACGCCATCCTCTCAACAAAACCCCCGGGCCATTGGACCCGGGGCCACAGAGGGGCCTTCCCGCCCTAAGGCGCGGGCGCGGGGAAGGCCCGCCAAACCCACGGCGCCTCCTAGGCGTTTTCCAGCGTCGCCTGGTAGCCCTCGGCGTCCAGAAGGCCGTCCAGGTCGGCCATGTCCCGGGGCCTCAGGCGGAAGATCCAGCCCTCCCCGTAGGGGTCCTGGTTGATGAGCTCCGGGGTCTTCTCCAGGGCCTGGTTCACCTCCACCACCTCCCCCGCCACGGGGGCGTAGATATCGGAGGCGGTCTTCACGCTCTCCACCACGGCCACGGCCTCCCCGGCCTCCACCACCCGCCCCACCTGGGGAAGCTCCACGTAGACCACGTCCCCCAAGGCGTCCTGGGCGTAGTCGGTGATGCCCACCAGCACCGTGTCCCCCTCGGGCAGGGCCCACTCATGGGTCTTGGTGTAAAAGCGGTCCTTGGGTATGTCCATAGCGCCTCCTAACCCCCGCTATTTTAGCGGCACAAAGGGCAGCGGGCTAANGGAGGCGGGGACGGCCCGCCCCCTGACCTCCACAAAGAAGGGGCCCTCGGCCTCCTTTTCCACGTAGGCCAGGGCGATCCCCTTCTCCAGAAGCGGCGAGTAGCCCCCGCTGGTCACCCGGCCCACGGGGCCCTTTTCGGAAAGGACGGCGTAGCCTTCCCGGGGAATCCCCGTCTCCAGGACCAGGCCCAAAAGCTTTTCCCGGCAGGGCGAGGCGAGCATGGCCTCCTTGCCTAAAAAGTCCTTTTCCCTCTTCACCACCCAGGCCCAGGGGGTGCAGAGGGGGTTGGTGGCCTCGGTGAGCTCGTGGCCGTAGAGGGGAAAGCCCGCCTCGAGCCTCAGGGTGTCCCGGGCCCCAAGGCCACAGGGCCTCGCCCCTGCCGCCAGAAGGGCCTCAAAGACGGCCTCGGCGTCCTCGGGGGCCAGGAAGAGCTCAAAGCCGTCCTCGCCGGTGTAGCCAGTGCGGGCGAGGCGGGCGGGGCGCCCCGCCACCTGGGCCTCAAAGACGTCGTTCTTCCTACGGGCGGAGAGGTCCGCCCCGGTGAGGCTCTGGAGGATCGCCGCCGCCTCGGGCCCCTGGAGGGCCAGAAGGGCGGTGGCCTCGGAAACGTCTTCCACCTCCACCCGGAAACCCCGGGCCAGGGCCTTCAGGTGGTCCAGGTCCTTGGCGATGTTGGCGGCGTTGACCACCATCAGGTAAACCGCCTCGCCCAGGCGGTAGAGGTAGATGTCGTCCACCACGCCGCCCTTTCGCTGGGGAGCATGGAGTACTGGGCCCGGCCCACCTTGAGCTTGCCCACGTCGTTGACCGTGGCCCACTGCAGAAAGGGCAGGGCCTCCTCGCCCCGGATCAGGAACTCCCCCATGTGGCTCACGTCAAAGAGGCCGGCCTTCCTCCGCACGGCCAGGTGCTCCTCCACGATGGAGGTGTACTGGAGGGGCAGGGCGTAGCCCGCGAACGCCACCATGCGCCCCCCGTGGCGCAGGTGGGCCTGGTAGAGTGGGGTCGTCTTCATACAGGGCCAGCATACTCCCGGGCGCACGGGATTCGGGGGCGAAGAGGTGCCCTTGATACCCTTGTTGCCTGTTTCCTTCGGCCCACCATGCCTGGTAACTTCCCCAAAGAACCTTTTGCCGGGGGTGGTATGATGCCCGCTTTCCCCTAGAAAAACTCCCGCCTCAAAGCCTCGGCGGAGTTGTCCTCCAGGACCTCCTCCCGCTTGGTGGCCCAGGCGGGGAAGGGAAAGCGGAGGAGGAGGGGCACGGGGATCTCCGGCTGGTGGAGGATCACCGCCCCCTGGGGGAGAATGAGGGCCCGCTGGCGGAAGGAGGTGGGCAGGTAGCGGTACTCGGGCCTTTCCGCCTCGGCGGCGTCCAGGCGGCCCACCACCCGGATGGCGGCGTTCCCCACCACCCTTCTTTCCACCTCGCTCGCCGTCTGCTGGGCCCCGATCAGGATGACCCCCAAGGAGCGGCCCCTTTCGGCGATGTCCAGGAGGATGTCCTTGATGGGGCTTTCCTCCTCCCGGGGGGCGTACTTGTTGAGCTCGTCCAGGACGATGAAGACCCGGCCCCGGTACTGCCCCCGCTCCTTGCGCTCAAAGAGGTCTTTGAGGAGGCTTCCCACCACGAACATCTGGCCCTGGGGGGAGAGCTTAGCCAGGTCCACCACGTGGACCTGCTCCCCCTTGAGGGGGTCCGGGGGGTTGCCGGGGCGGTCTCCCCGGACCAGGTGGCTCAGGTTCTCCACGCTTGAGCGCAGGCGGCGGACGAAGGCCTCGAGGGTGGGCCGGGCCTGCCGGGCGGTCCACCTCCTGTCCCCCTCGCCCTCCCCCGTCTCCGGGCCCAGGAGCTTGTACTCCACGTAGCGCACCAGCTGGGCGAAGGTCTTGAGGCGCACCTTGCCCAGCTGGTCAAAGCTCACCTCCTCGGGCAGGTCCTCCTCCGGCCAGTCCTCCACCAGGAGGCTAGGCCCCTTCTGCCCCTGGGCCAGCTCCTTTAGCTTTTCCGTCACGTGGGCCAGGAGGAAGCCCAGNTTGGTCATGGCCGAGCGGTCGGCGAAGAGGAAGGGGAGAAGCCCCCNNTGGCANAACTGGACCAGGTCCCAGTGGTANGCCCGCACGCCCTCGAGGCGGGTGTCCAGGTCGGGCACGTACCCCTCCTTCTTGGGCGGGGCCATGAAGGCCACGCTCTGGAAGGGGGTGGCGGGAAGGCCCAGGCGGGCGTACTCCGCCCGGTCCTTCTCCTGCAGGCGGGCGTTGGGCTTGTCCAGGAAGAAGAGGTCCTCCCCCTTGACGTTGAAGAGGAGGACCCTGGCCTGGTGGGCGTCCTCCAAAACCCCGCTTTCCAGAAGGCTTTTCAGGAGAAAGGTGGCGTAGCTGGTCTTGGCCGCCACCCCGCTGATGCCGGAGATGTTGACGTGCCCCCCCTTGACCCCGTTCAGGAACTCCAGGTTCAGGTAGGCCACCTCCCCGTTCTTCAAGAACCCGGCGGGGAGCTTGGTGCTCCCCTTCTGGTTCTTCATGGCGTCGTAGTAGAGGGCCCGCTCCAGGTCCTCTCCCTGGGCCAGGTAGACCGGGGAGCCCGGGTCTGGGGGAAAGAACTCCTCGGGCAGGATGCGGGTCACGCTCACGTGGGCCACGTAGGCCAGGCTCACCGGGATCTGCCCCTCCACCGCCAAAAAGGTGTCGGTGTCGTAGGCCTCCCCCTCGTGGAGCTTGGCCACGTGGTCCACCATGCCGAAGTAAAGCACCTCCCCCACCCTGGGGTGGAAGCCCTTCACCACCACCAGGTCGTCCAGCCTCAAAAGCCCTTCGCCCTCCACCCCCACCCAGAACTCCAGGGGGGTGGCCTCCCGCCTGCCCAGCACCACGCCGATGCGCTCCACTATCCACCTCCCAGGTGCCGCCTCAGAAGGCGGTCCACCACCTCCTGGCTACCCATCCTGCGGGCCAACTCCCGCTCCAGGGCCCCGATGGGGGTCAGGTTCTGGGGGGCCCGGGGGTCCTTGACCGGGTGGGAGGCCAGGACAGGAAAAAGGCTCAAGGAGAGGTCCGCAAGCTCCAGGTAGGGCCCTTTTAGCGGGGTTTCCACCCGAAGAAGCCCCGCTTGGGGCGGGCGAAGGCCCTCAGGGGCCAGGGGCAGGCGCACATACCAGCTGGCCAGGGCCTGCCCCTCCCTGGACACCTGGAAGGCCGGGGTCCGCTCCCCGGGCCTGAGGGCGTGAAGGAGGGCCTCCTCCCCTTCGGGCAGGTAGCGGACCCAGTGGGTCTTGATGTAGCCGAGAAGGGCCCCCCCTGGCCTAGGGAAGCGCACGGGTCCGTCCACCACCAAAAGCCCCCCGGAAAGCCCCTGGGCCACCCTCTTTTCCAGGTCTTCCCGGACCTTCTGCAGGCCGGCCCGCAAGGAGGGGTAGTCCGTCCCCTCCGCCTCCACGGGCTCGTAAAGGAGCTCCCCCACCCGCAAGGGCTCGCTGAGGCCCACCCCCACCCGGCGCACCACCGGGGAGAGGAGGGTCATCCTCCCCCCCTGGTGGACCAGGGCCCCGGCGGCCACGCTCCCCAGGAGGGCCACCCGCTCTCCCTGGGCGAGAAGGGCCTCCTCCCGCTCCTTGCCGTCTACGAAGTAAAGGGGCTCGGGCCAGGGCCTGGGATCGGCCCTCCTGGCCTCCCAGGGGGACTCCAGGGGCCGGAAGGCCTCGGGAGCCGCAAGCCCCTGAAAGGCCTCCTCCCGGGCCAGGGCCCCGGGCCTCAGGGCGAGGAGCCGCCACACGCTCTTAGATTACCGGGGCCGGGCGGTAGGGCAGGTACCTGGGCTCCCAGAAGCGGCTCCGCACGAACTCCATGAGGCCCTTGAAGGAAAGGCCCTGGATTCTCTCCTCCTCGGCCACCCCCTCCTCCAGGGCCTTGGCCATGACCCGGGCGGCCACGTAGGGGGAGACCTCCCGGAGCCTGGCCACCGGGGGGTAGAGGAGGTCGGGGAAGTGGGCCTGGGTGAAGTCGTGGAGGGCGTAGGCGGCCTCGAGGACCATCCCGTCCGTCACCTCCCGGGCCCGGGAGAGGATGGCCCCCAGGCCAAGCCCGGGGAAGATGAAGGCGTTGTTGCCCTGGCCCACGGGGATGGTCCGCCCCTTGAAGCCCACCGGGGGGAAGGGGCTTCCCGCCGCCACCAGGGCCTTCCCCTCGGTCCAGTAGATGAGGTCGTCGGGCAGGGCCTCGGTGGCCGAGGTGGGGTTGGAGAGGGGGAAGATGACGGGGCGGGGCGTGTTCTCCAGCATGGCCCGCACCACGGGCTCGGTGAAGCTTCCCCCCTGGCCGGAAAGGCCCAGCAGGACCGTGGCCCGGGCGTTCTCAACGGTCTCCAAAAGGTTGGGGTAGGCTCCAGAGAAGCGCCAGCCGGCGATCCTTTCCGCCCTCTGGGCGAAGGGCTTCTTGTAGTCCTCCATGGCCCGCCCCTCCACCAAAAGCCCCTTGGAGTCCAGGACCAGAACCCTGGCCCGGGCCTCCTCGGCAGAGAGGCCCTCCCGCTTCATCCCCTCCACCAAGGCCCAGGCCACCCCGATGCCCCCGGCCCCGGCCCCGTAGACCACCGCCACCTGCTCCGAAAGCCTCTCCCCCTTCAGGCGGCAGGCGGAAAGGACCCCGGCCAGGGCCACCGCCCCCGTGCCCTGGATGTCGTCGTTGAAGGAGGGGATCACCTTGCGGTAGCGCTCCAGAACGTTGAAGGCCGCTTCCTTGCCGAAGTCCTCCCACTGGATGAGGGCCTTGGGGTAGCGCTTCTTCACCGCCTCCACGAAGCGGTCCAGGAAGCGGTAGTAGGCCTCGCCCTTGAGGCGCTTGTGCCGCACGCCCAGGTAGAGGGGGTCCTTGAGGAGGTCCTCCCGGTCCGTCCCCACGTCCAGCTCCACGGGCAGGGTCTTGTCGGGCCCCACGCCCCCCACGGCGGTGTAAAGGGTGAGCTTGCCGATGCTGATGGCCATGCCCCCGTAGCCCTGGTCCCCGATGCCCAAAATGGCGGAGGAGTCCGTGGCCACGATAAGGCGCACCTCCTCCAAAGGCACGTTCCCCAGGGCTTCTTCCACCCGGTCAATGTCCTTGGTGCTGACGGTGAAGCCCCGGGGGTAGCGGTAGATGTGGGAGAACTCCCGCACCGCCTCCCCCACCGTGGGCGTGTAGAGGATGGGGAGCATCTCCTCCAGGTGGTCCACCAAGAGGGCGTAGAAGAGAACCTCGTTCCGGTCCTGGAGGTTCCTCAGGTAGATGTGCTTCTCCAAAGGCGAGGCCTGCAGGCGGTAGCGGCGGTAGACCCGCTCCTTCTGCTCCTCCAGGGTGTTGACGTGGGGAGGAAGAAGGCCAAGAAGGCCCAGGGCCCTTCGCTCCTCCTCGGTGAAGGCCGTGCCCTTGTTGAGGAGGGGAAGCCTGAGGAGGAGGAAGCCCGAGACGTAGGGCTCCAGGTACCTCTCCCCCTTCTCGTCCCGCTTGACGTCGTAGTAGCGGCTGACCGGCATGCCCTTACTCTAAAGGGGGGACAGGCGTCCCCCCCAAGCCCGGGCAGGGCCTAAACGTTGAAGCCAAACATGCGCATCATGCGCTTCCCCTCCTCGGTCATCTTGGCCGGGGTCCAGGGCGGGGTCCAGACGAACTCCACGTTGACCCCCTGGACGCCGGGAAGGCGCATGACGGCCATCTCGGCGTCGGCCTTCACCACGTCCTGGGCCGGGCACCCAATGGCCGTGAGGGTCATGGTGATGTCCACCACGCCGTTCTCGTGGACCTCCACGTCGTAGACCAGGCCCAGGTCCACGATGTTGACGGGAATCTCCGGGTCGTAGACCACCTTGAGGGCCTCGAGGACCTGCTCCTTGGTGGGCAGCTCCGCCTGAGAAGCCTCCTGGCGCACCTCGTCCATGCCCCTAGTATACGCGCCCTTGTGCTAGAATGGCGGTGGTTGGGGAGTAGCCCCAAGCCGGCCTCCCGTCAAGACGGGCCTTGGCCCCGGGGGGCCGGGGGCCTAAAGCCCGGGCAAGACCACCGCTTTAGCGGTGGTCCTTTTCTTTGGAGGCAAGCATGGAAGCCGGCGTGATCTCCGTGATCCTGATCCTGATCGTCCTGGAGGTGATCCTCTCCGCAGACAACGCCCTCATCCTGGGGGTCTTGGTGCAGAAGCTCCCCGTGCACCTGAGGCGCAAGGCCCTTTTCTACGGGATTCTGGGGGCCTACGTCCTCAGGGGCCTCGCCCTCCTCTTCGCCGCCTTGGTCATCAAGCTCTGGTGGGTCCAGGCCTTGGGGGCCGCCTACCTCCTTTACATCGCCCTAAAGCACTTCCTCAAGCCCGAGGAGGCCCACGCCCCCCCACCCTTGGAGGCCACTGCCGCCCAGTTCTGGAAGGTGGTGGCCCAGGTGGAGCTCATGGACCTGGCCTTCGCCGTGGACTCGGTCCTGGTGGCCGTGGCCCTTTCCGACAAGCTCTGGGTCATCTACACCGGGGTCTTCCTGGGCATCCTGGCCCTCAGGATGCTGGCCAGCCTGGTGGTGACCCTCCTGGACCGCTACCCCCGGTTCAAGCACCTGGCCTACGTGGTGGTGGGCCTGGCGGGGGTGAAGCTGGCCATTGGGGGCTGGGACAAGCTGGCCAAGGAGGCCCTGCACCGTCCCGAGCTGGCCCTGGGGCTGGACAAGGAGGCCTTCAGCCTCCTCATCCTGGCGGTCCTCTTCCTGGGTAGCCTCTGGGCCCTGAGGAAGCCCGTACCCCAGACCCCCTAAGTGCCCGCACTTTGGTTTCGCAACATGGGGTGCCCAAGCCGGGGCTGTGGAAGGGCTTTTCTGGGGCCCCCACCGCGGCAAAAGCCGCGGTGGGGTACTTAGATGTACTTCTCCCCCCGCACCACCCAGACGTTTTCCACGTAGGCGATGACCGCGTAGTGGGGGAAGTAGGCCTCCTGCAACCTTTGGAGGATCTTCAGGGCCACCTCCTCGGGGACGATGGTCTCCAGGCGGATATTTTGCCCTTCCCAGTCCACGCTCCTTATGCCCCTGGAGCCCTCCCCCCGGGCCGGGGTGATGGTGTACCCCTTGGCCCCTAGGCGCTTGATCTCCTCCACCAGCTTCTTCTCCAAAAGGCTTTCCGCCACGATGGTCACCAGCTTCAAGGGCACCAGGTCCATGCTTCACCCCCCGATGGTCCGGGCCAGGACGTGGTAGAGGGGAATGCCCACAATCAGGTTAAAGGGGAAGGTCACCACCAGGCTCGCCGCCAGGTACAGGCTGGGGTTGGCCTCGGGAAGGGCGATGCGCACCGCCGCCGGGGCGGCGATGTAGCTGGCGCTGGCCGCCATAGCCCCAAGAACCGTGGCCCCCCCCACGGAAAGCCCCACCAGGTGGCCCAGGTAGACCCCGAGGGCCCCGTGGAGGAGGGCCAGGCCTACCCCGTAGAGGACCAGGCGGAAGCCCACCTGGCGCAAGGCGGTGAGCCTCGAGGCCGCCACCATGCCCAGGTCCATGAGGAAGAGGGTGAGGACCCCGTAGAAGGGCTCCACGAAGAAGGGCTTTACCCGCTCCATCCCCGCCTCCCCCGAAAGGGCCCCCACCGCAAGGCCCCCCAGGAGGAGGACCACGCTCTTGCCCGTCAGGACCTCCCGGGCCGCCTCCTTCAGGTTACCCCTACCCCGGTTGGCGAGGAGAAGGGCCAAGACGATGCCCGGTACCTCTAAAAAGGCCACCAGGGTGGGCAAAAACCCCTCGGGCCGGTGGCCTGCCCCCTGGGCAAGGTGAGGGCGGCCAGGAAGGTGACGGCGGAGACCGAGCCGTAGTGGGCGGCGAGAGCCCCGGCGTCCGCCCGGCCCACGCCAAGAAGCCTCCTGGCGGCCAGGTAGCCCACAAGGGGCCTCACCAGGCTCAAGAAAAGGGTAGCCAGGAGGGGCAGAAGGAGAAGGGCGAGAGGGGTCTTGGCGAGCTCCACCCCGCCCTTCAGGCCGATGGCGAAGAGGAGGTAGATGGAAAGGGCGGTGTACAGGGCCTCCGGGAAGGCCAGGTCGCTCCTTAAGAGCCTCGCCGCCACCCCCAGGAAGAAGGCCAGGACCATGGGGGAAAGGAGGTTCTGCCGGAGGAGTTCCAGGGCGTCCATAGCCTTCCCCTTCTACCAGAGGGCCCGCCCTTGTACAATCCGGTACGATGCGGCCCTTGGTAGGCGTCATCATGGGCTCCCGCTCCGACTGGGCCACCATGCGCCACGCGGCGGAGACCCTCGAGGCCCTGGGGGTCCCCTACGAGGTGCGGGTGGTCTCCGCCCACCGCACCCCGGACCTCATGGCGGAGTACGCCAAAACCGCGGAGGCCCGGGGCCTTATGGTCATCATCGCCGGGGCCGGGGGGGCCGCCCACCTCCCGGGAATGACCGCGGCCCACACCCCCTTGCCGGTCTTAGGGGTGCCTGTGGAAAGCCAAGCCCTGAAGGGCCTAGACTCCCTCCTTTCCATCGTGCAGATGCCCGCAGGCGTACCGGTGGGCACCTTGGCCATCGGCAAGGCGGGGGCGGTGAACGCCGCCCTGCTTGCCGCCAGCATCGTGGGCCTCAGGCACCCGGAGGTAATGGAAAGGGTCAAGGCCTACCGCCGGGCCCAGACCGAGGCCGTCCTGGCCCACCCCGACCCCAGGGAGGAGGCGTGAGGATCGGCGTTCTGGGAGGGGGCCAGCTGGGGCGGATGCTGGCCCTTGCGGGCTACCCCTTGGGGCTTACCTTCCGCTTCCTGGACCCCTCGCCCGAGGCCTGCGCGGGCCAGGTGGGGGAGCTTTTGGTGGGGTCTTTTCAGGACAAGGGCCTTCTTGAGCGCTTCGCCCAGGGGCTGGACCTCGTCACCTACGAGTTTGAGAACGTGCCTGTGGCGGCGGCGCGGTTTCTGGAAGGCCTCCTTCCCGTTTACCCGCCGCCCAAGGCCCTCGAGGTGGCCCAGGACCGCCTTTTGGAGAAGACCTTTTTCCAGGGTCTAGGGGTGCCCACGCCCCCCTTTCACCCAGTGGACCGCCTCCCTGACCTGGAGGAGGGCCTGAGGCACGTAGGGCTTCCCGCCCTCCTCAAGACCCGAAGGGGCGGCTACGACGGCAAGGGGCAGGCCCTGGTGCGGGCTCCCGAGGAGGCGGAAGCCGCCTTCCATGCCCTGGGAGGGAAGGGGCTCATCCTGGAGGGCTTCGTGCCCTTTGACCGGGAACTTTCCATCCTGGCGGTGCGGGGAACCACCGGGGAGGTGACCTTTTACCCCCTGGTGGAAAACCGCCACCAAGGGGGCATCCTCCGCCTCTCCCTGGCCCCCGCCCCGGGGGCTTCCGAGGCCCTGGGGAAGAAGGCGGAGGGGTATGCGAGGAAGGCCCTCGAGGCCCTGGGCTACGTGGGGGTCCTGGCCCTGGAGTTCTTCCAGGTAGGTGAGGAACTGCTTTTCAACGAGATGGCCCCCCGGGTCCACAACTCCGGCCACTGGACCATTGAGGGGGCGGAGACCAGCCAGTTCCAGAACCACCTGCGGGCCCTCCTGGGCCTCCCCCTGGGGAGCACCGCCCCCAGGGGGCACAGCGCCATGGTGAACCTGATCGGCCTCAGGCCCGACTTCCAGGAAGTCCTGAAGGTGCCCGGGGCCCACCTCCACTGGTACGGCAAGGCGGTGCGCCCGGGGCGGAAGGTGGGGCACATCACCCTGAGGCGGGATAGCCTGGAGGCCCTGGAGGAGGCCCTGCCCCTTCTCCTCCGGCTGGCCCAGGGCGCTTAGCTGGGAAAAGAAGGGGTTCCCGCTCCCGCAAGGCGCTTACCAGAGCGTCCAGGAAGGCCTCCCCCCGCTCCACGGTGGCCTCGGGGTCCAGCAGGAAAGCCTGCTTCCGGCTGTCCACGAAGACCACCCAGTGCCCCTCCACCAGGCCCTGGGCCCAGAGGGGAGGCCTTCTTTGGGAGAGGGCGCGCAGGCCCTCCACAAAGCGCTCGTATAGGGGCTTGAGCTCGTCCCCCACCGGGTACTTGTACCCCTCCTTCCGCTTGGTGGGGGCCCCGTAGTCCAGCACCGCCACGTAGCCCACCACCACCTCCGGGAAAAGCATCTGGACCGAGGAAACCTCCCCCACCAGGTCGTCCAAGCGGTTGGGCCAGGACCCCGAGGGGTTTTTCAGGATGGACTTCAGGGAAAGGAGAAGCCTGGGCTTGCGCACCGGCCCCTCGGGGTAGACCAGGCCCAGGTCCCAGGACTTGGGCCGGGCCAGGCCGGGCACCTGAACCTCCCGCCCCAGATGGGCGTGGAGGTGGGCGGGAAGCCGATGGCGGAGGCGGTTTAGCAGGTAGTCCGCCACGGGATCCTGGCGGCCGCTACTCTGCTTGGCGGCGTGGAGAACCCTCCCCAGGGCCTCCTGAAGCTCAAGGACTAGGGCCCCGGTGTCCACGGCTAACCCTCCACCACCTCGGTCAGCCCCGTAGGGGCTACCTTGAGCTCCGCCCCGGGAAGCTCCCGGGCGAAGCGCTCCTCGGCCAGCTTCGCGTACCGGGGGACGAGCTCCACCCCTATGGCTTCCCTCCCCCACTTGAGGGCCGCCAGCAGGGTGGTGCCGGTGCCGGCGAAGGGGTCCAGGACCACGTCCCCCACGAAGCTGAACATGCGCACCAGCCTTTCGGCGAGCTCCAGGGGGAAGGGGGCCGGGTGGGCCCTGGTGCTCTCCCCGGGGATGTCGTCCCAAATCTGGCGGAAGAAGCGGGCGAAGTCCTCCTTGGGGATG
>JGI26466J51736_1000431_pt1 | contig 20194 bp, 21 predicted proteins | sample PerSpoCPS_CMetaG_FD_51736 | JGI IMG/M metagenome (IMG submission 51736) | reverse complement strand
TTCGTCGGGGGGGTGTTGGGCGTTCTCTTGGTGAGTGGAGGGACGTGGGGGGGGGAGCACGGTCGTTCGTGGCAATGGACTTTGGTGGGGCCCTTTGGGGGGGAAGCGCGGCGCTTGGCGATTGATCCTCACGATCCGCGTCGGGTTTTTGTCGGGACCTGTGATGGGCAGCTATATCTCTCCGAGGACGGAGGGGAGAGTTGGAAGAAGCTCTCGGAATTCCATCATCCGGGATTCTGCATCTCGCGCATTCTGATTGATGCGGAGGATTCGCGAACGATTTATGTCGCCGGATGGTCCGTGTTCGCCGAAAGGGGTGGGGGGATTTACCGCAGTCGCGATGCCGGGAGGACGTGGGCGCTTGTGCCGGGGACGGAAGCGCATGCGGTGCGGGCTTTGGCTCAGGCGCCGAGTAATCCTCGTGTGCTTATCTTTGCGGCTCTTGATGGGGTCTTTCGAAGTGAGGATCGGGGGGAGACGTGGCGGCGCATCTCTCCAGAGGGTGATCCGGAGATTCGGAACATTGAGTCGGTGGCCATTCATCCGCGGTCGGACCAGATCCTGTACGTCGGGACGTGGCATTTACCGTGGAAGACGAGTGATGGGGGGAAGACGTGGGTGAAGGCGGGGAGCCGAGAGACAGGGATCCTCGATGATTCGGAGATCTTCAGCATTCTCATTGAGGAGAGGGATCCGGAGACTCTGTGGGTGAGTGCGTGCACGGGCGTTTATCGTTCGACGAATGGGGGGCGGACGTGGACACGGATGAGGGGGATACCCTCTCGAAGTCGTCGGGTTTTGGCGTTGGCGCGGGCTGGGGACAAGACTCTTTTTGCGGGGACGACCGAAGGGTTATGGCGGAGCGAGGACGGTGGGATGACATGGCGTCTGATAACTAATAGAAGGTTAACCGTGCAGGACATCGCCGTCCATCCGCAACGCCCTCAGCAGGTCCTCATTGCCACAGAAGAAGCCGGCATATGGATCAGCCGGGATGCCGGCATGACCTTTCGGCCCTCGAACCGTGGATTCGCGAGCTGGGTGATCACCAGTCTTCTTCCTGATCGAGAGGTGCCGGGGCGGATCTACTGTGGGATGATGAGAGAGGGGGTCGAGGGGAGCTTTTTCGTCAGCGAGGACGGGGGCTTGAGTTGGCGGAGTGGTGGGCGTCTCCCTGGGGGAGTGAGGGCGATTCTGCAATCGCGGCGTGAGGGACGACGACTTTTTGCACTCACGGATTCGGGGATCTTCATCTCCATGGATCGAGGGGAGCGATGGCAGAAAGGTCCTGTGCTCGATGGAGAGATCCGGCACATTGCTGAGGTTGAAGAGCAAGGGCTTCTGGCGCTTACGGCTGGTGGACTCTTCCGCTACGAGGAGATGCAGGGCCGATGGGAGCGCGTGTATGCAGGGACCGGTATGGAGGGACTGCATGTAGGGCCGACAGGGAGGATATGGATCTGGGCTGAGGGACGTCTCCTCGTGAGTGGCGATGGAGGGAAGTCATGGGAGGAGCGACCGATCTCCGAGCGTTTAGGGAGAGTTCATGTTGTGCTTGAACATCCTGGAGAGCCTAGCCTTCTCTTTGTGGGAACATCGCTTGGGCTCTATCGCTCGCGAAATGGCGGATGGGATTGGGAGCGGTGTGCTCATGGACTCCCTTATGCCGACGTCACGGCGATTGCTGTCCGTTGGGAGGATCCGGACGAGCTGTTGGTCACGGACTATCGGACGGGAGCCATTTACTTCTCATCCGATCGTGGGGAGACATGGGAGCGTATTCATGGGGTGGGGTCTCGGGCATGGAGAGTGGTCTTCGATCCCCATGATCGGGGGAAGGTCTTTGTGGCTTCGATAGGTGGAGGGGTCTACGTGGGCCTGCGTCCGCTGCGCGATGTGGGGGAGTCGCCGGGGTCGTGGGTGCGCGAAAGATTTCGCTTGACTTTTTGGGTGAGTTCTGTCAAGATGCCGTCGGACATGCGAAAGCAGAAGCGACAGTGGATCCTGACGTGGTCATGGAGGAGCGACTATGCGCGTGCAACGTCTTATGCTTGTCGGTGTGGGAGGGGGAGTGCTGGTGAGTGCGGTTCTGTTTTTTGGAGGTTCGAGAGTCTTTTGGGAAGGGCTTCGACTTCCGGATGTTCGATCGTCTTCTGATTCTGAGTCCCCTGTGCCGCCCGAGCGCGGGATTCCGGCGATTCGCCTTTCGGCTTCGGCGATGGATCTTGGAGAGGTCCCCTGTGGTGAGGCGAGAGAGGGTTCGCTCGTTCTGACCAATGTGGGAACAGCGCCTTTGAGGATCTCTGAGATTCGGACTGAGGGTCCCTTTTCGTTGGTGAGGACTCCCCTTCTTCCTGCGCGCATTGGCCCTGGGGTGAGCGTGCGGGTGAGTGTCGCGGTGACTCCCGAAAGGCCTGGAGCGGTTTCGGATTGGCTTCGGATCATGAGCGATGCCCCATCGGGCGTCCTTACGGTTCCGCTTCGGGCCGTGGCCCGTGGCGTTCTTCGTGATGAAGGAGCTCGGGAGCACAGTGTACAGTTGAGGGAGAGAGGTCGATCGTTGAGGCGACCGACCGGCAGGGGCGCAATGGGGATAGTCGCTGCATCGGTGAAGGGTGCTGATGTGCGCGAAGTCACGCTTCCTCTTCCAATGTCTGGTGTTCAGGGACTTCCTGTTGTTCGATCTCTTCCTGAACTGACCTCGTTTCTCCAGGTGGAGACTATAGGGGGGCTTCCCCTTCTTCACTCGTCTTCCGATGAGACATCACATGAGGGTGGAAGGTCTACCTCGAGTGGACAATAAAGCATGGGGAAGCTCACCTTGGGGATGAAGAAGTCTTCCTTATGTTGTAGAGTGTGTGTCGGTTGATCGAGATCTGGGGTGCTCATTGTGACGCTCGTAGGATCATGTGCGGGCTCCACGTGAAGTGTCCATGTAGAGCCTCACAGCATGGCTGACATGCGACTCTGTTTGAGTTTTACATGAGGTCTAGAACGGAACGTCCTCTTCGCCCGGCTCAAGACCGGATATCGGGCTCAGAGGCTCTTCGGCTCCGCTTTCTTCGAGAGCCTCTGCCGGTTTTCGCTCGAGAAAGCGCACGTCGGAAGCTTCGATGCGAAGCTGCGCACGGGAGACTCCGTCTCGGTCGGTATATTCATCCAGGTAGAGACGTCCTTCGACATACACGAGGCTCCCTTTCCTCAAGTACTGATGGGTGAGTTCGGCAAGTCGGCGCCAGGCATTCACGCGGAACCAGAGGGTACGTTCTTGGAGCTCACCGGCGCTATCGCGCCTTCGTTCATTAGTGGCGACGGAGAAGGTGCAGACGGGGATGCCTTGTGGGGTGTAGCGGAGCTCCGGATCACGTCCCAGGTTGCCGACGATGATAATCTTGTTGAAGGACATAGGCGTCTCTCCGTAGTGAGATCAACGACGACGGCGCGGCGTCGCCGGGCGAGGCTCTTCCAAGGGGACTCCGAGCTGCTGGAGTCGTTCTCGGGCAGCGAGCACTTCGCTGGAGGGGGTGGATTCGCTGGCGACGAGGCGGAGTTCGCCGATGGCCTCCTCGCGGCGGTTCAGCTCCAGAAGAGCGAGCGCTTTTTTCAAACGAGCCGCCAGCGCCTTATCGCTGCGCGGGTAGGTGCGCAGGAGCGTTTCAAACTGGGCGATCGCATCTTCGTAGCGTCCCAAGCTGTAGAGGCACTCGCCGATCCAGTACTGAGCATTATCGGTGGTCTCCAGATTCGGGAAGCGTTCCGTGTATTGTCGGAATTGATCCATGGCCAGCTCGTAGTTTCCTTTGAGGTACTCGGTATAGGCGGCGCTGAAGAGTTGGATGGGATCGGTTGGATCGAGGCTCGCGGAGCGTCGCGTCTGGGCGAGGTGCTCTTTCAGCGCCGTGAGCTGATCATTCACAGTGACGAGCTGCTCGGAAGTCGTCCGCAGGTGCGTTTCCAAGGCGGTGAGGCGGGCATCCATACGGGTGAAATGGCCCGCGACGCGCGTATTCACCTCGCCGAGGGTTTCCTGCAGGGTCGCGAGCGTTCGCTGCAAAGCCGCGACATTCTCGCCAAGCTGGCCCAGCAGCGTCATCCACTGACCGTAACTTCGATCGACAGATTCCTGCAAATCGCGAAGCTGTCGCTGAAGGATGAGGACTTCCGCTTGGAGCTTCGCGATGGCTTCCAACTCTTTCTTCCCGGCCTGAGAGGGTCGGGAGAAGAAGAGAAGGACAATCGCGACAAGACCGAGCGATCGTTTCATTGTCCCTCCTCCTGTGGGGCATCCCCCGCGGGGGGACCCCGTCACAGCCCGGATGTCACAGCAGATGTTACGACACGAAGCGGGCTGATGCAAGGGGCTCCGCTGGTGGGAGCCCCTTGGGATTGTCACCGTCGGGGTGGTGTCGTTTCTCCGCCTTGGATATAGACGAACTCATCGCGCCGATTCAGGGCCCAGGCGCGCTCGTTGCTTTCGGGAACGGCCGGGCGCGTCTCTCCGAAGCTGACCGTCTGGATTCGCTCTGGAGCGATACCGAGACTGATGAGGAAGTCTCGGGCGGCATGGGCGCGACGATCGCCCAAGGCCATGTTATACTCCTCTGTGCCCCGCTCGTCACAGTGGCCTTCGATGCGAAAGACGATCGTGCGATTCTCGGGGCGATTCAGCCATTCGGCCGCACGGCGCAATCGAGCTTGGGCTTCCTCGTCCAGCTCCGCGCTATCGAAGGCGAAGTAGATTGTGGTCACGGCTTCGGCGAATTCGGCCGAGATGTTACGCGGTGGGGGAGGGGGAGGCGGTGGGGGAGGGGGTGGCGGAGGTTCTGTGACCGTGAGCGTAGCGCTTGCTGTGGCTTCTCCTCCCGGGCCTCGCGCAATAGCTGTATAGGTCGTCGTCTGAGGTGGTGAGACGGAGCGACTCCCGCTGGGTTCGACGGGGCCGAGACCGNTGATCTCGACCGTCTCCGCATCAGTGCTCGACCAGCGAAGCGTCGCCTGTCGCCCCCGTTCGATCCGCGGAGGATCGACCGAGAGGGAGATGGTCGGACGCGGCTGAATGACCTCGACGCGGGCCAGAGCCCGAGCTTCGCGCTTGCCGCGTCGGGCCACGGCTTCGTAGGTCGTCGTCTCCGTCGGAGTGACCTTCATCGTCCCGGACTTGGCAACCGGCCGGGCATTGAGCGTGACGGTCTGGGCACGCTTGGAGGTCCAACTCAGCTCGACCTCCTCGCCGCGGTTGATGCGGTCGCGGGAGGCTGTCAGCGAGACTTGTGGCCGGCATGCGGATCCGAAGACGATGAGGGACATTGGGATGAGGATCCACACGTATCGTCTCATGGCGTCTCTCTCCTTTGTTGGAGTGACTATCGCACCCATGCTGGGGAACGTCCTCCGATATGGGTGATTTGCCGAACACCTGTTCCGTCAATATGCATGAGGTAGATCTCGAACCGGCCTGTTCGGTTCGATTGAAACGCGAGATGTCGTCCGTTGGGAGCCCAAGCGGGGCTCTCATTGTCTCCCGGGCCATCGGTCAGTTGCACGATCTGACGCGTGGCGATGTCCATGAGGAAGATGTCAAAGCGGGTCGCTCCTGGAGGTCTCCACGCGAAGGCGAGGAACCGGCCATCGGGAGACCAAGCGGGAGAATCAGCGAAGCCTCCGCGATCGAGCACGCGGCGAAGGTTCGCTCCATCGGCGTCTATGATATAGATTTGTGGCGTCCCGCTGCGGTTGGAGATGAAGGCGATCTCTCGCCCCGTTCGCGGGTTCCATCGCGGGGAAGAATGGATAATGCCGCGCTCGTTGGTGAGCTGGCGGATGATGGATCCATCGGATGAAGCGACATAAAGTTGCGTGCTGTTGCTGTCCTTGCTCGAGCAGAAGGCGAGCCATCGCCCATCCGGGGAGAAGGTGGGGGAGATGGTCGTCCCCTGCGGAAAACGTGGGAAGGGCAGGGGGGCGCCCTCCGGATAGGACCGAATGTGAATATTGGGAACTCCCGTCAGGAAGGAGACATAAGCGATCTTTCGACCATCGGGGGACCACGCCGGAAAGAGTGCCGTCGAACCCTCGCGAGTGAACGGGCGGACATTGGCTCCGTCGTAGTCCATGACGTAGATCTCGCTTCGACGCCCTTCGCCCGAGACAAAGGCGATCCGACTGGTGGCGATACCGTCTATGCCCGTGAGGGTTTTGACGATGTCATCGGCGATGCGATGGGCTGCGTGTCGCGCTTCGGCTGTCGAGAAGCGGTGCTGTCGGGAGTAGAGTCGGTTCCGGGCTTGGACATCGTAGACGTACGTCTCCACGATCAGATCTGGGCCGATGACGCTCACATTCCCGAAGACGAGGTAATCGGCGCGCGCGGGATCTCCCCCCCAGGAGGCAAAGTCGACCTCTTCGGGTCGCGCCGGCCGATTCTGCGGATGGAGACTTCGGCCGACGAGATTGATAACGCCCGCGAAGTCGAGATCGCGCGCGAGGACATCACTGATGAGCGCCGCGGCCGGGGCGGCGGGTTCGTTCCTCGGGACGAAATCCGCAACGGCCAGCGAAGGACCGCTTCCCGGCCTGACGATAATCTTCCCGATCTCTTGCCGCAGATCAGGGGGCTGCTGAAGGGGTTCGCTATCCAATCGGGATCCCCACAACAGCACCCCCGCGAGCCACAGTATGTGCCATCCCGTTCTCATCATGAGCATACGTCTAGTACTGGAAGTAGATCTCCGCGATAGCCTCTCGCGCTCCGGGAAGGAAATCCGGCGGAAAAGGGATGGGATTCCGATCGAGTTCCAGCAGAGCGGCTTCTACGCGGGTATCTACGATAGGATTGCCGCTACGGGTGATGAAAGCCCCTGGGTCCAAACGTCCGTTCACGATTGAAAGGATCCTTCCGTTTCGGGCGATTCGGACCCGAACAATGACGAATCGTTGGCCGAGTCCCGTAACGGGCGCGAAGCGATAATATGAACTGAGGGCCTGTTGCAAGCGGCGCCCGTAGTCGGAGCCACCCGGGATACCTGTACCTCCGAGTCCAAAGCCTTCCCCGAGGCCAACGCCGCCTGATGTGGAGACGGGGAGCGTCGGCCCGACCACAGCACTCGGATGCGGAGAGCCTCCGATCTCCTGCCGTCCGGTATAGGGGCGGGGCCCCTGAATGACGGGGCGCTCGGTGACGACTGTCCTGGGGTCCGGCCGTCGCTGCTCGTGACCGGGAAGGAGGAGCTCCGGCTGGTCATCAGGTCTCTGAACCTGTTCGATTCGAGCCGTGGAAAGATGGGGCTCCTCTGTCAGCGCGCCCGTTGGAGAGGCAGGGAAGAACTTGGCCAACTCCCAATCCTGGACGAGGCCNACCTCTATAGCCGATCCGCTGCCCCCTCCTTCGCCTCCCGGACCGGCAGCGACGAGGAACGAGGGTGTGCTCCCGCTGAACTTCACCAAAAGCAGAGCGAGGCCGAGGGCCAGATGCCCGGCCAGCGACAGTCCGAGCCACCGATCAACATAAGGGCGAGATGCGGAACGTCTCATCGTCGTTCGACGTCCGTCACCAAGCTGACCGAGGCGCCCGCCTCCTTGCACANGCTCAAGATGTAGGCGATGACTCGATACGGAGTATCGCCGTCGCCTCGGACGTAAACACGCTTTTCGGGAAGGAGGCTCAACTGCTCCCTCAATCGGCGAGGGAGATCATGGACAGAGATCGGCGTATGAGCCGCACGTCCTCCGGAGCTGAGATAAATATTGCCGTCTCGATCAACGGTCACGATGACAGCTTGAGACGGAAGCGGACGCGTTTCTGCCGCCCGAGTGCGGGGCAGGTTCACCTGAATCCCCGTGTGCAGAAGAGGAGCCGTCACCATGAAGATAACGAGCAGCACGAGCATGACGTCCACAAGGGGAGTCACGTTGATCTCTGAGAGCGAGGAATGGATGCGCCGATCAGGATCGATAAACGCCATAGTGCAGNGCGCTCCTTTCAGCGACCTCGAGAAACTCNAGGGCGAAATCCTCCATGAGCGTAGAGATCGCTCGCAATCGGCCCACGAAATAATTATAGGCCATATAGGCGGGGATAGCGACAAAGAGGCCAAGAGCTGTGGCGACTAAGGCTTCGGCGATCCCCGGGGCGACGGCTTGGATGGAGGTGTGCGTCTCGGTCGAAAGCCCCTGAAACGCGATGATGATGCCGACGACAGTGCCAAAGAGGCCGATGAAGGGAGCGGAGGTCGCGATCGAAGCGAGTCCGCTGAGGCCCTCTTCGAACCTCCCCATTTGAGTGAGGGCAGCCCGCTTGAGTGTGCGCTCGAGGGCAGGGATCTGGAGCGCGTGGCCTTCGGCATTCATGCGCTCGCGCAGACTCTCATAGCCTGCCCGGAAGATCTCCACAAGCGGGCTCGGGCGATACCGTTCGCTCACCTTATATACCTGGTGGGGATTGTCCGTCGTTCGGAAGACCTCAAGAAAAGCTGCCGAGCGGTGGGCGAGGCGGCGAAAGAGCACATACTTCCTCAAGATGAGTGCCCAGGAGTAGACCGAGAGCAGAATGAGCAGGACCAGGACGAACTGAGCCGGGAGCGAGGCGTGCGCGACAAGCTGGCGGATGTCGAACATGGCTGTTTGTCCGAGCATACTCGGTGATCTCCCTCATTGACCGCACGTGTGTTGAACGAAAATTGTACCGGCTGTATTGTCCCGCTGTCAATTCGGTGGTGACAGCCGATACGATCTGTGCTACACTTGTGGACGATGCTGAGGTTCCTGAGAGTGGTCAACATTGCGGTGATTGAGAACGTGGAGGTGGAGTTCGAGCCGGGGTTGAATCTGTTGACTGGAGAGACGGGCTCGGGGAAGTCGCTGCTTGTGGATGCGGTGATGCTCTTGTTCGGGGAGCGTGCCGGAGCCGACCTTTTACGCTCGGGGGAAGCGAAGGGGTATGTGGAAGGGATCTTTCGGGTGGAGGATCCTGCCGAGGAGCTCGTGGCCCTCTTTGAAGACGCAGGCGTCGAGCTGAGCGAAGAGATCATCCTTCGGCGGGAGATTTCGGCGACGGGGCGGAGTCGGATCTTTGCCAACGATCGTCTGGTGACGCAGGCGTTTGTCCGGGCTGTGCGTCCGTATCTGGTGGACATCTACGGGCAGGGGGAAGCCCCGGCGGCTCTTGTTGGGGAGATGCCGCTTCGAGTGCTCGANGGTTTCGCGGGGGCGGATCTGTGGCGTCAGCGCGTGCAGGAGTTGGCCCGGGCCTATCGAGAGACACAACGGGCCTTGGACGAACTCACTCGTGCCGAAGCGGAGAGATTGCGACAACTGGACATCTATCAGTTTCAAATTCGGGAGATTGAGCGCGTCCGTCCGGTTCTTGGGGAGGATGAGGAGCTCGAGCGCGAACGGGCACTTTTGGCGAATGCGGAGAAGCTCGTTCAGCTGGCGCAGGACGCCTATATGGAGATCTCCGAGGCCGAGGACTCGATGGTGCGCAAAGGAGCGCGCGCCTTTCGGCGACTGGAGCAGCTTCGGGAGTTAGACGAACGGGTGGGGAGCGCAGTAGAGCTTATGGAACGGGCGCGCATCTTCCTTGAGGAGGTCGCCTACTTCCTGCGGGATTATCGGGAGGCGATTCGCTTCTCGCCGGAGCGATTGGCGGAGGTCGAGACCAGGCTTGCCGATCTGGAGCGGGTGAAGCGGAAATATGGGCCGACGCTCGGTGAGGTTCTGGAGACGTTGGCCGATTTGAAGGCGAAGTACGAAGAGTTGGCCAGTGCCGATCTTCGGCGCGAGGAGTTGCACGAGCGACAGAAGCATCTTGCCGAGGAGTACCGTCACGTCGCGGCGGAGTTGAGTCGGAGGCGGGAGCAGGCTGCTCGAGAGCTTGAGCGCGCTGTGACGGCCGAGCTTCGTGTTTTAGCCTTTGAGCAGGGGCGGTTTCACGTGGTCTTACAACCGGTTGAGGAGTTCCCGAGTTCCCTGGGGATGGAGCGCGTGCAGTTTCTCGTCTCGCTGAATGTTGGCGAGGAGCCGCGGCCTGTGGCGAAGGTGGCTTCTGGCGGGGAGCTCTCTCGGATCATGCTTGCTTTGAAGGCGGTGGTGGCGGGATCGGGGGCGCGNGGGGATGGGGCTCGAGGAGCNCGCACACTGATCTTCGATGAGATTGACGCGGGCATTGGGGGGCGGGTTGCTGAGATCGTAGGAGAGCGGCTTCGGCGGCTCGGCGAGCAGTATCAGGTCTTATGTGTGACGCACCAGCCGCAGATTGCGCGTTTTGCCGATGCCCATTATCGTGTGGTGAAGGAGGTTGTGGGGGGGCGGACTCGGGTTCGGGTGGAACGCTTAAGTGGAGAGGACCGGGTTGAGGAGTTGGCACGGATGCTCGGCGGGCGGGAGATCACGGCGACGGTGCGCCGACATGCTCGCGAGCTCGTTCGTGACCGATCATATTGATTTTTAGGGACTTGATCTTTATGTCGGCGGGCCGACCTATGCGGCGCTTCTTCATCGAGACGTTTGGGTGTCAGATGAACGTCGCGGATTCGGAGAAGGCGGCGGCTGTGCTCCGTCGTTTGGGCTATGAGTGGACCGACGATCCGCACCAGGCGGAGATCATCCTGCTCAATACGTGCTCTGTGCGGGAGAAGCCGGAGGAGAAGGTGTATCGTCGCATTCGGCAGATTCGGAGCCAGCCGGGCACGCGGCACGCCCTTGTAGGGGTCATGGGATGTGTGGCTCAGATGTTGGGGCGGAGATTATTGGAACGGGTGCCCGGCGTAGATTTCGTCCTCGGGACTCAGGCGCTCACCGAACTGCCGAAGATTGTCGAGCGTATCGCCGCGTCGTCGGATGGGGCGCGGCCACTTGTCGAGACGCGGACTCCGAATCGTCCCGAGTTCTTGGAGATTTCTCCGGCCGAGCGGCGCATGCGTCATGTCGCCTATGTGACCATTATGGAGGGGTGCGACAAATTCTGTACATTTTGCATCGTTCCCTTCACGCGGGGCCGCGAGCGCAGCCGCTCTCCGCTGAAGATCCTGGCCGAGATGCAGGCCTTGGCCGAAGCCGGTTATCGCGAGGTGCATCTGCTGGGGCAGAATGTCAATAGCTACGGGAGGAGTGAGCGTTTGGAAGATGGTCAGCGCCTCTCATTCCCGCGCTTGTTGCGACTCTTGGCCGAACGATCGGCCATTCCGCGCATCAAATTCACGACGTCGCATCCTCGGGATTTCGTGCCCGAGATCGTGCGAGCCATCGAGGAGTATCCAAACCTCTGCAACTGGATTCATCTCCCTCCGCAATCCGGATCGGATCGAATCCTTGCTCTGATGAATCGGGGCTATACGCGGGCTGAGTATATGAAGTGTATCGAGTGGATCCGATCGGCGAAGCGGGAGATTGCCGTGACCGGCGACATCATCGTCGGATTCCCCGGAGAGACTGAGCGCGATTTTCACGAGACACTTCGGCTCATCGAGGAGGTAGAGTTCGATGGACTCTACATCTTCAAGTATTCGCCGCGGCCCGGGACGCCGGCGGCGCGTCTTTCGGATCAGGTTCCGGACGAGGTGAAGACCGAACGGTTGCGACAGGTGGAGGAGCGGCAGCGGGAGATTCAACAAAAGAAATGGCGTCGGTATGTCGGTCGCATTGTTGAAGTTTTAGTTGAAGGGAGAAGCGCTAAGTCAGAAGTACACTGGTCCGGTCACACGAGCAGCAATATCGTCGTAAACTTTGAAGATTCAAGGGAGAACATCGAAGGATCTCTTGTGAAGGTTGAGGTCACAAGAGTGAATCCACATAGTCTCTTTGGACGGGGCATCATGGGCGCTCCACANAGAGTGCNCTCCGTTCTCCGTGAAGAGAGGGGGCTTCTATGGAATACGAAGTGAAGGTTCGAGGGCTCATCCTCGACCCGACGAACAATTCGCCCGTCGTTATTCTCAAGGATGTGGCCTCCGAGGCAATCCTTCCGATTTGGATTGGGGTTTTCGAGGCCAATGCCATCGCCATGGAGATTGAGAAAGGGGTGCCTCCGCGGCCCATGACGCATGACCTTTTGAAGAATGTCATCGCTCAGCTTGGGGCGAGCGTTGAACGCGTCGTCATCACCGATCTGCGCGACAGCACCTTTTATGCGATCATCGTTTTGGATGTTGGGGGGGAGAAAGTGATTGTGGATTCGCGTCCAAGCGATGCCATTGCATTGGCACTTCGCACCGACAGTCCGATCTTCGTGGCCGAGCATGTGATGCGAAGNTCGCGTGGGGTGATCTCTCGTCGCGACGTGGAGGAGGAGGAGGAGGGGAGCGAGGACTGGTTGGACGACTTGGGGGATGAGCTCTCNCGGTGACGGGCCCCCCACGCCACTTGGGACTTCCCGTGCGTGGGGACCCCGGATCCGTGCGGGGAGGCGAACGGGGCTGTGCCGGAGAAGACGATTCGATCCGCGGTCATTGCCATTGCCAATCAGAAAGGGGGCGTCGGAAAGACGACGACGGCGATCAATCTCTCGGCCGGATTGGCTCGCAAGGGCTATGGCGTCCTGCTTGTTGACTTGGATCCCCAGNCCAATAGCTCGCTCTCTTATCTTGACCTGCGAGAGGTCACGGTTTCCATCTTCGATTGGCTCATGGATCGCTCTGTGGCGGCCGAGCAGGTGATCTATGCGACGGCGATCCCAAACCTGGAGATTCTCCCCTCGCGGATTAACCTGGCCAAATTCGAGAGTCTGCTTATTGGGGAATTCGATGCGCCCTACCGGGTGAAGGATCGGTTGGATGCGATCAAGAGTCGGTACCATTTTGTGATTCTGGATACGCCGCCGACGCTTGGTTTGATCACGGTCAATGCGCTTGTGGCGGCTTCGCATCTCATCATTCCGATTCAGTCCTCATACTTTGCCTTAGAAGGCACGGACGATCTTCTGGAAACGGTGGAGAAGATCAAGGCGCGACCGAATCCGAACTTGCAGCTTCTCGGGGTTGTGGTGACGCTATACGATCGGCGAACGGCCATTGCGCGCGATTCGTTGGAGCAGATTCGGCGGGTCTTCGGCGATCAGGTCTTTCGAACGGTGATCTCGCGATCGGTGCGCCTGGAGGAGAGTCCGGCCTATCGGGAATCGATCTTCACCTTCGCGCCGAATTCGACGGCGGCCTTGGAGTACGAACAACTGTGCGAGGAGGTGATCGAGCGTGTCTAAGCGGGGACTTCCGGCGAATCTCCGGTTGCGGCATGATCTGCACTTTGTCGAGCAGTTGGCGTCGCGCACGGGGGCTCCTATTGGGAGGATGATCCCCATTGATCGCCTCGATCTGAACATGGAGCAGCCCCGTGTGGAGATCGGGGATCTCTCTGATCTTGTGGCGTCGATTCGGGAGAAGGGCATCTTGGAGCCGCTTCTTGTGCGCCCGAAGGGAGATGGGCGATTCATGATCATCAGTGGGGAGCGGCGGTATCGGGCGGCCTTGATCGTGGGCTTGCGCGAGGTTCCTTGCATTGAGATGGAGGTGGACGATCGGGCGGTGGCTGAGATCACCCTGATTGAGAACTTGCAGCGCAAGGACCTGACGCCGTTTGAGGAAGCGCAGGGGTTCAAGCTCCTGGTCGAGCGGTTTGGGTACACCCATGAAGAGATTGCGCGAAAGATTGGGAAGTCGCGTTCCTCGGTGACGGAGACGCTCGCGCTCGCCGAGATGCCGGAGGAGATCAAGGAGCTATGTCGGCGCGCCGACATTCACTCGAAGTCCGTGCTGTTGCAGATTGCTCGGCTCAAAGACGTGGAGCAGATGCGGGCGCTCATTGAGCGAATTCGCCGGGAGGGGTTGCGTCGAGATGATGTCCGGAAGGAGAAACGGACGACGCAGAAGCGGCCTCGTCCCTTCGTCTACCGCTATCGCTCTGAGGAATTTCGGCTGGAGGTGCGGTTCAAAAGGGCGGAGGTGAGCCCCCATGAGCTGGCGGCATGTTTGCGTCGGGTGGCTGAGGAGATCGAGCTCGCCTCGTAATCACGCGCGGAGTCTCTTCGACTGCTTCTTTTGCAGCCAACGGGCGAGCTTTTCGAGCCACGGGAGCAGAGGACGAACAAGCCATGCCCGAAATCCCTTACGAGTTCGGGCATACAGCGACAGTTGTCGATCGACGTAGCTGCGGACGACGTGTTCGTAGTGCTCTTTTCGGACGCCGTGTGAGAGTGTCAGATAATAGTGCTGAGCGATGAGCGACAAGAGTGTGGCCGTTACGTTGGCCCTCAGGGCCAAGCGCGCCGAGAGACGTTTCCAGAAGGATCCTTCTGGGGTGAGGGGCTTCAAGGCGATTTCCAACCACGCCTGGGGAGAGCCCGGCGTTCTTGGATGGTAGAGCCCGGGAAGCTCTCGGCGCATCTGGGGATCCAAGCGCGAATCTGTGATATAGTCCACCAGGACGAGCTTGCTCACTCCGCGCAGGTGTTCGCGGGGAACTGTCTCCAGGACGGATCGGATATGCTCGGTCAGTTTGTGATAATTGAGTTTCACGGTCGCTCGATTCTCGATCTTCATTGCTGCTTACTCCGAATTCGCATGGAGGCGTTCGAGATGCTCGAGCCGCTTTTTCATATCGCGCAGCAGGCGATACATCTCGGGCAGACGGGCAAAGAGGACCGAGGCCCGTCGCCAGAGGGTGTTATCCATGGCCGGGTATCCGGAGATGACCCGATTGGCTTCGACCGAGGAAGGGATGCCGGTTTGTGCCGTGGCAATGACATTATCGCCGATGCGCAGATGGCCCGCAGCGCCCACCTGACCGGCCAGCATGACGTTCCGTCCCACTTCAGTGCTTCCGGCCAGTCCGACTTGAGCACAGAGGAGCGAGTTCTCGCCCACTTTGCATCCGTGTCCGATCTGCACCAGATTGTCGATCTTCACGTGAGGGGCGATGACCGTGTCTCCGATGGCCGCGCGATCAATGGTCGTATTAGCTCCGATCTCGACCCAATCGCCGATGATCACGCGGCCCGCCTGAGGGATTTTGTACCAGAGGCCATTGGGATCGCGCGCATAGCCGAAGCCATCGGTTCCGATTCGCGCTCCGTTGTGGATGATCACATGTGCGCCGATGATCGTGTTCTCTCGGATGGTTACTTGTGAGTGGATAACTGTATGTGCGCCGATACGCACGTTCGGGTAGATCATGCACTGAGGGTAGATCGTCACGTGATCGCCGATCTGGCAGTTAGCGGCGATGACCGTATAAGCGCCGATGGTGACATGGGCTCCAAGCTGAACGCTCGGATGGATGAGTGCCGTAGGGTGAATCCCTGGCTCCGGCTGAGGCGCCCTGTAGAACAGTTCCAGGGCCTTGGCGAAGGCGAAGTAGGGATGGGGAGTTCGCAAAAGCGCCATGGGGGCGGGAGCGAAGTCTTCAGCGACGATCACCGCCGAAGCGCGCGTCGTTTTGATGAGGGGGGCATACTTAGGATTGGCGATGAAGGTCAGCTGGCCGGGTTGGGCTTCGGCGATCGGGGCAATTCCGGTGATGTCAAGGTCCTCACCATCAAGCCGCGCTCCGATATGTCGGGCGATGTCGGAGAGCCTCATGGTGACGTTGTGCATGGCAGATAAATCTATAAAGGATCAGGGAGTGGAGTCAAGACGGAGGGCACGTGATGCGGCGCGATTCCCTGAGGGAATTCCTCTTATATTTGAGAGTTGAGCGAGGACTCTCGGCCAACACCGTTGAAGCATATCGTCGGGATTTGGAGAAAGTGGCCGCGTGGGCGGAGGCAGAGCGGGGGAAGGATCTGGTGAGTCTCTCGCGGGAGGATATTCGGGATTTCCTGCGGTGGATGAACGAGCACGGGTATGAGGCACGGAGTGTGGCGCGAAGTATCGCAACATTGAGAAACTTCTTTAAGTTTTTGATCCTCGAAGGCATCTTAAGAAACGATCCGACAGCAAGTCTTGAAGTGCCAAAATCCTGGCAGACGCTTCCACGATTTCTCACGCTTGAAGAAGTTCATCGTCTTCTTGAACAACCGGATACAAGTCGGGATCTTGGGATTCGCGATCGGGCGATTCTCGAGTTGCTGTATGCCACGGGGCTTCGAGCGTCAGAGCTCGTGGCGCTGAGGCTCTCTGACGTTGACTGGGACCGTGGAGTTCTCGTGTGTTTGGGAAAGGGAAGTCGAGAACGGCTTGTTCCCATAGGGCGATCGGCTATGGAGTGGCTCACGAGGTATCTTCCGGTGCGACAGCGATGGTTGGGGTCGCGAGTATCGGCGTGGCTTTTCATCTCGCCGCGGGGGCGTGCCTTGACGCGTCAAGCTTTGTGGAAGCTCGTGGCGCGATATGGTCGGGCAGCCGGACTTGGGCGCGTCATGCCGCACATGCTGCGGCATACGTTTGCGACGCATTTGCTGGAGCATGGGGCCGATCTTCGGTCTGTGCAGATGATGCTCGGGCACTCTGATCTCAGTACAACTCAGGTGTATACGTATGTGACCAATGAGCGACTTCGCCAGATTTACGATCAATGCCATCCTCGAGCATGANGTCGTCAAACGGTGTCTTATGCCGGGAGATCGTCACACACTTTGGTGGATGATGGCCAGCCATTCGGTGCTGGGATCTCCAAGCAGCGGGAAGAACATCTTCTTGACGCTTCAATTAGGGGTGTGGTACAGTCGTGCACTCATACTCCATACCACTCGGGAGGAGCGGGCGTGAGCAACATTCGATATGTCACTTCGGAGTCAGTGACCGAGGGGCATCCGGATAAGGTCGCTGATCAAATTGCTGATGCGGTTTTGGATGAGGTCTTGCAGCAGGATGAGAATGGTCGCGTTGCCTGTGAGGTGTTGCTGACGACGGGGCTTGTCGTCATCGCCGGGGAGATCACGACGAGGGCTGAGGTGGATTACGCCCGTGTGGCGCGCCGCGTCATCTGTGACATCGGCTACACACGCGCAAAATATGGCCTGGATGGAGAGACCTGTGGGGTCATGGTCTCGGTCACCACCCAGTCGCCGGATATCGCAGCAGGCGTAGATACAGGAGGGGCTGGGGATCAAGGCATGATGTTCGGCTATGCTGTACGCGAGACCCCGGAGCTGATGCCTCTGCCCATTCAACTTGCCCACCGTCTCACGAGACGCTTGGCGGAGGTGCGAAGGGCGGGGATTCTGCCATATCTTCGACCTGATGGAAAGTCTCAGGTGACGGTAGTCTACGAAGGGACGCGTCCGCTCTACGTGGACACGGTTGTCATCGCTGCGCAGCATAGCGATCGCGTAGAGACGCGAGTGGTTCGCGAGGATGTTATCGAGCACGTTGTGAAGACGGCTATTCCCGAGGAGTTGATCACAAGCCGAACGAGGTATTATGTGAATCCGACGGGGCGGTTTGTGATTGGCGGGCCGCAAGGGGATTCGGGAGTGACCGGGCGCAAGATCATCGTCGATACCTATGGCGGGGCGGCGCCGCATGGCGGAGGAGCATTTTCCGGGAAGGATCCGACGAAAGTCGATCGCTCGGCGTCCTATATGGCTCGCTATATTGCCAAGAACATCGTGGCTGCTGGGGTGGCCGATCGGTGTTTGATCCAGTTGGCGTATGCGATTGGGGTGGCCGATCCTGTCTCTGTCTTCATCGAGACCTTCGGGACGGGGAAGGTAAGCGAAGAACGTTTGATGAGCGTCGTGCGCGAGCTTTTTGATTTGACGCCCCGGGGAATCATTGAGACTCTGCAGTTGAAGAGGCCGATCTATCAACGGACGGCCGTCTATGGCCATTTTGGGCGGAGTGAGCCGGAGTTCACGTGGGAGCGGACCGATAAGGTGGAGCTTTTGCGCGATGCTCTTGGAGTGAAGGAGTGAAGGGATGAGATACGAGGTTCGAGATCTCGGATTAGCCGCAGAAGGAGTTATTCGGTGGGAGTGGGCGGATCGGGAGATGCCTGTTTTACGAGCTGTGCGGGAGCGATTTGCGCGGGAGCGGCCCTTGGAGGGAATTCGAATTGCGGCGTGTGTGCANGTGACGGCGGAGAGTGCGAACTTGGCACGAACCCTGGTCTCNGGTGGCTCGCGTCTGATAATGATTGCGTCAAATCCACTCTCCACGCAAGATGATATTGCCGCTGCCCTCGTCAAGGAACTTGAGATCCCTGTCTTCGCCATCAAAGGAGAATCCGTCGAAACCTATCACCGCCACGTGCACATAGCCCTTGAAACGCAACCTCACATTATCATTGATGATGGCGCAGATTTGGTGGCAACCCTTGTCCGGAAACGAACCGACCTGGCTGCGCATATCATCGGAACAACGGAGGAAACAACAACAGGGGTTATCCGGTTGCGGGCAATGGCAGCTCGCGGCTTGCTGAGCTTTCCCGTCATTGCCGTTAACGACTCTCGGACGAAGCACCTGTTCGATAATAGATACGGTACCGGGCAAAGCACATGGGATGGTATCCTGCGGGCGACTAATCTTCTCGTCGCTGGGAAGCGCGTCGTCGTCGCCGGCTATGGAATGTGTGGCCGAGGCGTCGCGATGAGAGCCCGAGGGCTGGGAGCGCGGGTCATCGTCACGGAGGTCGACCCGATTCGGGCTATCGAAGCTGTCATGGAAGGGTATGACGTCATGCCTATGCGCGAGGCCGCACGCATTGGGGATATTTTTGTGACTGTAACGGGGAACCAACATGTCATTGATCGCGAACATCTGCTCGTCATGAAGGACGGAAGCGTGGTTTGTAATGCGGGTCACTTCGACGTGGAGATCAATCTGCAAGCTCTCCGCGAGATTTCCGATCCTCCGCGCTATGTTCGCCCTGGGGTTCAGGAGTATCGAATTCGTGAAACGGGACATCGAATCTTCGTTCTTGCCGAAGGACGGTTGGTTAATCTCGCCATGGCTGAAGGCCATCCTCCGGCCGTTATGGATTTGAGCTTCGCGAATCAAGCACTAGCTGTCGAGTATCTGGTCGTGCGGCGAGGATCCCTTCAACCGGGGATTTATGTGCTCCCGCCGGAGATTGATCAGGAGATCGCTCGTTTGAAGCTTGCAACCATGGGGATCGAGATTGATGAGCTGACGGAGGAGCAGCGTCGGTACCTGGCGTCGTGGGAGCACGGAACATAGGTGCAATCCTCCCTGAAATTACTTAAGATCTCTTATCGGACTCAAAGAGAACCACAAGAGGAGTCCCTCCCCTATAGCACCGGAGAGACTCCCCTTCTGCTAGACACCCCATGTAAGCTCCCCCCAACTAGCTAGAACTCAACGCGAAGGCCAAACTGGATGCGGCGCGGTTGGTTGAACTGGCTACTCAAAACCCCAAATTCCGCCGGATTCCGAAGATCCAACGTGGGATCGGCGAACTCCACACGGTTCAAGATGTTGAAAAAGTCGAAGCTGAAACGCACCTTGACCATTTCCCTTACAGCAATGGCTTTGCCAACCGAGAAGTCTATATTCCAATGCGGCAGTCCCCGCAGTACTCCGCGACCACTGCGCCTATCCCGACTGAGTAAAACGGGCCGGAAAGTCTTGAACACTGCCTCAGGATCAGCAAAGAGGTTCAATCCCGTGCCCCCGCGGGCAGGATCTCCAGCTGTCCCTACGTTGCCAGAACCAGTTACCCCTCGGTGGATCTCATTCCCGAACTTCGGCTTCTTGATGGGAATTGCCCCCGTTCCGAAGGAGAAAGTCGTCCCGCCGCCGAAGACTTGTGTGCTCTGCACGACCGTGAGGGGGGCTCCGCTGAAGGCTGTTAAGATGCCCCCGGTGAACCACCCCCCAATAAGCTTATCTACCCAGTTCCCCGCGCTGAAACGTCGGCTCGGCCCAAACGGCAGTTCGCAGTACCACGTCAGATTGGCGATATGCGTGTGGTCGAAGAACGAGGGACCGTAATCGAGATCAGGGAAGAAACTCGAGGGGAACATGCCCGCCGAATTCTGAACCGAACCCACTTGATCGAGCGACTTCGAAAGCGTGTAGTTGAAATCAAACTGTAGACCATGAGAGGGGCGCTTCCGACAAGATGAGCATGAACGCGTGATAATTGGAGATACCCCCATCGGTGCGGAAAAAGAGCTCCTGCACCTGTGTGTTCATGAAGGGAGAAAGTCCGGCCAGACGGCGAAACCGATCGATGCCGTTCAACCAAAAGTTGCTCAGCAGCCCCGTCACGATCTCGCTCGTGAATCGAGAGGCCAAGCAGCTCG
>JGI26466J51736_1000409_pt1 | contig 20722 bp, 20 predicted proteins | sample PerSpoCPS_CMetaG_FD_51736 | JGI IMG/M metagenome (IMG submission 51736) | reverse complement strand
CCGCACGACAACTGGGTCAGCGAGGTCACGAAGAGGTCGGAGACGGGCGTGGGAGGTGTAGAGCTCTTCGACCTGCTCAAGGCGGCTCTAAGGCAGAGGCCCAACTACATCATCGTGGGCGAGATCAGGGGAGCGGAGGCGGCGGTCGCCTTCCAGGCGATGCAGTGCGTCGACGACGCCCTCATCCACACCTACAGAGGTCCTGTCAGGATCTCGGAGCTATACAGGGTCCACTCGCAGCTGGGCGAGAGGCAGGGAGACGGGTCGGTGCTGGTGAGGTTACCGGAGCGGATCAGAGTGGCGGTGACTGAGCCCGGCAGAGGCACTGCGTGGGTGGGTGAGGCGGTGGCTGTGAAGAGGATGGAGGCTCATGTGACGGTGAGCGTCACGCTGCCCAACGGATCCTCTTTCAGGGTGACACCGAACCACCGCTTCATCGTAATGGACGGAGCTGGCGAGCGGGAGGTGACGGCCTCTGAGCTGCTCGAGCTATGGAGCTCAGGGATCAGGGACGTCAGGCTCTCGCTGAGGAGGATCGCAACCCCTGCTCCCCCAGTCGCCCTTCCTCCTCCCAAAAGGTACTCGATCCCGGCCGGTAATGGGGCCCTCGGCTACCTCATCGGCCGCCTCATCGGAGGCGACTACATCGTCAGGGATCGTGGAGGTTACGTCCTCGTAGCGAGGGTCAGGAGAGCATCAGATGCTGCTAGGCTCGAGGGCCTTCTCGGCTCCACGACCGATTGCGAGCTCACCTTCAGGACCAGGTCCCTGAGGAGCTCGGTGAAGGTGCTTGCGAAGGGCATCCCTCCGAGGTTCGTCCACTGGGCTGCGAGCAGGGGGATCCTCCTCGGCGACGGAAGGACCTACTGGGCCGTAGCTTGTAACGACGTGGGGCTGAACAGGAGAGCGCTGGTGGCCGGAATCGCGGACGCCCTCGAAGGTTGGGGAGGCGAGGTCCCAGGTCCCGACAGGGTGAAGAGGGCAGTCGACGTCCTTTGGTCGATAAGGGAGCTGGGGCTCGAGGAGGACGCTTCGGTCTCGGTAGGCGATCGGTGCCCTGCTGCCCCAGAGCTGGAGAGGGCCTCGAGGACGCTGGGGATAGAGCTGAGGAAGAGGAGCGGAAGGTCGTTCTCGTTCTCGGTCGAGCGAGTGGACGGTTGGGAGCAGCACGGAGGGTCCGTCGAGGTGACGGAGCAGTTCAAGGTCCATGTGGGGGAGTGGGAGTGGGCGGTGCACGGACTTTGGAGGGCAGGCGTCAACGTCCTCTCCTTCATGGAAGGTCAGAGCGTTGTCCTCCAACCGGTCGACGGTTGGGTCAGGCTCTCGGACGTGAGGGCCTCCGGGCCGGCGACCGTCTACGACCTGGTGCTGGAAGGTGGGACCTACTACATGGCAGGTGAGGGGCCGGTGCTGCCGATGATGGACACGGGCCACGGCGTGATCTCGACGTTCCACGCCGGGAGCGTCCAGAAGCTGATCCAGAGGCTGGTCAGCGACCCCATCAACGTCCCCAAGACCTTCATCGACAACCTGAACTGCGTCGTCCTCCAGAGCGCCGTGTTGCACCCCCACACCGGAAAGCTCGAGAGGAGGGTGCTGAGCTTCAACGAGATACTCGGCGTAGATGCGGAGACGGGGGGCGTGAACTACGTCGAGGTCTTCAGCTGGAATCCTGTGACCGACATGCACGAGTTCCGAGGGGAGGGGACCAGCTACCTTCTGGAGGAGAAGGTGGCCAGGATGCGGGGGATACCCCGGAGGGAGATCAGAAGGATCTACGCCGAGCTCCGCCTCCGGGCCGAGTTCATCAGGAAGCTGATACAGCTCGGCGTCTACGAGTACAAGGACGTCTTCAGGGCGGTCGCCCACGCCTACACCGTCGGCGTAGAGAGGGCGCTTCAGGAGGTGGAGGTGGTTGCGCGTCAGGGGGCGGAGCAGCGACGCTGAGCTGATGATGGCTTACCTGAGGGCCCTCGCGACGGAGGAGCTCGACGACCTCACCTATCTCGAACTGGTCTCCTCCACCTCAGGTCAGATCGGAGAGGTCCTCAAGCCCCTGGCCCAGGCGAGGGACCTCTTCAGGAATTGGGGTTTCGGCCTCGGGAAGGCCCTGAGGTCCGTGGCCTCGACCGTCGTCAATCCGAGGGTGAGGGGTCTTGTGGAGAGGATGGGGAAGGCCGTGGAGGCCGGGATGAGATCGGTGGCCTACGTCAGGATGGAGTACGAGAGGATGAGGGACATAGGAAGGAAGGAGATGGAGAGCGCGCTGGACCACGCCAGGACGCTCGGAGACCTCTACATGACGCTGATCAGCACCTTCACCTTCCTCATCGCGGCCTTCGTCATAGCCTCCAGCACCTTCAGCGGCATCAGCGGCTCCACCGTCCTCCTCTTCGTCCTCGCGGGGATCGGAGGCTCCTCCCTCTTCGTTACTTTCCTCACCTGGCGCTACCTCGGGACCGACACGATGGTCTCGACGGGGCCCTTCGCTCCGTACTGGATGAGGTTCGTCGAGGAGACCGCACCGGTGGCGCTGGTCGCCTCCGTCGCCGCCTCCCTCCTCTCGGTGCTGCTCCTTGACCCCCGCACGGGGAGCCTCCTGAGCGCAGGAATAGGTGCAGCCCTCACAGCCTTCGCCGCCTCCAGCTGGATCAAGTCCAGGAGGATACCGGCCCTCGACGCTGAACTTCCGATCGTCTTCAGGGCCCTCTCCGAGGTGATGGCGCACTTCAAGGACCCCAAGGACGCGATAGGTGTCGTCTCAGAGGGCCAACCCAAACCCATCAGGCGCCTCCTCGAAAAGGTCTCCGCTCTCCTTCGGGCAGGGGTCGAGCTGGGGACTGCGATGAGGTCGGTCTTCTCAAGCACCGGAAGCAGGCTGGCGTCCGACGCCTCCGAGATCCTCGTCGAGGGGATGAGGCTTGGCGTGCCGTCCCACGGCATAGGCAACGTCGTCTACCTCTACCTCAACGACAGGCTCTCGATGAGGAAGAAGAGGTCCCAAGTAGCTGGGTACATCAAGGGCGTCGCCTACCCTTCCGTCGGCACCTCGGCCGCCATCATGGGAGTCGTCGGGTCGCTCTACGGTCTGCTGCTGAACGCGATCACGATGGTCAGGCAGTTCCTTCCGCTGAGCCCCGACCTACCTCTGGGCCTGATGTGGCGCGTNATGCTCGTCGCTATCGTCNTNATGTCCNTGACCTGTGCGCTGCTCGTCTACCTCATCGAGGGGTCCTCTCGTGCCCACCTGGCACTTTACTTCGGTTCCATGCTCCTGGCCTCCTCGGCCGTCTTCTACATGACCTCGACGGGGACGACCGCGCTGCTCGAGTCGTTGACCTCNCACCTCTCGAGGCTCAGATCGATGTGGTGAGAAGATGCAGGAGCTTCTNGGNATCTTGAGCATCGTCTCGTCGCTGCTNGTCCTCGCCCTCATCTGGTCAACCGCCAGGCCCGTCAGGAGGCNCACGAGGAGGATGACGATGTACGGGCTCGCTGGGACGCAGGCTTCGGCCGTTCTGCGCCAGGAGCCGGAGACGGTGCCGGTGGTCGAAGTCGGTGCGACGAAGGTCGAGTCAAAGGAGGTGGGCGCTGAGGTCGTAAAGGCCGAGCCAGGGACCGGTGCGAAGGAGGCATTCAAGGAAAGGCCGGAGGGGACTGAGGTGAAGCAGGGGCAGCAGGAGGAGCCGGCCGACCTCCAAGGGACCGGTGAGGGACAGGCACCACCGCAGGACTTATCGCCTGAAGCTGACCTCGAGGAGGAAGTGGTCAGGGAGCTCTCGGAGACGTTGAGCATGTACAGGCAGCTGCTGGAGGAGCTGCGCAGGCTCAGGTCAGGAGGTTCCCCTGAGTAGCTCTAGCGCCCTCATCCCGAGCTCGTGGTAGCGGTCTCCGTGGTGCTGGACGTTCGAGATCACCTTCCCCTTTGCGAGCGACTGGAGCTCCTCGGAGGACACCAGAGCCTCGCCTATCGCTATCGCCTGAGAAGCCCTGACCTCCCTCACAACGACCACCTCTTCCCTGGAGAAGGCCCCCTCGACCTTGACGATACCCGGCCTCATGACAGCAGCGCCGTTGAGGACGTGAGGGACAGCACCGAGGTCCACGTAAACAGCGGGATATTTCGAGAGGAGTGGAGCGTTCACCTTCTCCGCAGCGATCGGAACCAGCAGGCCCTTGTGCTCGAAGAGGACGAACCCGTCGACCGCGAAGACCCTCTTCCCTTCGTCCTCCAGGACCGCACCGATTTTGCACTCCATCTCAAGCCCCTGGGACCTGAGCCTCTCCCTGAGCTGCTTGAGGTCGGACTTGCTGAGCCTGTGGAACCTCATCGCCACCTTTCACCTCCCTGAAGCGGTGAAGGGCCAAGTCTTATCCAAAAGCGAGGAGTCGGAATCGGTGTGAGGAGGCTCGGCGAGAGGGACGTCAGGAGGATGCTGAAGGATTTGGGAAGCTGGAGGCTGGTGGGGAGGAGGATCGTCAGGGTCGTGAGGTACGAGGGCTTCATGCCGGGCGTTGAGCTGCTGAACGAGATCGCCAAGCTCGCCGAGGAGATGGACCACCACCCCGACGTCACGGTCTCGTACGGCAGGATGAGGATATCGCTGACGACGCACGACGCAGGGGGTCTCACCGAGCTGGACTTCAAGCTCGCATCGAGGATAGAGGAGATTCTGAGGGCTAAAGGGCTCTGAGGGCCCTCTCAGCGTCGAGGACGGCCGCCTTGCCGAGCCTCACGACGGCCTCCAGGTCCCTCAGGTCCATCATCAGGTTAGGCGAGTGGAGGTATCGGCAGGGCGTAGCGAGGACCACCGTCGGCACGCCCCTCCTCTGGAGGTGTATCCTTCCGGCGTCCGTCCCCCCGCCCGTCATCACCTGAACCTGGTAAGGTATCCCCTGCGATTCGGCCAGATCCACCAGCCACCTGACTAAGTTAGGGTTCGTCAGCATCGAGGAGTCCATGGCCCTCACCGCAGCGCCAGACCCGAGCCTGGTGACGTAGTCCTGAGGTTGAACGCCTGGGACGTCGGCGGCCACCGTGCACTCCAGGACTACAGCCAGGTCCGGCTCGACCTGCTCCACGATCACCGAGGCCCCCCTCAGCCCCAGCTCCTCCTGAACGGTGAAGACGGCGTAGAGGTCGACGTCCTCCGATGACCTGAGGACCTCGCGGGCTATCGCTACCTCCGCGGCACACCCTGCCCTGTCGTCGAGGGCCTTGGAGAGGACCCTGTTGCCGTTGACGGAGAAGTTGGGAGGGAAGGTGACGTAGCTCCCCACCCTGATCCCCATCGCCTCAGCCTCCGACCTCGAGGAGGCGCCGACGTCGACGTAGAGGTCCTTCACGTTCGGGACCGTCTTCATCTCCTCGGGCGTCATGACGTGCGGAGGCTTCACGCCTATGCACCCCTCGACCGGTGAGGAGCCGTGCACGACCACCCTCTGCCCTATCAGGACCCTCGGATCCAGCCCGCCGAGCGGTGCGATGTACAGGAATCCCGACTCGTCGACGTGCCTCACGATCATAGCCACCTCGTCCATGTGGGCCACCATCATCACCCTCGGCCCCTTCCCACGTCCTATGCGGAAGAAGAGGTTGCCGAGGTTGTCCCTCCATCGCTCCGACGATATGGGTGCGAGCAGCTCCTCGATCCTCGATGCCACGTCCCTCTCCCATGCCGGAGGACCGTAGGCCGTCGCAAGTGATCTGAGTATCTCCAGCAACTCATGCCTCGAGGACGCCACGCGTCGATCCCGGCGCTCATTGATATAAGTCCGTCACGGTGCGGGATGCCGGATGGGGAGGCTGCAGGTCCTGAAGATCGGGGGCTCGGTGCTGATGGACAAGAGGTCAGGAAGCAGCGAGTTGAGGGAGGAGCTGCTGAAGGAGCTCTTCAGCAGGATCAGGGACGAGCTGGAAGGGCCGCTGATACTGGTCCACGGAGGGGGGACCGAGGTCCACAGGGTCGCGGTCGAGTACAACGTCGCTGCGGGCGCAAAGCGGAGCTCCGTCGAGGGGTTCGCCAGGACAGCGCTGGAGGTCAGGCGCCTGAACCTCAAGGTGACCGAGCTCATGACGTCCTCCGGCCTCATGCCCTTCCCGATACCGGCCTCCCTCGCCTTCCGGACCACAGGAGGAAGGATAAGGTCCGCGAACCTCGACCCTTTCCTCGCCTCGCTCGAGCACGGCCTGATCCCCGTCACCTGCGGCGACGTCGTCTTCGACAGAGAGCTGGGCTTCACGGTCCTCTCCGGCGACTCCATCTCGGTCTACCTGGCGACCAAGCTTAGGGCGGTAAGGATAGTCTACGCGACCGATGTGGACGGCGTTCTGGCGCGAGACCCTGAGGGCAGGACGAGGCTCGTCCCCCTGATGGATTACGAGACCCACAGGAGAACGGTCTACACCGAGGTGCCCGATGCAACAGGGGGGATGGCGACGAAGGTGGAGGAGGCCTTCGAGGCGGTGGAGGCAGGAGTGGAGGTGGTGATCGTCAACGGCCTCAGGCCTGAGAGGGTGATAGGCGCGCTGAGGGGCGAGAGGGTGGAGGGCACATACCTGGTCAGGAGCCTTAGCTCTGGCAGATCTTAGCCAGCACCATCAGGCGTGACGCACGTTAACGCGGCAACGTTATTCTACGGGACTTAGCGGTCTTCAGGTGAAGCCCTTGAGGGCAGTGAGGCTCAGGATCACAGGCAGGGTCCAGAGGGTCGGGTACAGGAGGTACGTCCTCGACAAGGCCCAGGAGCTCGGCGTTGCGGGCTTCATCGAGAACCTTGAGGACGGATCGGTCAGGTTATTCGCCCAGGCCGAGGACGAGGTGCTCGAGCAGTTCCTCCAAGCGGTGAGGAACCCGCCACCACCCGCCATCGTCAGATCGGTCGAGGAGCGTCCGGCCAAGCCAGACCGGAAGCTGAAGTCTTTCAGAATCAAGTACGGCAGGCTCGCGGACGAGCTCCAGGAGGGCTTCGGCGCGATGCAGTCGGTGTTCATGCAGTACTGGGACGAGTTCAGGGATTACAGGGAAGAGTTCAGAGATTACCGGAGGGAGTTCAGGGAGTACCGCGAGGAGTTCAGGGAGTTCGCCAAAAGGACCGATGAGAATTTCAGGCAGATACTCGACAAGTACGGTGAGATATCGGCCAAGCTCACAGAGATCTCCGAGAGGTTGACGAGGTTGATGGAGGCTTTCGCCGAGGAGACGAAGCGGAGCAGGGAGAACTTCGAGGTGTTGATGAGGGAGTCGGCAGAGAGCCGCGAGAAGCTGTCGACCGCCATCGAGCTCCTAAGGCTTACCGTCGAGAAGCTCGGCATCAGGGCCGGGAACTCCTCGGGTTAGTTTTGGTCGGGTAGCAAGGCCTCGAGCTACCAGTTCCTCCTTTTCGCCTTGCAAGACGCAGGATCACGTGATCGTCTTCCTATCGGCTCAGCTGACCTTGCTCTGGCACTTGTCACAGACCCTCTTACCCTTCACGAGGAACAGCTTCTCGGTCTTCCGGCCGCAAAGCTGACACCGCGGCACCCTCCCACCCCCACTGATCCTCAACTCTTGCCGTTAATTGGCTTTTACGTTCCCGGCAAACGAATGACGAGGTCTTCCATCGTCGGGCGTTGATCGGCATCACAACCGCCCGAATTACGAGTGGATGATGCAATCACCATGTTATGAGAAGTTGGCGAGCAATAGAACGTGGGCCCGGTGGGATTCGAACCCACGACCTTCCGGTTATCAGCCGGACGCTCCGCCAGGCTGAGCTACGGGCCCCATATGCACGCTCCCTTCGGAGCTAATTAGTTTACTTAAGCCAGAGGCACGACGTTCGGCGGAGCTGTAACGAGTTCCGTTATTGCCGGGAGCGATCCGGCCTATGTTCCGTCCCAGGCTCGGTGGGGAACCCTTTTCTCTACGGAGGAGTAAAGAACGCAGGATGGAGTCGAGAGAAGACGAGAGGGTAAGGAAAATAGCTGCCGCGATCAAATCCGGCGCGAAGCTCAGGACCGAGCAGTGTCCGATCTGCGGTAGCCCCTTGGTCGAGATCAAGGGCGAGGTCCGGTGCGTGGTCTGCGACAGGCCTGTGGTGATCGTGCGCGACGAGGCGGAGGCAGGGAGGGCCATGTATCCATATGTTCTGAACGCATTGGAGGAGGTCGTCGTGGCGAAGCTGGAGGAGCTGACGAGGGTGCTGGCCGGTGCGGCGGACCCCGAGGAGGTCGGGAGGGTCTCGGAGGCGATCGACAGGCTCCTGGCCGTCCTCAGGAAGGGGATCGAGCTGGAGGACCTCGTCAGGAAAAGAGAATCAGGAGAAAGCACCTAGCGGACTTCAAACCTCCAGCCAGATGCCGACGCCCTCTCTTTCAGCCTTCCTCATCACCAGCTCACCGGTCGCCACGTCGAGTATGGAGAGGCCCGTTGAGTCGTAGACCGTGATCTCCTGATCGGAGGTCCTTCCAGGCTTCCTTCCGGCCACGACCTCGCCGATCTCGCCCTTGACGTCAGAGAGGCTGATGATGCCCTGCCTGAGGGGGACGTTGATCTCGCCGCTGTGAGAGGCCTGCTCCAGGTCGTCGACGAATATCGAGGCGACCTTCAGGATCTCCGGGTCCAGCTCCTCCTTCCCCGGAGCGTCGGCGCCAATTGCGTTGATGTGCGTCCCCGGCGATATCCAGTCCCTCATCACGATCGGTGACCTCGACGGGGTTGTGGTGCACACCACGTCGGCATCCCTGACGCACTCCTCTACGCTCGAAGCGGTCCTGATCTCAAGGCCCAGGAGTCCCGACATCTCCTCGGCGAACCTCCTAGCTACCTCCGGCTTCCTGTCGTAGACGCGTATCTCCCTCAGCCCCTTCAGGACCTCCGCCATCGCCATGGCCTGGGTCCTGGCCTGGGTTCCAGCGCCGACGATGCCTACGACGCTCGAGTCCTTCCTTGCGAGGTACTTGGTGGCCACACCGCTCCCCGCTCCTGTCCTCATCGCCGTCAGCCACGTAGCGCCCATGATGCAGAGGGGCCTACCGTCGGGAGGGTTGACCAGCACGAGCACAGCCATCACCGTGGGAAGGCCGTACCTCTCAGGGTTCATCGGATGCGAGTTGACGACCTTCACGCCTGCCATCTCGATGGCCTCGATGTACGACGGCATCACCCTCAGGTCGCCGTCGTGTTTGGTGAAGTAAAGGTAGCTCTTAGGCGGCATCTGGACCCTCCCGAGTCCCTTCTCCCTGTATGCGACCTCGACCGCCTCGATAGCCTCCTTCATCGTGATCAGGCGTTTGACCTCGTCGTCCCTCAGGAAAAGGATCCTCACGACCAACCTCCTCTTCCTTCCCCTATAAGTCTGAGCCAGCGTGGGATCGGAACAAACCTATGCGGCCTCATGTGCGGGGGAGAGGCGGAGATTGTGAAGGTTGTGGAATAGCATATTCAGCTATTCTGCGTCCTGATGGTGCACTTAATGTCATTGGTTGCGGGGAGTGACGATCAGAGTTGGTATGTTAGCATCAAGAGCTCTGCTTCCTTCAGAGTTCCTCTTACAGGGTCCACTTCCAGTCCGAACNACTCCAGCGCCGTAACACCAAGCACTGTTGCGTCATCGGTTTCGCCGAATATCACGGTAATTGTCCGCCTCCTCCCCATGAGCTCAATCCCAACCTCGCCCAGATCCCTTTCGACGTATCCCCCGAATGCCTTGAACCTCCTCCTCTCGACAGGCTTGACCCCCAGCTCCTCGAGGATTCTCCTCGGGACGACGGAATATATCGCCCCTGTGTCAACTATTCCTTCCAGCTCAATGAGATGTTGCGGTGCCATCGGGTTGAAGATTCCGAACTTGATCCTGATGAATCCCAGCTCCCAACACCTCCAGTTAGACAAATACCTTGGAATTTAAAAGTTGAGCGCGTTTAACTGAGTCGTCGGACCGACTGCAGTAGGACGTTTAACTCTTGCTGCCTTATGGCCTAACTCCTATGGTTTGAGTCTCCCCTCTCCTGTTGGAGCATCGTTTCCTATGGCAATACGACGTTCAGTATCATGTTGTATATGAATGCCTTTGTTAGCTGCTCTGCATCGAGCCATTCAGGCTTCCTCGAGAGAAGATGCTCTCCGAACAATGCTTTGGACCTCAACGTCACCGTCTCGGCCATCACCACCTCCCATAACCAACTATCCTGCTCCAAGCTCTGTATTCATAATCCCTCATCNTCCTAGTGGCTGACCTTCCGGAAAGGGGACCTCTATCTGTCCTAACGTTTCTCTTGACCTTACTACCGGTTCTATTCCGTAGCTCTCAAGCCATCTGATGAATTCTATCGGGTCGTTTGCTCAATCTCCGGTTACCGCCATGACGCTATCAGGTTCCAAGATCGAGGCCATAACGCAACTAAACTCTTCCCTTNTCAAAGCAAGTATCCTCCTTCCGGCCCTACGACCTCCAGTTTTCCGGTCATGGGGTTAGGTTTTAGNCCCAGGGTTTCTAGCGCAAAGACACCCAACAGAGGTGTGGGGGTTTCCAGCTCAACCACAAAGACCGGTCCTCTCCTGCCCTCCGCCTCCGCCTCTGCTACGTATAGCCTCGTCTTCACCCTCCTCTTATCAGCCAAAATCAGTTCAACTTGATACTGAGTTGGTGTTGGCTTTATCTCCTCTATTGTTTTCGGATCAAGCACAATATATGAGGTGCCTGTGTCGACGAGCGCCCTTATCTCCTTCTCATGTTCGCCCCGTATCTTTATCTCACAATAAACGTATCCCATCATTAAATAACTTAAATTGCCATGATTTTAAAATAACGTTATGCTTGGGGGTTTGTCAACTTATGAATGCTTTTGGCCAACCCGATCGTCCTATCAACATGTACCTCTTCGATGCGCTGGTGGAGCGCGTAAGCTCTTCTTACCGGTTTTCTAGGGAAATTTCCTCTTGAGGACCAAGGTCCTAGCGGGCATGCTTTATTATTCCGGGCTCTCCTCAAGACGTGGAATCCGTAATAGGGCTCAGCAGGAGAGAACGTCAGGAAATGATTCAGGGTCATAGTTGGTGAGGTCTTACTGAAGCCTGAGCAGAGGGAGAGGAGGTGTGTTGCTATCGATGAAACGAAGGTCCAGCTGTGCGGGAGAGCGATCTACATGTGGACTGCTAAGGACCTTGATTCGGGGAGATGATCGCGATAAGGACCACTCACAAGAAGAGAAGTCAGGACATCCTGGCATAGTCCACCAACAGACCTCACCTCGTAGTCGATAGAGGGCCGTGGTACGCTGAGATATACAGGAAGCTGGGATTGAGCTATGAGCACAAGAGGAGAGGACCTAGGAATGCTATAGAGTCTTGGTTTCGCCATACTTAAACGAAGGCTGAGGAGGTTTTGCAACGTCTTCCCATCCAGAACAACGATATAGACTGTGATGACTTTCCTGAATGCTTGTGGGTATATACAACGCGATGAGGGATCTGATGAGTGCCTAAGTTGAGCGGAGGATCTTAACACCTTAGGGCAATAGCTGCTACGCAGGATGCGTCGATTCGAGACGTGGGGGAACGATAGTGGCACCTCCAGGCGCAAAGGCGCCCAGAACGACTGTTGAGATTGCCCAACTCTTCCAATCTTTAAATTGTAACGGGGGAAGAGTAGGTGGGGTCCGGTCATAGGGCAGGGGCAACACCCGGACCCGTTCCGAACCCGGAAGTTAAGCCCTGCCCGCACGGCGAGTAGTGGGGTGGGAAACCACCCGCGAAAGCCGTGTGCTGGACCCCCTTTCGCGCCAGATCGCGCAAGTTTTCATTGGGTAATGTCAAGTTGGCATTACCTTCCATCCTCCTGCCTTCCTGAAGATATCATGTGGTTCTGCAATTGCAGTTCAAAAGATAACAGGTCTGACCGTTAACCTTCAGGACAGTCTCGTCTACAGCTACAAGCCTCCTAACCCTTCTGGAAGGCCTGAAGAGGGAAGTGAACCTGTGAACCCATATCCTTATCTCTCTGAGAGATCCCTTAAGCTTAGACCCGCTGTGAAGAGAAAGACAGAATAGATCCTCTCGGGGGGAGAGTACCTGTGGAATCGAAAGAGATTGGAGAAAGAGTCCAGTACGACATCGATGACGTGCATCATGACCAGAGACCATCCCAAAAAGGCCTTAAGTAAAAAGTAAAACTTGTCAGTAGGGCTCTTGCTATGTGCTTTGAAGATTACATGAAGGATGTGATATAGAGATTTTGATGTGTAGAGATTATTGATGAGGACAGACATCTGACCTTTTGAAGAGTGGTCAAAGATGCTTGCATTGAATTAGAACGGAAAATCCAGTATCACAAACTAAAACGAGGTATAAGCCTGAGTTTGATCTGGCGTTACAAAGAGATCGACCATTTAGTCAGACGTGACGTATTGTTCGAGCAGCTCCCATGCCTCGGCTGTGTCAACCCTGAAGGCGAAGGCCGTTCCCATGCAGTTCTGGTTGAGGACGAAGGAGTTGACGGCGACGATGACCTCACCGTAAGGACCTTTGTGTATGACTGGGCCTCCAGAGTCACCGAAGCAGACGCCTCCAGGCCCTGTGCCCTGACCAGGGTTGCTCGTGAACTGGATGTTGTATCCGTCATTAAGCGCGCTTCTGAGGTCGACCAGCATGACCTCAGCGACGTAACGCGTCCTCTCAGCCAAGATGTGCGGCCTGACCATCTGGAGCCCGTAGCCGACGACCGTGAACTTGACGTTCTTCAGACCCCTCCTCACAGCCAGTTCGTCCAGGTAGTTCATCGGAGCCAGCTTGCCGTACTTTGGCATGCTAACCGGTTCGTCGAGAACGACCACGCCGACGTCATGCGTGTTCGGTATCGTGAGGTAGCCGGTCCACTCGGGGTGGGCATGTGGTGTGCCCCAGTGCCCTCCTGCACAAGGATACCCGGTGAAATCGCCGAGACAGGACATCCCGGGTTGCCAGCTGGGATCTCTTGGTATCGGCCCCACATCGAACCATACCTGTGCCCTTGCGGGAGCAAGCCCGAGCTCCGGATCGTAGCCAGTACAGTGTCCTGCTGTCAGGAAAACCCTCTCGGAAATCAGGGCACCGGAGCAGCGCCAAAGGGGCACCAGGTCCTCATCGTAGAACAAGACGAGCCCGACGTACGGGTAGCTGTTCTCTTGATCTACGGTCCCGAACATCACGGCGCTGGCCGTGCTGGACAGGAGCGGTATGGCGACGAGGAACGCCGAAACCAGAAGAAGAACGGACTTTCTCACGTTATCCGTTGTGTCGGTTAGGGGATTTAAGTCTTAACTGTCTACGCTTTCATATCACTTACACAGCAAGATCCAGCAGCCCTTTCAAGTCCGACTTGATCATCGAGGAACTCCCCATCTAGCCCGTTGCCCGCGATCCCCAACCTCCGCCTCCAGGCGTCTCGATCACGACCTCATCTCCTGGGAAGAGGTCCACGGTGAACTTGCTGGGCATCTCCTCGACGCGGCCGTCGGATCTGACGATGGTGACCCTCCCCGGCTTGCCGCTCCCTCCACCCTGAAGGCCCCATGGGCCCCTCCTGAAGCGGTCGGAAAGCACCGAGATCCTGCAGGGTTGGAGGACCTTGAAGGCCCTCACGATCCCGTCGCCTCCCCTGTAGGCCCGCGCCGCCGCTTCCTTCCCTGATCCTGTACGCCGTGAAGAGGAGCGGGTAGGTCCTCTCGGCCACCTCCACCGGCGTGTTGAGGGTGTTGGTCATGTTGACGTGAACGCCTGAGACGCCGTCCTTCCCCGGCCTGCCCCCTGTCCCCCCTCCTATCGTCTCGTAGTAGGCCCAGTAGGTGCCGTCGGGGAGCCTCCCTCCCATCATCACGTTCATCATCGTCCCAGAGCCGGCGGCCGGTGTCCGCTCCGGCATCGACTTGGAGAGCGCGAGGAAGACGGTATCGGCGACCCTCTGGGAGGTCTCGAGGTTGCCGCCTGATACGGGAGCAGGCCTCCTGGGGTTCACGATGGTCCCCTCTGGCGCATGCACCTCTATCGTCGAGTAGAAGCCCTCGTTTACTGGCACGTCCCTCCTGAAGAGGCTCCTGACGGCGAAGACCGTGGCCGAGTAGGTGACTCCGTAGACCGCGTTCAGAGGGTACTCGACCTGAGGGGATGTGCCGGTGAAGTCCGCCAGGACCCTTCCTCCGCCCACCTCAAGCCTCACGCGGACCGTCAGGTCCCTGTCGGGCATCTCGAGGTAGTCCTCGGCCTCGAAGGTCCCTTCCCTCCAGCCCGAGATCTCTGAGGACGCGACGCTCCTCGAATACTCTATCGCCGTCTCCCACGCTCCACTCACCTCCTCCACTCCGTACTTCTCCATCAGCTCCCTGACCCTCCTGGCACCCACCTTGTTGGCGGCCACCTGGGCCACTATGTCGCCTAACGTGACGTCGGGCGTCTTGAAGTTGGAGGTCATGAGCTTTACCAGCTCACGGTCGATCTGTCCGGACTTCACGAGCTTAACCGGCGGGATTATCAGGCCCTCCTCGTAGACGGTCCTCGCGTTGGGGTTGATGCTCCCCGGCATAGGCCCGCCCACGTCCACGAGGTGAGCCTTGTTGATCACGTAGGCAACCGCTTCACCGTTCATCACCACAGGTGCCATCACGGCCAGGTCGTTCAGGTGGGTGCCTGAGATGTAGGGGTCGTTGAAGGCCAGCATCTCGCCCTCTCCCAGCTCCATCCCTTCCTTCTCGAGCAACCTCACGGCGTTCAGCGCGCAAACCCTGAAGGAACCCAGGTGGACGGGGATGTGCTCGGCCTGGGCGACGATCCTCCCCTCCCTGTCGAGGACGGCGCAACTGTGGTCCACCCTCTCCTTGATGTTGGGCGAAAAGGCCGACCTCTTCAGCGCCACTCCCATCTCCTCAGCTATGAAGACCGTAGCCTTGTGGACCAGCTCCCACGAGACCAACCCGACCGCTGAGATCACCGCCACTTAATTGGCATGTGCTCCTGAACGTCTGCCCCTGTCTTTAGCTGCTCGAGCATGGTCGTGAAACGGCTAAAATAATGGGGTTGTGCATGGAGCGGTACGGATTGANGGAGGACGCGTTATTGGCCGCGTCGGGCCTGAGCAAGAGCTTCGGGAGGTTGCAAGCCGTCCACGACGTCTCGTTCGAGCTGGGGCGCGGCGAGGTTTTGGGGCTGATAGGCCCCAACGGAGCTGGAAAGACAACACTGCTCAACCTTCTCTCGGGTTTCTACGTTCCTGACAGGGGCGAGTTCTATGTGAACGGCAGGAAGGCTAACGGGTTGCCTCCTTACGAAATAGCCAGGCTAGGAGTCGCGCGTACCTTTCAGGTGCCCAGGCTCTTCTACAACCTCACCGTCGAGCAGAACGTAAGGGCAGCGCTTCTCAGCTCGCCGAGATCGACGCGGAAAGACGTTGCCAAAGCCCTAGAGCTCGTGGGACTTAACGGTCACAGGGAGAAGCTCGCCAAGGAACTTTCTGGTGGCCAGCAGAAACTCCTCGAGCTGGCGATGGCGTGGGTGATGGACCCGCGCATCTATCTGCTCGACGAGCCGTTTGCCGGCGTCCACCCGGTTATGAGGGAGAGGATCGTCGGTGTGATCAGGTCGGAGCTGGAGGAGGAGAAGAGCTTCGTCGTTATCAGCCACGAGATCACGACGCTCATGCAGATCTCAAGAAGGGTGATCGTGATGTCGATGGGCCGCGTTGTGGCTGAGGGGCCGCCTGAGGAGGTTTCCTCTAACAGGGAGGTCATCGAGGTTTACCTCGGGGAGGAGGTGTGAGGGAGTGAGGCTCGAGGTCATCGACCTCGTCTCCGGTTACGGTGACGTGCCGGTTCTGAACGGCGTCAGCCTATCCGCGGAGCCGGGAAAGGTGACCTCGGTCTTCGGTCCCAACGGAGCCGGAAAGAGCACGCTCCTGAAGACGATCTTCGGGGTCCTGAGGCCCAAATCGGGAAGGGTGTTGCTCGACGGAGAAGAGGTCACAGGCTCGAAGCCAGAGGAGATGCTGAGGAGGGGTGTGAGCTACATCCCTCAGGAGAGGAGCATATTCCCAGATCTGACCGTGGAGGAGAACCTCAAGCTGACGGCTTGGATCGTCAGGAAGGACAGGAAAGCGGTTTCGCGTGGGCTCCAGCGTGTCTACGAGCTCTTCCCTGCACTGAAGGAGAACCGCGACAGGAAGGCCATCCTTCTCAGCGGCGGCCAGCAGAGGATGCTGGAGATAGCCAGGTTCCTGGTGTTGAACTCGAAGGTGATACTTCTGGACGAGCCTTCAGCAGGGCTATCGCCGCTCATCTACTCGGAGGTCCTCGATGTGGTGGATAGGCTGAAGGAGGNAGGACTCACGGTGTTGCTGGTGGACCAGAACATACGGAGCACCCTCAGGATCACCGACCAGGTCTACATACTGGAGGGCGGCAAGGTGACGTTCAGCGGCACCAAGAGCGAGTTCCACGGCAAGATGGCCGAAATCGTGGCTACCTGGCTGAAGTTCTGAGAGGGATTAGCCTTTCGATCAGCCCTAANAGACCTGTCGGTCTGAGCAACGCTATCGCTATCAGCAGGATGCCTGCAATGAAGAAGTCCAGTCCTGGGAACCTGCCGAAGAATATCCTCGTGTACTCCATTATTGACTGCACGATAAAACCTCCCAAGACAGGGCCTAGGGTCGTCCCCAAACCTCCTACTACAGCCACTAGGGCTATCTGCACGGAGAGCGGGACTCCCAAGACGACCATGGGCTCGATGTAGAGCACGTAATGGGCGTAAACGGTTCCCGCGATGCTGGTCATCACTGCGCTCAACACGAACGCGAAGATTTTGTGCCTGAGCGTGTTTATCCCCAGAGCAGCGGCCTTCTCTTCGTCTTCCTTTATGCACATAAGCGCCAAACCGAGGTTGGAATTCTTCAGCTTCCAGAAGACCAGCGTACCAGCAATTAGGAGACCCAAGGCTATGTAGTAATAGGCTATCCTATTGGTGTGGAACTGAAGGTCGACGAGCGAGTCCTCCGGTGTTAGCGGTATCGGAAGCCCCCTGGCCCCTCCCANNACCTCGAGGTTCAAGACGACGTTCCTGAGGATCTCCGCGAAGGCTATCGTCGCGAGGATGAAGAAGTGCCCCCTTATCCCGAAGCGGAACGTCAGGTATCCGATCAGCGCGGCCAGCCCTGCGGACAGTGCGACTCCGGCCCACATGCCGATCCAGGGTGAGACCCTGTAGGTGGTGTAGAGCATGCCTGACGCGTAAGCTCCGATGCCGAAGAAGGCCGCGTTGCCGAAAGAAGGGAGGCCTGTGAGACCGCCAAGTATGTTCCATGCCACACCGAGATAAGAGAAGAGCACTACGTAGATGAGGACGTTCTGATGGTAACGTTCGAGGAACGGCGGGACGACGGCAAGCACCGCCAGGAGAGCGAGCATGACGACCCTCTCGGTCCTCATATCCTGACGGCCCTCCCGAAGATCCCACGTGGTCTGAAAAGCAAGATGAGTATGAATATGATGAGTGCGACTGCCTCCTTGAGCGACGGCATGAGATAGAGGGCTGAGACGCTCTCTGTGATCCCAATCACTATGCCACCCAAGAAGGCGCCCATGACGTTGCCCATCCCTCCCAGGACCACTATTATGAAAGCCTTGAGGATGTAGATCTCGCCTATTGTGGGGTGCATCCAGATCAGCGGCGTGAGCACCAAGCCTGCCACGGCCGCCAGTCCCGTTGAGATGGCGAAGGAGAGCTCGTAAAGCCGCTTCACCGGTATCCCGATGGTTTGCGCGGCGAAGCGGTTCTGTCCTATCGCTCTGATGGCCGTACCCAGATACGTCCTGGTGAGGAAAAGGTGGAGGCCGAGGATCGTGAGGACGCTCACGACGGCCGCAAGGAGCAGTCCCACGCTCACCCTGACGTAGCCGAACTCCAGGACCCTCTCGAGCTCAGCAACCCTAATCGAGTAGTAATTCGGTCCGAAGGTCAGCATGATGCCGTGCTGCATGACGAGAAGGAGCCCGAAGGTCACGAAGGACTGGATCAGTATCGGTGCGTCCAGCGTCCTGCTGATGATGTACCTCTGGACCAGGAAGCCGGCCAGCATGATTAACGGCACCGCTATGGGTAGAGCAAGGAACGGGTTAGCTCCAATTAACACGTTCATCACGAGGGCGATGTACATGCTCAGCATCAGGAACTCTCCGTGTGCGAAGTTGATGACGTGCACTACACCATAGATCAGGTTCAGGCCCACAGCCACCAATCCGTAAACCGCTCCGATGAGGACTCCGGAGGTCAGTGCCTGCATGAGCGGGCCTAGATCGGTCATGCGTCCTCACCGTTTGACCAGGATCAATATAAACGGGAATAAGAAAAGAGGAGGGGTCGGATCGGTCGTTAACTCTTCCATCCGGGGAATGGCACTCCCTTTACCTCGACGGTGGCGACGTTCCAAGGCCAAACGGTCCTGTAAACTCCTCCCTGGAGCTGAACCACCAGCCCTCCGGCCAATATGTTCTGTCCCTTCTCGTCGAACTTGATCCCCTTCCACGGCATCGGTACCTTCTCCTCGGGCCAGTTGGTCTCCCTCAGCGCCTTCCTTATGCTCTCAGGGTCAATGGACCCGGCCCTCTCGAGGACGTCAACGACCAGCAGGGCTGCGGTGTAGGCCCTTGCGATGGTCCCGTCCATGTCCTTCCCGTATTTCGCCTTGAACTTCTCGTTGGCCTCTTTGATCGCAGGCTTCACGGTCGCCAAGTCCACGTTGAACACCTCCCTGCTGAAGAAGTACTCAGAGTCAGCCCCTACGGCCTTCAGGTAATCCGAGTGTATGTGGCCGGCGTCGTTCGCTATGATGACCTTGGGCCTCACGTTCAATTCTTTCATCTTCCTCGTGAACTGGATCGCGTCGGTGAGGTAGGACGCGAAGAGCACCACATCGGCGTTGGCTGCCCTGATCTTCTCCACCTCCGGCGTCAGGTCAGGGCTCCTAGCAGTGTACTGAAGGTCGAGTATGACTTCGAAGCCGTACTTCGCGGCGTTCTCCTTCACGATCCGACCGGTGTCCTGTCCGAACAGCGTGTTCTCGTAGACCACAGCCAAAGTCCTGAGGTTCAGCCCTTTCTTTTCGTTCAGGTCCCTGAGGAACTCGAGCATCCCCGTAACCAGAATGCCGTCATGGGGCGTCACCCTGAAGAACCATTTCAGTCCCCTTTCGGTGAGCAGCGGCGACGTAGAGTCAGGATTGACGAATGGGATGCCGTACCGTTCGGCCACCGCACTCGCGGTCTCAGTGACGGCGCTTTGGTACGCTCCCATCACCAACGCGACCTTCTCCACCGTGATCAGCCGCTCCGTCTCGTCGGCTCCTACCCTGGGATCGCCCTTCGTATCGCCAAGCACGATCTCGAGCTTTGCTCCTCCGAGCGACTTGATGCCTCCCTTAGCGTTGACCTCGTCGAAGACCAGCTTTATGGCATTGACCTGGTCCTGCCCTATCGGCGCCAGCGAGCCGGTCAAAGGATAGACGACACCGATCTTGACCACCTCGACCCTCGGCCTCTGGGGCGTCAGGACCGTCAGAGCAGCCACAGCGAGCGCCGCTACTACAACGACGGCGACAATAGCGACAACTAGGTTCCGCTTCACGGTCAAAAAGCTTTCAGTTGGCGGTATATGTATTTTGTCTTTCGTTTTTATGTGTTCATGCGGGACTCGTCAGGGTCGGCATAACTTTCCATTGGTTAATGCATAATTACGCCTTCGAATGTCACCACCTCGTGAGATATGGAGGTCTGAGGTTGGGACTGATAGTGCCTTCCTCCAACACCACGATGGAGCCGGAGCTGACGAGGGCCCTCCCCGACTGGATCACGGTCCACACCAGCAGGATCAGGCTTGTCGACGTCGACGAGAGGTCCCTTGTCGCGATGGAGGAAGGGGTTGAGAGGGCAGCCCTTGAGCTCGCCGATGCCGAGGTCGACCTCATCCTGTTCGGATGCACCACAGGTAGCTTGATCGGTGGCAAGGGATACGATCTGATGATCGCCGATAGGATAACGTCCGTCACCGGGATCAGGGCTTTGACCACATCGACGGCTGTCCTGAGGGCTCTGGAGGCCGTGAATGCGCGCAAGATCAGCGTGGCCACGCCATACATCGACAGCGTGAACGAGGCCGAGCGGAGGTTCCTGGAGGAGAACGGTTTCGAGGTCCTGAGGATAAGGGGCCTCGGCATCCTGAGGAACACAGAGATAGGTCGGGTCCCACCGGAGCGCGTCGTGGAGCTGGCCAAGCAGGCCTATGTCCCGGGTTCCGATGCGCTCTTCATCAGCTGCACCAACCTGAAGACCTTCACCGTCATAGGACGTCTCGAATCGGAGCTGGGGAAGCCTGTCGTGACCAGCAACCAGGCCTCCCTGTGGGCCGCGCTGAGGGCGCTCGGGACGGACGTCCGGCTCGGCGGGCTCGGAAAGTTGCTGGAGGACCTCTGATCAAGACCTCTCGAGGATCAGGGACGCCTTGGGCCCGACCGATACGGTCCAACCGTCAGGAACGACGGTGGTCGAGTTGTACTCGTCGATCAGCGCCGGACCCTCTGCCCTGAAGCCCCTCGGAAGTCGGTCCCTCCTGTAGACCGGCGTATCGACCCACTCGTCCCTCATCAAGGTCCTCCTAACGGAGATTGGTTCGGTGGATCCGGATGCTGGGGCCTCCGGAAGGACGGGTTTGCGCCTGACCGAGAC
>JGI26466J51736_1000289_pt1 | contig 25351 bp, 18 predicted proteins | sample PerSpoCPS_CMetaG_FD_51736 | JGI IMG/M metagenome (IMG submission 51736) | reverse complement strand
GGGACGGTGCGGGCAAATATGTCCATGAAAGCCAAAGAAGAGATGCCACCGGTGACGGTGTAGACGGCATATCCGAGCAGGAAAAGAAGCGCAGCGTAAATGGGGAATTGAGGCGCAACGAAAACCACGATGGCAATCATCCACAACCAACCGATGGCTCGCCCGAAAGCCATGTGAGCGTAAAGGGGCAATTTGCGCGGGAGAGACTCAACCCAGCCTGCAACGAACATCGGAGGCAGAAACCAACCAAGCCCGGCGACAGCCGTCAGGACACCAGCGTAAAATTCGCTGCCTGTAAGTTTTGTCAAGAAGACAGCCAGAACAGTTGAAGGGTGGGAGAAAGTGATGCCGACCTTGAAAAGGATGCCGTTTATGACACCTAACCAAAAATTTCGCTTCCAGTATTGCCATCGGTCGCTGACCGCTAAATCAGTCCTTTNACTGTCATCACCCATTGACCCATCACCGTCGGCAAAATTTTGTCGCACGGTTTGAAGCAATGGCGTAAGGGTTTGTCACCCTTGCAATTTGGGATAGTTTAGGCTATCATGATAAAAGCGCCAGAGGTGAGTTGCATGGACATCATCGCCCGATTGATTGAGCAACTGGCNGCAGAAGACGAATTGGTGAGAGTCCAAGCGGGTGAGGTTCTCATCCAAATGGGCTCAGCGGCAGTTCGTCCACTCATTGAGACCTTGCAAAACCGCAATTATCCCGCTCGTCCATTGATTGCCTCAACCTTAGGGCAAATTGGAGACCGAAGGGCTGTTGAACCCCTCATTCAGGCTCTCAAAGACCACGACAAACTTGTCCGCTACCACGCAGCCCTCGCTTTGGGAAAACTCAAAGATAAGCGCGCTGTCAAGCCTTTGATTTACGCCCTGTTTGATGAAATGCCGCCAATTGGTCCAGACCCTTTGACNGGTGACCCAATGACTGTTCGNGCTGCAGCGGCTCAAGCGTTGGGCGAATTGAAGGCTGCTGAGGCTGTTCCCGCCTTGAAAGTCCTCTTGAGGGACGAAAACAGAGGCGTGAGAAGGTCAGTAATTCAAGCCTTAGGGCAAATTGGAACTAAAGAAGCAGTTATCGCTCTGGCGGAAGCAATACAGGACGAACGAGATGAAGNCTTGCAGGAGTTGATGGTTCGGTTCATCGCCCGTCACCCATTTTCTCAGGCTTTGGAGACATTGAAGCAAATTGCCCAAAGCCACCCACAGGAAAGGCTACGCCAAATCGCAAGAAATCTCTTGGACGAATTTGAGACTTCTCCTGCCCCTTCAACTCCCTTGAGGGATGAGCAGAAAGCCCGTAAAAGCCAATTCCGATTTTTGAGTGGGACAATTGCTGCCCTCTTAATTGCCGGGCTTTTTCATTTGGGCTGGAAGTATAACCGTTATGCGACGATGGTGGCAGCAGGTGTCATTTCTGCAATCACTTTCGGCATCTGGAGACATCGCCAACGCTCCAAACAAAACCAAACTTTGGACATGCCACTCCAACCTTCAGCATCATCACGGAGCGAAACGGCTTGAAACCTGCTGCGCCTTTAAGTTTGGGAAAGTTTCAAGTTTTGAGAGGTGAGCAACGATGGCGCACCGAATAGCAATTCTCTCTTTGCTCACGCTTTTGATTTTCGCCCCCGCTTCGTCGCAACTCATTCTTATCGGTCGCAACCAAGAAATTGAAATTGGCAAAGAAGTCGCTGCGGCGCTGGAAAAGCAATATGGCGTCTGGGATGACCCGGAGCAAACCCGGAGGATTGAACGGATAGGCAAAAGCCTTGTGGCTGTCTGCGAACGAAAGGACATGCCCTACACCTTCAAAATCCTGAACGAACGAAAGGAACTCAATGCCATGACAGCGCCCGGCGGCTTCATTTACATCACGAGGGCGCTTCTGGAAGCGCTGGAAAGCGACGACGAAGTTGCCTTCGTGCTCGGTCACGAGATTGGGCATGTTGCTGGCGACCACATCAGAAAGCAACTGAGCCAAGCAATTGCAGGCTCAATTTTGCTTGACATTCTCACAGGTGGCTCAAGCCAAATTGTTCGGATTGGCACTGACATCATGTTTTCCCTTTACCAAAGCGGCTACAGCCGACAACACGAACGGGACGCGGACACTCGCGGTGTCAGATACATGAAGGCTGCAGGCTACAATCCAGTGGCGGCAATCACGGCGCTCAAGAAGTTGGGCATGGAGAGATACAAAGGGCTTGTCCGATGGTTTGGAACTCATCCTGACATTCCCTCACGCGTTCAGCGAATTGCCGATATGCTCGGCGTTGACCCTGAGACACTGCAACCGCTGCCTCAAGGCGCAAAAAGCAGCGCCCTTCCCAAAAGGTCAGCAGCGCTGTTTTTCCTCTCCGAAAACGCAGTTCTACGCCTGCCTTCAGACTCTTCACAACCGCAGAAGGTTTGGCAGTTGGAAAACTGGCGGGTGGAAAGGTTTCAAGCCTCCGCTGACGGGAAAACTCTGTGGATGCTGGTCCGGCGCAAAGGCTCAGAGTTAGTGCAACTGGCGATTTGGAGGGAAGGAAACCGAAAGACCGAGTTTCCCAACGCTTTCCACGCCGACGAGATACTTGACTTCCAACGCTCACCCAACGAACAATGGCTTGCGGTTTTGGCTAAAGAGGGCGGGAAAACTTTCCTGAAGGTCTTTGACGGAAAGGGCAAGGATGCGTCATTTCCTGACAGAACACCTTTAGGCGAAATCCTCGCCATTCAATGGACGCACGAAAACAAACTGCTCGTTTTCGCTGAAAGGTTCGGCGAACCGACTTTGGCGATATGGAGTCACGGCGACACTTTCAGGTTCGTTTCAATGGACGCAAAAACTCAACCTTCCCAGACTGCAGTNGGCGAGGGGAAAATCTTCGTGCTGACGGGAGCGACTTTGAAGCAAGGCGAAATCGGTCAAGAGTTCGTCACATGGCGCCCAATCGCTTCCTCGGTCAGCGCTTTCGCTGTAAGTGGCGAAAATGTCGTCGTCGTTAAGGACGAGGTTCTGCAACTGGGGACTTTGAAAGGGCAGGAATTTCAACTGTCGGTGCTTGATGACCGGAAGGGCGAGTTTGGCGACTTGACACTTTCAAGGGACGGTCAGTGGCTCGCCTACACCTACCGAGCGAAAACCTCTGACCAGCCGCAACTTTGGCTCGCCCATGTCCCAACCAAGCAACTTTGGCGCATCGCCGTCAATGCAACCTCTCCCGTTTTTGCTGGTCGCTGAAAAATCAAATCGGCAAAGCGAGACCTTCGCCCCTGACATCGGCACAACCGCACCAACTGTCGCCGATTTTCTCAATCCCGTGTGAAACGCCGAAACCGAAGGGCGATGGGTGGTTCGCGATTTGAACTTGCCAACCCATTCGTTCCAAAACCGAAACATCACCAGCACCTTGCTCAATCAGCAAGCGATTTTCCCCTTGCCANAAAACCCTCGGCATCTCAATGGCTTCCTGCAAANTTTTGTTGCGATAGAGCCAGTGAAGCNTAAGCCAAGCGTGAATGGTTGGGCGATAATCGCCTCCGCTCGTCCCTAAAACGCCCTTGAGGTTTTGCCCATCAAGAACCATCACTGCCGAAAGTGTGTGTCGCGGTCTTTTCCCACCTTTCAACTCGTTAGGGTGATTTGCCCTCAGCGTGAAATTAGCGCCGCGATTGTGGAACAAAACCCCAGTCTTCGGGTCAAGGATGCCAGAACCGAAATTGTGGAAGATGCTTTGGATGGTTGAAGCAGCGTTGCCATCCAAGTCCACGACGGCAAAGTCCGTTGTATCGCCCAACGAACTCAATTTCACTGGCGGGCTGTTGGTCGTCAACTTCTGCTTGAGCATCATAATCCTGTCAGGGCTCAAAAGGGTTTCGGCAGGGTAGGGGAGATAGCGTGGGTCGGCAAGGTAAGAGTCCCTCTCTTGAGCGACAACTCGAGCAATCGCTCCAACCAAACTCGCCAGTTCTGTCAAGCCAAGTTTCTCAACGGGAAAAGTTTTGATGAGAGCAAGGCTTTGAAGGGTAGCGATGCCGAGTGAGTTGGGCGGGATTTCAAGAACCGTCAACTTGCCGTCACGCCACGAAATCGGTTCGCCCCACAAACTCGTCTGAGCAGCAAAGTCGTCAACCGTCACCGGGTTGCCCTTTCGTTGCAAGCATTTAACCATCGCTTTGGTCAAATCGCTCGAATAAAAAGCGTCCCGCCCATCGTCAGCAATTTGCTCCAATGTCTCAGCAAGTTCCGGTTGCTTCAGCGTTTGACCGACGCTCAAAGTTTTCCCGTTGCGGAAGAAAACCTTTCGCGCACCTTCGTCTTTCGCCAACCTTTTGGCGTTCGCTGCAATNGCNGCNGCAAGTTTGTGGGAAATGGGGAAACCTTCGCGGGCGACTTCCACAGCGGGTTGCCAAAGGCTTCGCCAAGTCAAACGACCGAATCGTGAGTGAAGTTGCCACAAAGCATCAACCAGCCCTGGGACAGTTACTGTCAAGGGCGAATAAACGGGCAAGTTCCCGCGAAATCGTCGGCGCAAGTTTGAAGCGTCCAACCCTTTCGGGGCACAACCGCTCCCGTTGAGGGAAACTGCTCGTTTTTCGCGGGCAAGCCAAAAGAGCCCAAAGAAATCGCCACCGAGCCCGCAAAGGTGAGGTGTGACTACGGAAAGCATGGCACTAATCGCGACAACGGCGTCAGCGAAGTTTCCGCCCTGCCTCAAAACATCTCTGCCCGCCAACGCGGCAAGCGAGTGCTCAGCAACGACGACACCGCGTCCCGACAACGCAGGCAATTTCAACATCGCTCTCACCCCCTCACAAATTTCGACGCCCCAAAGTCACTTGCCCCAGAACGCCAAAATCCCTTCCTGCACTAACTTGGCTGCTGTGACAGCCGTGATTTCCGCTGGGTCATAAAGTGGGTGAACTTCAACGATGTCCATCCCGATGAGGATGAACTCGCTCAGCGCTTTGAAGAGCGAAATCACCTGTTCGTATCTCAATCCGCCCGGTTCAGGATTGCCCACTCCTGGACACAAACTTGGGTCAAGGGCGTCAATGTCAATGCTCAAGTAGGTCGGTCGCGATGGGTCAAGTTTTTGGGGCAGTTCATCAATGGACACATACCTGCTCCAATCTTCGTTTCCGACGAAAGACCTCGTTCCCGCAACCCAAACCCTTCCTTCCACCAATTCCCAAATTCGCCTGACCGTGCAGGCATGGGAATATCTGCTGCCATTGTAACTGTCTCGCCAATCGGAATGAGCGTCCAAGACCGCAACTTGCAAGTTAGGCACAACTCGCCTCGCTCCTGCGACAGCGCCGATGGAGACGCTATGGTCACCTCCTAAGACCACAACCCGTTTCCCTTTTCGCAAAAACGATTCAACGGTGTCGGCAATTTGGCTTAATGCCTCTTCAATCTGGTTGCTCAGTGTCAAATCGCCAGCATCGCCCAACCCTATATCCCTCAAATCGGCGCGAAATATTGCGCTGTAACTCTCGATGCTTTGAGAAGCGCGGCGAATTGCCGCTGGCGCAAGGGAACTCCCTTTCCGGTAACTTGACGCCTCTTCAAAGGGAGCGCCAATGATGACGACTTGTGCGTCATCAACTTGCCCAGCCTCCAAAAAACGCATCCGCTTTCTCACCTCGCCGTTAAAGTTTATCGTTTTTGTTTGGTCTCGTCGCTTTTCAGGCAGAGTTTCGGTCGCATCATGTTAGTGGCTTTAGCCAATATGCGTGTAAGCGTGCAGGCGCGCAAGCGTGCATGAGTGCAAGGGTGTGCAAGAATGTGCAGAGTGTCAAGTGAGGCATGTAAGAAGTTGTTCAACCGCCCTATCCATGCCACTGGCTTTAGCCAGTGGTTGATGACGAATTTTCTTGAGCGCCGAATTCATTCGGCGAAAATCTGGAGGGCGCATCTCTTGATGCGCCAAAAATTTTCGGCAGTGCAGGAGCACTGCCCTCCAAAAACCTCTTGCCATTCGCTACTCGCCATTCGCCACTCGCTGCCGTTACGGCTCGGCAGGAGCCTCGCCCTCCCATTTCGTCCACCGACTGAAGTCGGTGTCTAAGAAAACGAAGCCTGCTAAAGCAGGCTAACTTGAAAAGTCAAAAGCCGTTTATCATTCGCTACTCGCTGTTCGCCACTCGCTGTCGTTTGGGCTTTAGCCTGCTTTGAACCTTTAGCCACCCACCTCGGGTGGGTAGTCAAACTCGTTGCTACTCGCTATTCGCAGCGTTTCCTGACCGCCGATTTGCCGATCTCACGATTGCCGATGAGTTTTGGCTCAGCAGGAGCATCGCACTCCTCCATACTTTCGCCCCGTATTAGGGTTTTCCCTGACAAGTCATCAGGATTTTCCCCGGTTTTATTTTCTGAACTGGTCACTTGAACAGTGGCTTTTCTTTGGAGGTGAAGGGCGATGCGGAAAGACAAACGAATTGTGTTAGTAGTAGTTGCTGTCGTTGCAGCGCTATTTATCGGCTATCAGTTGGGTCGCCGTGCCACAACGGGAGTTGGTCCGACAGTCGTTGCGGGTCTGCCAGAAGAGGCTATGGAGTTTGTCAAGGAAAGGCAACTTACTCCAGAAGACATCACCGCTGCAGTGGCAACTTATGTCCCAACGGGCAAGTATGACGACTATCTTCTGTTCAGTTCTGGCGGTCACTCGGGGCAAGTCTTGGTGATTGGGATACCCTCAATGAGGTTGCTTCGTGTCATCAGTGTTTTCACACCAGAACCTTGGCAAGGTTATGGCTACGGAGTGCGTGANACGGCGCTTGCGGATTTCTCCCGCAATGGCTACAAACTCTCGCTGGCGGACACCCATCACCCTGCNTTGAGCGAGACCAAGGGCGAATATGACGGTCAATTCTTGTTCATCGGCGACAAATCAACTGCNCGTGTCGCAGTGATTGACCTTCGTGATTGGGAAACGAAGCAGATTGTCAAGAACCCACTGGGTTGGAGCGACCATGGTGCGGCTTTCGTGACTCCCAACACCGAATATGTCATCCAAACGAGCCAATATGGTGTCCCACTTGGAGGACGCTATGNNCCCATTGACCGATACAAAGAAGAGTATCGTGGCTGGATGACTTTTTGGAAGTTTGACCGAAAGAAAGGTCGCATTNTCCCTGAGGAAAGTTTCGCTGTGGAATTGCCACCATACTGGCAGGACTTGGCAGATGCNGGGAAAGGCGTCAGCGAAGGGTGGGCTTTCTGCAATTCCTTCAACACTGAACTTTACACAGGCGGCATAGAAGTTGGCAAACCACCGTTTGAAGTTGGGACAGCGAAGCGGGACATGGACTACTTGCACATCGTCAATTGGAAGAAGGCAGAAGAGTTGGTCAAAGCAGGCAAGTTCACCGTCATTAAAGGGATGAAAGTTATCCCGCTGAAGGTGGCAGCCGAGGAAGGCATACTCTTTTTTGCCCCTGAACCCAAGAGCCCGCACGGGGTTGATGTCTGTCCCTGCGGCAATCACATTGTGGTCGCNGGCAAGTTNGACCCGCATGTGACCGTTTTCAACTTCCAGAAAATCCTCAAGGCAATTGAGAACAAGGACTTTGAAGGCAAAGACCCTTANGGCGTTCCCATCTTGCGGTTTGANGCCGTTAGGGAAGCATTCGTTGAAGTCGGCTTNGGTCCACTTCACACCCAATTTGACAACCAAGGCTATGCATACACNAGCCTCTTCTTGGACAGCGCTGTAGCAAGGTGGACTTTGGGCNATTGCAAGTTCAAAGCGCCAGAAAAGCCTTGGACTTTGGTGCAGAAAATTCCCGTCCGTTACAATGTCGGTCATATNGCTGCTGCGGAAGGCGACACCGTTAGCCCAGATGGCAAGTGGCTTGTTTCGCTGAACAAATGGACAATTGACAACTTCGTGAACACAGGTCCTCTTCTGCCCCAGACATTCCAACTCATTGACATCAGCAAGCCNGGCGAGACCGCTAAAGTCGTCTACACTATGCCCATAGGCATCGGNGAGCCTCACTACGGTCAAATCATCAAGGCGGACAAAATCAAGTCTTGGGAGATTTACCCAGAGGTCGGCTGGAATCCCTTAACCCAAAGCAAGCATCCCAAAGCCGTTCAAAAAGGCGGACTTATCAAGCGCAGCGGAAACACCGTTGAGGTCTATATGACTGCCATCAGAAACCATCTCAACCCAGAGAGGATTGAGGTCAAGAAGGGCGACAGGGTGATTCTATACATCACCAATGTTGAACGGACGAGGGATGCCACTCACGGTTTCTTCCTTGGTGCCTACAACATCGCCGCATCTATAGAGCCGGGCGAGACCGTGACGATTGAATTCGTCGCCGACAAAGAAGGTGTGTTCCCATTCTACTGCTCCGAATTCTGTGCAGCCTTGCACTTGGAGATGATGGGCTACTTGCTGGTGAAGCCGTGAGAAAATACGAAAAGGGGCAGGTTTTGCGAATATGAAAGGGCAACCTGTAAACAAAGTGCTTGCAGTAGTTGCAGGGTTACTGTTGCTTGCATCGTTGCCATTGCCTTGGTGGCAGTTTAAAGTCGTAGCACCTCAGTATCCGAAAGGGCTCAAGGTTCGTGTGTATGTGAACCGATTGGAAGGCGATTTCAGAGAAATCAATTTGCTCAATCACTACATTGGCATGAAGCCACTGGACAGCGCAGCGGAAATTGAACGGAAAATGGCAATACCCGGCATCTTGTTGACAGCGTTGCTTGTTTTCGCTGTGGCGTTTGTGCCGTTCAGAATCGGCTTTCTGTTGTCATTGCCTGCCTTGCTTCTTCCCTTCGCCTTTGCTGGTGACCTTTTCTTTTGGCTTTTGCATTACGGCACCCACCTTGACCCTGAAGCGCCCATAAGGTTGCAGCCTTTCATCCCAAAAATCATCGGCACAGGTAAAGTCGCTCAGTTCCAAACCTTCGCCAGTTTCCAAATTGGTTTCTATCTGGCACTCATCGCTGCTGCTCTCGTCGCTGCAAGCCACTTTATCAGCATTATCCGCTTTCGGCGAGAAGCCACGGAATGGAAACTCGTCGGAGTCGCTTTGGCGGTGCTGGTATTGCTTCTGACTGCAGCCGATAAAGGGATTTGCGTGGATGGGGCATGGGACAAGGGGCAGGGGACATGGGTGGTTTCGTTGGGAGGAATGACGCTCGCACAGGCTTTAAGCCTCGCAAAAGACGGAGATGTCATCTTGGTCAAGGGAGGCGTCCATAAAGGTCCCTTCGTCGTGGTAAAATCCGTTCACTTGCTCGGAGAAAACGGACCGATTTTGGATGGCTGCGGTAAAGGCACTGTCCTCACCATTAAAGCGCCAAGGGTCGTTGTCAGCGGCTTCCTAATCCGAAACAGCGGCGACATCTTATCGCGGGAAGATGCAGGCATCGCCGTTGAGGCTCATCATTGTCGCATTGAAAACAACCGCTTGGAAGATGTGCTTTTCGGCATCGTGCTTAGGCACGCAACCGAAAGTTTAGTGCTGAACAACACCCTACACGGCAAAGATTTGCCACCGCCAAGGCGTGGTGACCTGATAAAGGTCTGGTATAGCGATGGCGTTGTCATTGAGGCTAACAAAATCGTTGGCGGTCGCGATGTCGTTTTGTGGTTTTCAAAGCGCTTGACCGTCAGGGGCAACGAAATCAGCCAAAATCGCTATGGCATCCATTTCATGTATTGTGACGACGCAAAAGTTGAATCCAACCGACTGACCCAAAATGCCGTCGGAATTTACCTGATGTATAGCCAAAGGCTTCACCTTCAGAGAAATTGGTTGGTCTCAAATCGCGGTCCAAGCGGTTACGGGATTGGGCTAAAGGACATGGATGAAGCGTTCGTCTCTGAGAACTTCATTGCCGACAACCGTGTGGGCATTTTCGCTGAAGGAGCAATCTCAAGCCGTTTCGTAGGCAACATGCTCGCGCACAATGACATTGGCTTCTTCCTTTTCACTTCCTCCCACTCAAACCTGATGGCTCAAAACAGTTTCGTTGAAAACNGNGAGCAAGTTCATGTTGAAGGCACTATGCCCATTCACGCGAACCTTTGGCAGCGCAATTTTTGGAGTGACTATGCAGGCTATGATGCCGACGGTGATGGTTTAGGCGATTTGCCTTACAGGTCAGTTCGGCTCTTTGAGCGTTTAACGGACTACCAGACTTCGTTGAAGTTCTTCTCTTTCAGCCCTGCCTCCCAAGCCATTGAGTTTGCGTCCCGATGCTTCCCTGTTTTTGCTCCACAACCCAAGTTGGTTGACGAATCGCCACTGATGAGACCGATATTCCCGCCAGTTGAATTGCCTGACACTCCCGCAAAAAGTCCACACCTGTTGCTTTTGAGTCCATTGATGGTTTTAACAGCCATCTTTTTCCTGACAGGTGGACGAATTGCCAATCGTGTCCACNGTAAGGGCAGAACCGTCTGTTTGCCCACCTTNACTTTGGTGCAACAGAACGCCATTTCGGTGAAAGGGTTGACAAAACGCTTCGGCGAATTTGTTGCCGTTAACGCTGTCAGTTTCAATGTTCAACAAGGCGAAGCGGTTGCTTTGTGGGGACCAAACGGTGCTGGCAAAACGACGATATTGCGTTGCATCCTCGGCTTGTATCGGTTTGATGGCGAAATTAAAGTTTTGGGGCACGATGCCCTTAAGGCAGGGAAAGAAGTCAGACGCCTAATCGGCTACCTGCCGCAAGAAATCCGACTGGACGGCGATTGGACAGTTGTTGAAACTTTGAACTTTTACGCAAAGTTGAGGCAGGTTGGGAATCAGCGTGTTGAGGAGTTGCTTGACGATTGGAACTTGAGGGAAATCGCTGATAAGCCCGTTGGTGAACTTTCTGGAGGGATGAGGCAAAGGTTGGCATTCGCTTTGGCGCTTCTTTCTGACCCGCCCATTTTGCTCCTTGATGAACCGACTGCCAACTTGGACGCCAGAACCAGAAAGGAAGTTTGGTCTTTCGTGTCTCAAATAAAGCGGCAAGGCAAAACCATCGTCTTTTGCTCCCANCGTCCCGATGAGGTTCGCCAACTCGCTGATTATGTGCTTGTGTTGGACAAGGGCATCATCGTTGCGGAAGGGAAACCCAANGAGTTAGCGGACTTGCTGCAAGAAAAAGTCACACTCAAGTTGAAAGTGGCTGAAGAGCAGAGATTTGCTGCGAAGGAAACCCTTCAGCGGCACGGCTTCGTTGCGTCTCTTAACGGGTCTCAATTGCTCGTCACCGTTCCCAACGAGCGTAAAGCGCTACCAATCCAAGTTTTAGTCGCTGAAGGAATTACCGTCCACGACTTTGATTTGAGTGAGGGAGACCATGTTTGCGGGGAGGTGGGGCAATCGTGGTAGCCGTTGACATTCACCCTATAGCCACAATCGCTGCCAAAGAGTTGCGGGATGCCAAGCGTCACCGCTGGTTCGTTTTGTTTGCAACCCTTTTCGCTGGCTTAGCCATCGTTTTGAGTTTGGCAGGTTTTTGGGGGATGGGAGTGACAGGGTTTGCAGGTTTCTCAAGGACGGCAGCAAGCCTATCCAACTTGGTCGCACTTATCGTCCCGTTAATGGGATTGATGTTGGGCTCAATGAGCATCACTAACGAGCGTGAAAAAGGGACTTTGGAAATTCTCTTGGCTCAGCCCATCTCCCTGTCGGAAGTTCTTCTGGGCAAATGGTTTGGTCTCTCAGNGGCTCTCACGGCTGCGGTTCTGCTCGGTTTCGGGCTAAGCGGATTANTNATCGCTTCGTCAACGACAACGGAGCAAATTGGCGCTTACTTGCATCTGCTCGTTTTCACACTCCTGCTTGGCTACGCCAATTTAAGCGTCGGCGTCCTTATCTCAACTTTGTCGGCAAAAAACTCCACATCCGTCAGCATCGCTTTGACTTTTTGGCTTGTTGTCGTGCTTCTCAGTGATTTGGGGTTGATGGGGACTGCCATCGTTTTGAAATTGAAGCCTCAAACCCTGCTTTGGTTGGCAATGCTTAACCCNGTTCAGGTCTTTCGTGTTTCCGTTCTCAAGGCGCTGCAAGGAAACCTTGAACTTCTCGGTCCAGCAGGGACATACGCAATGGATGTGTTCGGTCAGCGATTGAGTTTCCTTCTGGCGATTTGGCTTATTGTGTGGGCGCTCGTTCCGCTCGTTTTAACTTTGCTTCTTTTCCGACGACAAAGGGAGGGGGTGGCGATGTGATGTTTGTGGCTCGCTATTACTCATCAATTGTCCCTTGTCCCCTGCCCCTTGCCCCCTTTTTGATTGTGTTGGTTTTGACGCTCGTTGGTTGCAAGGAAAACTTGGACGAGCCACCGAAAATCCGCTGGGGCGAAGAAGTTTGCGCCCATTGCAACATGATTATCAGCGACAAAAGGTTTGCAGCAGCAATAACACTGAAAAGCGGGGAAGTCAGAAAATATGACGACTTGGGTTGCCTGTTGAAGGAATACAGCAAATACAGCGGTGAAATTCACCGTGTTTGGGTTCACCGCTACGATGGTGAAGGTTGGCTGGATGCAAGGCAAGCGTGTTTTGTCCAGAGCCCATCCATCCAATCGCCGATGGGTTCGGGAATCGCAGCAGTAGGGGCATCTCATGCATGCGAAAAGTTGGCATCGGAAACGAAAGGGAAAGTCTTGAGTTTTGACCAACTTTTGAAGTTTGGGGGCATGGGAAGGGAACAAGGGGCAAGGAATCTGAAAGACAGAAACGGGGGTGAAGGACATGAAAAGGCTCTCATGCCTGCACACAGACAGGCGATTTCGTCGTTTGAAGTTTCTTTTGGCGTTGGGTTTGTTCTCAGCCACTGTCTTTCCATTCGCCATAGCCTTCGGTCAAATGTCAAAACACCGCTACATCACGATTCACGCAAGGCAATATGCTTACGACCCGCCGATAATCCGAGCCAACATTGGCGATACTTTGCACATCAAACTCGTCTCAAAGGATGTCACTCATGGCTTTTACCTTGAAGGTCACGACATAGACGCCGAGATAGAACCAGAAAATCCCGTCTTCAGAGTTCGCAACCCATCGCAGGGCTACAATTGGCGTTCCGTTTCGGAAATCGTCGTCAATGTCCAGAAATCGGGCAAATTCCGCTACCGCTGTTCCCACACTTGCGGTTTCCTTCATCCCTTCATGCAAGGCGAACTTGTGGTCAGTCCCAACTACCTTTACTGGGTCGGCGTCCTTTTGGCTATAGGTGTCGCATTTTGGCTGCTTTGGCAAGCAATCCCTGTGGGTGAGGTGAGAAGCGATGACGACCGAAGTGAAGGTTGAAGCCCAGAAGGTTGACCTCTTTGAGAAGTTCAAAATACTGAAGTGGTTAGCCAAACTGCGTTCGTTCCAGTTCCTCGCTATCCTTCCCAACCTTGTGCTGTTCTACATCTTCATCTTGGCTGGCATATTTGGCTCGCCCATCGGCAACGCCAACATAATCATCGTTTTCGTTTGGATTCTCTGGTGGTTTCTGTTGATCTCGGTGATGGTGCCTTTCGTCGGCAGGCTTTGGTGTTTGATGTGCCCGTTACCTGCTTTTGGCGACTGGCTGCAAAGGCTTGCCCTCATCGGCGTCAGACCCGGAAAAACTGTCGGTCTCAACAACAAACTTTTCGGGCTGAACAAGAGATGGCCTAAAGCCCTGAGCAATATATGGCTGCAAAACATCGGCTTCTTGACGCTCGCCACAGTGAGCATTTTGCTCGTCACGAGACCAATTGTGAGTTCCATCGTTCTGGGTCTCATGTTTCTTCTGGCAACGGTCATGGCATTGATTTGGCGTGGAAGGGCTTTCTGTCTCTACCTATGCCCAGTCAGCGGTTTCCTCGGTCTTTACTCCATGACATCCATGATGGAGTTGCGTTCAAAGGACAAGGAGATTTGCAGGAAGGTCTGCAAGACGAAGAGTTGCCGAGCGGGAAGCGAAAGGGGATGGGCTTGCCCATGGCTGGTTTACATGGGCAACCTTGACAGGAACAACTTTTGCGGTCTCTGNATGGAATGCGTCAAATCGTGCCCACACGACAACATAACCCTTTACTGGCGACCTTTCTGTTCCGACAAGGTGATAAAAGGCTACGATGAAGCGTGGAAGGCTTTCATCATGCTGGTTCTCGCTATGGCTTACTCTGTTNTCTTGCTCGGACCTTGGGGCTTTTTGAAAGATTGGGCTAACATNAGCGAAAAGGGCGATTTCGTCGGCTTCATCATTTACGCNGCAACCCTNTGGTTCAGTTGCCTTCTGGGCTTCCCNGCAATCTACTACATCGCCGTGAAGTTGGGNCATTGGTGGGCGAAGATGAAAAAGCAAAACGGGGCAGTCAGCCTTAAGGACATGTTCATCCGATACTCTTACACTCTCGTCCCACTCGGCTTATTGGCTTGGGTAGCCTTCAGCCTACCTCTCATCATGGTCAACGGCTCTTACATCCTTTCAGTCCTCTCCGACCCATTGGGTCGCGGTTGGAACCTCTTCGGGACTGCCCACATACCTTGGACGCCCGTTTACCCTGAATATGCCACCTACATCCAAGTCGCTTTGCTCCTCGTCGGTCTTTACTANGGCATCNAGAAAGGCTTGGAAATTGCCCGTGAGTTGTGGGCGGACGAAGAGGCAGCCTTCCGTAGCATGGTTCCGCTTACGGTTTTGCTCGTTGCCGTCACAATTGCCTTCATGAAGTTGTTCGCTGGATAAGGGGGGTGAACGGCATGGATTGGAAGCGAGAAATTTTGGCTCTCGCAAGCGTGATTGCGGTTTTGGTTGGAGTTCCGCTGTTTGGAGTGGCTTACCAAAAGTGGCAGGATTGGAAACTGACAGAACAAGGCAAGGGCAGAATCTTTGACTTGACAGGAAGCACTTGGCACGGCGTTTGGACATTGGACAGGTTCGTCGGCTACAACTATTGGCGGTTGAAGCCACGACAAGCGACCATAAGGGTGAAGGAAGGAGAACTTGTCGTCATCCGCGCCCACAGCACTGATGTCACCCACGCGCTCCACATACCAGCCTTTGGCGTCGGACCTGAATTCATTGAGCCCGGAAAGGTGAAAGTCGTCAAGTTCGTTGCTGAACCTGCAGGGATTTACCAAATCCTTTGTGGCAGGACTTGTGGACCAGGTCACCCCTTCATGAAAGCCACCCTCATCGTTGAGAAGCGTTGATGCTTTCGCTAACTCGCTTTCAATTCGGCGACGACTTCTTCGTTCACCTCAACGCCCAAGCCGGGCGCATCTGGGACAGAGATGAAGCCATCCTCAACTTTCGGAAGTTCCTTCACCAAACGGTGGGCGAATGGATGCGGTTCAATGTTGAATTCTTGCGGGTAACGGCAAACAGGCGTGCTGGCAGCGAAATGCAAAGTCGCGATTGTCCCGATGGTCGGCTGCGTGTTGTGCAGGGTGACGGGCACATTGAAGGCTTCTGCCATCGCTGCTACCTTTTTGCATCGCAAAAATCCGCCAACTTTGATGACATCGGGCTGAACGATGTCGCAAGCGCCCTTGACCAACATCTCGCGAAACCGCACCAAATCCCACTCCTGCTCACCTAAAGCGACGGGCACATCCAACGCCGCCGCCACTTTCGCATTGGCGTCCAAATCGGTGTAGGGACATGGCTCTTCAAAGTGGAAGATGCCGAACTCTTCCAAACGGCGACCAAGTTCAATGGCGCGGGAAGGCGTGAAAGCGGAGTTGGCATCCACCATGATGGCGATGTCGTCGCCCAACGCCTTGCGAACTTCCCGAACGACTTCTATTGACCGACCTGGATAAACATCGGCGTCAGCGCCGAACCGATCGCCGACGCGAACTTTCACGGCACGAAAACCGAACTTTTCCACCAACTCCGCCAACCGCTTCGCTTCCTCTTGCGGCGAAATGTCCCTTCGCATGCTGGACGCGTAGACAGGGACTTTTGTCCGATACGCACCACCCAGCAACTTGTAAACGGGCACGCCCAGCGCCTTGCCGATGATGTCCCACAGCGCAATTTCAATCCCGCTGATGGCGATGGCGAGGGCTTGCCCCGCAATTTTGTAGGGCGTAACGAACATCCGCTCCACCAACCGCTCCAAATCAAACGGGTCTTCGCCAACGACAAGGCGGGCAAGGGTGTGCTCAATGTGGGCGACGATGACGGGCGGTTGCATCGGCGAACATTCGCCCCATCCGACAATCCCTTCATCCGTCGTCACCTTCACCAACACCGTTCGGTTCGCCAAATTGAAGGCTTGGACATCGGTTACCTTCACTCTGACCACCTCGCAACTTTCGCCTAAGGCTTGCACGCTTCATATTTTACGGTGGCAAACGAATTTTGAGCGGAGGCGATGGCGATGGAGTTTGAAGGTGAGAGGTTGAAAGTTTTTGCTTGTCCGTTGGGCGGTGTGGGAAGTGGCAATGTGAGTTTTTCGGGAACGGGACAATTGGTCGCGTGGCAAATCGTCAACAACTTCAACTCAGGCGCTCACGGGGTTGATGGCGCCATCGTGCCGCTGACTTTTTTCGCCGCTTGGGCGAAACAAGGGCGAACCTCAAAAGCGACGCTGTTGCAAACGGTTTCTGTGGCAAATTTGCCGACCGCAAAAGGCTTGAAGGCTCAAAACCGTTTCCCAATTCTGCATGTCCGCTACGAAACCGATTTGCCCGTGAATGTGGAACTTGAGGCTTGGTCGCCCTTCATCCCCCTCAACGCAAAAGACAGTGCTTTGCCTGTAGCCGTCTTCACCTTCACCCTTCACAACCCGACAAAGCAGCCGATTGACGCTGCCGTAATGATGAACTTGCAAAACATCNTCGGGTGGGAAGGCTACCGATCCCTTGATGGCTTGCAGCACGAAGAGTTTGTCGGCAACTTCAACACCGTTGAGCAATGGGACGCGGGACGAGGGACGGGGGACGAGGGAATTGAAGGTTGGACGACTCTCGTCTGCCAGACCCATGAAGGCAGCGGCGATGCCTTTGAAGTTCCGGTCCAACTGTTCACGCATGACCGAGAAGTCGCATGGCTGATGCGGTTGACCGAAAACGCATCGGTTCGGCTTTGGGATTGGACAAGGGAAGTGCAAATTGCGTTGCCGCCAGAAACCCAAAATTGCACTGTCTGGTTAGGCGATTTGCCCGACTCGTTTTCTGAGCAACATTTTGCCCAACTTTTGGACGCATGTGAGCGAGGTGTCAACCTCGTCGTTTGCGGGACGGGTCGCCATCCTTTAGCGGTTCTTGATGCTTGGGCGAAGTCATCGGCAGATGTGGAAGTGTTTGCCGACTTTGAAAGCGGCACTTACGAAGGCTGGACAATTGAAGGCAATTGCTTCGGCGAGCGCCCAGCGACGGGCAAAATCAACTGGCAGCAACCTGTCTCGGGTTGGAAAGGCAAGTTCTTTGTCAACACTTTCAACCCTGACGACACGGCGACTGGTCGAGCAATCTCCCGTCCTTTCAAAATCACGAAACGCTTCATCCACTTCCTCATCGGCGGCGGTCACCATCCAGGTCGCTGTTGCTTGAACTTGCTCGTTGACGGCAAAGTCGTGCGGACGGCGACGGGACGCAACAGCGAGCAACTTTTCCCTGAACGGTGGGATGTCAGCGAGTTCATCGGCAAGGAAGCGCGACTGGAAATCGTGGACATGGAAACAGGTGGTTGGGGACACATCCTCGTTGACCACATCGTCTTCAGCGATTCGCCTTTGTCACCCTTCGTTGACCCGCAAACGGCAAAGCAATTGTTGCAACGGTTGCCCTTCGGGTGGGATGAACTGGTTTGGCGGGAAAGCGAACCAGTCACTGCTGTCATGAACGGCTCTCAAAGGACATTGACGGTCAATCGCTTCTGGCGAGTTGAAGGTTGGCGCTCCGAGCCTTCAAGTCAAGTTTTGGCTCAAACTCCCGACGGGAGACCGCTCATTGTCAAGGCACGGATGGGCAAGGGCAATTTGGTGGTCGTGTTCGGTTCGCCCAACGAGTGGGCACAAGTGGGGCATCGGAAAACTCTCGTGGGCACACTTATCGCTGAAGCCACCGAAACTCACTACACCCCCATGACAGGCTGGCGCAAGACAGCCCCTGCCTTTGGGACAATGGCATTAGCGGTCAAAGGCGATAAGAGAGGATGGCAAATCACAACCTTGACGCAGCATGAAGATGTCCAAGCGATGTGGGAAGATTTCACCGACGACGGCGCCTTTGACTCTGCACTTCGCACACCGCACTCTACACCAACAGAAGCGGGCAAAACTTGCTGCGGAGCAGTGAGCGCGAAAATCGCTTTGAAACCGAACGAACGCCGCTCGGTGACTTTCGTTCTCGCTTGGCACTTTCCCAATCGCTACAGGACGGAGCGGTATGGCTGGGCGCCGCCTTACGAGTATCGCTATCGGCTCGGCAACCGATACAACGCTTGGTTTTCCGACGCAAAAGAGGTTGTCCGCTATTTCGCCCAAAATGCTGACCGCCTTCACCTTGAGACGAAAACCTTCTCCGATGCTTTGTGGGACAGTTCTCTCCCCGAAGCCATCAAAGATGCCGTCGCATCCAACTTGGCGATTTTGCGCAGCAGCGTTTTGATGTGGCTGGAAGACGGAAACTTTTACGGCTTTGAGGGCGCCGACAGTTGCTGCCCGTTGAATTGCACCCATGTCTACAACTACGCCCAAAGCATCGCTTTTCTCTTTCCTGAACTTGAGCGGACGATGCGGTTCGTGGAGTGGAAGGTTCAGCAGCATCCCGAAAAGGGTTATATCCCGCACCGCGTCATTGTGCCCCTTGATTTGCCGAGACTTTGGGAGCGCGGCATCGGAGGTCCTCACAATCCCGCTTTGGATGGGATGCTCGGAGCAGTGCTCAAGACTTACCGGGAATTTCAACTCAGCGGCGATGTCAAGTGGTTGGCGGAGATGTTCCCACATGTCGCCAAACTGATGCAGCACATCTTTGAGCAATTTGACCCTGACGGCGACGGAGTTATCAGCGGTGAGCAACCCAACACCTACGACATTCACACCTTTGGCAGCAACACTTTCATCGGCACACTCTATCTAGCGGCTTTGAAGGCAGTGGAACGAATGGTGGAAGTGATTGGGACGAGGGACGCGGGACGGGGGACGGGCGAGTGGAAGGCATTGGCGGAAGAGTGCCGGAAGCGATTTGAGAGCGGGAGGCAAGGTTATGTCCAACGGTGTTGGAACGGCGAATTTTTCATCAACGCCTATGATGCTCCCAATGTGCCACCCGAAGTTTACGAGCAAAACAACTGCTGGGGCATCGGTTGCCACAGTGACCAACTGTTCGGTCAATGGTGGGCGTTCATTTTGGATTTGGGTTACCTGCTGCCAGAAGAGATGGTCAAGACGGCGCTTTGGAGCATCTTTCGCTACAACTGGCGGAAAAGTTTGCGCGGCTTCAAACACAGCCAGCGGGTTTTCGCCGAGGGCGACGAAAGCGGGTTGATTGTTTGCACTTGGCCAAACGGTGGTCGTCCCCAAAGACCAATCCTTTACTGCGACGAGGTTTGGACTGGGCACGAGTATGAAGTGGCGGCGTTGCTGCTTTGGAACAGGATGGTTGACGAAGCGTTGAAAATCGTTGAGGGCGCTCGCAACCGATACAGGGGCGACAAGCGAAACCCGTTTGCGGAAATTGAGTGCGGGCACTATTACATTCGGGCACTTTCAAGTTGGAGTTTGCTCTTGGCGGCGAGCGGGTTTGCTTGCGATGTCCAATCAGGGACGCTGAAATTCGCTCCCACGCTTAACGCCGATGACTTCCTTGCTCCCTTCAGCGCAGGGGTGGGTTGGGGCGTTTATCGGCAGACGAAAAATCGCCGTCTCTTTTCGGCGACGGTTCAGTGGCTCGGCGGCGAATTTTCCTTGCGCACTTTGCGGTTGCGAGTGAACGGTCGTGAGGAGGTGCAAGTGACGCTCAACGGTGCAAGGGTCAAGGTAAAGGGGCGACAGGTGGGCGAAGAGTTCGTCGTGGAATTTGCCCGTCCGTTGAAGTTGCGGACGGGCAGTTCGCTGAAGGTGACCGTCGCTTATGGGTTCAAAAACTCAACGGGGGCATAGTCGTCGGTGAGGATGGGCACATCGTCGGTCGGGATGGGTTTGCGATACAAGTCGGCAGCGAAGTCGGGCAAGCGTGTGACCTTGACTTTGCCTTCCTGCACTAATTGCCTTGCGCGGTTGATGATGGCATCGGGCGTCCAGCGCAAGGGGCGTTTGGGGGCGATGACGATGAGGTTGCGCCGCCCGAAAAGCAAAGGCGATTGCCGATACTCCACAGGGAACAGGTAAAGTTCGGGAAAGACGGCGCGCATCGTTTTGAGGATGGCGCGAGTGACCCGCGATTGCGCTCCTTCCAACCGACCGACCAAGTTGAAGACGACGACGCCTTCGTCGCTCAGTCGCGCCTTCGCCAACTCAAAAAACTCCCGCGTGACCAAGTGGAAAGGGAGGGTGACTTCGTAGCGACTGCCGAAGTAGGCGTCCAGCACGATGAGGTCGTAAGTCTCCTTCGTCTTGCGCAGATAAACTCGCCCGTCGTCCAAAAAGACTTTCATCTGCTCATCTTCGCGGAAGCCGAAAAATTGTTCGGCGACTTCCTTGACGGCGGGGTCAATCTCGGCGATGTGGATGGTCATGGACGGGTAGTCCTTGCGGAACTTTTTGGGCGCTGTCGCTCCGCCCAAGCCGACAAAAAGCACCTTTTGGGCGTCGGGCTTGAAGACGATGCCCAAATGCAGGTAATCGGTGTAAGGGAAGACGGCGCGGTCGGGGTCGCGCAAATCCATCCCGCTCTGGTAACTGGCGTCAAAACGCAGGTAACGGATGTTGCCGACATCTTCCACGATGATGCGGTGGTAAAGGCTTTCGCGCTGGTAAATCACCCGCGCCCAAGCAGTGGAGAAAAGAAAAGGGAGCAAAAGCAAGGTGAGCCAATGACGCCCGTCGCGGAGACGAAACGAGGTTAGCAGGCAAACGATAGCGACGGCAGCGATGACCAACGCCAATTCCCAAAGCACGGTTCGCACCCCCTGTTGAGGCAGAAGGACAAAGGCGCAACCGAGCGTCCCGACGATGCTGCCGACCGTAGAGACGGCATAAATGCCTCCTGCTGTCCGACCCGTCGTCGCCACGCTTTTGGACGCAAGGCGAATTAGGTAAGGCGAAGCGGTTGCCAGCAACATCGCGGGCAACCAGAAAAACATCGCCGCCGCCACCAAGACACCGTAACGCCCCGCAAGGCGTTCGGGCAAACTTTCCATGCCGACGGCGAAGTTCCTTACCGTCTCCAGCGACGGGAAAAGCCATCGTTCCATCGGCAGGATGAGCAAGATGCTTCCTGATGCCAAAAGCAACAAAATGCCCAAGCCCGCGAAGGTGGGGAAACGGTCGGCGAGCCAACCGCCGAGAAAGTAGCCGCCACTCATCGCCGCCAAAAAGACAGCGATCAAACTCGCCCAAGTCAAGATGCCGCTGCCAAAGTAGGGCTGAAGGATGCGCGCCCCCAAAATCTCCAACGCCATCACGACCGCCCCGCAAAGGAAGGCAATCAACCAAACCATGCCCTTTCGTCACCTGCACCGAGAAAATCAACATCTATTCGCTGGCGACGGGGACTTCCACTTTGACGGTTTTCATCGCTTCCCACAAATCGGTGTAGACGGGGAATTGCTGGCACAACTCCATGACTTTGCCCCGCACCCGTTCAATCGTTTCGTCCGACGGGTCACGCAACACTTGGGCAATCCATCGTCCGATTTGGCGCATCTCGTCTTCCCGCATCCCCCGCGTCGTGCAAGCGGGCGTGCCGAGGCGGATGCCCGACGCTTTCATCGGCGGGCGTTCATCAAAAGGGATAGCGTTTTTGTTGACGATGATGTGGGCGCGCTGAAGGAGTTTCTCTGCGTCCGCTCCCGTCAAGTCGGGGTTGAAGGGGCGTAAGTCCACAAGCATCAGATGGTTGTCCGTCCCGCCGGAGACGATGCGGAAACCGTGCCGTTGCAATTCGTCGGCGAGGGTTCGGGCGTTGGCAATCGTTTGGAACTGGTCGCGCCGAAAGGCGTCCGTCATCGCTTCCTTAAAGCAGACGGCTTTGGCGGCGATGACATGCATGAAGGGACCGCCTTGGCTGCCGGGGAAGACGGCGCGGTCAATGGCTTGTGCCCAATCGGCTTTGCACAAAATCAACGCCCCACGCGGACCCCGCAAAGTTTTGTGGGTCGTCGTCGTCACAAACTCGGCATAAGGGACGGGCGACGGGTGAGCGCCAGCAGCGACCAAGCCAGCGATGTGGGCGATGTCCGCCATCAGCAACGCCCCCACCTCATCGGCGATTTCACGGAACTTGTCAAACTCCACGACCCGCGAGTAAGCAGAGTAACCGCAGATGATGAGTTTGGGGCGATGTTCATGGGCGAGTTGGCGCACTTGGTCAAAGTCAATCGTTTCGGTGTCCCTGCGGACGCCGTAATGAACGACGCGATACAACTTGCCGACGGCGGTGACGGGTGCGCCGTGCGAGAGGTGACCGCCATGGGCGAGGGCAGGACTCAGGATGACATCGTTCGGTTGCAAGCAGGCGAAATAGACCGCCATGTTGGCTTGAACGCCTGCATGGGGTTGAACATTGGCGTGGTCAGCACCGAAAAGTTGCTTCGCCCGCTCTATCGCCAACCGTTCGGCGATGTCCACGAAATCGCAACCGCCATAGTAGCGGCGGTTCGGGTAACCTTCGGCGTATTTGTTTTGCATCGGGTTCGCCAAAGCCGCCAAGACGGCGGGAGAGGTGTAGTTTTCGCTGGCGATGAGGTTGACAAAAAAGTTTTGCCGCTCAATGTCCGCCAAGATCGCCTCAAAGATGTCTGGGTCGCTCGCCCAAAGGGCTTCCCACAAAGCGGTCATGCAATTCGCCTCCTTGACAGGCTTAGCATTGCATGGCAAACGGCAGCAAAATCTTAGCACGCCGAAGGGAACACCTTCGGCGACGCGCAATCGGGAGGGACGCACCGTGATGGACGGGCGATGGCGGCTGGGACTGTTGGTCGGTTTCATCGGCATCTTGGGCGTTGGGGCGGGATTGATGAGTTGGTGGCGCACTGGGGAGGTGGAATTTTTGACGAATGAAAGCGACACGATTGACATGCAACCGTCGGCGTCGCCCGATGGCAAGATGATTGCCTTCGTGCGGTTTCGGGCGCTGATGTTGTTGGACTTGCCCTCCCGCCAACTCAAGCCCTTAACCGTCCCCAACTTAACGGGCATCGCCCATCCCGCTTGGTCACCCGACGGCAAGCGGTTAGCCTTCAGCGCCATCCACACCAAATCCGCCCATGGCGATCGGGGAGGCGTGCACTTGATTGTTTTGGATGTGACTTCCTTGCGTTGGGAATGCCTGACGCCCAACTCGCAGGACTTCAACACCCGCCCCACTTGGTCGCCCGACGGGACGAAAATTGCCTTCACCCGTTCGGGGCAAGGCACCGCCATTATCTGCGTCTATGATTTCCGCCGAAAGCAACTGCAGCAATTGGGCAAGCGATGGGGGCGTTCACCCGCTTGGTCGCCCGACGGCAAGACGATCGCTTTCATCAGCGGCGACAAACACAGCCCCGATGTCTGGCTGATGAACGCCGACGGGACAAACCCTCGTCCTCTCTTCGTGGACGAGGGAACGGACGAGGACATGCCCTGCTGGACACCTGACGGCAAGTTTGTCATCTTCACCCGCCAGAAAGCCTTAGTGACCCATCCTGAACGGCGTGACCTTTGGGCGGTGCGGGTCGCCGATGGGAAGGCGTTTCAATTGACGGAGTGCCAAAGGGATTGGTGGGCGATGACGCCATGTGTCACCACCGACGGCAAGGCGGTCGTCTTTGCCCTCCGCCGCCACGACCATTCCGTCCTCTGTCGCCTCTTGGTGAATTGGGCAGACTTGCGCAGGGTGCCTTTGCCTTGAGAAGCGCATTGACAGCACGGGGCGACTTGGCTATAATCAGCGCACGGTTTTTGTCGCCAGCCGATGAAAAAGATTGTGGGATGATTGGGGAAGGCTGCAAAGGCAAAGCGAGGCGAACGACGATGCGCACGCCATCAAAAACCCGACCGATGCCCCATTTCGTTCGGCTGGATTTACGCAAAGTCATCAACCATCCCGGCGACAGCATACACACCCACTTTGAGACCGAGGTGCTTTTGACCGACGACAGCGATGAGTGGGTGCCCGTGACGGGTGAAGCCACTGGCACTAATGTGGACGGGCGTTATGTCCTTGTGACGGGCAAAGTGACGGGCATCGTGACTTTAGAATGCAGCCGCTGTCTGACGCATTTCACGGAGGCATTGGAAGCGCCCTTTGAGGCGCAGTGTGACATCCGCACCTTCCACCTCCTTGCTGAAGGCTTGCCCGTCGCCGAGGGAGAAGAAATCACCGCCATCTTTGATGCCAACAGCGCCGACTTGTGGGAACTGGCACGGCAAGCCATCGTCTTGCATTTGCCGATGCGCCCGTTGTGTCGTCCCGATTGCAAGGGACTTTGCCCTTACTGCGGGGCGAACTTAAACGAAACGCCGTGCGATTGTCAACCGCCCGCCGACCCCCGCTGGGCAGCGTTGGAAACCCTGATGCGAAACCTGAAAACTTAACGGACATCGCAAAGGAGGCAAAACAGGATGGGATTGCCCAAGCGCAAAATTTCCAAGACCCGCCGCGACAAGCGGCGCGCCCATTGGAAACTGTCGCCCATCCCCTTTCATCTCTGTCCGCAATGCAAAAAACCTGTCCGACCCCACCACGCCTGCACTTTCTGTGGCTATTACGAGGGCGTCGGGATGAAAGTGGCATGGGTGCGTAAGCGACGGGCGGAACAAGCGGAGAGCGCCTGAACTTTTGCGGCAGCGACAAGGCTTGACAAGTTGTTGCCCTTCGCATCCCAAACACCTTTCGCCATCAACGCAGGTGAGCAGCAGCAATGAAGAGCGCCATTCGTATCGCGGTGGACATCATGGGCGCCGACCATCCCCCGTCCTTGTTAGCGGCAGGGGCGATGGCTGCCCTCAAAGAGCATCCCGACCTTTCCCTTTGCCTGATTGCCTCGCCCGATGCTACCGAGGGCTTATCGCTGCCGAAGGAGTGGCAGGAACGATGGGCGCTCGTCCCCGCCTCCCAAGTCATCGGGATGGACGAACCACCGTTGATGGCGGTGCGCCGTAAGCCCGACGCCAGCCTCGTCGTCGGGATGAAGATGTTAGGCAATGGCGAAGTGGACGCTTTCGTCACGCCCGGCAACACGGGCGCTGCCTTAGCCGCTGCGACCCTCCATGTCGGTTGCCTTCCCCCCATCACTCGCCCTGCCATCGC
>JGI26466J51736_1000261_pt1 | contig 26734 bp, 30 predicted proteins | sample PerSpoCPS_CMetaG_FD_51736 | JGI IMG/M metagenome (IMG submission 51736) | reverse complement strand
CTCCTCTAAGAGTTGGAGATTGCGTGCCTGTTCGATGAGTTGTTCCAGTTCGGGGAGGTGTTCGGGTGGTATCTCGGCGCGGGCAGGTTGGATGCGCCGAGTTGGTTTGGTCGGTTTCGGTTGTGCCACGGTTCTGGACATCAGCCCTATTATACCTGTTTAACCACCCAGCATGCAACCTGTCAACACGCCTGCAAACCAGAGGCTCACATAAAGCCCGATGCAGAGGCGTGTCCAGCGGCGCACAAACGCTCCATTATGCCGACGGTACCACTCCATAAAGCCCACCGTGAGAAGCACGGTCGCGCNCTTCACGCCGAAAAAGGCGCCCCAACCGAAGCCCAACACCCAGTTCATGATGGGATTAAACTCGGTTGCCAGCCCATTGGTGATGAGCCAATAGGTGCTCAAAGCGTCCAGAGTGCAGAGTATCACCAAAACCCAACTCTCTTTCAGCATATCGCTCCCTCACGCCAGAGGCAGCACATTTCGTGCCAGAGGGTATCATGATGCCGATGGGACGATTGCGGCAGTGGGGCACAGCGCGAGTCGTGGCCGTGGTGCTGGGTTGTTTGCTCTTGCTCTATGGAGCCAACACGCTGTATGGCTATTATCAACTGAGTCGAATGCATCTGCGTCCAGTGGCTCCCTCCTATTTCACGGTGTTGGGTTGCCCCTCACGCGAGATGGCGGAGCGACGCTGGAAGATTATCATCACCCAAGAGGTGCCTAAAGTGGTGGAGGTGCCGCGCGAGCAACGGTTTATGCGTCCCGAATTCGGGGCAGAGGAGACCAACCTGCCGCGTGTCCACATCGAAGAGGTGCTGAAGGTCTGCCCGACCATCCTGACCGAGCAGCATATTGAGAAGGTGTGGGTGGAGCGGCGCGAGGCAGAAACGCTACGGGCACGCCCTGAATATTTCGTGGTGCATCTGCGCCTGACGCCGGAGGGGCGTGCCCGCCTCTGGCAATATGCACGCACCTATGTCGCACGACCGCGCGCCTTGGGCGAGCCACCCACCGATGAGCGTATCCTGGTGCTGGTCAACAAGCAGCCATGGGCAGCACCGATTATCCGTGCGGAGGTCGCCAGCAGCTGGTGGCTCCTCAGTCGCGCCGCCGCGCTACAAACCTCCGATGTCCAGATTCAGCCCCTCTATGATGAAGAGATTGCGCGAGAAATTGCCGACGGCTTCCAGCGTGCCCGCGGCTTATCCTCGGTTCACGGGGGATGATAGGGGAAGGTGGCAAGCAAGATGACCATCCGATTGGGACATAGCCCGGATGCCGATGACGCCTTCATGTTCTGGGCACTGAGCGCGGGCTTGATCGATACCGCGCTCCAGTTCGAGCATGTGCTACGCGATATTCAGACACTGAACGAGTGGGCGCGTGAAGGCAGGCTGGAGTTCACCGCCATTTCCGTACACAACCTTGCCTATGTCGCCGATCGGTATGCAGTGCTGATGCATGGAGGCAGCTTCGGCGATGGCTACGGACCGATATTGGTGGCGCGGGAGCCAATTCCGCTGAAGGGGCTGGAGCGTCATCTTATCGCCATTCCTGGCAGGCTGACCAGTGCCTATTTGGCGTTGCGTCTCTTCCTGCCCCAGGCTCGCGTGGTAGAGATGCCGTTTCACGAGATTATGCCCGCCGTGCAGCGTGGCGAGGTGCCTGTCGGATTGCTCATTCACGAGGGTCAGTTGACCTATCGCCAGTATGGGTTGTACCGACTGCTCGACTTGGGGGCTTGGTGGAGTGAACAGACGGGCGGGCTACCCTTGCCGCTGGGTGTGAATGCCGTGCGGCGCGATTTGCCCGAATGGGTGCAGCAGGAGATTGCCCGCGTGTTCCGTGAGAGCATTCGGCTCGGATGGGCGCATCGCGAGCAGGCGATGGCGTACGCGCTTCCGTTCGGGCGCGGCACCGACCTCGCCACCGCAGAGCGATTCGTGGGCATGTATGTCAACGAGCTGACCCTCGATATGGGCGAGCGCGGCAAACAAGCAATTGACCAGTTTCTGAAACGCGGTGCCGAAGCAGGCATCATACCCCCAGTGAATATCCACTACTGCCCTATGAAATAGGGTAAAATCATGTTGCGATGAGCGTCACCATATCAGACGAGCTATTGCAAGCCGCTCAGATGAGCGAGTCGGAATTCCGGTTGGAGCTGGCAATTTGGCTTTACCAGCAGGGGCGGATTACATTGGCACAAGCAAGCCGATTGGCGGGGCTAACGCGGCTGCAGTTTCAGCGCGAGTTGAACCAGCGCGGTATCCCCATTCACTACACACCCGAAGACCTGCATGAGGAATTGGAGACTTTGCGTGAGGTTGACCTGAAGTGATTGTGGTGAGCAATACTTCACCTATAACAAACCTATCCGCGATTGGTCAGCTCCCTCTGCTTCACGCGCTGTATGGGGTGCTATATATTCCTGAAGCGGTATATAACGAGCTCAAGGAGGGTGAACATCGCGGTGATCACCCACCCTTTTTGGAAACCACTTCATGGATTGAGGTGCGCTCGGTTCCGCCAAATTTCCGCCAAACATCACCTCCGTGCCGACTGGACATTGGTGAGGCAGAGGCAATCGCTTTAGCACAACTCATGCAGGCAGATATTCTCCTGATGGATGAGCATATCGGCCGTCGGTGTGCGCGTCTAATGAACTTGCGCGTGGTTGGTGTGCTCGGCACTTTGATTGCAGCAAAACAGCATGGCTTGATAGAGGCGGTCCGTCCATTGATGGAGCAGCTTCAGCAGAAAGCAGGTTTCCGCATCAGTGAAAGGTTGTTTCAGGAGGTGCTTCAGCAAGCAGGTGAGTAGCGCAAGGGTATACTGTCCTTTGTGCAGACAGGGGCGTGGTGGTTTCTGCCAGATGGTACGCTGGAGTGGCAGACCTTGGAGCTGCCCGACCTGGCAGACGGTGAGGTTCGGGTGCGGCTACTTGCCTGCGGGCTGTGCAGCGGCGAGGTGATGGATTGGTACATGCGTCGCAAAGCACCCCTCGTGCCCGGACATGAGCTGGTGGGGGAGATCGAAGCGGTGGGGACTGGCGTGGCGGGTTTTCAGGTGGGCGATCGGGTGGTGGTGCATCACCATGCACCGTGTGGCGAGTGTCCTGCCTGTCGGCGCGGCGCCTTTGTCCAGTGCCCCACTTGGCGTAGCACCAAGCTGGTGCCTGGGGGTCTAAGCGAGCGGTTTCTGGTGCCTGCGCCGATTGTGCAACGCGACTTGCTTCGGCTTGCGCCCACCATCAGCGAGGAGCGCGCCGTGTTCACCGAACCGCTGGCGTGCGTGGTGAAATCGCTGCGTCGGGCGGGTCTGCGACGCGGGATGAGCCTCGCCATCATAGGGTTGGGCGTGATGGGCATGCTGCATATTCTGCTGGCGCAGGCGTGGGGGGCGAACCCCATCTTGGCACTCGACCGCCTGACGCACCGATTGGAGTTTGCTCGCACGCTGGGTGCCATCCCCATTCCTGCCGATGCAACCGAGGAAGCGGTTCAGCAAGTGCGCCATCTCACGGGAGGCGAAGGTGCCGCGATCGTGGTGGTTGGACCGGGCACGCCCGACGCGTTGGAGCTGGGCATTCAACTTGTTGCGCCGGATGGTGGGGTGGTGTTGTTCACACCTGCGCCTCCCGAAGTGCGCTACCCGCTCGATTGGCATACGCTTTATTTTCGCGAAGTGCGCCTTGTGCCCAGCTATTCGGCAGGTCCGAGCGAAATGCGCCACGCGCTCCGCTTGCTGGAGCTGGGGCTACCCGTCGAAAAACTCATTACTCATCGGCTGCCGCTGAATCGCGTGCCTGAGGGATATACGCTGCTGCGCCATGCCGAGGCGCTGAAGGTCATCGTGCATCCTTAGAGCAGCGCAGCGATTTGAGCGAGGGCATAGAAGGCTGCCGTTTCCGTCCGCAGCACACGCTTGCCCAGCGAGACCGGCTGGCAACCCCCGATGCGCACCATCTGCTCGCGCTCGCGCGGTGTGAAACCGCCTTCGGGACCAACGATCAGGCTCAACAGGGTCATCCCCACGCCCGCCTCTGCTCCCTCTTTTGCTACTGGTGCTTCGGGAGAGAGGATGCCCATCTGACGCACAACGGCTACCAACGACGGCGCGCCCGTCCACTCATCCAGTAGTAGGCGTGGCGGCGGCAGATTCTCAAGTGCCGTCGCCCAATCTGGCAAGATTTGGACGGTGGGATAGCGGGCACGGCATGCAAGTTCCGCCTCCTCGCGTGCAATTACTTGCCAACGCTGCTGGCGTGCCTGCCGCTTCGATGCGTCCCATGCTATCAGGGAGCGTTCTGAAGGGGCGAACAGGATTTGGGCAGCACCCGCTGCGGTGCAGAGGCGCACCACCTGCTCCGCCTTCTCGGTACGAATCAATGCCTGCAGCACCACGCTCGCGAAGGGCAGTTCGGTGGTTAGCGGTTCGCTCCCAAGCCGCTCAAATCGCAGTTCGCGTCCTGTTTGCCGGAGGCGCACATAATGGGCTAATCCGGTGCCGTCCAGCAGGCAAAGCAGGTCGTCCTCTTGGAGGCGCAGCACATGGCGCACCTGATGCGTGATTCGGTCAGGCAGCACACCCTGTGCCAACTCTTCGGGAGAGACGAAGAAGCGTGGCAAGGCGCGTGGGTTCCGATTCACGGTCGGCGAAACACGGCGGCGACCCATGTGCGACGCTTGCGCACCTCCTCTTGCTTTAAGCCAACCCCCTCCAAAGCACGACGCACCTCGTGTGCGTTGCGCCCGATGAAGCCTGACACGAGATAAAGCCCTCCTGCCCTGATAAAGCGCGGCACCAGCAGCGCCGTCTGAATCAGGAAGCCACTGAGAATGTTGCACATCACCATATCGAACTGCCCCTGCAAGACATACCAGCTATCGCCCTCAACGAGGCGAACCTGATGCGCCACATCGTTGCGCTGAATATTCCTCTGGGCAACCAGCACCGCCAGCGGATCATTCTCAACAGCGACCACCTCACTTGCGCCCAGCTTGGCTGCTGCGATGGCTAAGATGCCCGTGCCTGTGCCGATGTCCGCCACGCGCCAGCCCGGCTGCATCCAAGCGTCCAGCAGCTCAAGGCAGAGCGCGGTGGTCGGATGATTGCCCGTGCCGAACGCCATGCCGGGATCCAGCACGATGGTCATCTCGTCAGGTTGGGGTTTGCGCTGGCTCCACGAGGGCTGCACGCGTAGGCGTGTGCCATAGCGTCGGCTGCGAAAATAGCGTCGCCACGCATGCTGCCATTCCTGCGCCAGCACTGGCTCCACCTGAAACCCCAGAATGGCGGGCAAGCCGAACTGGGGGAAGGTGTTGAGCCGTTCCTGCAGGGGTTTGAGCCGCTCTGCCTGTGCCTCCGGCAAGTAGCCGACCACCCGCGGAGGCGCCTCACGCAGCTCCACACCCGTGCAGCCATGCTCAATCAGCACCGTCGCCACCGCATCCCACACCTCTGGGGACGCCACCACTTGCACGCTCAGCCAACGATTATCCTGCACGGCTGCTCAATGTCAGGGGCAGACACGCCAAAATGCCCCCACCACCCATCATGATACGCCCCTGGCAGTGCCATTCCTGCATGGTATACTACCTTTGGAGGTGAGCGGATGAGCCAGATGACCGCCCAACCAACAACCGAAACAAAACAGGAAACATCCACAAAACCGAAAATCGATTACCCCAGCACGGACGGGGAACCGATGGCACAAAACACGCGCCAGTACCGCTGGATCGTCACGATCCAAGGCGGCTTAGCCGCCCTGTTTCGCGACCGACCCGATGTGTTCGTGGCGGGCGACCTCTTCTGGTATCCCATCGAGGGCGACAACAAGACACGCGTCGCGCCCGATGTGATGGTGGTGTTTGGCAGACCGAAAGGCGATCGGGATTCGTACAAGCAGTGGGAGGAGGGCGGGGTGGCGCCGCAGGTGGTGTTTGAGGTAGCGTCGCCGGGCAACACGCCGAGTGAATGGGTGAGCAAGACCCTGTTTTACGAGCGGTTTGGGGTGCAGGAGTTTTACATTTATGACCCCGACAGTGGGGAATTGCAGGGCTATATTCGGGATGAGTCGGGTCATTTGCGTCCTGTGGAGTCGATGCGCGGGTGGGTGAGTCCCCTGTTGGGGGTTCGTTTTGATGTGGAAGGTGGGGAGTTGGTGTTGACGGGTCCGGATGGGCGGCGTTTTCGTTCGTATGAGGAGGTGGTGGCGGCGTATGAGGAGGCGGCAGCGGCGTATGAGGAGGTGGCGCGGTTGTTAGAGCAGGAGCGTCAGCGTGCCGAGCGGTTGGCACAGAAACTGCGTGAGTTGGGCGTAGAAATTGAGGAATGAGACCGTCGCTATAGCATGAAGCATCATCCACTCTCGCCTCTGCTCTTTCTGTGGCGCAATCCGGGGCGCAGCTTGCCCCTTACGCTGGTGTTAGCACTGGCAGTGCTGACCATTGCGTGCGTGGTTGCCCTGCTGAATTCCATCGACCGCACAATCCTCAAAATCTATGATTACAACCGCTATTTTGCCGCGGTCACGCCACGCGGTGGGGAGCAGTTGAAGCCCGAACTGCGGCAGTTGGTGGAGCAGGCACCCGGTGTGGGTGAAGTCTATGAGACGATTGTCTGCTTCATGAATGCGGAGACCATCGTGGGCAAGATGCCTTTTGTGATTTTCGGGCTGCCCCCTGACAAGATGGAGCGATTGGTGGCGCGATGTGGGCTGAAACTGGGCGAAGGTCGCTATCCTGCCCCTGGCGCACCCGAAGTGGCGCTCTCGGAACCGCTGATGCGCAATAAGAAGCTTCAGCTGGGCGATGTGGTGCTGTCGCCTTTGGTGCCCGACCAGTATGCGCCTGTGCCTGTACGGGTGGTGGGCGTGCTGCAAGGCGACACATGGCTGGCGGTGACCACCGAGTCGTTCACGCGCACCCACTTTTTCCCGCCGTTGTGCAACCTGCTCGTGCTGGCACGCGATGTGCGTCAGCAACCGAAGTTGGATCGCTGGTTGCGGCAAACGCTACGCGGCAAACAAGCACGGGTCTGGACCTATGCCGAGCTGCAAGAGGAGACGCACCGCGCATTCAAAAATCTCTACTTTATCACGGGCGTTGTGGTGGTGCTGGTGTCGCTGATGTTGGCGACGATGACGGGCTTGCTGGCGAACATCTATTTTCAGCAGCGGCTGGTGGAGTTCGGGNTGTTGCAGGCGATAGGCTACACGCGGCGCAGCTTGCTGCTGCGGGTCTCGTGGGAGACGATTCTGGTGGTGCTGCTGGGCTGGGGGCTGGGTGTGCTGATTGCACTGGGGGCGCTCAGTTGGGCGAAGTGGGCAATTATGGAGCCGCGCGGACTCTATCTGGAGCCGCTGGACCCCATCGCCTACCGCTACACACTGCCTGTGCCGCTGATGGTGCTGCTCTTTGCGCTGGGCACCATCGGCTGGCGACTGCGCACTTTTGACCCTGTGGCGATAGTGGAGCGCCGCATCGTCTAAACAGGGCAGGCACATCGGTCTGCCCCTACTCGCGTTTCTGGCTTTGGGCGGCTTTGATGGCGGCGCGTCGACGCGCCTTGAGCCGCTTGAGCCGCCGATGACGACGCTGCCGCAACTCCCGTTCACGCATCCGCATTTTGCTCTCACCTCTTATGTGTCAAGCTGGTCAGACAAGTCAGACAGGTCGGGCAGGTTAAACAATCACGCGGGCATGCTCCAGCACATGGGGGCATGGGCAGTGGCGTTCCGTCGGGATTTTGGCAATCATGCCGAAAATCACCTCGCGGATACGCGCGGCGTTCCGATGGAACACCTGCATCACCTCCTCGGCGGTAACAGGTGCGACCTCGCCCTCCGCCACCAGCCCGCTGTCATAGTCGGTAATCAGTGAGATGTTCACCACGCACATCGCCAGCTCCCGCGCCAGATACGCCTCGGGATACTGGGTCATGTTGATGACTTCCCAGCCCATCGAGGTGAACCAGCGGCTCTCCGCTTTGGTGGAGAAGCGCGGACCGTTGATGACCACAATCGTACCGCGCTCATGCACAGGGATGCCGCGGCTTCGAATCTCCTCGATGGCTATCTGGCGCAGCACGGGGCAGTAGGGGTCGGCGGGTGAGACATGATGCACGGTGGGACCCTCGTAGAAGGTATCGGCTCGCCCATGGGTGCGATCCACATACTGGTCGGCGACCACGAAATCGCCCGGCTTGACATGGGCTTGAAGGCTGCCCGCGGCACAGGGGCTGATGATGCGCGTTACGCCCAACTCCTTCATCGCCCACAGATTGGCGCGGTAGTTAATCCGATGGGGCGGGATGCTGTGCTGGCGTCCATGGCGGGGTAGGAAAGCGACCCGCCGACCCGCTATCTCGCCAATCGCAATCAGGTCGCTGGGCGCGCCGTAAGGCGTGTCCACCTTTACCTCTTCCACCTTATCCAGAAAGGAATAGAATCCTGAACCACCGAACACTCCAATTTCAGCGTAGGGTTTCATCCAATTGCCTCCTGTTCTGCTCGATATAGTGCAGGGCTTCGGCGGCGGCGCGCTGTTCGGCTTGCTTCTTGCTGGAGCCACTTCCGCGCCCGATGGTTCTCTCGCGCAGGCGCACCTCCACCACAAAGGTCTTATGGTGCGGTGTGCCATACTCCTCGACCACTTCATACACGGGTGTGATGCGCCACCACGCCTGCGTGCGCTCCTGCAGCTGCGACTTATAGTCGGGCACGGGAATTTTACCTTGGGCAAGGCTCTCCAGTTCGGGTTGGAGGTGCTGGAGGATGAAGCGGCGTGCGCTCTTGTAGCCTTTGCGCAGGTAGAGCGCCGCCACGACCGCTTCGAAGGCATCACTCAATATGGAGGGTCGCTCACGCCCACCCGACGCCTCTTCGGCGGGGCTAAGTCGCAGCAGCGGTGGCAGCCCCGCGCGGCGTGCCGCCTCACACAGCACACTCTCCCGCACCAGACTCGCCCGCGCCTTGGACAACTGACCCTGATCCCACTCCGGGAAAAGCTGGAACAGATGCTCGGCAATGACCAGCCCCAGCACCGCATCGCCCAGAAATTCCAGACGCTCGTTGCTGGTGCTTAACTCGCCCTCCGTGTAAGAGCGATGGGTCAACGCCTGATTCCAGAGGGCATCACCTTCCAGCCGCTTCGCCCAATTCAATCTGCGCAACCGCCGCAAAGCCATGCAACGGCTATTATACCCCCTGTTCGGGGTCTGCTTGAAGGAGTGGGCGACCCAGGTTTACTGGGGGGCACAGTAGGTGATTTGGACGAACTCGTCGGCGTCGAGGCTCGCGCCGCCGACCAGCACCCCATCGATCTCAGGCTGGTGCAGCAAGCCATGGGCATTCGCTGCCGTCACGCTGCCACCGTACAGGATGCGCACATACTTGCCCAGTTCTGGCTCGTACATCTCGCACAGCAGCTGGCGAATGAACCCGCAGACGCGATTCGCTTCGCGCGCATCGCACACTTGTCCTGTGCCGATTGCCCACACTGGCTCGTAGGCAACGACCAGCTCATAGAGTTCATCGGCTTCGATGCCCTGCAACGCTCCCTCTAACTGCTGGCGGATGACCGTTTCGGTTTGGCTCTGTTGGCGTTCGGCGAGCGTCTCCCCCACGCAGAGGATAGGCTTCAAGCCGTGGGGCAGTACGGCGCGGAGTTTCAGGTTGAGCGTCGCTTCGTTCTCCCCAAAGTAGCGCAGGTGCTGCTCGGTCAGGTTGGGGTCGGGTTTGCCGAACCGCCCGCGCGTCTCCGAGTGCCCTAAAATCACATATTCACAGCCGACCGCTACCAGCATTGGGGGGGAAATTTGCCCTGTGTAGGCGCCCGAATCGCTCCAAAAAACGGTCTGCGCTCCCAGTTTCAAATCGCTGCCACGCAGCGCGTCCGCCACCGCCGGCAGCGCAACAAACGAGGGGCACAGCACCACTTCCGCATTTAAGCGGGTGCCAATCCGCTGCCGCAAGGTCGTGGCAAGAGCCGCACCCTCTGCCGGAACGAGGTTCATCTTCCAATTGCCCGCAATCAAGCATGGTCGCATAGGAATCGCCCCTTTCTCTGATTCACGCTTTTGGTGATTCCTCCTGCAGCGTGGCGCAATCGGCGTGGAACCTTCTTACCCCAACCCTCTTTTGTAGCGAGTGCGCAGGGCGAAATATTGCCAGGCATCGGCAAGGGTCGGCTCGCGAATGTAGATGCTACGCACTGTGCCATAGCCCTCTTGGAGCAGGCGCAGTGCCAAGGCATCGTCCGCCGCGAGGCTCAATCGGTAGCCATCGCTCTGCTCCACGATGCGCAACTCCACCACACCCAGTGTGTCGAGAACAGGTTGCGGGTCGATGGTCTCTATCTCCAATCGGGTCGCGTTCAGATCGCGCAGCAAATTGTCGGGCGTGTCGAAGGCAATCATGTGCCCACGATGGAGCATCAGCACGCGGTCGGCGTGGCGCGCGATAGCGGGGTCGCGTGTGCTGAAAAGCACCGCCGCCCCGAAACGGCAACGGTCTTCCAGCTCCATCCAGAGGTGGCGTGCCCGCTCGAAATCGGCTTTGTCGAAGGGGTCATCCAGCAGGTAGAGACCTGCCCGCTGGGACAGTGCGCCACTGACCTGTAGCATGGCGCGTTCGCCCGACGAAAGCTCGGCAATGGGGGTATCCAATCGCTCGCCCAAGCCCAACAGCTCCAACAGGTAGACCGCGCGTGCCCATGTGGAGGCGTGGCGCTTCATCCATTTAGCAGGCGTCATCGTGAGGGCAGCACGCCCAGTAGGCAACTCTGGCGTGTAGGCAAAATCGGCACAGACCAAAGTGCCCGACTCCAACTCGATCGCGCCCGCAATCAGTGCCAGCAGCAGGCTTTTGCCGCTCCCCGTGGGTCCGAACAGGGCGACGCACTCGCCCCGGTAAATCTCGAAGCTCATCGGCTGCAGGCGAAATTCACCCACTACCTCAGAAGCCACCTCTTCCGCTTGAAGCAGGAGTGTCTCGTCCATTCGAGGCGTTTCCATCAAGGTACGACCTCAGGGTTGGTCTGGCGCATTGCAGCGAGCGCCTGCTCGGCAAACTGCTTGAGCGTGTCCGCATCCCGCTCATAATGGCCTGTGCTCGGCTTTAGGAAGCGTACGAAGTAGGCGCGCTGATGCATGCCCGCCACGCGTGCCACCAGCAGGAAGATGCGGGCACTGGAGGTGTCGGAACGGTAGCCCAGCGGCGTGGAGTAAAAGTAGATGCCGACCGCCTTGCGCTTGGGGTCTCGCAGGTTGATCAGATGCACCATCCGCGCGTGAATAAGCTGCTTCTGCACCATCTGCGCGTGAGTGGGCTGCTTCCGCTCGGGCACTTCCAGCACGACCTCGCGATTATCGGCAAACTCCCAGTTTTGCACGCGGAAGCAGACCTGCGGGTTGTGGAACGCGCCCGTGTGGGAGCCAGCCAAGATGGTGAAATCGACTTCCTCCCCATCACTGTTGACATAGATGCGGGCGATATATTCGTCGGGTTTCAACTCGTTTGCCGCCTCAGCGGACATTTCATATTCCTGAATCAGGTGCCATTCTCCTATCTGAGCGGGCACGCGGTGGAGCGTTTTCTCACCCGGTCTGGCAGCCACGCGAGGCATATACTGGATGGCAAGCAGCACGCCTATCATCAGCACGGTCAGTACCGCCATCGGCACGCGGAACCGTTTCCAATCCGCCGATGGCGTGTGCGCTGGTGCCGAATCGGCACCGGCGAGCAACTGCGCCCCATCCGACAGCCCGGGCGAGTCGGGCATCGCCGCTTGCTCCAGGGGCTGCAGGTCTTCCTGCGCTTTTATCTCTTCCATCCGAGCCACCTCGCTATCAAGAAGAGCGTCACGAAGGGAATCAGAATCTCCAACGCGCCCGTGGTCGGGATATTCACCGTGCCCAGCCAAGGCAGCGTCAGCTCGAATCCTTCATGGGCTATCTTACCCGCTTCCTTTCCAAAATGATGACCAAAAATCGCTATCAGCGCGATGCGAATCCCGTTCGAGAGAATCGCAGTGGGAACCAGCGCTGCAGGTAGCACCAGCTTTTTCCAGAGAGGTAGGTCGACCAGCGTGAAGAAGAAAAGGATAAAGGTCAGCAACGCAATCGTGACCTTGAAACCGCTGCACTCCACTCCCACATGGAGTTCGTAGCCGGAGGGCATGATGAAGGTTGCCTGCGAGGTGCGCAGAATATTGTAAAAGGGTGACAGAATCGCCAACGCCACCTCGGTAGACCAAATCTTGATGGGATTGGTGATTTCGTCGAACACCACCGAGGGCATCGGCATCATCAGGTAGAGGAACAGCAGTGGATAGAGCAGTACGCGCGTGATTCGGGTGCCAAAGAGCATCAAGCTACCCCCGATCAAAAACAGCGGGAACCCCATGCTGGAGAGCCAGCTGGACCAGCCCCAATGGCCCAGCAGGTGGAGCGCAATGCCCCACAACAGGAGCGGGATGCCCCACCACGAGGGTCGTGCCTGCAGTTGCAGCAGCTGCTCCCGCCGCATCCAAATCATCACGATTGCCAGTGGGGGGACGAGATAAGCGTAGGAGTAGTAGCCTTGCGGGTCGCCCCAGCGCGGCAACCAGTACCACTCGATCACCTCGCGGTAAGCAAAGAGCAGCGCGGCCATATAGGCAATCACGAAGCCCGCCAAAATCGGATGAGGGCGGGGCAAACGCTTAACTTCCATCAGAAATTGATCCAGCATCGTGTCCACCTCCTGCTACGAGGATACATTGCGAAATGTCCAATACTTATTGGCGAAAAAGTTCCAGAACAGCACGATTAGCGTGGCAATCGCCTGGGCGCCCATGAAGAGCAACGGATGAGGCTTCTGTGGGGGCGGCGGCAGGAACGGGCGGACAATCAGCGTGGTGATGGTCGAATTGAGCAGCATGCCGATAAGGTTCACCGTCACGAAGCGGGCGAATTGACTCATGCGCTCCTGCTTGCCGCGCACACGGAAAGTCCAGCGACGGTTCCAGATGAAGCTGTTGCAGGTGGCGGTGCCCGATGAAATCACTTTGGTCACAAAGACCGCTGCCGCCTCGGGACGCAGTGCCAGACCGAACCCGTTGGCAACATGGGCGAGCCAGCTCCCCAACACGCGCGGCAGGGGCGTGCGATAGGTCAGCAACAGTGCAAGCCCCCAGTCGAGCGCGGTATTCACCGCCCCCACAGTGCAGAATTTTAGGAACTGCCGCATGCCCGGTGGCAGGCTGCTAACCAGTGTTCGCGTGTGCGGTAGCATCGTTCAGCTCCTCAACATGACCCAAATCACGATTCCAAGCCACACCAGCACCGAAAGAGCGATATGTCGGTCGCCCACAATAAGCCGCTCTGGACTACCGCCCGCATCGTAGCGGTGAACCAGGTAAAAGTATCGGAACAGCCCGTAAGTCACTACAGGCAGAGTATACCAGAGCCCGGGATGGTGCTGGGCAGTCTCCGACAGAATCACATAGATAGCGTAAGACTGGATGGCGAACACCATGCACATCGTCAGCAGGTGCTCCAGCAGGGTGGTGGAGTATTCTCCCAGCGCGCTGCGATGGTTAATCGCCTCTGCGCCCAGTGCCACCAGTTCATGGCGACGCTTAGCAAAACCGAGAAAGAGCGCAAGGAAAAAGGTGCAAATAATCAACCATGGCGAGATGGAAACATCGATAAGCACCGCGCCCGACACAGCGCGCAGCAGAAAGCCTAATGCAATCACCGACACATCCAAAATTGGGAACTGTTTGAGATAGAGCGTGTAGAGCATGGTTTGGAGTCCATACACCAACACGACCCAGCCGAACGCAGGGCGCAGGGTAAACGCCAATCCCAGTCCACCTGCAAGTAAAACCGTTGCAGCTGCCCAAGCGACCGGCACAGGTAGGCGTCCCGAGGCAATCGGACGCTGCGACTTGGTCGGATGATGGCGATCATGCTCCCTGTCGCGCAAATCGTTCAGCAGATAAAGCGCGCTGGCGACCATGCAGAATGCTGCGAATCCCAGTACGCTCAACCCTACCAGCTCCCACTGGGTGAACCGCACCGTGAACAGCAGCGCAGCGAATACCAGTGTGTTTTTAATCCACTGGTGCGGGCGCATCGCTTGCAGCAGGGCAATTCCCACATCAAGCCCGCGTCCTTGACGCTCCACGCTGGCTTGCTCCTGCATGCCCGACGCCTGTTCCTGCGAGAGTCCCACCTTCATACTCGGTTCATCGCCTCCCGATAAGCATTCAGCGTGCGCCGAATACCTTCCTGCAACGAGATGCGCGGCTCATAACCTAATATTCCACGCGCGGCGCGAATATCGGCAAAGGAGTGTCGGATATCACCGGGTCGGGGTGAGGTGAATTGCGGCTCAAGAGGGGAGCCTACCGCCTCTTCGATTGCCTGCAATAGCTCCAGCAGAGAACAGGCACGCCCGCTGGCGAGGTTGAACACGCGCCCGACTGCCTCTGGATGCTCCGCTGCCAACCACAGCCCTTGCAGCAGGTCGTCAATATAAACGAAATCGCGCGTCTGCTTGCCATCGCCATACACAATCGGCTTGCGGTCGGTCAAGGCAGCGGTAATCCAACGGGGGATGACGGCAGCATATTGCGAGCATGGGTTCTGTCGAGGTCCATACACATTAAAGAAGCGCAGGCTCACGGTAGGCACGCCATACACCCGCCAATAGTCTCGGCAAAGCAGTTCGCCATACCATTTGCTCCAGGCATAGGGTGAGATGGGGCGTGGTAGCATCGTTTCGCGTTTAGGCAGGCGGGGAGCGTCTCCATAAACGGCGGCGGAGGAGGCGAACACGAAGCGGCGCACGCCTGCCTGACGCGCCGCCTCCAGCAGCAGTTGCGTGCCATACAGGTTCACCTCAAAGGTCTCCACAGGCTGTTCCAAGGAGAGGGGCACAGAAACCTGCGCTGCCAGGTGAAACACCACTTCGCAGCCCTCCACCGCCTTTTGAACCAGCGCGGCGTCCGTCACGCTCCCGCGAAGAAGCTCGATGTGGGGTAAGACTTCCGTGAGATTGTCCAGCGTGCCCGACGAGAAGTCGTCCAACACGCGCACCTGACCGCGCGTCAGCAGGAACCGCACCAAGTGCGAGCCGATGAAGCCTGCTCCCCCCGTTACCAGAAAAACTCGTTCAGTACGCGCCATCACCCTTTAAAATCGCGGGAATCGTCTTGAGCAGAATTTTGAGATCGAGCCAGAAGGAGATATTGTCCACATAATAGAGGTCGAGGCGCATCCACTCTTCGAAGGTGAGATTGCTGCGTCCACTGACCTGCCAAAGTCCCGTGCAGCCTTGCGGCACGGCGAACCGACGATAGTAGCTCACATCATCGAAGCGGTTCACATCATAGGGTGCCATTGCGCGCGGTCCCACCAAGCTCAGGTCGCCTTTTAGCACATTGAACAGCTGGGGTAGCTCGTCCAAACTGTATTTGCGCAGGAACCGCCCGATGCGTGTCATGCGGGGGTCATGCCGAATTTTGAACGCGCCCCCTTGCTTCTCGTTCATGTGCATCAAGAGCGGCTGCAGCTCCTGGGCATTACAGCGCATGGAGCGGAATTTATACATGATAAAGGGCTTGCCGTAGCGTCCCAATCGGATTTGGCGGAAGAACACAGGTCCTGGCGATTCGAGGCGGATGAGCAGTGCGATGAGCAGCATGAGGGGTGCCAGCAAGATAAGGGCAGTTGCAGAAATGAGGATATCCAGCGTGCGCTTCGCCCAGTAATAGGGGATGCGCACATCTGGCACATATTCGGCAAAGGGTGAAAGGGCGGGCGCTCGTGGCGCCGCCTCTTCCACCGACATCTCCGTCGTTGCGGTCGGTCGGCTCGTTAGCATGGCAAAGCTCCTTTCCCTAAGGCGTTGTCCCCGCCAAATGGGCGGGGATGGATAGGGCAGCCAGTGGGCTGCCCTTAGTCGCGTGGTGCTGTCTGTTCCGATTCAGCCTCCTCACTTCGGCTGCTTGGAGGCAGAGCGGCGCGTCCAGTCAGCCCGTTGCGCGTCTCAAGGGCACGACGGTAGGCACGCTGGAAGTGCCGGTAGACGGTGCTGTCGTCGAGACGCACCTTGTTGAGCACCACACCCACCATGTTGATACCTGCCTGCTTGAAGCGAGCGAGCATCTCGCGCGTCGACTCGTTGATGGCGTTGCCTGCTGCATGCACAATCAGCACATTGCCGGTTGCCAGCCCAATGATGGTGCCGTCGGCGAAGGTAGCACCTGCGGGCGTATCCACCACGATGAAGTCTGCTACTTTCGCCAGCGTATGGAGCAGCTCTTGGAACTGCGGGGAGCGCAGCAGGCGCACGGGGTTTTCTGGCGACATCCCCGCTCCGATGAACACCAGCCCTTCAATCGGTGTTTGCTGAACCGCTTGCTCGAGACTGATTTGCCCTTGCAGGAGTTCGCTCAGTCCGGGGTGGCTAGCGTCCGCCCGCAGCAGGTGGTGGAGCGAGGGTTGGCGCATGTCGGCATCAATCAGCACCACCCGCGCGCCATCTCGTGCCAGAGTCATCGCCAGGTTATAAGCGATGGTGCTGCGTCCCACATCGGGGTCCGCTCCCGTAATGGCAACGGCGGGACCATTGAGCCGCCCGTTGGCGTCCATGAGGCTGGTGGACAGCAGCTGATAGGAGGCGCTGAGCGGGGTCTGCTCGGTGCGGTCGCGCGAGAGCAGCGCACGGCGCATGCGCGGCAAGGCTGCCACCACTGGGATGCCAAAAAGGGCCTCGGCTTGCGAGGGCGTGTAGATACCCTGATCGACCTGACCCAACAGCAGCACCAGCCCAGTCGAGAGGATAAGGCTCAGCGCGAAGGCAAGTGCCACACGCAGTGGGAGCCGCTTATCGACAGGCTGGGCACTGGGGGCATCGATGAGCTTGATTTGCCCTGCGGTTTGGGTCTCCGCTTCGCGCGCCAACGCCTCATCCAGCTTTGCTTTCATCAGCTGCACTTTGGCTTGGGCAAGCTGCACATTGAGGCGCAGTTGCTCATAGGTGCGCTGGCGATCCGGTAATCCGTTCAAGCGGTCGCGTAATTGCTGGAGTTGGGTACGCAGCTGCGCCACGCGCTTATCGGCGGTCTGAGCATCCACGATGGCTTGCAGATAGTCGCGCTGCAGTGCTTCATAGAGGTTATTGACCCCTGTGGATTGCGCGTCTAAAATCGTGCGCTGCTCTTTGCGAATCTGGGCTTTTAGATCCTCGATCCGCCCGCGCAGTCGCTGGACATCGGGATGGTTCTCACCGAAGCCTTGAAGTTGTAAACCGCTCAGTTCGTTCTCAGCTTGAGCAAGACTGGATTGGAGCTGTTGCAGGATGGGATTGTATCGCACCACTCGGCTCAGCTCTTTATAGGGACCGCCGCCGGGGCGGCTCGCTTCCTGTTTCAGTTGCTGGCTGAGTTGCGCCATACGGGCGTAAGCCTCTTTCTGGATGCGTTCCGCATCGAATAGCTGGGTTTCCCGCGCCGCAATGTTCTGTAGCAGGATGTTGGTCTGGTTATCCGCTTGGATAACATCTTTGTTCTGATTGAGATACTCACTGAGTTGGCGGGAGGCGCGTTCATATTCGCGCTGGGCTTCTTCATACTGTGCCTGCACGAACTCGCGGGANGGGCGTGCGGTCTGGGCGTTCAGTGCNTGATAATGCTCCTGAAACTTGCGCAGCAGCACCTCCATCGCGTATTGGGCTTGTNTNGGTGCTTTGTCAATATCNCCTTGCACGCGCAGGGTCACGCGCAGATATTCCGTGTTAGGAATCGGCTTAATCTCCANCCGATTCACCAAATCGATGACGCCTGCGTAGTCCTGCTCGTTCAGGGGGTAGACTCGTTTAATCTCTTCCGCTGGCTCCCACTGCCCGCTGTCTTTCAGCTCGCGCCATGTGCTATACAGCACAGTGAAGCTGCCAATCACATTCGCCACATTTTGCAGGCGCGTAATGAGGTCTACCTGCAAAGTGTAGGGATCGGGATAGATGACGGTACGGTTGGCGATGATGGAGCGAAACTCGGCGACGGTCATGAAGCCTTCGAATTCGCGTGGTTGCGCCCAATAATAGGCAAAGACCGCACCTGTCACCACACCTGTGACGAGACCAATAAGCCACCAGCGCCGTTTTAGAATTTTAACTACTTGCCATAATGTCATGAGCGTAGACCTCCCTCGTTAAGGTCGCCAAAGTGAGTTGAGGATGCCCAAGTTGCGTGCCAGCCAGACCAGTGAAAGCGCGCGATAGATCTTGTCCCAGTCGGGCGTGCGCGTCTCGGAGACAAACACCACATCCCCCGGTTGGAGCGCAACATTTTGCGACATATCGGCTTGTCGAAGCAGTTTGATCATGTCGACCTGGATGCGTTCGGTGGAGCCATCGGGCTTCTGGCGAATGATAAAGGTACGGCTGAGAGTACCGCGTTCAGTCTCCCATCCCGCTTGCCCCAATGCATCCAGCACGGTCAGCCCTGGTCGCCAAGTGTAGAGTCCCGGGCGCTTCACCTCGCCTCCCACAAAGTAGCGATTCTGGGTATCTTCGGGAATGAAGATGGTATCACCATCCTGCAGGGGGTAATTCAAGCTTAGGTCGCCCTGTTCCAGCAGCCGCCGCAGGTTGAGTTGGATGACTTCGCCATCGAGGCGCTGCAACCATGCCTCCTCAAGCTTAGCACGCTCCGGGATATAGTTGCCCGCTAAGGAGAGCGCGTCCAGTACCCGATCGCCATCTTTGAACTCGTAGCTGCCAGGTCGATACACCATCCCCGTCACCGAGACCTTCGGGCGGTGCAGATAGCGGATGGAGACCGACACAATCGGCTTGCGGAAGATATCCAGCTGGATGAAGCGGTCGGCGATACGCTGCTCCAGTTCTGTGATGGTCAAACCTGAGGCGCGCATCGCGCCAATATAGGGGAGCGAAATCAAACCGTCGCGCCCAATCTGGGTCTCATGAAGGATGTTGCCCGGGTCGATGCGTATGGTCAACACATCTTCGGGCTGAAGGCGATAAGGTCCTTCAACTCGCTGTGCAAAAAGTGCCCCTGCCAATGCAAGGGTGCTGCCTATCAGTAGCCACCTCATCTTGCTCCCTCCCATCGAAACGGTTCCGTTTCGGCTTGCAGCAATTTTCGTGCCATGACCTATTCCTCTCTGTCGCCCGTCCTGCCATCCTGGCAGCGATATTCGCTCGAATTATCGGCATTCGGTGCCTTCCTTTGCACCACAGGCGGTTTGTATTATACCCGATGCTGGCTGCCACCGCCGTTAGCGGAACCGCCAGATGAGATTTGCCCCGCGGTCTTGCGCCAGAATCGAGGCGGCGGAATAACCTTTGGCATGACCATCGGCAAAAATCAGCGTCGCCAGCCCACGATTGTTCCCTGTGGCGAAATGGCGGGCATAGAGCGGCTTCAGGCGTGCAGGAGGCAGGTGATTGAGTTCGCGCACCAGGTCACGGTCTGCCACTAAGGGTGTGCCCAAGCGCGGGTCGCGCGGATTCGGTTCACCATTATAGGGATCGAACACATAGCCGCGGTACTTCTCGGCAGTGGGACCGCTCGCCGTGTCGCCAAAAAGCGGGGTGCGGGCAGGTTCGTCCATTTGGGGCAGCAGAGCAGGTGTGGCAAAGCCCTCCACTTGCAGCGGGTCATAGGCGGTAATCGTGGTGTAGCCGATGGAACCAACTCCGCGCTGCGACCAGTCGCTCGGAAAGCCCGTGCGCGATGCACTGGGACAAGTGAAGATATTCACATCCTTCACATAGGGCTGAATCAAGCGTGTCCAGATGCGCTCTGGCACCTCGATAGGGACATCATAGTTGGTCGATGGTGGGAACGCCTCCCCGTAATCCTGCAGGTAGGTCTGAACAGCCATCGCGAGCTGGCGCGCGTTCGATAGGCAGGCGGTCTGACGCGCCCGTTCACGCGCTTGCACGAACACCGGGAACAGAATTGCGGCTAAAATGGCGATAATCGCTATCACCACCAGCAGCTCGATGAGCGTGAATCCCTCGCGCTTTCGCATGGCTCTATTATAGCCGATTCAAACCTTGTTGGGGAGCGGTCATCGCTCAACATCCCAACCCATCCATACCCTCTTGCTTCCTCTCCACATCCAGCTCCCGACACTTGTAGGGTATAGTTATGCAGAATGTCGGTTTACGAGGGCGGTTTGCAAGCGGGAGGGCGACGCTTCGCTCTGGTGGTCAGCCGCTATAATGAGCTGATTACCGACCGCTTGCTGGAGGGTGCGCTTGGTGTGCTGCGCCGACACGGTGCAGCGGACGATGCCATCGATATTTATCGCGTGCCAGGCAGCTGGGAGATACCTGTCACCGCGGCTCGATGCGCCCGTTCGGGTCAGTACGATGCCGTCATCTGCCTGGGCGCCATTCTGCAGGGCGAAACCAGCCACGCCCACCATATCAGCGCAGCGGTCTGTAGCGCGCTGATGCAGCTGATGCTGGAGACGGGCGTGCCGATTACCCTGGGCATCTTGACAGAAGCCACCTTCGAGCAAGCCCTCGAACGCGCAGGCGGCAAGCTGGGCAACAAAGGCGCTGAAGCCGCGCTCAGCGCGTTGGAAATGGCAAATCTTGTGCCGCGTATAGGAGGGAAACCATGAGAGTCGAGTCGTTGGAGTTTTTCAAGGCGATTGTCAACACGCCGTCGCCGTCGGGCTATGAGTATCGGGCGGCNGAGGTCTATCGTCGCTACACACGCGAGTTCGCCGACGAGGTCACGACCGATGTGATGGGCAATGTGATCGCCGCGNTGAACCCGTCGGGCAAGCCGCGCGTGATGTTCGCCGGGCATATGGATGAGATCGGCTTCATCGTGCGCTACATCTCCGAGGAGGGCTTCCTCTATTTTGGACCCATCGGCGGNCACGATGCGGTCATCCCGGTCGGGCAGCGCGTCTATGTGCATACCGCCTCAGGNGCCATTCCGGGCGTGATTGGACGCAAACCTATTCATCTTCTGGAAGAGGACGAGCGCAACAAGGTGCCCAAGCTGCACGATCTGTGGGTCGATATTGGCGCAGGCAGTAAAGCGGCGGCAGAGGAGCGGGTGCGCATTGGCGACCCCATCACCATTGCGGCGGAGTTCACTCCCCTGATGAACGGCTTCGCCACTGCACGCGGCTTCGACAATAAGATGGGCGCCTTCGTCGTGGCGGAAGCGTTGCGCCTGTTGAGCGAGAACCGCCCCACGGCGGCTGTGTTTGCCGTCGCCACCGTGCAGGAGGAAATCGGGCTGCGCGGCGCTCGCACCAGCGCGTATGGCATCGACCCCCAAGTCGGCATCGCCGTCGATGTAACCCACGCCTCCGACTATCCGGGCGTGGACAAAAAGCGCGTCGGCGAGGTGATTCCGGGCAAGGGACCCGTCATCTGCCGCGGCGCGAACATCAACCCGCGCGTGTTTGAACTGCTGGTGCAGACCGCACAGGAAGAAGGTATCCCCTATCAGATCGAGGCAATTGGTGGCGGCACGGGCACTGATGCCAACGCGATGCAAATCAGCCGTGCCGGGATGGCGACGGGGCTGGTCTCGGTGCCGTTGCGTTATATGCATACACCGTGCGAGCTGTTGGCATTAGACGATGTGGAGAACGCAGCACGCCTACTGGCTGCCTTCACCCGCCGAATCACGCCCGATATGAGCTTCATCCCGCTGTAGGGGGCAGACCTCCGTGTCTGCCCTTTTAACTCGCGCCTGCCTTTAAAGCGAAAAGCCCCATCCCAAATCGGAATGGGGCATTTCGCTATTAGGAGCGAAGACGCTTGTGGGCGATTACAGGCTGTGGTCGCCACCGATGCTGCAGGTTGGATTGGTGCTCATGTTGCCAATCGTGTAGGTCCCGCCTGATGGGCAGGTTGGCCATGTCTGGATAAAGGTGGGCGAGAGGTCTGCCTGCGTCGGNGTGGCGGTCGGTCCCTGGTTGTTCGCCATTGCCCACTGCTCTTTAGCCGCCTGAATCTGGCGCAGGTTNGAGCGGCAGGCGTTCGCGCGTGAGCGCTCGCGTGCGCTCATGAAGTTCGGCACGGCAATCGCGAGCAGGATGCCGATAATCAGCACCACAATCATAATCTCCACGAGGGTGAAACCTCGTTCACGGCGTCGGTTCATCAGTTTGCGCATCATCCTTGTATCCCTCCATCCTCCTCATTTTCGGATTGGCAGGGGAGAAGGCTTTATGCCGGCTTGCACGGTTTGGGCGGCGGTTGAGTCCGGGCTTCTCCCCTACTGGAGGGGTTATTCCATAGTTGTGGGAGGAACTGTACCTGCTAAAGATACGGTTTTTGGCAGTTTAAACCTCGACGCGCAGTGCGGCAGCAGGGGGCATTTTGGCTGCGCGATAGGCGGGCAGGATGGTCGCGATGACGGTCAGCACCACGCCAATGCCCATCGCCTGCATCAGCAGCACNCCCCATGCAAGNGGGCTGACCGCTGTGAAAATCGCCCCACCCAGCCGAAACAGATTAATCAGGGAGACCAACCCCCAACCGACCACAAAGCCGACCAGTGATGCCACGATGCCCATCAACCCCGCCTCGATGAAAAAGAGCTTCACGATGAACGAATCGAGCGCGCCCAGACATTTCATCGTGCCAATCTCACGGAACCGTTCCGCCACCGCCATCAGCATGGAGTTCGCAATGCCCACGGCGGACAAGAGAAGGCTCATCACCACCAGCCATGTCTGGCGCGTGGCGGTCTCCAGCGCAACGGGGTCAGTTGGGTCAAGGGGTGGGGCGTAGAGATTAGCCGTGCGCACGGCAGTAAACAGCGCGATACCCAGCATCACGCCCGCTGCCGTAATCAGCGAGCGCAGAAACCGCACTCGGATGTTTAGCAAACTGATGCGAAAAGCAACCGAGAGCGGCAGCTGCACCTGCTTGCGGATCGTACCCTTTGCTGGCTGTGCCATCCTATAAAGAGATTACCCGAATCAAGGGACGATAATCAACCCGCTGGATGCCCCGCGCAACACCTGTGCCACAAACTGCGGCTCGGGCAAGGCGCCCTCAAAACTATATTGGTCATTAATCACTATCTTCGGCACTGCCATCACCTGAAACTGGTTTGCCAGTTCGGGAAATTCCTCACTGCTGATGCCCTCTGCGGTGATGAGGTCGCTGGCCATCGCCAATTTATAGGCAAGGCGCACAGCGGCGGGACAGTAGGGGCAACCGTAGGTCACAAACACGCGGATATGCACGGGGCGCCTCAGATTCGCCAGCATGAGGCGGCTATCGGGTGCAAGGGCGGGGTCACCTTTCCCCACATCNTCGATCGCGCCTATCAGCGAGGCAAACTCNAAGCCAGCCGGGATACCCGTGTAGCGNATGCCGTAGTCCTTCTCTTCGGTGCGCACGACAACCGCGGGCGCATGCTGGATGTTGTATTGGGCAGCCACCTCCGGTTCACCCTCCATGCTATGCTGTTCCATCACCACCTTCCCGCCAGAGGCTGCCACAACTTCCTGCGCAATCTGCGAAAGCAGCTCGCTGGTTTCCGGCTGCTGGCGCGTCGTGAACACGACCAACTTGACCGTGTTCGGCAGTTCTGCCAATCGCTTCTGCAACGCTTGTCGATCCTTCTCCTGTAAAAGGCTCATAGCGGTTTCACCTCATTAAGATGAGCAAATCAGGCTCCTGGAGGTTACATCCATGCCTCGGCGAATCGTGTTTACTGGAGCTGTTCGAGGCGGGTTTTGAGGCGGGTATAGCGCTCCATCAGCTCCTGTTCCTGCTGGCGGGTCTCCTGCACCACTTCTGGTCGGGCGCGTTCCAGAAACTGGGGATTGCGCAGTCGTGCCTGCACACGCCGCAGTTCCTCTTCCGCCTTCGCTATTTCCCGCTGCAGTCGCTCCCGCTCGCGTTCGATGTCGATGATGCCCTCGATGGGGAGGTAGACCTCCGTGCGGCTTGTTGGGTTCATCAGGGCACGGGCAGTGGGGATGCCCCAGCGCACTTCGCGGCACCAGGCGAGATGCGCTATCATCGCCTGATGCGGCAGCAAGCGCGCACTGCCTTCCGGTGCGATGGGGTTCAGCCACACGCAGGGAATTTCGGCGCCGGGCGTGATTTTGACCTCCGCGCGCAGGTTGCGAATCGCGCGAATGACCTCGAACACTTCCGCCATCTCCGCTTCGGCAGCAGGGTCCAGAAGCGAGGCGTCGGCTTGGGGGAAAGGCGCCCGAATCAGCGCGGGCTGCTCCGGTGTCGCACCGATGGCTTGCCATATCTCTTCCGTCAGATGAGGCATATAGGGATGGAGCAGGCGCAGAATCTGATCGAACAGATACACCAGCATCGCTTGGGTCTGCGCACGCAGGGCAGGCTGTTGCAAGCGTGGTTTGACCGCCTCGATATACCAGTCGCACACCTCGCCCCAGATGAATTCATAAAGCGCGTTCGCGCCCTCGTCAAAGCAGTATTGCCCCAGCGCCCGATGCACCGTCTCAATCGTGCGCTGCAGGCGGCTTAGCACCCAGCGGTCGAGCGTATCGTGGGGCATCGGAGGGTGATTAACGCGGAGCGGCGAATCGAGGTTCATCAACACGAAGCGCGCCGCGTTCCACACCTTGTTCGCGAAGTTGCGGGCATTCACCACCCGCTCCTCATAAAAGCGAATCGATTGCTGCATGCCTGCCTGCTGGAGGAGCGACCAGCGCAGCGCGTCGGCTCCGTACTTTTCGATAAGCTCCAAGGAGTCGATGCCCGTGCCCAGCGACTTCGACATGCGCTTGCCCTCTTTGTTCAGCACGGTGGCATGGATGTAGACCTCATAGAAGGGCACATCCCCCATAAAGTAAAGCCCCGTCATGATCATTCGGGCGACCCAAAGGTAGAGAATCTCCTGCGCCGTCACGAGGGTGCTGGTGGGATAAAACAGGCGCAGCTCCGCCGTCTCGTTGGGCCAGCCCAGCACGGTCTGCGGCCAGATGGCGGACGAGAACCATGTGTCCAGCACATCGGGGTCGCGGATCAGGCGCGTGCCGCCACAGCGCGGGCATCGTTCCGGCGGGGTTTTCTGCACAATCGGGCTTTCCCGCCGCAAAAGACGCCAAGCAGCCTGCAAGTCGGACTGGTCCGACGGGGGCAGCGGTTGGAAGTTCTCTGGATGGCAATCGATGCAGTACCAGGCAGGAATCTGATGCCCCCACCAAATCTGGCGCGAGATGCACCAGTCGCGGATGTTCTCCATCCAGTTCAGGTACATCTCGGTATAGCGCTCTGGGATGAAGCGCACCCTGCCTTGATGCACCGCCTCGATAGCGGGCTGCGCAATCGACTCCATGCGGCAGAACCACTGCTCGCTCAGCAGCGGCTCGATAATCGTGTGGCATCGCTCGCAGCGTGAAAGCGGCACCGTGTAATCCTCCACCCGCTCCAGATACCCCGCCTCCTGCAGGTGCTGCACCATCATCGAGCGCACCTCGAAGCGGTCCTTGCCGTGATAGGCTTGCAGGTAGGGGTTGTCGTGGGCGTTCAGCTCGGCGCGCAGCGTCTCCGTGTCGATGGTGCCATCTTTTGCCATGATGAGGGGGCGGGGCAGGTTATGGCGCTGCCCGATTTCGAAATCGTTCGGGTCGTGTGCAGGCGTGACCTTCACGGCGCCTGTGCCAAAGGCGGGATCGGGGTAGGGGTCGGCAATCAGGGGGATGCGCCGCTCCACCAAAGGCAGACGCAGCATCTTGCCGACCAGCCCCTGGTAGCGGGTGTCCTGCGGGTTGACCGCCACCGCCACATCGCCCAGCATCGTCTCCGGGCGCGTGGTGGCGACCACTACATAGCCCTCTTCGTCAGCGAAGGGATAGCGGATGTGATACAGCTTGCCCGGCTCCTCCGTGCGCTCCAGCTCGATATCGGAAAGTGCGGTCTGACAGCGCGGGCACCAGTTAATCACCCGCTCCCCAATATACAGATGCCCGTCCCGCCACCAGCGCACGAACACCTCCAGCACCGCATCGGCATATTGGGGGTCCAGCGTGAAGCGGGTATAGCGCCAGTCGTAGGAGCAGCCGAGTCGGCGGAACTGGAGCAGGATGGTGTTGCCATACTGTTCACGCCATTGCCAGACGCGCTCCAGGAACCGCTCGCGCCCGAGTTGATGGCGTGTCAAGCCCTCCTTACGCAGTTCGCGCTCCACCACATTCTGGGTGGCGATGCCCGCGTGGTCGGTGCCCGGCACGCACAGCACATTGTAGCCCTGCATTCGCTTCCAGCGCAGCAGCGCATCCTGAACCGCATTGTTGAGCGCGTGCCCCATGTGCAGCGAGCCGGTGATGTTCGGTGGCGGAATGGTGATACAGTAGCGGGGGCGACCGTCGTCGGCAATGGTCGCTTCGAAATCGCCCCGCTCCAGCCACCACTGATACCGCCGCTCCTCTACCTGATGCGGGTCGTAAGTTTTCGGCAATTCGTGCGCCATAGCGGGGTTATTTTACCTAACCCGCTATCGCGTTTGACCCTCTCCATCCTGCTCCCCACAGCTCGCGTACTGCAGCACACTGCTCGCGTACGGTAGGACAGCGTTCGCGTTTTGCAGTCCGGCGTCATGGCAATTCCTACCCCCCTCCTGCAGGTCTGATAAGGGTACATCGGTCGGGTACAAAAAAAGTGCCGCTTGGGGTAAATTTCATCCACTATGATAACACCCAAACGGCACAACACGGCAGAAGA
>JGI26466J51736_1000250_pt1 | contig 27254 bp, 20 predicted proteins | sample PerSpoCPS_CMetaG_FD_51736 | JGI IMG/M metagenome (IMG submission 51736) | reverse complement strand
CCCCCCCCCCGCTGCTTCTCGCCCACTGTTGCATCTTTTTGATGGCGCGCTGGCTTATCTTCTTGGCGCGTTCCACAGGAATACCGAGTGTGGCAGCAATCGTTTCAAAGGTCTGCTCCTCCAAGTGGTGCATCTCTACAATCGCCCGCTCCAACGGGCGCAGCTGCCCCAACGCCTGCTCCAGACATACCCGATCCTCTGCCTGCTGAAAGCCCACCTCTGCAACGGCGACGCGACAGCAGGCGTCCAGCGGTTGGCAGCTTGGCTCGCGGGCACACTGGCGCAGATGGTCATACAGCACGCTTTGACAGACGCGGTGCAGATAGGCGCGTGTGAGGGGCTGCCCCCGCTGCTGACCTCGCAGTAGCCGCAGAAGCGCCTCTTGGGTCAGGTCTTCTGCCAAGTTCGCCTCGACCCCACGAGCAAGGAACCACCGCAGTGCAGCCGTGCGCCACCCCAACTCGTCTGCTGTAGACCAGTCGCTGCGCGTCATAACACTCACCTGCGCATAAATACAACAGGCGGGTAGGGGATTCCTGCTGGTTTGTGGGCGGATTTGCGCCTGTGCAGCGTCGCTGCCAAGCAGCACGCTGGCGGTCGGAACCGTGCGTACCGTGCTGCGCTAAGGGGTATCCTATGGGCGATGAAACGGCTACGCCCAATCTCGTTCGCGCAAGTGGCGATTGACGACGCCTTCTGGACGCCGCGCCAGCAGACCAACCGCACGGCGACACTGCCCCACCTGTTCGCCGAGCTGGAACGCGCAGGCAACATCCCGAACCTGCGCCTCGCCGCCGACGGCAAACGCGAGGGCTATCAGGGACCCGTCTACATGGACTCTGACCTCTACAAGGCGTTGGAGGCAGCGGCATATGTGCTGCAGCAGCACCCCGACGACCCCATCCGCGCCACTGTGGACGAGGTGATTGGCGTTCTGGAGCGGGCGCAGCAGCCCGACGGCTACCTCAACAGCTACTTCCAAGTGGTCGCCCCCGACAAACGCTGGAGCAACCTGCGCGACTGGCACGAACTCTACTGCGCGGGGCATCTCATCGAGGCGGCAGTCGCCCACTACCACGCCACAGGCAGCGAGCGGTTGCTAACCGTCGCGCGACGCTTCGCCGACCACATCGACTCGGTCTTTGGCGACGCGCTATGCAAGCGACTGGGCTACTGCGGGCATCCCGAAATCGAACTCGCGCTGTTTCGGCTGTACCGCGCGACGGGCGAGACGCGCTACAAGCGACTCGCCGAGTTTTTCCTGCTCAGCCGCGGCAAAAAGCTCTTCGCGCAGGAGCATAACATTCCGCTGGAGGAGTACGACGGCTCGATTTGGCAGGACAACCTGCCGTTGCTGGAACATCGGGAGATTGTGGGGCACGCGGTGCGTGCGGCGTATCTGTTCGCGGGCGCGACCGACCTCGCCGCCGAGACCGACGACCCCGCCCTGCGCGAGCGGCTCCTGCAGATGCTACTGCGCGTGTGGGACAACATGACCCAGCGGCGCGTCTACATCACGGGCGGCATCGGCAACGAGCCGAAGCACGAGGGCTTCACGGCTGACTACGAGCTGCCCAACCGCACGGCGTATCAGGAGACCTGCGCGTCGATTGCGCTGATTTTTTGGGCGCATCGGCTGGGGCTGCTGCTGGGCGAGGCGCGGTTTTACGACGCGCTGGAGCGTGCGCTGTATAACGGCGCGCTGGCAGGCGTGTCGCTGGACGGCAAACGCTTTTTCTATGTGAACCCGCTGGAGAGCGACGGGACGCACCACCGCAAGGCATGGTACGGCTGCGCCTGTTGCCCGCCGAACATCGCGCGGCTGATTGCCGCGCTGGGCGACTATATCTACGCGCAGGGCGACGACGCGCTGTATGTGAACCTGTATATCGGCAGCCGTGTGCGCACGACGCTGGGCGGCGCGCCGCTGACGCTGGAGATGCGCACAGGCTACCCGTGGCAGGAGACGGCGACCATCCGCCTCGTGGAGGGCGCGCCGCGACGCCTGCGCCTGATGCTACGCCTTCCCGCGTGGTGCGACGCGCCCGAACTGCGCATAGGCGGCACCTCCCTCCCCCTACAGCGCGAGCACGGCTACGCCGTCGTTGAGCGCGACTGGACGCCCGACGATGTGCTGGAGCTGCGCCTGCCGATGACGCCTGTGCTGATGGAGGCGCACCCGCGCGTGGCAGCCGACCGCTGGCAGGTCGCCCTGCAGCGCGGACCCATCGTCTACTGCCTGGAAGAGTGCGACCAGCCCGCCCCGCTGGAGCGCATGGCGATTCGGCGCGACCATCCCATTCACAGCGTGTGGGAACCCGAGCTGCTAGGCGGTATCGTCGCGCTGGAGGGCACAGCGGAGGTGTTGGACAGCGACGAGGTGTGGGGCAGCGCGCTGTATCGCCCGCTGCGCGAGCGCGCCCTGATGCCCTTCCGCGCAATTCCGTACTATGCGTGGGATCACCGCCGCCCGTGCCCGATGCGCGTGTGGATGCCAGTTGTATAAACAGGCAAGTCCGCGAGGCCGCTGGTCTCCACGCCCTCTCCTCACGGCTGGAATCGCACAAAAGCGCAATCGGTAGTGGCAGGTGGAGGTGTGTTACACGACTGGCGCCCCCGGCGGGACTCGAACCCACAACCAACGGCTTAGAAGGCCGCTGCTCTGTCCATTGAGCTACGGGGGCGCGGGCAACACAATTATACACCACGCCCGCACCCGCAACAATCGGACAATTTGCCCCGAAAATCGCAGAAATTGCTTCAATACCTGTCCGCTTTGCGGGGAATTTTGAGTCTTTAAGTATGGATGTCGAAGCAACCGATGCCTGTCATGGCATGGCAGGCACACGCGGCATCTAATCTTACCCGGAGGTACAACAGGATGAAAGGGCTTAAACTTTTCGGTATCGCGCTGTCCGTAGCAGCGGTCTCTGTAGCGTTCGCCAGTGGCTGGACGGTCAGCGTCTCGACCAGTAAAGGCACACTGTTTGGTCCAAGCGTACCTACAGTGCAGACGAATGTGCCGTTCATCATCAACACATTCGGACCGTTCAACGCGCCAGCAACTGTGTTCGTCAACACCCTGCCACAGGTGAACTTCCTGACGGCGCTGGGCAGCCCGAACCCGATTCTCGTGGGTGACGGCACACTTTTCACAGGCGGCACCTACACCGCTGCGTACACCATCACCAGCACGAAGGCGCCACTGACTGGCTTCAACTTCGTTGTGCAAGGATATGTCTTCGGGCTGGGGCAAATCATTTGGTCGAAGAAGGTGGTGGACCTGAACACCAGCCAAGTGCTGTACAACGGCAGCGGCGTGTTCAGTGGGGCGAGCTACCCCGGCGGTAACAACGGCAATGTCGGCATCAGCGCCTTTGTGCCGCTCGCTGCGCCGTCCTCGAATGTGCAGGTCATCGAGACCTTCATCGTGCATGTGGACGGCGCTGCAGTGCCTGGACTCGACACCGCATCACTGCTGCTGGTGGAGCAGGACTGGGTGCCTGAGCCTGCGAGCGTGCTCGCGCTGAGCGCTGGACTGACAGGACTGCTGCTACGCCGACGCGCAAAGAAGTGATGTTTTGAATTTCTCGTTCTGAGCGACGCTGCGAAAGACCGCGCCCCGCCGACAAAGCGGCGGGGCGTTTCGCTTACTCCTCCTGCTGAATCGGGCTGAACAGGTTCACCCCGTCGCGCGTGCGGTAGAGTCGCTGGAGGGTCGTCCAGTGTAGGCGCGGGGCGAGCGTCTCTAAAACCGCGCCGACTTCCGCTTCGCTCAGCGGCGTCTCAGAGAGGTAGCGCGCGCGGAACCAGTTGAGCAGGTAGCGGTCGCCGACTTGCGTTGGCTCCAACGCGACGCCGCGGTTCGATATTGCCTGCAGGCGCGCTGCGCCGATGCGTTCGGGCAGGTCGGTTGGCGGGGTGAGCGCGTGGAAAAACAGGTCTACCCCGACGGTCTGCCACCCGTCGGCGTCGGTGCTTCGCGGGGGTAGCATCGGCGTGTGGTACGGTTCGCTAACGGGTTCGTTGCGCGCCTGCACCTGGCTGGGCGGGGGCAGGTTGCTGATAATGGCTTTGGTGAACTCGCGCGTGTTCGCGTTGCCCCCCAAATCGCGCGTCTTGATGCCCGACACCAGCGTGTAGCGCAGCGCGTTCTCGATACGCTCGGCGTCCCCGTGCAGCCCCAGATGGCGCAGCATCTGCACCGCCGAGAGCAGAAACGCCGTCGGGTTGGCAATCCCTTTGCCCGCAATATCGGGCGCGGAGCCGTGCACTGCCTCGAACACCGCGTAGCCGTTGCCGATGTTGCCCCCCGGCGCGACGCCCAGCCCGCCGATTAGCCCCGCACACAAATCGCTCACGATGTCGCCAAACATGTTCGGCAGCACCAGCACATCGAACCGCTCCGGGCGCATCACCAACTGCATGCAGGCGTTGTCCACCAGAATATCGTCGCTTTCGAGGTCGGGGTACTCGGCGGCAATCGCGCGGAAGCACTCCAGAAACAGCCCGTCGGAGAGTTTCTGGATGTTCGCCTTGTGGACGCAGGTGACCTTGCGCCTGCCGAGCCGACGCGCCAAGTCGAAGGCGTAGCGGATCACTGCTGCCGAGCCTGGGCGCGAAATCAGGCGCAACGACTCGGCGACATCGGGCGTCTGCCAGTATTCTACGCCCGCGTAGGTGTCCTCGATGTTCTCGCGCACCAGGATCAGGTCGATGTCATTGTAGCGAGCCTGCACGCCGGGGATGGAGCGGGCAGGGCGCACATTCGCGAACAGTTCGAACGCCTTGCGGATAGCGACATTGACGCTTCTGTGCCCGCCACCGATGGGCGTGGTTGTGGGACCCTTGAGCGCGACGCGATTGCGTCGGATCGACTCCAGCGTCGCTTCGGGGATAGGCGTGCCGTGCCGTTGCAGGCATGCCAGCCCCGCTTCTGCCTCCTCCCAGCGGATGGGCACTTCGGCAGCGGCGAACACTTCTACCACGCTCTCGGCGATTTCGGGTCCAATCCCGTCGCCGCGAATGAGGGTAATCGTGTAGGTCTGCATCGGGCTAAGTGTACCTGATGCCCAACGGGTATAATCCCCTCCAGCCTGCGCAGGGCAGGCACGCACTCTACAGAGGAGGTTCTATGGCGATGACGCCGACGACTATGGAGCGAGCGAGTTTCCCGAAGTTAGACCTACTGCGCACGATGATGCTTTCACGCGAGGGCGACCGCCGCGAAGGGATTCTCATGCGTCAAGGCAAGGGCTGGTTCCAAGTGCCTGGCATGGGGCACGAAGCGCTGGCGGCGATTGCGTACCATTTGCGCCCTGATGACTACATCTTTCCGACCTATCGCGACCGTGCGCTGATGCTGGCGCGCGGGCTGACCACCCGCGAGATCGCGCTCGATTTTATGGCACGGGCGGGCTCCAGTTCCGACGGGCGCAACATGCCTGCGCACTATTCGTCGCGCGCGCTGAATGTGTTCTCGGTGGCAACACCGACAGGCTCGCAATGTTTGCCCGCAGTGGGCGCAGCATGGGGCATCAAACTCGCAGGCGACGACCGCGTGGTGGTCTGTAGCATTGGCGATGCAGCCACCCGACAGGGCGAATTTTACGAAGCGGTCTGCTACGCCATTCAAGAGAGGCTGCCCATCGTGTTCGTCGTGGAAGATAACCAGTACGGCATCAGCACGCCCACACGGAACATGCTGCCGATGCGCCTGCATGTGTTCGACGAGCGGTGGGTCGTGTTCGTGAATGGGCGGTATGTCGACGAGGTGTATGAAAAAGCGGGCGAGGCGATTCGTAAGGCGCGCACAGGCGGCGGACCGACCATCCTGTGGTGCGAGATTGACCGCCTAAGTTCGCACACCAGCGCGGACGACCACCGCGTGTACCGCCCCGCTGAAGAGATTGAAGCGATGTTCGAGCGCGACCCCATCCGCCTGCTTGCCGAGCAACTCATCGCCGAGGGCACGCTCACCCAAGAGCAGTACGAACAGATGCAGGCGGACATCACGCGCGAGGTGGACGCGATTTACCAAGAGGTGGAGCGCGTCCCGCTGCCTGACCCTGCGCATGTGCTGGATCACCTGTACGGCGAGCCGCCCGCGCATTACCTGCCCCTGCCGCTGGAAGTAGAAAGCGAGCCGACCACGATGGTCGCCGCGTTCAACCGCACGCTCCACGCGGCGATGGAGACCTTCGACAACATCGTCGTGTTCGGCGAGGACATCGAAGACCCCAAAGGCGGCGTGTTCGGCTTCACGAAAGGACTCAGCACGAAGTACCCCGACCGCGTGCGCAATTCGCCGCTGGCGGAAGCAACGATTGTGGGCACGGCGGTCGGGCTGGCAGCGACCGGCTACCGCCCTGTGTTCGAGATTCAGTTCATCGACTTCATCACGCCGGGTTTCCACCAACTGGTCTCGCAGATTGCTACCTTACGCTGGCGCAGCAAGGGCGAGTGGAAGTGTCCGCTGGTGATTTACTCGCCGTATGGGGCGTACCTGCCCGCAGGCGGGATGTGGCACAGCCAGAGCAACGACGGCTGGTGGGCACACACGCCAGGCATCCGCGTCGCCATCCCCAGCACGCCCGAAGACCTCGCAGGGCTGTTCTGGGCAGCCATCCAAGACGACGACCCGACGCTGCTGCTCATCCCGAAGCACATCTTCCGCGTGCGCATGCCTGTGCAGGCGTATCGCCCTATCCCGTTCGGCAAGGCAGCCATCCGCCGCGAAGGGACGGATGTCACGGTCGTCGCGTGGGGCAACACGCTGGAGTTGGCGTTCCAAGCCGCCGAGCAGTTCGCGCAGCAAGGCGTCTCGCTGGAGATTATCGACCCGCGCACGCTGGTGCCGTTCGACTGGGAAACCGTTGAGCAATCGCTGGCGAAGACGGGCAGGCTGGTGGTGATTCACGAGGACAACCGCACTTGCGGCTTCGGGCAGGCGATTATTGCGGAGATGACCAGTGTGCCTGAGCGGTTCAACCTGCTGTTGTCGCCACCGCAGCTGGTCGCCCGCTACGATGTGCATATCCCGTTCTGCCCCGAGTTGGAGTATGCAGTGCTGCCCGACTTGGCGCGGGTGATGCGGGCGATTCAGACCACGCTGGAGTAGGGTCAGCCGACCTGCTTGAGCGCCTCGTCGAGAGTGTGCCAGGCGAGGGTGGCGCACTTGACGCGCACGGGGAAGTGGCGCACACCCGCCAGCGCGGCGATGTCGCCCAGCGTGTCGAGGTCGCCCTCTGCCTCGCCCTTGACGAGCGCCAGCACCTGCGCAATCAGCGCGCGCGCCTCCTCCAGCGTCCTGCCTTGCACCGCTTCAGTGAGCATCGAGGCGGACGCCTGGCTAATCGAGCAGCCGCGCCCGCGAAAGCGGATGTCCTCAATGCGCCCGTCGCGAACACGCAGGTCGAGGATGATCTCGTCGCCGCAGGAGGGGTTGAAGCCCTCTTGGGTGATCTTGGGTGGCTCCAGTTCGCCCCTGCCGCGCGGCTGGCGGTAGTGATCCAGAATAATCTCCTGATACAGTTCGTTGAGTGTGGTCATCGGTTGCCCCCGTCAGGCGCGTCCAAAGATGCGCCGCGCCTCGTGCAGCGCGTCAATCAGCGCGTCGATGTGCTGCGTGTCGTTGTAAATCGCGAGGCTGGCACGCGCGGTCGGTCCGCCCAGCCGCTCGCCCAGTGGATGCGCACAGTGCAGCCCCGCCCGAATCGCGATGTCGTGCGTGTCCAGCACGGTCGCAATGTCGTGCGGGTGAATCTCGCCCAGCGAGAAGGCGAAGATGCCCGCGCGGTCGGGGATGGGTCCATACAGGCGCAGGTCGGGCACTTCCTGCAGGCGCGCGAGGGCGTACTCGGTCAGTTCATGCTCGTAGCGTTCGATGGCGTCGCGCCCGATGGCGTCGATAAAGTCCAGCGCGGCGTGCAGCCCAATCGCTTCGGCAATCGGAGGCGTGCCCGCTTCGAACTTGGCGGGCAACTCCGCCCACACCAAGCGATCCCAGCGCACGATTTGCACCATCCCTCCGCCGACATGGTAGGGCGGCATCGCCTCCAGCAGCGCACGCTTGGCGTACAGCACACCAATCCCCGTCGGTCCGTAGGCTTTGTGCCCCGAAAAGGCGAGGAAGTCGCAGTCGATAGCTTGCACATCGAGGGGCATGTGGGCGACGCTCTGCGCGGCGTCCACCAGGCACAGCGCGCCCGCCGCGTGCGCCCGCTGGCAAATCGCCGCCACGGGGTTCACCGTGCCCAGCACATTCGAAACATGCGACACCGCCACGAGGCGCGTGCGCTCGGTCAGTAGCCGATCCAAGTCATCCAAGTTCAGCCTGCCGTCGTCGGTGATGCGCCATACTTTGAGATGCGCGCCCTGCTTCTCAGCGAGGCGCATCCACGGCAAGAGGTTCGCGTGATGCTCCATCTCGGTGACGATGATTTCGTCGCCCGCCTTGACGAACGCCTCGCCCCAGCTGCTGGCGACGAGGTTAATGGCTTCGGTCGTGCCGCGCGTGAAGACGATTTCGGCGGGTTCGCGGGCGTTGAGGAACTGCGCCACGCGCGCCCGCGCCGCCTCGTACAGCTCGGACGCCTTTGCGCCCGCGCCGTGCCCCCCGCGATGCACATTCGCGTTGTGGTGCGCCCAGAAGTTGCTCACCGCCTCAATCACGGCGTAGGGCTTCTGCGTGGTCGCCGCGTTGTCCAAGTAGACCACGCTCCGCATCTCAGGGTGCGGCTGGAAAAACGGGAACTGCCTGCGTATCTCGCGTGCATCAAGCGAAAAGGTCGTTGTCATCGCAATCGCCTCCTACTCCAGATAGACCCACACGAAGCCGTCCTCCTCTTTGACCTTCAGAGCGCGGATGGGGCGCACGGCGGGCAACCCCTTCGCCTGACCCGTGTAGGGGTCGAACTTCGCCCCGTGATGGGGGCACTCCAGCAGATTACGGTGAATGCGCGCGGGCACCCCGTCTGCCTCCGAGAGGGGCAGCTTCTGGTGCGAACACACATCCACCACCGCAAAATACCCCTTGGACGCGCGCCCAATCAGCACGCGCTGCCCGTTCAACTCAACCGTGCGGAACTCGTTCTCCGATAGCTCCGTTGGAATGGCTTTCAGCCACATCGTCAGCCTCTGTATTTAGCGTGGCTAAATTATACCCGACAGCGGTTGGTGTATGAGACGCCAGCGAGTAGGGCACGGTATAATTCAAATGTGGAGTCGTTCACCCCAGAGGAACTCGCGGCAATAGAACGCACGAGCGAGGCGCTGCGGCAGTACCCGCATCTGCGTCGCGCCTTTATTCGTGCGCTGCAGATGGAAGAGCTGTTCGCGATTCCAGAACAGCTGGAGTCGCTGAAACAGGTCGTGCTGGAGCTTGCTGCGCAATACAAGCAGCAGCAAGAGCAACTCAACCGCATCGAGCAGACAGCGAACCGTGCGCTTGAAGTCGCTGAACGCGCCCTGCAGGTTGCCGAACGCGCCCAGCAGACCGCCGAACGCGCGAACGAAATCGCCGAACGCGCCCAGCAGACCGCCGAACGCGCGAACGAAATCGCCGAACGTGCGCAGCAAACATCCGAGCGCGCCGAGGGGACTGCTGAACACGCCTTGCAGGTCGCCCTCGAAACGCGCGACATCGTCAGCGACATGCAAAAGCGACTGACCCGCGTCGAGACGGATGTCGCCGACCTGAAGGGGATGAGCATGGAGCTTATGGCGCGGAAACTCCTGCCTGGCGTGCTTGGGAAACTGGTGCGCAAACTCCGCGTCTACGAGCCTGACGAATTCTACCGCGTGATGGAAGAGGCGGGTCTGCTGTCTGCGGACGACTTGGCGGAGGTCGCCTCCGCCGATGTCTTCGCGCACGGGCATCTGCGCAGCAACGACACGCCCCGCTGGTTCGTAGTGGAGGCGTCGTGGGGGCTGGGCATGACGGATGTGGAGCGCGCTGCCCAACGCGCAGCCATCCTTACCCAGAACGGCGCGCCCGCTATCGGCACAGTGCTGGGCAGGCGCATCACCGCCGACGCCCGCAAACGCGCCCAGCAACTGGGGGTGCTGGTCGTCCTCAACGGCGCACCGCGCAACCCTGAAGTTACTACTTAAACTTAAGGTATCATAAACCGCGATGGCAGCGCGCTACACGCTCGAAACCGAAGTGCAGTATGTCAAGGGGGTCGGGACGAAACTCGCCCAGGTGCTGAGCAAGCTCAACATCTACACGCTGGGCGACCTGCTGTTTCATCTGCCCCGTCGCTACGAAGACCGCCGCCACTTCCGCAAAATCGCGCACGCCCGCGCAGGCGACGCCGTCACCGTGTCGGGCAAACTGGTCACGGTGGACAATGTGAAGGTGCGCAACCTGACCCTCACCAAAGCCTACCTCGACGACGGGTCGGGCGTGCTGGAGCTGGTGTGGTACAACCAGCCCTACATGAAGGACACCCTCACCAAGCTGCGCAACAGCCAGATTGTGGCGTATGGCATAGTCAAGGAGTCGCCCTACGGGCTGCAGATGGAGACGCCCGAATGGGAAGACCTGACCGACGGCGCAGACCCCGACAGCCTGCTGAGCGTGAACCGAATCGTGCCCATCTACCCGCTAACCGAGGGCATCCGCCAAAAGCGCATGCGCCAAATCATCTGGAACGCCGTGCAGTATGCCCACCTCGCGCCCGAAATCCTGCCCCGCAGCGTGCGCGAGCGACTCGGGCTGATGCCCATCCAGCAAGCCCTTCAGCAGATTCACTTCCCAGACGACGAGCAAATGATCGAACCCGCCCGCCAGCGACTGGTGTTCGAAGAGTTTTTCCTGATGCAACTTGGCGTTGGGTTGCAGCGTCAGCGCACGCGCCAAGAGCGCGGGATCGCCATGCGCATCGACGCCGACCGCCTCAACGAAATGCTGCACCGTATTGTGCCCTTTGAACTCACGAACGCCCAGAAGCGCGTCATCCATGAGATTTGGAACGACATGGCGCAACCCCACCCGATGAACCGCTTGCTGCAAGGCGATGTCGGGTCGGGCAAGACCATCGTCGCGGCGGCAGCGATCTTGGCAGCCGTCGACAACCAGTACCAAGCGGCGATTATGGCGCCCACCGAGATTTTGGCGGAACAGCACTACATCACCCTGCATCGTCTGTTCCAGCCGCTGGGGATAAGCGTCGAACTACTGGTGGGCAGGCTGAGCAACAAGCAGCGGCAGCAGGCACGCGAGCGCATCGCCACAGGGCGCGGGATGGTCGCCGTCGGCACGCACGCGCTGATTCAAGAGGGCGTTAGCTTTGCGCGGCTGGGGCTTGCCATCGTTGACGAGCAGCACCGCTTCGGCGTGCTGCAACGCGCCGCCCTGCGCGACAAGGGCATCATGCCCCATGTGTTGGTGATGACCGCTACGCCCATCCCGCGCACGCTGACTCTCACCCTCTACGGCGAGCTGGATGTGTCTGTCATCGATGAGTTGCCCCCTGGACGCAAACCTGTGCGCACTTACTGGAAAACGCCTGAAGAGCGACTCAAGGTCTACGCAGGCGTGCGCAAGCTGGTGGAGCAGGGGCGACAGGCGTATGTGATCTGCCCGCTGATCGACGAGTCGGACAAGCTACAAGTGCGCGCCGCCGAGCAGATGGCGGAACACCTGCAGAAAGATGTGTTCCCCGACCTGCGCGTGGGGCTGCTGCACGGGCGTATGAAGCCCGCCGAGAAGGAAGCCGTGATGGAAGCCTTCCGCGCAGGAGAACTGGACATTCTCGTCTCCACCACCGTGATTGAGGTCGGCGTCGATGTGCCCAACGCGGCAGTGATCGTGATTGAGGACGCCGACCGATTCGGGCTGGCGCAGCTGCACCAGTTGCGCGGGCGCGTCGGACGCAGCGAACACCAATCCTACTGCGTGCTGATCGCCGACCCCAAGTCGGAGGAGGGGCAGCGCCGCATGGAAATCATGACGCGCACCAACAACGGCTTCCTGATCGCCGAGGAAGACCTACGCATTCGCGGTCCAGGCGAAATCTACGGCACGCGCCAGAGCGGGATGCCCTCGTTCCGCGTGGCGGACTTGGTCAAAGACATGCGCCTGCTAGAAGTCGCCCGCCAAGAGGCGTTCCGCTTGCTGGAGCGCGACCCCGAACTCGCTCGCCCAGAGCATACCGTCCTGCGCGAGGCAGTGGAGCGGTTCCGCCACCGCTTCGCGATTGCAACAGTAAGCTGAGGGTAGCCCAACACTGGCTGCCGAATCGGCTGCTCACAGGACGGACTCTACCCCGAGTCACACACGCCGACCCAGAAAAATCGGCAGGAATCCCCCACGCGCTGTCGAACCCTACCCCAACATCTTGGGAGGTTTCGCATGGACGCCGGCTTTGTACACCTACATTTGCACACAGAGTTTAGCCTGTTAGACGGAGCAACGCGCATCAAGGAGTTGGTCAAACGGGTGGCAGATTTCAACATGCCCGCCGTTGCTATCACCGATCATGGAGTGCTGTATGGTGTAATCGACTTCTACAATGCCTGTCAAGCTGCAGGCATCAAGCCGATTATCGGTTGCGAGGTGTACCTGGCGCCACGCACTATCCGCGACAGAACTAAGCAAGATCAGACCAGCTACCACTTGGTGCTGCTGGCGAAGGACATCACGGGCTATCGCAACCTAATACGCCTTAGCACAATCGCGAATCTGGAGGGATTCTACTACAAACCGCGCGTGGACAAGAACATCCTACGTCAGTATGCCGAGGGGCTGATCGCCACCTCGTCGTGTCTGGCGGGCGAAATCCCCGACGCGCTCCTCAAAGGCGATTTCGAGCGCGCCTGTCGCCTGACCGAAGAGTACCTGGACATCTTCGGCAGGGAGAACTTTTACATCGAGCTACAGGACCACGGGCTACCTGAACAGCGTCAGGTGAACGCGGGACTGCTGGAGCTGGCAGCCAAGTACCGCCTGCCGCTGCTGGCGACCAACGACGCGCACTACCTCACCCGCGAGGATGCCGCCATCCACGATGTGCTCCTGTGTGTGCAAACCGGCGCGACCATCGACGACCCAAAACGCCTCAAGTTCGGCACGGAGGAGTTCTATGTCAAGTCGCCCGAGGAGATGGCGGCGCTGTTTCGAGCACACCCTGAAGCGTTAGCCAACACGCTGGAGGTCGCCCAGCGGTGCAATCTGCAGCTGGAGTTTGGCAGGGTGCAGCTGCCTGCGCCCGATCTACCTGAGGGCAAAAGCGCGATAGAACATCTGCGCGATCTGTGCTACGAGGCACTGCCGCACCGCGTGCCCAACTACACCGAAACCCATCTCCAGCGACTGGAATACGAACTCAGCGTTATTGAAACCACAGGCTTTGCGCCCTACTTTTTGATTGTGCGCGACTTCGCGCAGTTCGCGCGCCGCGAGGGCATCTACTTCGGCGTGCGCGGCTCTGCAGCGGGCAGCTTCGTCTCCTACTGCATCGGCATCACCGACATCGACCCCATCGAGTACGACCTCACCTTCGAGCGGTTCCTAAACCCCGAACGCATCCAGATGCCCGATATCGATATGGACTTCGAGGATGCGCGGCGCGACTTGGTCATTAAATATGTGCGCGAGAAGTACGGGGAAGACCGCGTGGCGCAGATTATCACCTTCGGTACGCTGGCAGCCAAAGCCGCGCTGCGCGATGTCGCCCGCGCCCTCAACATCTCGCCCGCGCTGGTCGATCGCCTGTGCAAGGCGATTCCGACCCAGCCTGGCATGACGCTGGAGAAGGCGCTAACAATCAGCGAGGTGAAGCAGGAGTACGAGCGCAACCCCGACGCCCGACGCCTCATCGACACCGCCCGCCGCTTGGAAGGCATCACGCGCAACGCCAGCGTCCACGCCGCAGGGGTGGTCATCTCCAAAGACCCACTGGTCGAGCATGTGCCGCTGGCGCGCTCGGCGGACGGCGAACCCGTGACGCAATACCACATGGGCGCGCTGGAGCAAATCGGGCTGCTGAAGATGGACTTTCTGGGGCTGACGAACCTCTCCGCGCTGGCGCAAACGGTGGAGAACATCCGACGCACACGCGGCATCGAGATCGACCTGCGCAACCTGCCGCTGGACGACGCCAAGACCTACGAGATGCTGGGGCGCGGCGAGACCACGGGCGTGTTCCAACTGGAAAGCGCAGGGATGCGCCGCTACATCCAACAACTGCGCCCGCAGAATGTGCGTGAGCTTGCGGCAATGGTTGCCCTCTACCGCCCTGGACCGATGGAGCATATCCCCACCTACATCAACCGCAAGCACGGACGCGAGCCTATCGAGTACCCTCACCCGTGGCTGGAGCCGATTCTGAAGGAGACCTATGGCGTGATTGTGTACCAAGACCAGGTGCTGAAAGTGGTGCAAGCGTTGGCAGGCTTTTCGCTGGGCAAGGCGGACATTCTACGCCGCGCAATGGGCAAGAAGAAGCCCGACGAGATGCGCCGCATGCGCGCCGAGTTCGTCGAGGGCGCACGCGCCAAAGGCATCGACGAAGACGAAGCGAACCGCCTGTTCGACCTCATCGAGCCGTTCGCGGGCTACGCCTTCAACAAGGCGCACGCCGTCTGCTACGCCCATGTTGCCTATCAGACCGCCTACTTGAAGGCGAACTACCCCGTCGAGTATATGGCGGCTCTGATGGCAGTGTTCAAGGACAAGACGGATAAGGTAGCAGCGTTTATCGATGAGTGCCAAACAATGGGTATTCGCGTGCTACCACCCGACATCAACCGTAGCCAGGCGGGGTTCACAATTGAGCCGCTGGAGGAGCCAGGGGAGCGCGCCTCGCGTGGACGCCGCCGCGCCCAAGCCTCTACCTACGACCACGCAATTCGGTTTGGGCTGGGTGCAATTAAAGGTGTCGGCGAGGCGGCAGTGGAAGCCATCCTGCGCGAGCGCGAGGCGAACGGCGCATTTGCCGACATCTTCGACTTCGCCGCGCGCATGCAGGAATCAGGCGCAATCAACCGCGCGACGCTGGAGGCGCTGATTCAAGCAGGCGCGTTCGAGTCGCTACACCCCAACCGTGCGCAGTTGCTGAAAGGGCTGGACCTGATTTTGGGCTACGCGCAGTCAGTTGCCCGCGCGAAGGCGACGGGGCAGAGCTCGCTGTTTGAGGGCAGCGGGCAGGACGAAGTCGCCGTCGCCAAGCCCGCACTGATGCTGGTAGACGATCTGCCTACCCCGCAGAAACTCGCATTGGAACGCGAGCTGCTCGGCGTTTACCTCTCTGACCATCCGATGCGTCCGTATCAGCGCGCGTTGGCGGGTAAGGTGACCCCGATTGCCCAAGCGATGGAGCGCGAAGGCGCGACGCTGACCATCGGCGGTATCATCACCAGTGTCCAAACGCGCGTCTCCAAAAAGACAGGCGCGCGCATGGCAATCCTGCAGGTGGAAGATCTCACAGGTGCCATCCGTGTCACTGTGTTTGCCAACACCTACGAGCAGTACCGCGATGCTATCCAGAAAGACCGCGTCGTGCTGATACGCGGCAAGGTTCAGTCCAGTGAGTACGGTAGCCGCAACGGCGAGAGCAACGGTACACTGGAGTTCCGCGCAGAAGCAATCGAACTCGCGCCTGAGCCGAGCGCGATAGACGAGGAGCCGCGCATCGTGATACGCCTCGCCCGCTGCCGCGCCGACCAAATCCGCATGCTGCGCCAGATCATCGAACGATACATGGGCGAGGCGGTCGTGCGCGTGCAAGTGCCCATCAACGGGCATGTGCGCGTGATCGAGTCGTCGCTGCGGGTCGCGCCGACGCCCGAAGTGCTGCAGATGCTGCGCTACACGCTGCCCAACGCGCAGATTGAGGCGACGCCACTGGAGTGCTGAGGCGTCGCCTCAACACGCTGCATCGGCTATCGCTCCCTAATTTCGTAGCGGTACTCCCACTCCGTGATGCCAGGGGGCACGATTACTTCCCAAGTCACCTCCGTGAAGGGGTTCATCGGCGCTTTTTGGCGCAGGCTCCAGTCCCATGTGTCGCTGGTGCTTTGCTCGACGCTTTTGCGCGTGATACGGAACGGCTCGCGCGTGGCGCTGAGGTAGTGCCCCAGAAAGCGCACGCGCGCGACCAGCAGCACTGCCTCGGGGCGGGCGTTTGTGACGTGGATGATACCGCGCCGTTCGATTGCAGTGCGTCCGACGCCTCGCTCGCGTATCTCCTCGCTGCTCATCGTATGCGATAGGTTCACCTGCGGCGCGGGACCCAATACCACCAGCGTGTCCTCACCTCGGGGCGTGAACAGTAGGATGTCCTGCGCAATCGGCGCGCCGTTCTGCACGACCGTAATCGGCGCAGTCGTCCACGCTAAGTTGCCCTTGTTTTCCAGTAGGATGGCATCTTGCACCTCGCCCGATAGGTTGCGCCGCTGCATCAACTCGTAAGCAAGCTCCTCGAAGGTGCGGAACCGCAACGGATCGCGGCGATACCAGTAGTAGCTCTCGCGTTCGCGCTGCGTGAGGTCAACTGCCCAGAAGCAGACGCGCTTGTACGGCAACGGTTGCCGCATCACCGCGTGCTGGGCGACGGCGCCTTTGGGCAGCGTGATACGTCCTAACGGCGTGAGGCTTAGCTGGGGCGGAACCGTCACTTGCGAGGCGTCCTGCGGCACAGCTTCAAGCGGAGACGCCGTCGAGTTGGGCGATATGCCCATACCAGGTGGGGGCGGAGCGTTCGGCACTGCCCCGCCGAATCCGCCGAACCCTCCAAATCCGCCCGCGCCGCTAATCGCGCGCTGGTAAACATCGTCAGGCTCGCCGAACCAACGTGAGAGCTGCATAAAGGTCTCGCGCATCGCCAGCGGCGAGATTTCGTCCTTCATCAGGAACTGCGGCGCGCCGACAGCAAGCGTAACCTCTGCATCTTGAAGGTCACACAACTCGTTGATGAGCGTCGCGTGCAGTTCCAAAGTCGCTTCACCTGCGTCTGGGGGTAGCACCAGTCGGTACTCGGGAATCCAGCGGATGCCGCGCTCCAGCGCTGCCAGCACGACAGTCGCGCGTTGCCCCGTCTTCGTGCCGTTGAGATGTATCTCCAGTTGCGGGCGGCGAATCGTCGCCTCGCGCTGCTTCACATAGTTGCCCAAAAACTCCACGCGCTTGACCTGTGCAGGGGTGAACATCACCATCCCGCGTGCGGTTTCTAAGGCGAAGCTGCACTGGCTCGCCATACGGCTCCACTCGTCCTGCACATAGTCGGGCGGAGACTGCTGTCCATAGGGGTACCAAGAGTAGTACCAGTAGTACCAATCCCTGCGCGGGCGCGGCGTTGAGATTGGCTGCGGGCTGTAGGGGGGAGGCGGGTCGTGCGTCGGGTAGGCGTCTTTGTAGCTAATCGCAGGTTTGAAGACACGCAGCTTGCCCGAGTGCTGCTCGGTCTGGATAGGCTGGTTCGAATCGGGCTGCGGCGCGGGGAACATCAGCTCCATCGTGACCTCCGCGCCGTCGTTTAGCACCAGTAGTTCCGCCACATTTTGGGGCGCGACTGGAATCCTTTGCTCCAACCAACTCGCCCGCAGTTGCGCCACCTGCACCTTCGGGTCACGCGAGTATGCCCATACCGCGCCCAGCACCGCGTGGGGCAACTCGGCAAGCGTCGCCGTCGCGCTGTTCACAACCAGCTCGCGTTGGGTAAAGCAGTGTCCATCTTTGTAGACGACAACGCGCCGAATGGGAGCGTCCGAGACCGTGTTCGTATCCGAAGGAGTCGCCAAAGCCATCAGCAGGCTACCGCATAGTGTGAGCCAGTATCCGTGTCTCCTCATCGGAATCACCCTCCAGCAATTAGACGAGTGTATCGGGGGCAAAATTTCAGGATGGGTGAGGATGCGCTACCCTCTTGACATAGGGCGCAACGCATGCTATAATATAGCAGAATACGATTTCTCGCGGCGGGCGGCGACGCCCGATCCATACACTGGGGAGTACCCCCGACGCAGGGTTGCACGATGCGGAGACGCCAAAGTATCGCTGGGTTGTTGTTCGCGCTGGCGCTGTCTGGCTGGGCAGACGAGCCGACCTACCCTGTCGCGTTCCGCATCGAGTTAGATACTCCTGCGGAGGTGGTCTACCTCGCGGGCAGTTTCAACCAGTGGCAGCCGCGCATGACCCCCATGATCCCCAACGCCGACAAGCGCGTATGGACGCTGACGCTGCGCCTGCCTGCAGGCGCGCACCAATACAAGTTCGTAGTCAACGGCACGGACTGGCGCACCGACCCGACCGCGCCCGCGATTGACGACGGCAACGGCAACCTGAACTCGGTCGTGTGGGTGGAGCCAGACGGCTACAACCGCCCCGCGCGGCTCGGCGACGGGCAAATCACCCGCAGTGCAATCCGCCACGACCCCAGCGACCTGCGCGACCGAAACCCCATCGGCGGGCAACTGTACCTTCGGCTGCGCGTTCGCAAAGGCGATGTGGCGCAGGCGACCCTCGTCTATCGCCAAGGTGGGCGCACGCGCTGCCTCGCGATGACGCCGTTCGTCAGCGACGCGCTGTATACCTACTTCCGCGCCCAGTTGCCCGAAGCCGATATAGAGTATTGGTTCGAGCTGCGCGACGGGCGCACGCGCCTGCGCCTGCCCGCAGGCAACGCCACCTACCGCCACCGCCGCGGCGAGAATCGTTTCGAAGTGCCTGACTGGGTGCAGGACGCCGTCTTCTACCAGATTATGCCCGACCGCTTCTACAACGCCGACCCGACCAACGACCCCGACCCCAGCCAACCGATTGACTTCACGGGGCGCATCGAGGGCGACGGATTCTACGGCGGCGACCTGCAGGGCATCCTCAAGCAGCTGGACTACCTGCGCACGCTGGGCATCACCGCGCTGTACCTGACGCCCGTGTTCGCCTCCGTGACGCACCACAACTACGACACCGACGACTACGAGCGCGTCGACCCTGACCTCGGCGCGGACGAAGACCTCCGCCAACTCGCACAGACGCTGCACCAGCACGACATGCGCTTGATTCTGGACGGCGTGTTCAACCATGTCGGCGTCTACTTTTTCGCGTTCCAAGACCTGCTGCGCCATCAGGAGCAATCGCCGTTCCGCGACTGGTTCATCGTGGAGCGGTTCCCTGTGGCGGTGGAGTGGAACCCCAGCTACTGGGCGTGGTGGAACATTCCGTACATGCCGAAGTTGAACCACGCGAACCCTGTGGTGCGCCGCTATTTGCTGGGCGTGGTGGAGCGGTGGACGCGCGAGTTGCGCTTGGACGGCTGGCGGCTCGATGTGCCCAACGAAGTGCCTGATGTGTTCTGGCGCGAGTTCCGCCCCGTTGTGCGCCGCGCGAACCCCGACGCTGTGATTATCGGCGAGATTTGGGACGACGCGGGACGCTGGCTGCAGGGCGATATGTTCGACAGCGTGATGAACTATGTGTGGCGCGGGGCAGTGCTGGGCTTCGTCGCGCACAGGAGCCTCACCCCGTCGCAGTTCGACCAGCGCATGGCGCAGTTGCAGGTGATGTACCCGCGCCAGAGCCTCTACGCGATGTATAACATGCTCAGCAGCCACGACACGCCGCGCTTCCGACGCGAGTGCGGGGGCGACCTGAACCGCGTGCGGCTGGGTTTGCTGCTGCAGTTCACGGCGATTGGCGCGCCCGCCATCTACTACGGCGACGAAATCGGCATGGACGGCGGCGGAATCCCTGACAACCGTCGCCCAATGCGATTCGAACGCACCCCCGACGAGCAGGCGATGTTCGAGTATACGCGCGCGCTGATTGCCCTGCGCAAGGGGTCGGTCGCGCTGCGCCGCGGCGAGTGGACAACCGTGCTGGTGGACGATGCGCGCGGGCTGTACGGCTTTGTGCGTCACACCCCAGACGACGCCGCGCTGGTGCTTGTCAATGTCAGCGACCAGCCCCAGCGCGCGACCGTGTCTGCGTGGAACGGCGTTCCCCAGTGGGCGCATGCCGTCAGCACCCACACCCCCACCCAGACGACTTACACGGCAGTTCAGGGGCGCATCACCGTAGACCTGCCGCCCCTGTCGGGAACCGTTCTGGTTCCCAGCAGTAAATCACCCATAGGAGGTAAGACACAATGAAGGCAACACAGCATCGTGGCTTCACACTGATCGAGCTTCTGGTCGTAATCGCGATTATCGCCATCCTTGCGGCGATATTGTTCCCAGTGTTCGCGCAAGCGCGTGAGAAAGCCCGCCAGACGCAGTGCATCAACAACCTGCGTCAGACAGGTACGGCTCTCCTAATGTACGCCAGCGACTATGACAACCGTGTGCCGATTTTCTGTTTCGCTGAGTACTATCAGTTTGGCGCACGCATTCAGCCCTACATGAAGAATCGCGACATCCTGCGCTGCCCGTCGTCGCCGTTTCGTCAGGGCGCGGCGCAAGTGGTGCAACGCGACAACGGCTTCGGCGACTATATGACAGCACCCAATCACCCGTTGGTAGGGTTGGGTGTCTCCACACGCGGGCGACAGAACTACTTCGACGACATCTACCCGCCGATGGACTACCTTGTGCATAACGGGCTGGGGGGCTACGGGCTTTACGGCTGCAACTACAATCCGTCAGCGATTGACTCGGGGCGAGTGACGCGCCCGTCGCGCGCCGTGGCGATGATTGACCTCCCGCCGAGCCGTATGCAGTGGCCCGGGCCGCAGTTCTGGACGGCACGCATCGGCGGCAGCTTCAAGGGACGCCACAGCGAAGGCTCTGTCGTGCTGCATCTGGATGGGCACTCCAAGCGGTACCAGTACCAGAAGCTGTATCCGACCGATCGCGGGCAGGCGAACTATTCCGAACCGAGCTGTTCTGACCCTGACCCGATGGCGGTGTACACTTGGTACTGCTGGGGCTACGAGTGGGGTCCGCCAGAGGATCGGAACTAAGGCGAGCTGTGTAGGTGCGCGTTCGCGGGGCAGCCTGCTGTGCGGGCTGCCCCGTTTTGGTAGGTATACTCTCGGCGTATGGCAGCGCACACCGAACGGAAGCGGCGTCGCGCGCTTGGGGAACACCTCACGCCCCAGCAACTGATGCGCGACTACATCCTGCCAGAACTCGCGCCCGTCCTAACGCAATACCGCTGGGTAGACCTGTTCGCGGGCAAGGGCGACTTGATTTTCCCGATTCTGGAGCAGGTTCCGCCCGCCGAGCGCGCCGACTTTTTCGCCGAGCATATCCGCCTCTACGACATCCAGCCGCAAATGGTCGCCCACTGCATCCAGCGTGCGGTCGCGCTTGGCGTGCCCGAACCGCTCGCGCGGGAACACATCCGCCAACGGGACACGCTCGCCGACTATCCCGACGAAATCCTGCGCTCGCCGCTGCCTGTGTACCATGTCACCAATCCGCCGTACCTCTACTTGGGGTACATCCCGAAGCATCCTGAAACACGCCCGTACCTGCGCTACTTCACGGGGCGCAACGAGGGCTACCAAGACCTCTACCAGATTGCGCTCATCAACGACCTGCGCCACGCCATCCCCAAGATGGCGTACATCATTCCCTCCAACTTCCTGTTCGGGGACGCGATCTCCAACAAGATTCGCGACGACCTGCTGGACGCCTACACGATTCGCAAGGCGTATCTGTTTGAGCAGTCGCTCTTTGATCATACGGGCGTGCATGTGATGATTGCTTTTTTTGAGCGCAAGCCGTATGCCTGTCGCGAAGTGCAGGCGTTCGAGGCGGTGAAGGTGAATCACACGGCTTGGGCGCGCCGCTACCGACTCTCTCCCAAGTGGCATTACCGCGCGGGCAGCGAGTTCGAAGAGTTCGCCACGCTCTACCGCGCCGCGCGCCCGCTAAAGGTCAGCTACTACCTACACTTGGAGACCGTGCAGCAGCACGCAGGCGCGTACCCGCTCAAGTTAATTGACGCGAACGATTTCTCAGGCAAGGGCTATCGCATACTGGAGGCGCAGGTGGATGAGTCGCTTTACGAGTATGTGAGGGCGAATCCGCTCTTTGTGCGCACGCTGGACACGGGCAGCGCGGAGGGGCGCGCGGGGCTATACTTCATCCCCGAAGTGTTCGGCGCGGACGGCATCGTCGTCACAAAAGCGACCTATCGGACGCACCCGATTCAGGTCTTCATCGAGCCGCGCCTACCGCTGGACGACCTGCGCCTGCTGCGGGACTACTTCAACCTGCTGCTGGAACACCTCCGCGCCCTGACCGACAGCGAGTTCATGACCACCTACAAGTATTCCCAAAGCGCGTACACGCGCAAGTATCTCGGCTTATCGCAAGCGAAGGCGTTGATTGAGACCTTCCCGTATCTGGGGCTTTCCGATGAAGAGCGTGAGAGGCTGAGGACGCTTGTATATTCAGGTAATGCAGAAGGAGTTGTCGAGTTTCTCAGGCTGCACAACGAGGAGGCACTTCGGCTATGCCTGTGAGAGAAAACGCCTATTACTGGGAATATTCTCTGGAGTACCCTGAACCAGAAGATCTTGAAGAGGGAGCCTACATTCACGACCAACTCATAGTCGAGGATCCTGAATATCTCAGGGAGGTCAACCGCTTGAGGGAGTTGTTAACAACATACTGCACACTTAGCAAGTTTTCTGGAGACCGTTCGAGTCTTACGCAGGAGGAAAAATACACACTGCTTCCTTTCAACGATAAGCCGCACGGCAACTCGAGTGCCATCTACGAGAAGATTTTGCAAGAGGTGGACAGAATAATTATGAGGGTTCAAAATATACAGTACACCGAGTTCGTTGCCTATTTCAAATGTCTTGGCTTAAGCCATAGTGATTATCGCAAATACGCAGATGAACAACGACGGATCGCTCTTTTGGAGAAAATTTTGCAAAAGTACTGTGAGCGACGAAGGGAGCTGTATGATCGTTTGGGATACACGTATGTGACCCAACAGGCGTTGTACGACAGCGCCACCAGCTGAACACAAGGTTCCTCTGGGATTCAAAAGCTTCGCCAACTTATAGAACGGGTTTCACAAGATTCTGGTATACCGATACAAGAAATAATAGAAGCCTCACAGTTTGCCGAAAACAGCTCAAAGTGTAGCTTTCATGTTGTTCGTACCCGTAAGAATTTTTTAGAATTGAAAACAGCTATAGGATTTGCGTATAAATACGGTCAAGAAAAGCAAAGCAAAATTCCAGACCTGATGATTCGGATAAATGACAGGCTACTTATTCTTGAGGCGAAGCACATAAGAGAGTCGGGTGGTGCGCAGGATAAGCAGATTGGAGAGCTGATAGATTTCATCAGTCAGAGCGAGGACAAGCCTATCTCATATGTTGCTTTCTTGGATGGGAGATATTTCAATCGACTCATAGATCCTCCGCCTGAGGGTAAAGTTCGTGAACAGCGCAGAGATATTGAGAAGGCTCTGCGTAAGTACCCGAACAACTACTTTGTCAACACATCGGGATTGCTCAAACTACTTGCAGACCTCCTCTCCGAAGCGGCGGAAGGCTCTGACTGGCAGGACTTACGCGGAGGTGCTCTGTAAAAATCTTTACCCGCCGATGGACTACCTCGTGCACAACGGACTGGGGGGCTACAGGCTTTACGGCTGCAACTACAATCCGTCAGCAGTGAGGGTGTTCGAAAATGCTCTTCTTGCTGCCACCCACGCCAAAGGCAACTACCCAACCCGCTCCACACACGCCAACAACCGACCCCGATACCCATACACGATGAGGGCTTCGGAGTAGAGGGGCTTGCGTGCTTTGGTGCGGGCGTGGATGGTGCTGGGTGAACTGCAGGACGGCGTGATAGATGGTGCGTGCGGGCAGGGTGCTAAGCGTGATGGGAAGGTTTCGGCGTTTCATCGGGTCGAGTGTACCCCACCGCACTCTCTATTTTCGAACACCCTCGCACCCCCTTGACTTTTTTGCGTGCGATTGGTTATAATATGGCTCGCTGGGGCGTAGCCATCTTGGCGTACGCTGGAGGTTCATTGCAGACTATGAACCGCATCCTGTACGAGCGTAGTTTCGCACGCGGGACGAGGCATACAAAGCGGCGCTGTAAGTGGCGTTGCGAGCAAGCCTAAAGCGTGCCCGATACGGCGCGTCAAGCCTCTCCGCACCGTGTGCGAGAGGCTCATTTTTATGCCCCAGCGTAGGAGGCGTCTTTATATGCCGACCATTAACCAGTTAGTACGGAAGGGTCGCAAGCCGAAGGTTCGGAAGACAAAGTCGCCCGCGCTGCAAGGATGCCCGCAGCGGCGAGGCGTCTGCACGGTCGTGCGCACGATGACACCCAAGAAACCGAATTCCGCCTTGCGGAAGGTCGCACGCGTGCGTCTCACCAATGGCATCGAAATCACGGCATACATACCGGGCATCGGACACAACCTGCAGGAACACTCGGTCGTGTTAGTGCGCGGCGGACGCGTGAAAGATTTGCCCGGCGTGCGCTACCACATTATCCGCGGTGCGCTGGACTGCGCGGGCGTCGAGATACAGCCTACTACGCGCAATCAAGACCGACGCATGCAGGGACGCTCGAAGTACGGGTCCAAACGACCTAAAGATACTAAGAAGTAAGGAGGATTGCGTATGCCCAGAAGAGGTCCCGTTCCGAAGCGTGTGGTGCCGCCCGATCCAGTGTACGACAGTGAGCTGGTGGCTCGCTTCATCAATCGCCTAATGAAAGACGGTAAAAAGGCGGTTGCCGAAAAGATCTTCTACAAGGCGATGGAGCTTATCGAGCAGAAGACGGGCAAACCTGCGATGGAGGTGTTCGAGCAAGCTATTGAAAATGTGGCGCCGCAGGTCGAGGTGCGCCCTCGTCGTGTGGGTGGGCAAACCTACCAGGTGCCGATGGAGGTGGGTCCCGAACGCCGACGCTCGCTGGCAATCCGCTGGATTGTAACTTCCGTGCAACGCAAAAAGCAGGGGCGACCCGCGCACGAACGGCTAGCCCAAGAAATCATCGACGCCTATAACAAAACAGGCAACGCATACAAAAAACGCGAAGAAACTCACCGAATGGCGGAGGCGAACCGCGCGTTCGCCCACTACAGATGGTAAGGAGGTAAGTACCATGGCGCGACAGCATCCGTTAGAGAAGACGCGCAATATCGGCATCGCTGCGCATATCGACGCGGGCAAAACGACCACAACTGAACGAATCCTGTTCTACACGGGGCGCATTCACCGCGTCGGCGAGGTCCACGAAGGCACTGCCACGATGGACTGGATGGAACAAGAGCAGGAACGCGGTATCACCATCACCTCTGCTGCTACAACCTGCTTTTGGAAAGGCTACCGCATCAACATCATCGACACGCCTGGACATGTGGACTTCACCGTCGAGGTAGAGCGCTCGCTGCGCGTCTTAGACGGCGCTATCGCTATCTTCTGTGCCGTGGGCGGTGTGCAACCCCAATCCGAGACGGTCTGGCGGCAAGCGAACCGCTACAAGGTGCCCCGTATCGCCTTCATCAATAAAATGGACCGCGTAGGGGCAGACTTTTTCCGCGTGGTGGAACGCATTCGCGAACGGCTCAACACGAATGCTGTACCCGTGCAAATCCCCATCGGGCAAGAGGAGAATTTCGTCGGCGTCGTGGACCTAATCCGCATGCAAGGGGTCTATTGGCTCGACGAGAAGGGCGTCCAGTACGAGTATCGCGAGATTCCTGCTGAGCTGCGAGCGCAGGCGCAAGAGTGGCGTGAGAAGATGATCGAAGCCGCTGTCGAGATGGACGACGAGCTGATGGAGCGCTACCTCGAAGGCGAAGAGATTAGCGAAGATGAGATTCGCCGCGCCTTGCGCAAAGGTACGCTGCAGTTCAAACTTGTACCCGTGCTGTGCGGCTCCGCCTACAAAAACAAGGGTGTGCAGCTGTTGCTCGACGCAGTGGTGGACTACCTGCCCTCCCCGCTTGACATCGGCGCGGTCAAAGGCATTCACCCCGATACCCACGAACCGATCGAACGGCTGCCCTCCGACGACGAACCTGTGTGCGCACTCGCCTTCAAAATCCAGAACGACCCGTTCGTCGGTAGGCTGACCTACGTTCGGGTCTACTCGGGGAAAATCAGCAAAGGCTCCTACATCTATAATGCCACGAAAGACGCTCGCGAGCGCATTGGACGCATCCTGCAGATGCACGCCAATCGCCGCGAAGACATCGAGGAGGCGTTCACCGGCGACATCGTGGGTATCATCGGGTTCCAGCAGACCACCACAGGCGACACACTCTGCGACCCGAACCACCCCATTCTGCTGGAGCCGCCGCAATTCCCCGAACCCGTTATCTCGCTTGCCATCGAGCCAAAGACAAAAGCCGATCAAGACAAACTTGCGAACGCCTTGCAACGGCTCGCCGCAGAAGACCCTACCTTCCGTATCTCTANCGACCCAGAAACAGGGCAAACCATCATCTCGGGTATGGGCGAGCTGCACTTGGAGATTATTTTGGACCGTCTCTACCGCGAATTCAAGGTGGAGGCGAATCAGGGACGCCCGCAGGTGGCGTATAAGGAGACCATCCGCATGCCCGCCAAAGCCGAAGGCAAGTTCGTACGCCAGACAGGCGGACGCGGGCAATACGGACACTGCATCATCGAGATTGAGCCTGGAGAGCCGAATTCGGGCATCGTATTCGAGAACAAAATCGTCGGCGGCGCAATCCCGCGCGAGTTTATCCCTGCCGTCGAAGCAGGCGTTCGTGAAGCCGCCGATACAGGCGTATTGGCAGGCTACCCCGTTGTCGATGTCAAAGTACGCCTCGTCGATGGCTCGTTCCATGAGGTCGACTCCAGTGAGATGGCGTTCAAGATCGCTGGCTCTATCGCCTTCAGAGAGGCGGTCAGCCGCGCCAAGCCTGTAATCCTGGAGCCGTATATGGAGCTGGAGGTCACCACGCCCGACAGCTATGTGGGGGATGTGATCGGCGATCTAAACTCGCGCCGCGCCCGAATCGAGATGATCGAACCCGGCGTAGGCGGCACACAGATTATCAAGGCTGTTGTTCCCCTCGCCGAGATGTTCGGCTACGCAACCACTTTGCGCTCCCTGACGCAAGGACGCGCTACCTATACGATGCATCCTTCGCATTACGAGGAAGCGCCCGCGCAGGTTGCGCAGAGCATTATTGAGCGCAAACGCGCGCTTCAAACCACACGATCATAAGGAGGAGAGAGAGCTATGGCACGACAGAAGTTTGAGCGTACGAAGCCACATGTCAACATTGGGACGATTGGGCACGTAGACCACGGCAAGACCACGCTGACGGCAGCGATTACGCG
>JGI26466J51736_1000210_pt1 | contig 30408 bp, 35 predicted proteins | sample PerSpoCPS_CMetaG_FD_51736 | JGI IMG/M metagenome (IMG submission 51736) | reverse complement strand
CCCTCACCCCGACCCTCTCCCCCCTTGACAAGGGGGGAGAGGGCAGGGAGTGGGGGGATTCTGCATGCGCAGCAATTTGTGAACTTTGGACGCGCGATTGGTATTAGAGGTGAGGGCAAAGAGAGCATGCGCGCCCCGCTCACAGCCCACTCAAGCAATCTACACCTATCAGGAACACCCCCCTCCCACACGGCGGGAGAGGGGCTTGGGGTGAGGGCAAAACAGCACGCCCCGCACGCCATCGCCAGCAACGCACCCCACGCGCCCAACCGCCGCCAAGCCGACCCACGCATGCGCGCCGATTATACCCCCCATCGGGTACAATCCCCCGCCGTGAAATACGCAGTCGCTATCGTGGGCGCAACGGGCGCGGTTGGTCAGGAACTGCTGCAGGTGCTGGAGGCGCGCCGATTCCCTGTGCGCAGTCTGCGCCTGCTGGCGTCGGAGCGGTCGGCGGGCACGGAACTGCGCTTCTGTGGCGAGCGCGTGCGTGTGGAGAGCCTGCAACCCGACTCGTTTCGCGGTATCGATATCGCCTTCTTCTCGGCGGGCAGCGCACGCAGCAAGGAGTTCGCGCCCCTCGCCGTGCAAGCGGGCGCAGTCGTCATCGACAACTCGTCCGCGTTCCGCATGCAGCCCGAAGTGCCGCTGGTCATCCCCGAAATCAACCCCGACGCTATCGCCACGCACAAGGGGATTATCGCCAACCCGAACTGCTCGACGATTATCCTGCTGATGGCGCTGGAGCCGTTGCGTCGCCTGTCGCGCATTCGGCGGGTTGTGGTCAGCACCTATCAGGCGGCGAGCGGCGCAGGCGCACGCGCGATGCAAGAGCTGCTGGACGCCACCCGCGCGTACCTGAGCGGCGAGCCGTACACCCCGACCGTGCTGCCGCACCCCTACGCCTTCAACCTCTTCTCGCACGACTCCGCCATCGGCGAGGACGGCTACAACGAAGAGGAGCGCAAGGTGATTCTGGAGACGCGCAAAATCTGGGGCGACCCTGCGATTGCGGTCTCGCCGACTTGCGTGCGCGTGCCCGTGCTGCGAGCGCACAGCGAGAGCATCGTCGCTGAGCTGGAGACGCGCCCGCCGCTGGAAGCCATCTACGAGGCGTACCGCGCCTTTGAAGGCGTGCAGCTGGTGGACGACCGCGCACGCAACCACTTCCCGATGCCCATCGAGGCAACCGGGCGCGACGAGGTGCTGGTCGGGCGCATCCGCTACGACGTGGGAACCCCCAACGGCGTCGCGCTGTTCGCCTGCGGCGACCAGCTACGCAAGGGTGCCGCGCTGAACGCCGTGCAGATTGCCGAGCGACTGTAGGCTACTCGGCGGCGAGCAAGCCGTCCACGAAAGCGTCGGGGTCAAACGGCGCGATTTGGTCTGCCTTCTCGCCCAGCCCAACGAGCTTAATCGGGATGCCCAGCTGCTTGCGGATGGTCAGCACCGCGCCGCCGCGACTGGTGCTGTCCAGCTTGGTCAGCACGATGCCTGTCAGCGGCAGCGCGCGCGAAAACTCCTCCGCTTGGCGTATCGCGTTCTGCCCCGCAACGGCGTCCAGCACGAGCAGCACCTCGTCGGGCGGGCGTCCGAGGGCTTTCTCGGCGACGCGATGCACCTTTTTCAGCTCCTCCATCAGGCGCGCGTGCGTGTGCTGGCGTCCTGCGGTGTCCGCCAGCACGAAGTCCATCCCGCGCGCCCGCGCCGCCTGAATCGCGTCGAACACCACAGCGGAGGGATCCGCGCCCTCCTTATGCTTCACAAGGTCGCAGCCGAGCCTGTCTGCCCAGATTTGCAGCTGGTCGATCGCGGCGGCGCGGAAGGTGTCGCCCGCCGCCAGCAGCACGCGCTTGCCCTGACGCTGCAGCATGTGCGCCGTTTTGGCAATGCTGGTCGTCTTGCCCGCGCCGTTGACGCCCACGAACAGGTACACCGTCGGCGGGGTCGGGCTGATTGTCAGCGGCGCAGGTTCGCCCAGCCAGCCCTTGAGCAACTCGCGCAGGCAGGCGCGCACATCGTCCGCCTCGCGCAGCCGTTGCGCCCGCGCCTCTGCGCGCAGCGTCTCCAGAATCTCCTGCACGGCGTTCACATTCACATCGGCGGCAATCAGCGTCTCTTCCAGTTCCTCCAGCAGCTCTTCGTCCACCCCGCGCCGTGTGAACACCTGCCCGACCTTGTTTAGCCAGTCCTTGAATATGCCCAGTCGCATCGGCGCAAATTCTACCTGCCCTCGCCCCACAGCCTGTGGCGCAGCCAACTGGCGCGTTCGGCGGCGGCGTGTTCGGGTTCGGGCGGGGGATAGACGGCGGCTTCAAATAGCATCTGGTCAGCCGCGTCGCGCAGTGCGGCGTTTTCGTCCAGCATCCCGCGCATGCGGTACACTGCCAGCGCGCGCAGCGTCGTGCCCAGCGAGAGGCTCTCGGCATGGCGCAGTGTCGCCTGCAACTCGTTCCATTCCTCCTCCAGCGCGTCGCGGTCGATCTGCTCGCGCGCGGTGCGCTCGGCGTCAATCAGCGTGCGCAGCGTGCCGCGCAGCCGCGCCAGCAACTCGTCCAGCGGGTCGTGCCTGCCCAGCAGCGAGATTTGCACATAGCCCTCGAATGCGAGGCTCCCCTCGCCGTACAGTCCGCGTGTGTGGCAGCCCAACGCCTGCAACGCCTCCAGCCAGCGCGTGATTTGCCGCGCCCGCTGCAACCCCATCAGGTGCAACAGCAGCCCCAGCCGCAGCCCCGACCCCAGATTGATGGGCGAGGCGGTCAGGTAGCCCCACTTCGGCGCACGCGCCCATACCAGCGGCATGGCGTTCAGCGTGCGCTCCCAGCGGATCAACTCGCGCTGCAGGCGGTCGGGCTGCCACCCCGCGCAGGTGATTTGCAGTCGCAGGTGGTCTTCCTCGTTGATGGCGGCGACGACGCTGCCGTCGGCGTTCAGCAGCGCCCAGCGGTGTGCCTGCGCCTGTAGCAGCGCAGGGCTGATGATGCGCGCCCCCACCAGCCGCGCTCGCTCCTGCAGGCTCAGCCCGCTGAGGTCAATCGCTTGGGTCAGCCCCGCCGCAGCCAACGCCTCGCGCAACCGCTGCGCAATCGCCTCCAACTGCGCCTCGCTCGCCCGATGGGGAAACGGATAGTGCAGCAGGTTCCGCGCTAAGCGCACGCGCCCTGAAATCACCACATCGCGGTCAGGCGCAGGCTCCGCAAGCCACGCGATGCTCACGCATGGTATAATACCCCCCGCATGGGCTGGTGGAAGAAGACCGACTTCTGGATCGCGCTTATCTTGTTCGCGATAAGCATCATCGGCTTCGCGCGGGGCAACGAGGCGATTGCCGACCCAGGACAGGATGTCGACCCGCGCCTCGCGTGGCTCTACCTCGTCGCCGCCGTGATTATGCTTATCAACGGCATCCTGTCGCATAAGCAGTACCTGCGCGAACAAGAGGAGCAGAAAGCCAAGCAGACCCCCGCCAGCCAACAGGAGGCGACCACACGATGATTACTTGCGCCGAGTGCGGAAAAGTTTTAGAGAAAGTGCCGCTGTGGTACAGCACCGTGAACATCCGCTTCGTCTGCAACGCTTGCCGTAAGGTGAACCCGCAGCACTGGCTCCCCGCGACGCTGGACGAACCTGAGGATAAGCCGCTGAGCGACGAGGAAGCCTTTATGCGCGGGGAGATGGAGAGCATCGAAGAGTTGGAGAGGCGCGACCGCAGGCGGCTGGTCGGCGACGATGACCTGTTTGATGTCGACTTTGACGACGAGTCAGAAGCGTGATGACCCCGCAGTTCCGCGCCCTGCGTCCTGAAGAGCAGGCGGAATGCCTTGACCTGTGGGCGCGGGTCTTCTCGCCCAGCCACGACTACTTCGAGCGGTACTTCCGCGACCCGCACTGGCAGCCCGACTACACGCGCGTATGCGTCGTGGATGGGCGGCTCGTCGCGGCGGTACAAGTTGTGCGCCGCTCCGTGCGGCTAACAAACGGCGCGACGCTCTGGATGGCGGGTATCGCCAATGTCGCCACACTGCCTGAGTATCGCGGGCACGGCTACGCCTCGCAACTCCTGCGCGACCTGCACGCTGTGATGGACGCCGAGGACTTCGCCTTCGGGCTGCTGTTCACGGGCATTCACGACTTCTACGCGCGACTGGGCTGGGAACGGCTGCCGCTGCCGTTGTATCAGGCGACGCCTGTGCCTGTAGACCTCGGCGGCTGGCGGTTCCGCGTCGCCGACCCCGACGACATGCCCCGCCTGCAACGCTGGTATGACGCCTTCTACGCCGACCACCCGCTGACCGTTGCCCGCGACGACGCCTACTGGCGCATCTGGACGCGCTGGGACGACCCCACCTGGCGGGCGAAGTTCTACCTCGCCGAAGACCCCGCAGGAACCCCGCGCGGCTACCTCGCGCTGGAGACCTATCATGGCAACGACACGCAGGGCAACCGCATCGTGGAGGGTATCGGCTTGGCGGAACTGGGCGCAGACCCCGACGACACGGAAGCCGTGCGCATGCTCATCGGCTTCGCCAGCCAGACGGCGCACTTGGCGGGCGTGCGGCTGGACCTCTTCCTGCCCGAACCGGACATTCAGCGCTGGGTGCGCCCGCTGCTGCCCGATGTGCGCTGGGTCGGACAAGGCGGCGCGATGGTGCGCGTGTGCTGCTGGCAGACAGTGTACGACGCGCTGGAGACGCTGAGTGCGCCCGCGCCAGAAAACCTCGCGCAGGTGGGTCAAGCAGGTGCGCTCGCGCTACTACTGGGGCTGCCCGACCCGCCGCAGGTCAGCCTGCCCGCCGAGTGGCGCACGCGCTACCCCGTCCGACCTGCCTGCTACTCGCCCGTCGACTCGTTCTGAACCGCCTGCCGTGCGATGCGCCGCACCTTGCTGTAGCGCGTGCGGTAGTAGATGTAAATCCCCGCCCCCACCAGAAACAGTACGGTTCCCACCAGCAGCGCGCGGTCAAACTGCTTGACCACCGCGTCGCCGAACCAATGCACCAGATACGCCACCGCAAAAAAGCGCGCCCCACGCCCCACCACGCTGACCGCCATCATCGTCAGCACATTGTAGCGGAACACCCCGCTGGCAATCGTAAACACCTTATAGGGGATTGGGGTGAACGCCGCGATGAAAATCGTGTAGACGCCGTAGCGGTTATACAGCCGTTCCACCGCCTGCACCTTCTCCTCTTTGAACAGGCGATGCATCAGCGGGTAGCCCCCATACGCGCCGACAATCCAGCCGAAGCCCGCCCCCAGCACGCTGCCGATAGTGCAGACCGTCGCGACCCAGAACGGCGACGGCGCGTCGGGCGCCAACAGCAGCGCAATCACCAACACATCGGGCGGCACAGGGAAAAACGACGACTCGATGAACGCCACGCCGAACAGCCCCGCCAGCCCATACTGCTGAATCAGCCCGAACGCCCAGTCCTTTAGCGCGCCCATCACCAGCGGTATTGTACCACGAACACGCTTGCAGGAGCAGGAGGAGGCGCTTGTGTGTGGAAAAATCGTGCCTGTGATGGTTGGCGTCCATACAACGCCCGTTGCAACAGACCCTACAGGAGGGGAGCGACCGAAGACCCCCTCCTCAAGGTTCCCCCTGCGAGCAGGGGGAACCGAGCGGGTGCCCTTTTCGGTTCCCCTCGCGAAGCGGGGGGAACCTGCAGGAGGGGGGCAAGTATGAACCATGAACGCGCATTTGCTCTTAGCCGTCGTGGAAAACCGCTCGCGCCTATAATCCTGTCGCGTGGCGCGAGCGAACCTGAGCGCTATGCCGCTGACGAGTTGCGCCGACACCTAACGCAAATCACAGGCGCGCCCTTCGAACTGCGTGAGACCGACGCCCTGCCCGAACGCGCGATTGTGGTCGGACACGGCGCGCCCGCCGAACGCCTGCGCCCCGACCTGCGCCCGAACCGACTCAGCGCGGAGGAAGCCGTCGTCGAATGCACGCGGGACTACCTGCTGCTTACAGGCGGTCGCCCACGCGGGACGCTCTACGCCGTGTACCGATTCCTGCACGGGCTGGGCGTGCGCTGGTGGGCGCCGTGGGCAACCCACATCCCCCGCAAGCGCGATCTGAGCGTCCCCGTGCAGAGCCGACGCGAGCAGCCCGCCTTCGAGTATCGTGAGCCGTTCTGGTACCACGCCTTCGACGGCGACTGGGCTGCCCGCAACTACGCCAACGGGCACCGCCCTGCCCTCACCAGCCGACACGGGGGCAAAATCGAGTATGTCGGCTTCGTGCATACCTCGTTCTGGCTTGTGCCCCCGCAAACCTACTTTGAGCAGCACCCCGACTGGTACAGCCTCATCGACGGCAAACGCCGCTGGGAAAAGGCGCAACTGTGCTGGACGAACCACGAGTTGCGGGCGTTCCTCATCGAGCGCGTGCGTCAAATCCTGCGCGAGAACCCGCAGGCGCAAATCATCTCCATCTCACAAGAGGACTGGACGGGCGCGTGCCAGTGCGACCGCTGCCGCGCTGTCGAAGAGCGCGAAGGCAGCGCGGTTGCGCCGATACTGGAGACAGTGAACCTCATCGCCGAGCGGCTGGAGCGCGAGTTCCCGCATGTCGCGTTCGACACGCTGGCGTATTGGTACACGCGCAAGCCGCCGCGCACGCTGCGCGCGCGCCCGAATGTAATCGTGCGCCTGTGTTCCATCGAGTGCAGTTTCGCGCAGCCGCTGGAGCGGCCTGACAACGCGGGCTTCGCCGACGACCTGCGCGGCTGGAGCGAACGCTGCGACCGCCTCTATGTGTGGGACTACACGACCAACTTCGCGCACTACCTGCTGCCCCACCCGAACTACTTCGTGCTGGGGGCGAACCTGCGCTTTTTCCATAAGCACCATGTGCGCGGGGTGTTCGAGCAGGGCGCGTACCAGTCGCACGGGGGCGAGATGGCGGAACTCAAGGCATGGCTGCTGGCGCAGTTGCTGTGGAACCCGTACCAAGACGACGCGCGGCTCATCGACGAGTTTCTGCGGGGCTACTACGGCGCAGCGGCGCGGTATGTGAGCCAATACCTGCGCCTGATGGCGGACGCCGCACGCGACTTCAAGATGGGCTGCTTCACGAACCCCGCCGACGCACCCTACCTGCGCTACCCTGTGCTGCGACGCGCCGAGACGCTGTGGGAACGCGCCGAGCGCGCCGTGCAAGCCGATCCCGACCTGCGCTGGCGCGTGCAAATCGCCCGACTCGCCCCGTGGTACGCTTGGCTGGTAAACTACGAGCGGCTGGAGGCGCAAGCGCGCGAGGCGAACCTGCCATGGCAGCCCCCAGCCGACAAAAAGACGCTCGCCGAACGCTGGCTACAACGCGCTACCGCCCAAGGTCCCAACGGCTGGCAGCCCATCACCCATGTGAACGAGGCGGGGCTGACCCCAGAGCAGTTTGTGAAGCAGGTGTTGGAATAGGACGCCCCTTACTCGTCCAGCGCCTCGCCTGCCCCACGCGGGATGCGGATGCTGTCTACAATCGCTTGGATGTGCGATGGGGGCGGCAGTATTAGGCGCGAGACAATCAGCGCGGTTAGCAAGTTCAGCGACATGCCCACACCAGGGTTGTATTTTCTAAGTCCCCTCACTACATATACATTGACAGGGTGGGAAGGTCTCGATAAAGTGTTGACCGACCCAACCACTGTTAGATTAGTCCCGTCGGAGGTAAAATCATGATGAGGATTACTATGGCGCGCATTCTCGTATTAGTTGCTATGGCAGCGCTTACAGCGGCTTCGGCAATTGCATCTGGCGGTACATGCAAGGGCGAACGATGGTCCTGTCCTGGTCAAGCATCTACAGACCCAGTGGAGACATTATCTATGTTGGAGACATTATCTATGTCAGCCTCCCCGTCTTGGTGCAACGGAACAAGCGAACAAATTAAAGTGGTGAGGAAGTGTTCGCAAGACGGTCAGTATTGCTGTCTGTATTGGGTACACATTTTCAGATGCAAGGATGAAAACGGCAACGAGTGTGGCAATTGGGCATTCTCTATGAACATCACGCGCATGCGAGGGCAGTGTGCCACCTCTGGAGGGGCTGTAGAATGCAGATCAAACTGATATCTGCTTGCACAGGCTTGTTGGTGTCTCTTCTGCTTCTATGGGCAGCAGAGGCGCAGGTCGAGGGCACTGAGGCGCCCTCGATCCCGCGCCAGACGATGTTGGTCTTGGTAGCGACGCCGATCGAGCAAGCGGACGCCGAATTGATTCTTGAAGTGGCAAAGCGCGAGGAGGCAGAGACGGTAAAATCCGTTGCGCAGCAAAAAAGTTTCACGACCAAGGAGAAGGGCGGATATGTGTATGCGTTCTCGCCGCGAGTAGCACTTCACACAGCGCAACTTGAGGCAGATATACTCGAACAGATCTTGCGTGCGAACGGTCAGAATAGTATCGAGGTTGCTCAGCATCCTGCTGCACAGGAGTGGTGTTCGCGCTTCCTTCGGTCGCAAGGCGTCACTGAACAGGCTTGGACACAGGTGGAAGAACAAGTAGGGGCTTCACGGCAACAGTGGATGGAATGCGCTTCAACAATCCATCTGAAATTCATCGCGTCAGTGAGTTATTCATTTCCTGGCATTTCAGGGAGCCCCACTGCATTTTTCGACGAGGTGGCATTTGCACCGCCCCCCGCAGACGCCTTGCCACCCTCCAAAGGTACGACGAAGCCTCCTTTGCCTCGCCCGCACCAAGGCTCTGAGAAGCAGGATGAGAAGAGCTATCTCGTGAAGTTCTCTGCCCCAATCCCGTCGGAGGATCAACCGCGTCTGGCGGCAGAGGCGTTTGGGATACTACGCCAATTGCACCAAGAAGCAGAAGCGCGTCGACGGTCGCTGGTCGCGGCGGTTAGCCAGTATATGCGACAGCAGTACGGATATCCTGAAGGATGGGTGGACTTCACTACCCTACCGACTGACCTGCAACAGTTAGTGAAGGCGCGGGCGACCACTCTGGCGTTTTTCGAAGCGACCAATCAAAAACCGCCGAATGAGAGCCAAATACTGCGCGCAAAAATCAAAGTGAACTTGGAACCTGTTCTCATGGTGCGTTTCAACTGCCCGCAACATAGCTTTGCTATAGGTACAGAGGTGGGTACCGACATGCCGCTCGGCTTTCGGAATGTATGGATCGAGTTGGAGTAAGTCTTCGCCCGTTGGCAGGAACCTGTCAAGTGATGTTGTAGTTAGCCCTTGGAGGCAGTAATGTTTGATAGACCTCCAAAACTAAGCCTGTCTGTTGCACGGGGGGGGCGGGCAATATGACCCGCGGCTCCCCGCCTTTTCACAGCCTCAGCCTGCTACGCGACCTGCATCCAGAACTGCAGCGCGCAGTGCATCGTTCTGTTGCTCGTTTCCAGCCTCGTGTAGCTCCACGGGTTTACTACAGTGACTGGGAAGAGGAACTTTATCATGAGGCTGCTCTTGCAGCTTGGATTGCCTTTACCACCTATGACCCCAACAGAGGGTGCTCACTCTACCAGTGGGGTATAAGGGTTATCACGCAGCATTTGAAACGATACTGCGACAAAATATGGTTAACTACAAGACACGAATGCGAACATCCCTGCGATGAAGAGACTGGCGAGCTAGTAGAATTTGAAGACACGAGTGCCTCAGAGGCAATAGAGGTACGCCTGCTTATGTCCGCAGTTGGTGAGATTTTACAATCGCTCCCCGAACGAGATAAACAAGTCGCAAACTTATATCTATTAGAGGGTTACACTGAGGCACAAATTGCTGCAGTGGTGGACACTACGCAGCAAGCGGTCAGTAAGCGATTGAAGCGAATAGTTGCCCAGATTCGAGAGGCACTAGGAGTAGAGCAGTAAAAGGCATAGTGATTTCTGTTTGCTCTGTTGCGAAGAGAGGTTCCGCACCCTGCGGGGAGACCGAGCAGGGGTATGCATAAGTTCAGCCAAATCGGCGCATGAGCAGGGACCTGATGATAGACGGGCGTCTTCGCAACAGAGCAATTTCTGTTCCCAGGTTGTATTCTCAAGGGAGGGTTACTACATGTGTATGTAGCTGCCCGAAGCGGCAGACTTACAATGCATAGGAGGTAGAACATGCTATCACTGATTTATGCGTCGCTATTAAGTTTTGCGATGAGTGGGCAAACACCTTGTGAGTGTCCCAGCGGCTGGAGGGTTGGCATGCCTATTGTGGAGACGAGGGATTTCAATTCTGATGACTGTGATATATACAATATGGATTGGGAAATTGTCCCTGTGACGACCAACCAGTGGTTGTTCCACTACCAGAAGCAACGCCGATTTACCCTATAATTCGGGTAATAAGTGCCTATGCGTAGAGATTTAAACATCGCGCCCCCACCCCAACCCTCCCCGCCCGCGGGGAGGGAGCCGCGGCTCCTCCCCCGTCCACGGGGGAGGTTGGGAGGGGGGGGCATGTTGAAAAACCAACGCATAGGCACTTATAGTGCGCATGGAGGTGAACAAAATGCACAGGTTGTTCGTGGTCGCTGCCATAGGGTGGGCAATCTTCGGCGGGTGGAGTCAGTCGCCGTTTGGTCGTCGCGGCGTTTTCGGAGCAGCAAACCGAAGCGGCGCGGGCTGCCCTGGAGCGGCTGAAGCCGCTGCTTGATGACCGAAAGGCGTTGCAGCACGAGGCGGCACAGTTAGGCTACACAGTTGTGTGGGAAGGCGAGACGGCGATGTTGTTCCCCCAGTCGCTGACCACTGCCAGCCGTGCGAGCCGCGCGTTGCAGTTTCTGGAAGCGTTTCGCGAGGATTTGAAGCGTCTTGGCTACCGCGCAGGGCAGCCGATTGCGGGCGACGCCCTGTCGGAAGCGACGCTCGTCGCGCTGGCGAATCTGCTTGGGACGCCGCCTGACAGCGCGTTGATGCGCGAGCTGCGGGACGGCACGCGCGCGATTGCGCTGGATGTTGTTGTCGCGCCGCGCCTGCGCGACGGTAGCCCCGTCGTGTTCAGCGACATCAAAAACATCCCCACCCTCTCACGCCTCGAACCGAACGCGACCGCCGTTGGTCGCGCCGCAGACCAGCTTCGGCAACGGTGGAAGCAGAACCCGCAACTACTGGAGCCGAACGCTATGCAGCCAAGCCGCCCCGATGACCGACAACTGTCGCAATGGATGCAACAGGCGAATCTGGATGTCGGGCGGGCAGACTCTATGCGCCTCTACTTCTCGCGCGTGCTGGAACTGGAGGCGGTGGAACAGCAGACGCAGCGCTATCTGAAGCGACTGAACCAGATGCGCCAAGAGACCCTGCGACGCGTGCAGGCAGCCGAGTGGGAAGTCGTGCGCCTGCTGCTCCACGAGGCGGCGGACGCGCTGCCACAGGACTTCGCGCGCCCGATACCCCTCGCCGAGTTACCGCCCGCGCTCCAGCAACTGATCCAGAACGCGCTCGCCGACGCCGCGCTTTCGGAGGCGATTGTGCTGTCGCCCGACGATTTCGTGCCGCAGTTGTCCATAATTAAGCCGATTGCTGCTCCGCGGCTCTCGGGCGAGACGGACATCATGCTGGACACGCTGGCGGGCATTTCGCTCTATCCGTCCAGCAGCCGACGGATTTATGTACGCGGCAATCGGTAGCGTCTCATTCGTCCAACGCCTCGCCTGCCCCGCGCGGGATGCGGATGCTGTCCACAATCGCTTGGATGTGCGTTGGGGGCGGCGGCGTCAGGCGCGAGACCACCAACGCGGTCACCAAGTTCAGCGCCATCCCGACGATGCCGATGCCCTCTGCGCTAATCCCGAAAAAGTCCTTGATAACGGGTTGCGCCGCGCCAAAGAGTTGCGGCGCACGCATCAGCCCTATCATGACGCTGGTGAAGCCCAGCCCGACCAGCATGCCCACGATTGCGCCCTGCGCGTTCATCCGACGGTCAAAGATGCCCAGCAGGATCGCGGGGAACAGCCCCGACGCCGCCAGTCCGAACGCAAACGCCACCACCTGCGCCACGAACCCAGGCGGGTTGATGCCCAAGTACGCTGCCGCTGCCAGCGCGGGCACCATCGCCAGCCGTCCGACCAGTAGGCGCAGTCGCTCAGGCGCACGCGGGTTGAACACGCGGTAATACAAATCGTGCGCCACCGCGCTGGACATGGCAATCAGCAGCCCCGACGCCGTCGACAGCGCGGCTGCCAGCCCGCCCGCCGCCAACAGCGCAATCACAAACGGCGCAAGGCGCGCCACCTCAGGCGTCGACAGCACGATAATGTCGTTGTCCAGATACACCTCGTTCGGGTTCGTCATATCGGGCGCGTTGAAGTCGGGCTTGCCGCCCTTCTCTTGGAACGCCTTGCCCTTCGCGATTTGCACGATGCCGTCGCCGTTCTTGTCCACAATCTTCAGCAGCCCTGTCTGCTCCCATTTGGCGACCCAGTCGATCTGGCGCACCTCGTCAATCGGCTTGTTGTGCAGGGTGCTAATCAGGTTGTAGCGGGCGAACATCGCCAGCGCGGGCGCAGTCGTGTACAGCAGCCCGATGAACACCAGCGCCCAGAACGCCGAGTAGCGCGCCGAACGCACATCGGGCGTCGTGTAGAAGCGAATAATCACATGCGGCAGCCCCGCCGTGCCGACCATCAGCGCGCCCGTAATCGCCAGCACATCGATCATCGGCTTGCTCTGGAATGGCGCGGTGTATTCGCCGAAGCCCAAGTCGGTCTGAATCTGGTTGATGCGCTCGCTGATGTCGCTGAAGGCAAATGCCAACTGCGGGACGGGGTTGCCCGTCAGTAGGTACGCCAGCGCGACGCCAGGAATTAGGTAGGCAATGATGAGCACCGCGTATTGCGCCGCCTGGGTCCAGGTGACGCCCTTCATCCCGCCCAAAATCGCGAAGAAGGCGACCACTGCGACGCCGATTAGCACGCCCTGCGCGATGTCCAACGCCAGAAATCGGCTGAACACGATACCCACCCCGCGCATCTGCCCCGCGACATAGACCAGCGAGATGAAGATGGTCGCTATTGCGGCAAGCGTGCGCGCAGTGTTGGAAGCGTACCGGTCGCCCACGAAGTCGGGCACGGTGAACTTGCGGTACTTGCGCAGGTAGGGCGCGAGCAGCAACGCCAGCAGCACATAGCCGCCTGTCCAGCCCATCAGGTAAATCGCGCCGTCGTAGCCCAGCGTGGAGATCAGCCCCGCCATCGAGATGAAACTCGCCGCGCTCATCCAGTCGGCGGCGGTCGCCGCACCGTTCGCCACAGGCGGCACGCCCCGACCCGCGACATAGAACCCCTTCGTGTCGCGCACCCGCGAAGTGTAGCCGATGTAGATGTAGAGCGCGAAACTCAGCCCGACGATGAGGTAAGTCCAGACCTCTACCGACATCCCTGCCTCCCTTTACTCATGCACATCGTATTGCCTATCCAGCGCGTCCATGCGGCGGGCGTAAATCCAGATGAGGAGAATAAACACATAGATGCTGCCTTGCTGGGCGAACCAGAAGCCCAGCGGCGCGTTGCCCAGCCGAAACTGGTTCAGCCACGGCGCAAGCACAATACTGATGATGTACGCCGTGACGAACCAGACGGCGAGCAGCGTTGCAATCAGGCGCACATTCGCCCGCCAGTATGCGTGAAGGGGATCGTGAGAACGCATAGAGGGAAGATTCTGCACCTGCGCCAGCAATCCTGCTGGGAACTTTCGCACGCACTGTTGCGTATAGTTGCTTGCAGGGTCGGGGTCGGTACCCACCTGTTGGAGGCGCAGGTTGGCTCCTTGCCAGCCTTGCCGTTCGCGAGGCGGCGCGTCGTGATGCGCCTGTGAAGGCTGGCGACGGTGTTCGCTACTTTAGGGGGGGTAGAAGGGCACTGCCAACCGCGCCTCTGAAATCATTAACTCGCTTCCGTATATCGTGATTCCTGCGGATTGCCCTCACTACTCAGCCCGCAAAAATCGGGTTTACCTGTAGCCCTGAGAGAAACAGGCGACGGTTCATGACTCCCAGACTCGCGAAATTCGCGAGGTGTGGAAAACGGCGTCGAGGGCGTCGGACAGGGCTTGCATGAGTAAGACGGAAATCGGGTACACTGCATGCGCGCTGCCGGGTCGTCTAATGGCAGGACGCCAGACTTTGGATCTGGTAGTGGTGGTTCGAATCCACCCCCGGCAGCCAGAATGTACCCCGCGTATGGTATACTCCCCTCTGGAGGAAACCGATGATGACGAAACGATGGTGGATGCTTGCGGCAGCCGTCGTGCTGACCGCGCTGGGTGCACACGCGCTCCTTCAGGAGCAAGGCTTACCCGTCGGTACCGACGCCCCCGACTTTAAACTGGACACCCTGGACGGCAAGACCGTCGAGCTGAGCAAACTGCGCGGGAAGCCCGTGTTTATCGACTTCTGGGCGACTTGGTGCGGACCGTGCCGACGCGCCTTACCCCATACGCAGAAACTTGCTGAGAAATACGGTAAAGACGCGCATATCCTCACGATTAATCTCAGAGAAGACCCCGAAACCGTGCGCCAATTCATGCAGAGCCACAACTACACCTTCACCGTGCTGATGGACACGGACGGCTCCGTCGCAGCCCAGTATCGCGTGCGAGGCATCCCGCACTTCGTGATCATCGACGCGCGCGGCAAAATCCAGTTCGTGCAAATCGGCTACGGACCGGGCATCGAGCAGCGATTCGAGACCGAACTGCAGAAAGCCATTCGCGCGAGCAAGTGGGCGCGTAGGTAGATAGACCGAATGATAGGCGACGCCATCCTCGCACGGACAATCCTTGCGCTGGACACGCCCAATTTGGGGCAGGCGTGCGAGTGGGTGCAGCGGTATCGCGAGCGGGTCTACGCCTTCAAAGTCGGTGGTGCGCTGGTGATTGGGCATGGGTTGTCGATTGTGCGCACGCTGCGCGAGGCGGGCGCAACGCGCGTATTTCTGGACCTGAAGTTCCACGACATTCCGCACGCAGTTGCGCTGGCGGCGCGCCAAGCAGCGGAGTACGGCGTGTGGATGCTAACGCTGCACTGCTTGGGCGGGGCGGAGATGCTGCGCGCGGCGCGCGGGGCAGTCGCCGACCTGCCCAGCCCGCCGCTACTGATGGGCGTCACGGTGTTGACAAGCTTGGACGCTGGCGCGCTGCGTGAGGTGGGCATCCCGCGCACGCCGCGCGCGCAAGCGCTGCGCTTGGCACAGTTGGCGCATGCCACAGGGCTGGACGGCGTAATTGCCTCGCCGTGGGAAGCGCGAATGCTCCGCCGACGCCTGCCGCCACCGTTCCTGATTGTGACGCCTGGCGTGCGCCCAGCAGGGTACGATGCTGGCGACCAGAAGCGCGTCGCCACCCCAGAGCAGGCGCTCCAGTGGGGCGCGGACTACCTTGTGATGGGGCGCGCGCTGCTGCAGCCTAAAGCGTGAGCCTCACCGACTGGGCGCGCAGTAACTGATTTGCTCGAACTCTTCCGCGCTCAGGCTCGCACCGCCGACCAGTGCGCCGTCGATTTCGGGCTGGTGCAGCAGCGCGTGCGCATTCGACGCCTTCACGCTACCCCCATACAGAATGCGCACGAACTCTGCCATCTCTGCGTCGTACATCGCGCGCAGTGTCTGGCGGATGAAGCCGCACACGCGGTTCGCCTCATCCGCGTCGCACACCTGCCCCGTGCTAATCGCCCACACAGGTTCGTAGGCAATCACCAGCTCGTAGAGTTCGTCGGAGGTAAGCCCCGCCAGCGCGCCCTCCAGTTGCGCTCGAATTACCTGCTCGGTCTGCCCCGCTTCGCGCTCGGCGAGTGTCTCGCCCACGCACAGGATGGGCTTTAGCCCATGGGGCAGCACAGCGCGCAGCTTGCGGTTCAGGGTCGCCTCCGTCTCGCTGAAGTACGGCAGCAGGCTCGCGTCCAAATCGGGGTCGGCAACGCCGAACCTGCCGCGCGTCTCCGAGTGCCCCAAAATCACATACTCGCAGCCGACGGCGACCAGCATCGGTGGCGAAACCTGTCCCGTGAACGCGCCCGAGTCGCGCCAGAACACATTCTGTGCGCCGAGTTTGAGTTCGCTACCCCGAATCGCCTCTGCAACCGCCTGCAACGCAACGAATGCAGGGCAGAGCAGAATCTCCACATCGGAGCGCATGCCGATACGCTGGCGTAGCTGTGTCGCTAACGCCGCGCCCTCCGAAGGCGTCAGGTGCATCTTCCAGTTACCCGCAATCAAGGGTCGTCGCATAACAATCACCTCATCGTGCCATCTCCTGCAGCAGATGCGCGTACTTTTCCGCCACCACGCGCCGTTTGACCTTCAGCGTCGGGGTCAGCTCGCCCGTCTCGATGCTGAACGGCTTGCTGATGAGCCGAAAGCCTTTGAGCCGCTGGAAGTCCGCCAGCTCGCGGTTCACGCGCTCCAGCTCTTGGCGGAATCGCTTCTGGACAGCGTCGTGGTTGAGCAGCGCGTCGTCATCTGTGGCTTCGATTCCCTGCTGTTTGGCGAAGGCGCGCAGCGCGTCGATGTTGGGCACAATCAGCGCAACGGGCGCGCTCATTCCGTCGCCGTACACGACTGCCTCTTGTATCAGATCGCTCTGCTTGAGCATGTTCTCGATGGGCTGCGGCGCGACATTTTTGCCGTTTGCCAGCACGATAATGTCCTTCTTGCGGTCGGTGATATACAGGTAGCCGTCGGCGTCTATATGCCCCACATCACCCGTATGGAACCAGCCGTCGGGGTCGATCGCAGCGGCGGTCGCCTCAGGCTTTTTGTAATAGCCCAGCATAATGTTCGGTCCGCGCGCGAGGATTTCGCCGTCTTCGGCGATTTTGATTTCCACGCCTGGAATGGGTTTGCCGACGCTGCCGAAGCGTGGGGCATTCGGCGGGTTCCCCGTCAGCACGGGACTCGTTTCGGTCAAGCCGTAGCCTTCCAGAATTAGGATCCCGAAAGCGTGGAAGAATTCGGCGACCTCTTTGGGTAGCGCCGCGCCGCCCGATACAAAGTAACGCAGCCGCCCGCCGATCCGCTCGCGTATCTTGGACGCGACCAGCTTGTCCAGAATTGCATGCTGTAGCCGTATTCCCAGCGGTACGGGACGTCCCTCCCGCAGGCAACGCGAATAGACCTTGCCCACTTCGAGCGTGCGATAGAACAGTTTCTGGCGCAGCGGCGGCATCTGACGCACCGACGCCAGAATCCGATCCATCACCGACGCATAGAAACGCGGCACGCCCAGCATCAGCGTCGGCTTGACCTCCAGCATGTCGTTCGCCAGCGTGAACAGGCTCTCGGCGTAGGCAATCGTCAGCCCCGCGTAAATTGGCAGAAAGTGCCCACACGTCCGCTCGAACACATGGCTGAGCGGCAGGAACGACAAAAACACATCGTCGGGACGCCAGTCAATCAGCTCCAGCACCGCCTCGATGTTGGAGATAAAGTTGCGGTGGGTGAGCATCGCGCCTTTCGGCTCGCCTGTGGTGCCTGAGGTGTAGATAAAGGTGATGATGTCGTCGGGTTGGCTGGTTTCCACGAGGGCGCGCAGCTCCGATTCGGTGAGTGCGCCGGGCTGATTGAGCATCTGTTCGAAGGTGGGCGTCTCGCCCGTGCCTCCCGACGCGATGCAAATCATCTGGGGGTTCAGCCCCGTGCCCTCGACGGCTTCACGCGCCTTGTGCAGTTGCTTTTTGTCGCTGACGACCAGCACTTTCGGCTCCGAGTCGCTGAGGATTTCGCCGACCTGCGGGGCGGTGAGGGTGGGGTAGATGGGCACGGTGATTGCACCGAGACACAGCGTTGCCCAGTCGGTGATTGCCCATTCGGGGCAGTTCTCGGCGAGGATCGCGACGCGGTCGCCCTTGCGCACACCCAACTCGTGCAGGGCGCGCGCCAGCGCGTAGACGCGCCTGCCCAGCTCGGTGTAGGTAATCGGGCGGTACTGCTTTTCGCGCTTGACCAGCAGCGCGGGCTTCTCGCCGTGCTGTTCCACGCTGCGCCAGAACGCCTTGCTCAAAGTATCGACAGCCATAGTCTTGCTCCGATACCCAAGTTCGCGCACGGCGCAGCGATTCCTGCTAATTGTCAGTGGGAACGCAACGCAGCGAGGGCAACCGCTGCCGTCCCTCGCTGCTACACACAGCTGATAACCGACCCACTGTCAGATAAACAGCGTCGCCTTAGAGCGGGTCGCGTCGCCCAAGAAGGTCGCCACGCCGCCCACCTCGACGCCGTCGATGAGCTCCTCTTTGTGAATGCCCATTACATCCATCGACATCTGGCAGGCGACGATGCGCACGCCCAAGTCGCGCGCCATCTGCGCCATCTCTTCGGGCTGTGGGACACCCTGCTGACGCATCATCGTGCGCAGCATCTTTGCGCCGACGCCGCCGAAGTTCATCTTCGACACGCCCAATCCGCGCAGCCCCACGGGCGTCATCCAGCCCATCAACTTCTGGAACAGCGTCTTGCCGCGGCTCTCGCGCTTCTGGCGCAGTGCGGTTAGCCCCCAGAAGGTGAAGAACATCGAGACCTCCATCCCGCTGGCAGCCGCGCCTGAGGCAATCACGAACGCCGCCAGCACGCGATCCAGGTCGCCCGAAAAGACCACCATCGACAGGCGGTTATCGGGCACTTGGGCGCGCAGAGCGTCCACCTGCGCCTGCAGTTGCTGGATCTGCGCCTCCAACGCGCTCAGATCCGTCGTCGGAACGCGGTCAACCGCTGCTTGTCCATTCATGCTCATCAACTCCTCACCTCACTTCTTGCGTACATAATGCACATACACGGTCTTGCCGTCCATCTCGATGGTCTCTTGGGCAACCAGCTCCGCGTCGGCGACCATGTTCGCCCAGCCCTTGAAGTCGTTCACCGAGCCAGGGTCGGTCGCCAGCACGCGCAGCGTCTGACCCGGTTGAAGCGTCTGAAAGGTCTTGCGTGCGTTCACAATTGGCATCGGGCACTGCAGCCCGCGCGCATCCACTTCCACATCGTATCGGATTTCCATCGCTTGCATACCTCCTGTCGTTGTCATAGGAGACCCTTGCCCATCAGGGTCTCTGTAGGGTTAGAGGCACTATGGAGCAAAAAGGATTCATCGGTAGGAGTTGCCCCCATCGTCGCGAATCCCGATTGCGGGGTTCCGACGATGGAAACAGGCATGGAGCGTCAGCTGGAGATTTATCGCAAGGGGCTGTTCGGGATGCCTGAGCAGTTCCCTGTGGATGCCGAGTCGCTGGAGGCGGCGGCGCGCGCGGCGATGAAGCCCGAAGCCTACGACTATGTGGCGGGCAGCGCAGGCACAGAAGCAACCGCCGACGCCAACCGCCGCGCGTTCGCCAAGTGGCAGATTGTGCCGCGATTTCTGCGCGATGTCGCCCAGCGCGACTGGAGCATCGAGCTGTTCGGGCGACGGTATCCCGCGCCGATTTATGTCGCGCCTGTGGGCGTGCAGGGGATTATCCACCCCGACGGCGAGTTAGCCACGGCGCGCGCCTGCGCGAAACTCGGTGTCCCCTTCGCACTCAGCACGGTGGCGTCCTACACGATCGAGCAGGTCGCTGAGGTGATGGGCGACGCGCCGCGCTGGTTCCAACTCTACTGGAGTCGCAATCACGAGGTCGCTGCGAGTTTCGTGCGCCGTGCGGAGGCGGCGGGCTACAGCGCGATTGTCGTGACGGTGGACACTTACATGCTGGCGTGGCGCCCGCGCGATTTGCGCCGCGCCTACCTGCCATTTATGCACGGCGACGGGCTGGCGAACTACTTCAGCGACCCTGCGTTCCGCGCGCTGCTTGCTGCCCCGCCCGAAGAAGACCCTGGCAGCGCGGTAATGCAGTTCGCAGCGATTTTCGGCAACCCCAGCCTCACTTGGGACGACCTGTCGCGCCTGCGCGAGTGGACGCGCCTGCCCGTGCTGCTGAAGGGCATCCTGCACCCTGACGACGCTCGCGAGGCGGTTCGGCGCGGCGTAGACGGCATCATTGTTTCCAATCACGGCGGCAGGCAGGTGGACGGCGCGATTCCCGCGCTGGAGGCGTTGGTGCAGATTGCCGAAGCGGTCGGCGACGCGGTTCCGTTGCTCTTCGATAGCGGCGTCCGCACGGGCGCGGACGCGCTCAAGGCGTTGGCGCTCGGCGCACGGATGGTCGGGCTCGGCAGACCCGTGATGTGGGCGCTCGGCGTCGACGGCGAGAACGGTGTCCACACCTACCTGCGCAACTTCCTCGCCGAGTTCGACCTCACGCTTGCCCTGTCAGGCTACACCCGCATCAGCGACCTGGGACGCGAGGCGCTGCATGGGGGCGAGTAGTGCCCCTTGCATAGGCAGGAGGCTTGCCAAGCGTCTCGAATACGCTCGGTATGCTCTCGCGTAGTGCAGTCTATGCGCGGAACGGGGTCGTCGCCAGTTCGCAGCCGTTGGCAGTCAGCGCAGGGCTACACATCCTGCGGGCGGGCGGCAGCTTCGTGGACGCGGCGATAGCGACCTCCGCCGTGCTGTGTGTGGTGGAGCCGTGGGCGAGCCATCTCGGCGGCGATGCGTTCGTGGTGTGGTACGATGCGGCGCGTCGGCGCACCCGCGCACTCAACGGTTCAGGCGCCGCGCCACAAACCGCAATGCCCGAACGCTTCCCGAACGGCATTCCCCTGCGCGGCATCACGGCGGCGACCGTGCCCGGACTGGTGGACGCTTGGTTCTGCCTGCACGCGCTGCACGGCAGGCTGCCGATGGCGCACCTGCTGGAGCCTGCGATCGAGTACGCCGAGCAGGGCTACCCGATTAGCGAGCGGAAAGCAAATATCTGGCGCAACGCGAGCCGTTCCAGCGAGCTGCGCCCCGTGCTGCAGGGGCTGCTGGGGCAAGACCGTGCGCCGCGCGCAGGCGAGATTGTGCGCTGCCCCGACACCGCACGCGCCCTGAAAGCCATCGCCGCAGGCGGGCGCGACGCCTTCTACAAGGGTGAACTTGCGCGACGGCTTATCACCTACAGCCAGCGACACGGCGGCTGGTTCGAGGCAGACGATTTCGCCCGCCACGAGAGCGAAATACTGGAGCCGCTGCGCGTGCGCTACCGCGCCTACACCATCCATGGGCAGCCGCCCGTGTCGCAGGGCATTATCCTCATGGAGGCGCTTGCGCTGCTGGACGGGTTCGACCTGCGCGGGATGGATGCCACCCAGCGCACGCACCTGATGGTGGAAGCCATCAAGTGCGCGTTCGCCGACCGCTGGGCATATTTGGGCGACCCGCGCGTGGTGGGCAACCGTGCCGAGCAGCTGCTGGCGCCCGATTACATCCGCGAGCGGCGCGCCGCGCTGTCGATGGAACGCGCGCAAGCCGTTTACGCCCCCGGCAAACTGCGCGACACGAACACAACCTACTTCTGCGTCGCCGACCGTGACGGGAATGCGATTTCGTTCATTCAGAGCGTCTATCACCCGTTCGGCAGCGGTGTGGTGGTGGACGGCATCCTGCTAAACAACCGTATGCGCGGCTTCTCGCTACACCTCGACAGCCCGAACCGCCTCGCGCCAGGCAAACGACCGATGCACACGCTGAACGCCTACCTGATTACGCGGGGCGACGCGCTGGCGTATGTCGGCGGCACGCCTGGCGGCGACATCCAAGTGCAGACGAACCTGCAGGTGATTTTGCGCCTCATCGACGATGGCATGGGGCCGCAGCAGGCGATTGAGCAACCGCGCTGGGCATGGCAGCCTGCGCAAAGCACCGACCCGTCCGCAGGCACGCTCAGCATCGAAGCGGCGGACGATGCGCTGTTGGATGCCCTACGCCAGCGCGGGCATAGCGTGCGCACAACCCCGCTCGGCACGCACCCCAGCGCCGTGCAGGTCATCCAGAAAGTGGGCGAGAGCTACTGCGCTGGCTCCGACCCACGCGCCGAAGGGCACGCAGGAGGCTACTGATGGGCAAGCATGCGTTCGCACGCATCTTGGCTCACTTGGCGATACTCGCGTTGCTCACACTTTATATGCTGCCGATTGCGTGGATGCTTTCCACCTCTCTCAAGCCTGACGACGAGTTGTTCACGGAGCAAATCCGTTGGATCCCGAACCGCATCGCGTGGGAGAATTACCAGCACGCGCTGGCGACCTTCCCGTTCTGGCTCTATTTGCGCAACACACTGCTGATTGCGGGGCTAACGGTGGTGGGCACGCTGCTAAGTTGCCTGCCGTCCGCGTACGCGTTTGCGCGGTTGCGCTGGCGCGGGCGCAGCTTCTGGTTCTGGGTGATGCTCAGCACGCTGATGCTGCCCCCGCAGGTCACACTGCTGCCCGTGTTTTTGCTGTTTCGTAAACTCGGCTGGGTAGACACCTTCCTGCCGCTGATTGTGCCTGCGTTTTTGGGGAATGCGTTCCTTATCTTTATGCTGCGCCAGTTTTTCCTAACGCTGCCGCAGGAGCTGATTGATGCCGCGCGGCTGGACGGCTGCAGCGAGTGGATGATTCTGTGGCGGCTGGTCGTGCCGATGTCGAAGCCTGCAGTGGCGACGGTTGCGCTCTTCTCGTTCGTATGGGCGTGGACGGACTTCATGAACCCGCTGATTTACCTCAACGACTCCAGCAAGTTCACGCTGGCGGTTGGACTGCAATACTTTCTGGGGCGGCATGGCGAGCAGTGGAACCTGCTGATGGCGGCGGCGACGGTGGTGACCGCGCCGTTGGTGCTGCTGTTCCTGCTGACGCAGCGCGCCTATGTGCGGGGCATCACGCTCACAGGGCTGAAAGGGTAGACTCTTGCCGTTGTGATTGCGCCGCAGTGGTGGTTCGACCTCAGGCAGTACGCTGAACGGTTGCAGCGCTACTCGGACGAGGAGCTGCTGGACATCTACTTTCACATCCATCCGATTCGCTACCGAGCGCACTATTTGTGTGTGTTGCGCGAACTGCGTCGTCGTGGGGTCAAGCCGCAGGTGGCGCATCGCCCGTTTGCAGGTGTGGCGTGGGACTTGCCGCAGTGGGTGGGCGCGCTGGGATGGTTGGGTCGCTCGCGGGCGGCATCGTGCGTGGTGTTCGGGCTGCTGACGCTGTTGCTCGCGGCGTCGCTCACGGGGCTGGGGCTGACCCCAATCTGGCTGGCGACGCTGCTGATGCGCTACATTGACCCGTTCAGTGCGCTCGTGCTCATTATGGGCGCGGTGTGGGCGTGGGGGCTGGGCGCGTGGCTGACCTATAAGGCGGGCGCACGCGGCGGCTGGGCACTACTGGCGGCACTCGGCAGCAGCGCGGCGTTCTGGGCGTTCCTGTGGACACGCGCGTTCGCCCGTATCGTCGACGCGCTGCACCAACCGCTCGGCGGCGGCGGTGGGTGGGGGTTTTAGCAGCGGCTTGTGGAATCGGGTACACTTGAAACGCCAACAATAGGGGGCGCACGATATGTTTAAAGCACTGGCACGATTGTGGAGATATCTGGTCGCATGGGTGACGGGCAAGGTGGAGCAGCTGGAAGACCCAGAGGTGCTGCTCGATCAGGCGCGTCGCGAGATGCAGCAGACCCTCGCACGTAACCGTGAGCGCGCCATTCAAGCCATCACCCAAAAGAATATGCTCCAAGCGGAGGTGGAGAAGCTGGAGCGCACGGTGCGCGATTTGGAGCGCAAGGCGGAACTCGCGCTGCAGCAGGGCAAGCGCGACCTCGCGCTGCAAATCATACGCGAGAAAAAGGCGCAAGAGGGCGCTTTGGAGACCATGCGCGCCTCCCTGCAACAAGCCATCGAAACCGTCGAGTCGATCAAGCTCGCTATCCGCCGCCAAGAGGAGGAGGTGCGCGTCAAGACTGCACAGGCACTGGCAATGAAGGCGCGCTGGAAGCAAGCGCAAATCCAGAACGCCATCAACAAGGCGCTGGAGGGAATCTCTATCGAGAACATCGAATCGAGCTGGGCAACCGCCGAGCAGCGCATCCAGCGCGCGGAAGCTGAAGCCGCCGCCCGACAGGAGATGGCAGCGCAGAGCCTGCAAGGGCGACTCGCCGCCCTGCAGGACGCCCAAATCGACCACGAGGCGGAAGAGGAACTCGCCAAAATCGAGCAGCGGCTCGGTCTGCGCCCGGCGACCGACTCCGTTGCCGTGCCCGCCGCTACAACCTCCGTGGACGACTCCGACGCCTTGCGCGAACTGGAGGAGCTGGAGCGCAAACTGCAAGCGGCACAGGGTGAGGGAAGCTCCCAAAGCAGCGGGTAGCCTGCGAACGCATCACCCCCGCACGAGTGGACGGGTGGTGCGCGTTGGGGCGGGTGTCGGGGTCGTGTGCAGTGGGCTTTTGGCTGTCAGAGAGCCTGCGGGGTGTGTTCACGCCTGCTCGAAATGGCAGACTTCAGGGCGCTACGCGCCCGTGTCGGGCACAATCGCGTACTTGATGCCTTCGCCCCGATCGAGTCGCTCAAAGACGGCAACCAGTTCGCGCAGGGGGTAAGTGCCTGAAATCAGCCGCTCGACGGGCAGTTGCCCGTGGCGCAGGCGTTCCAGTGCGGTGTGGGCGTCCTGCGTGGTGAAGTGGAAACTGCCCAGAATCGTGAGTTCGTCGTAGTGCCAGCGTTCGGCGAGCACTGAGACGCTTTCGCCTTTCGCCAGCCCGCTATACAGCAGCACCTTGCCGCCGGGCGCGGCGAGGTTAGGGGCGAGTTCCCAGATGGCTTTCGCGCCTGTGGCTTCGACGACCACATCCGCGCCGCCGTCGGTGAGCCGAAGCACCTGCGCCTGCCAGTCGGCGTCGTCGGTTGCCTGTATGGTGTGCTGGGCGCCGAGTGCGCGGGCGAGTTCGAGCCGTTCTGCGCGCCTGCCGACCACAACCGTCTCGCAGCCGCGCGCCCGCGCCTCCATCAGGTGCAGGTAGCCCATCGCGCCCGTGCCCACGATGCACACCCGCTTGCCTGGCAGCGGTTCCAGTTGCCGCCAAGCGTGAATCACGCACGCCAGCGGCTCCACAAACGCCCCCTGTAGGTCGCTCAGCCCCTCCAGCGGGAACACATGCTGTGCAGTGACCCGCGCGTTGATGCGCAGGTACTCGGCGTAGGTTCCCAGCACGACGGCGTCGAACAGGTGGCGGCACAGGTTGGGGCGTCCGCGCTGGCAGAGGGGGCACGCGCCGCACGGGGCGGTCGGCAGCCAAGTGATGCGCTGCCCGACCCGCAGGTGCGACACCCCATCGCCGACGGCGACCACCTCGCCCGCGCCCTCGTGCCCAAATGGTCCGAAGGGTAACTTCGCATGCCCGCGCCGATAGGTCTTGAGGTCTGTGCCGCAGGTGAGCGCGACCCGCACACGCACGACCACCTCGCCCGAATCGGGTACGGGGATAGGCACATCCTGCAACCGCAACGCACGCGGCGCATCCAACCACGCTTGAAGCACGCCAAAAGTGTACCCCCTCCGTAAGGTTCCCCCTGCAAGCAAAGGGAACCGTGAAGAGGTGTACCTGCTCTGTGAAATCGGGTACAATCTGAGTGGTGAGACCTATGGATAGGCGCGTTCAAGAGATTGTGCTGCGCGACTCCTCCACGCCTGCGATTCCGAATCTGGAGATGGGCGGGAATGTGCTGTTGACGCGCTTGGACGAGATTGTAAACTGGGCGCGGCGCAACAGCATCTTCCCGCTGACTTTCGGGCTGGCATGCTGCGCGATTGAGATGATGTCGGCAGCGGCGGCGCGGTTCGACTTGGCGCGGTTCGGGATGGAGGTGTTTCGCGCCTCGCCGCGTCAGGCGGACTTGATGATTGTGGCGGGGCGCGTCAGCAAGAAGATGGCGCCCGTGCTGCGCCAGATTTACGACCAGATGCCCTCGCCCAAGTGGGTGGTAGCGATGGGCGCGTGCGCATCCTGCGGCGGCATCTTCAACAACTACGCGATTGTGCAAGGCGTCGACCAGATTGTGCCTGTTGATGTCTATGTGCCGGGCTGTCCCCCGTCGCCTGACGCGCTGATTTACGCGCTGATTAAGTTGCAGCAGAAGATTCGCACGCAGCGGCTGGGGATGCTGCTGGAACTGACTCCGCGCACCGAGCCGCCCGCGCTGGAGACAAGCGACGGAACCCGCGCGATTGAGGCAAGCGATGCGAGCGGATAGTGATGGCTGGATGGCGCAAGCCAAACGCGACCTTGAAGGCGCGGAGTGGGCAATCCGAGGGGGCTACTATGAGTGGGCGTGCTTTATGTGCCAGCAAGCCGCCGAGAAGGCTCTCAAAGCCGTCTATGCGGAGCGCGGCGCGGATGCGTGGGGACACTCGATACGACACTTGCTGCGCGGGCTCCGAGCCGAGATTGACCCTGCCGAATACCCCCACCTCGACGACTGCGCCCGCGAGTTGGATACCTACTACATTCCGACGCGCTATCCCGACACCCAAAATGGAGGTGTTCCGTATGAGACCTACCAGTCAGCCGACGCGAATCGCGCCCTCGCTTGTGCGCAAAGAATCCTACGGCTCTGTGACGATTTACTGGCTGGATCGTGAGGCGGCGCGCCAGCAGGTGCGTGCAGCGGCGCAGCAGTTAGTCAAGGCGCGCCCCGAAGTGGTCGCCGTCTACCTGTTCGGCTCGCTGGCGACCAACAAAGCGACCCCGCGCAGCGATGCCGACATCCTGATCGTGCTGCGCACAAGCGACCAGCCCGTCTGGTTCAAACGCGCCTACGACTACTTCCCCTACTTCGACGCGGTGGAGATGCCCACCGAACTGTTCTGCTACACGCTCGACGAGTTGCCGCATAAAGCCGTCGCGCGGCACGCCCTGCAGTACGCCATCCTGATGGCAGGAACCGAAATCCGCAACGAGGTGTCCCTATGAATATCGTGCGTGATGTGCTCAAACCTATCGGCAAGGGTCTGAAAATCACGATGCGCCACTTCCTGGAGCCGAAAGACACGGTCTCCTATCCCGAGCAGCGCAGGGAGCAGTTCGCTCGCACGCGCTGGCGACATGTGCTGCTGCGCTACGAGAACGGGCTGGAGCGGTGCATCGGCTGTTCGCTGTGCGCAGGGGCGTGCCCTGTGCGCTGTATCTATGTGGAAGCCGCCGAGAACACCGACACCGAACGCTACTCGCCCGGCGAGCGATACGCCAAGCGGTACGAAATCAACCTGCTGCGCTGCATCTATTGCGGCTACTGCCAAGATGCCTGCCCAACGGGCGCAATTGTGCTGCGCGAGGACTACGAACTGGCGGACTACACGCGCGAGTCGTTTATCGCCACCAAAGAGATGCTGCTGGAGCCGCTGCCCGTGCGCGACGAGGTCGCCGAATCGGCGAAATGAGCAACTCGGAAGACCCACTGGGGTATACTCCACTGCTGGAGGCTACCCGCCGAATGATGTAGGTAAAGCGGAGAGCCTCATACCCAACTTGCCACCTCATACCCAACTTGCCACCTTGTCAAGTCTTCCCGTGTGTGCGGGTACAATCCCCCCACGCACACGAAGGTCAACCACGCCGAACACAATCATCGCAACCTTCTGCATCCTCAACGACTTGCTCCACATACGCCACCATCGCAACAACCCACAAGCCAAAATCACAGACCGTGAAATCCTCACCATCGCCATCCTCGCCTGCCAAGAGTTCGGCGGGAATAGGCGCAAAGCCCTCCAGTGGGGCAAAGCCCTCCACCTCTTTTCGTTCGTGCCCTCTGAGAGCCGTTTCACCCGCAGGCGGCACCGTCTGATGCCCCTGCTACACGCTCTTGCGCCACCGCTGCGCGCCGTGTGGGAGGCACTGCCGACCTGTACCGCCGATGCGCTGGATACTTTTCCGATGCCTGTGTGCGAGCATATTCGCGCCAACCGCTGCCGTCTTGAGAAGGCGTTTCGGGGATACAGGGCGTCGCATCGGGACTATTTTCACGGGGTGAAGGTGCACTTGTGGGTGGCTTCGGGGGCTTTATTGCGGCGTTTTGGCTGACGCCTGGCAGTTGGCACGACTTGACAGGGCTGTATGGGATGGCGTTGGACATTCCTTGTGGGTGTGCGTTGATGATGGATCGGGGATACACAGACTATGTTGCGGAGGATTTGTTGCGTGAGGCGGAGGGGCTGGAGGGGTATCCTGTGCGTTGGGAGACCTCTGTGCGCTATGCGGGGTGTCGTCAATACTTGGCGGTCGTGAAGCGTCGTTTTGTAGAGAGGGTGGGTTTGTGTTTGCACAGTTTGTTGTCGCGTTGTGTTCACGCGGTGACTTTGGATGGGTTTATGTTGAAGCTGATGTGTTTTATCTACGCCCACAACTTCAATCTACCGCACAAGGTGGCAAGTTGAGTTGGTATTAGTCCCAAGGCTGTCAATCGGCGAATTGGCACAGACTGGGTTCGCCGTTGGCGGCAGGAACGCTCCAACGCCGTGCGAAATGCACATCCGAATGGTGGAGAATCAGTATGCGTCGCTGGATGTGGCTGTTGGGGCTGTTAGTGGTGGGAATTGCGGGAACCGTCTGGTGGCGTTCGCGCAACGCGGTGCGCCTTGAACCGCTGGACGCGCAACGCTTCGCCCAAATGAGCGAAACCGAGCAGGTGGAGTGGCTTATCGAACAGATACTGGCGCGCTGCAGGCGCACAGACACGCTGTCGCGGATTCTGGAGGGAGTACCGTTCCTAAAGCGTGCGCTTTCAACGCACCCTCTGATACCCAGAGATCTTGAAGCAATCGGGACGGCGTGCGTGGAGTACGACCTGCCGCACTGGCTCAATTGGTGTGAACGGTATGTGGAGCTTGATAGAACCCGCGAGCTTTTGGCGGTTTATCGGGCGATTCTGCAGGCGCGCAAAGGCGACTGGCAAGCGGCGGAACAGACCGTGCGACGGATTCGAACTGGCGCCCTCAAGGCGCTTGCGCAGGCGCACTTGGGACGCTTGAAAGCAGAAGCAGGGCAGGCAGAAGCAGCGCGACGCGACTTCGAGCGTGCTTACAAGTTGTTGAGCCAGCCTGTTGAGTTGGGGGGAGTGATTGATGCGGGGATTGCGTTCAGCCTGCTGGTGCAACACTCGCATCTGGGCGACAATCCCGAAGCCGTTATGCGGATGGTGCAGTTCTTTCCGACTGATTTTCAGATGATACTTATGCAACTCCCTGCGGATGTCTACCGTCAGCGCGGCGATATCAAACAGCTGCGTCAATTGGCGAAGGCGTGCCCGACGAACCTGCGCAGCCCCGTGGAGCAGCGTCTAGTACAAGCCTTGATAGAGCAGGGGCGCGTGGACGAGGGACTACAACGGCTTGCGCAGCTGGGAGAATGCGACGCCAAGGTGCTTGTCGCGATTGTCCGCTCGGTATATCAACAGGGGCGTAAGGACGACGCGCTGCGCTTGGCGAACCAGATGTATGCGTGGCTGGAATACCTCTTCACACGCTCGTCGCCGCAACGCCAAATATTTAAGGGCGAATACATCCAGACGCCTTATGGCGAAATATACACAGATATTTATCGCTCGCGCGGAGACGCGGTATTTCTCACTCACGAGCAGCTCCGTGTGCTTGTTTTGCTTGCCAGCCTATACATTCAGTGGGGGCAAGCGGCGCGCGCGGAACAACTGGTGAACGCCTCGCCTTATGTCCGAATGGAAAGTTATGCGCCCCTTGTGTACGCCAACTTAGCACGCGCCTGCCACAAACTGGGCAAGCACGCACACGCGCGCCGATACCTCGAACAAGCCCTCAAAGAAGCGCAAAAAGTGGCGAGATCGTCCAACGACCTCTCATCGGAAAACTGGCTCATTAGAGTCGCCTGTGATTACGCATCTCTCGGAGACCACACACGCGCGTTGGAAATCGCCCAAACGATGCGCCCCAGCAGCCAGTTAGAAGTTTTGAGTTTCATTCTGCTGGAAAAAGTACGCACGCGCAATCCGTTTTGGAGAGAGTTGGTCTGGTAGGCGTGAACGGGTCGGAATTATACCAATCGCCGAGCCAAAGTTCACAAAAAACAGCAGTTGATGACCCCCTCCTTAAGGTTCCCCCTGCTTGCAGGGGGAACCAAACGATGCGCCCGCCTCGGTTCCCCTCGCGAAGCGGGGGGAACCTTAAGGAGGGGGGTAGATTGCCCTGTTGCCCGAAAAGCGGTCGCCTTGCCCTGCCCCGTGAGAAGTTCATCCTGTACGCCTACAACCCACGATACGAGTCGCCCGCGGGCGAATCCGACCTGCGCGCCGCCTATCGCGCATGGCGCAGCAAAGAGCGCATCCTGCAGCAGTGGGATCTGTTTCTGTCGAAGTACGCCTCGCCGACGCTGATTAGCGTCTGCAAGCGCGGCTTGCCGCCCGCCCAGCAAGAGGAGCTGCTGCGCGCACTGGACAGGGTGCAACAAGAGACCGCGATGATTGTGCCCGAAGAGGTGCAGGTAAGCGCGCTGGAGTTCAAGTAGTCGGGCGCGGAGAGTTTCGCGCAGGCGGTGGCGCACCACAACGCCGAAATCGCCAAGAGCATTCTGGGCGAGACGCTCACCACCGACGAGGGGCAGCGC
>JGI26466J51736_1000190_pt1 | contig 31555 bp, 35 predicted proteins | sample PerSpoCPS_CMetaG_FD_51736 | JGI IMG/M metagenome (IMG submission 51736) | reverse complement strand
GAAAAGATGGGGTGACAGGAGGGTTTTACCGAAACCCGTAGGTGCTATGAGCACAACGTTGCGTCCCTTGGATAAAGAGTCATATACTACATTAGCCAACGCTTCGGCCGAGCTAGACCGCATGCCGGACACCCGATGTTCTCTAAGTGGGCACCTCTCTCTTCTTTTCAACAACTATGGGCGTCGCTCCGCGAGCTCCTTTATGCTCTTTAGAACCCTTTGGCCGGCAATCGCCATTCTCGGCTCGAAGCCTAGCTTGAAGGCTCCGTCTATGACTGCCGATATGCTTCTAGAGCATTCCAGGAGGTGATCGCCACTTCGAGTCCACATGAACAATGTCATGTTGTTGAAGCATGTTGAGATGGCAGACGCTAAGTCATCCCCTAAGTCCCTCTGCTCCTTAGTCTTACCCTTTCTAAGCTCTTTCACTACTCTAACTAAATTCCATAGGTTTTCTAAGAGCTCCTCCCTACCCTTAAGTGCTGTTAGCGTGCTTGAGATCGTTAGAGGGCTCATCCAAGTCAGCTGAGGCCTTTTACTAGAGCTATCGATTTTAGCTAAGAGGAACCTTTCAAAACCCTCCCTCTTCGGTAAACCAGCTAGTGCCGGCATCTCACTTAGAACACTTGATAGGTGTATCAGGAGAGAGTTAAGGGTGGCCAGATCTACACTAAGCCCCCTTTCCAAGCCAACTATATCGCGAAGCACCTCTTCGAAGGATGCTCCAAGCTTTTTAGTCCTATAGAAGAACGCCTTGTAAACGAGATTTGATACCTTAAGGGATTCTGGAGACCCGTCTGGCAACATGTATAGCTCAAACCTCCCATCCTTCATCTTCATGCTAGCCACTAGGGAGAACAAGCCACCGATTAGCATCAAGCCTAGGGAGTCTATCTGAACTTTAATTTCCCTGACCAGCTCGCCCATGGGCCCTCTGAGTTTACCGAACGCAAATGTTCTAGCAAGCATTACTATGGAGGCCTTACCACCTATTGGTCCCCTCTTCTCCTTCACCCCCTCTATGTAGGATAATGCTGCCGAACACCAGGAGACTTCCATGCCACATCTCTTAGGTACAATGTTTAACCCTGCCTCCTCCAAAATCTTGGAATCATGTTCACCAGCAGTATATAGCTTGGGTTGAAGCCCCTCACAAGATTCAGCAATCTTACATACATTTGAATCCTCTACCTGGATTCTTATACCACGTAAAGCTGACTCCAATTTCTCAATAGCCCTAACATATTCATCATTATCTTTAAAGTATAACGTGCTTAGATCCGTTGCTAGATTTTTTGCGAACTCCCCGACTCCCACGCTTGCAAGTTGTAGATAAAACCCTAGGGTGTGCTTAGGCATAAGCTTTATCTCGAAAACCATTAGAATATCACCTCATGCCTACGACCACCACATCATCAAGCCCGGGTACCTTGAAAGCTTCACATCTCTCGTTAACTAACCTGTACGAGATAGGATCTGGGGGGTAGACCAGAGAGCTGGAGGCGATGTAAGCTATGTAGTATCTCCTCCAGTTATACTCTAAATCCCATAGGGTCACCTCTGACACAGCCTCGTCTTTAGGCTCAACGCAGTCCACAGGAACATACATTCTAGTTCTAAAGATAGATCCGATCCTGATAACCTCGGGATCCCCATGGTGGCCTTCTAGAACTGAGACTATACCCTCCTTGGAACCCAGCCTAGAGACCCCCCATGTAGCAATGGAACCTAGAGTCTTATAGAGCTCGCTTACATCACTCAGTTTAAGGCATTTAGCTAGCTCATGTGGATCTGCAACCCACGCAATATCCGCTAGAGCGGCTGGGGCATAAGCTACACCTAAAGCCTGCACGGGGAGCATTCTCCCTAAATCCTCCGCGAAGAACTCGGAGGTTCCAAACCTAGCTTTCCTAATCTTCCTAACCTCTTCGCCGGTCTTATAGGGGGCTCCAATGATTCTGGTAATTTCCTTCATTACAGCTATTCCCACGGAGCCCTCCACACCTCTAACAAGGCCGAATGATGCAGCCTTGGAGGCTCCCACTATGCAGTCGAATACGGGATATAGGGCTCTAGACTTTCCTCCTATCTCCTTTGGTACTCTAAGAGCCTCTAGTATGGGGTTTGCAAAGGCTCCTATGATGGTTGTAGGTGGTGGGAGTGATAGTGCTGGTTGTGCAGCACTAACACCTGGAAGTCTCACCGAGAACCCCCAGGAGAGTCTTATACGGGAGTAAAAAATTATTGGATTCAAGGGTCTGCACCTCGACGTTGATCATGTTTTGATTAGTTCTAAAACCTTCTTTACAGCTTCAGCTAGAGCTTCGCTATGAGTGTTGTAGAATTTAACGTTGTCCATGCTACCTTTAACTAGACCCTCTCTATCGAAGGCGTAGAGCTCTACGTTCACGCCTATGATGTCCTTTACTGTTTTAGCTCTTACTGCTGTCTCCTCAATGTAACCCCTATGAGTTCCCGGTGAGACTCCGAAGGGTATGGGGCCTTTGGATACAGCTACTATAATGCTTTTAACCTCCCATACCGGGCTGTACCTGGACCTCTTGGCTCCTAGCATTAGGCCATCAACCATTCCTATGAGGGCTTTTAATGCGGCTTCAACCCTCTTATGCTTCTGCCCCTCAAGCTCCTTATCGCCTTCCTGGCAGTACTCGAGCTCTGATATGCTGCTCGCGTCCAGCCCAGCTGTCATAACGTAGATCGAGCTCCCACTCTCCACATAGTAGATAGCCTGGGCCTGGGCTTCGAACCCCTTCTTTAGCAGTTCTGGCGGGGCGTACCTAACGTGTATCTGAGGGTAGGTTGCAGTTGCACCTTTAACCACAGCATCCACAGCCGGCACCATGTAGCTGAACTTAACCCTAGACGTCCTCTTAACCATCTTATCGGTGTAGAGGAATCCTGCCACGTCGGCAACACAGCTAGCTTTTAGAAGTCTGGCCTCGACATCGCATGGCTTATTTAGTTTAACTACATCGCTTACCTCCTTGTAGACTGCGTTTATCACATTGTCATCGCTAAACTTGAGGAAGAAACCTCTCCTATCCATTTCAGTTACAGGTAATCCCATAGAGTCAGCTATGGTTGCAAGTAGCCTTTGATAGCTGTGAGCTAGAGATTCACCACTAACGGCTGGAACGTATACTACAGAGTAGCCTCCTTCACTCTCTACAACTATGGGAGCCCTCCTATGCCTACTAACGTTACCAACGGTTTCAGCCATGTTTAAGGCCTCGGCGTTGACTAGAATCCTAGCTGAGAGGCTTAGATTGACTACATCTCTGTAACCCATAGCAGACACCCCTAGCACCTCTCACCTCTTAAAATCTCCTTCTCCGCAAGAGCTGCTAGTGCAAGCCTCCTAGTGGATTTTATTATTACATCGCTAGGCTTACCCTTTATGCTCTCAATGAAGCCATCGAAATCCTTCATAAGATCCTCTGCTGAGACATCCGGGCATCTGAGTTTAATCTCCTCGTCTCCAATCTTGGTTTCAACACATTTATCCTTAGAGTCGAAGCATAGCGAGTGGAAGTCTCTGATAGAATCCTTTAAAGCTTCTAATGCTGTTACCTCATCTAAAGCGTTCCCTAGCCTATCAACATAACCGTAGTTTCTTAGAGCAGCGAAGAAAGCTAAGACCCTAACAAGACCCCTGTACTCCCTCATACCACTCACCTCACTAGCTACTAGTTGCAGACGAGCCTAATATGTGTTTATGGTTTCTGGTATTATACTACGTACCTAGCCTGGTCATTGAATTTGGAATGCTAATTAATTATGGGTGGGTTCCTTTCTAGATACCTTATAATGGTAGGGTTCTCATAAGGTCTCTTAACATTTCTACTAGCTTGTATTTTCCATCAGCTTTCTCCACTAGACCTAGGTTTTCTAGGTTATGCAGCTTTCTATAAGTTGACGTTCTAGGTGTCTTCGATATCATTGCTATCCTGGGAGCTGTGAGGCCTTGTTGGTGTTCGAGTAGTGTTAGTAGGATTCTCCTCTCTATATGATCTAGTGTGAGTAGCTTTTGTAGTGTGCCGATGTCGACTTCTAGGGATGCTGTGAAGGCCTCTCCCTCTACTACGGCTTTGACTTTTCTAGAGTACTCTGGGGGTAGTAGGAGTGCTGCTAGTAGGGTTGAGACTACCATGATCCTGGGTCCTCCGGTTAGGAATAGTTCTAGGCGCTCCTTTACTCCTTCCAGCTCTCTCTTCAATATACTATACACCTCCATTACGGGTCTATCTATGCTTACAGGCTCTAGGATGCAGTCTATCCTCCTATAGCTGCAGAAGGCTTGAATCAGCTTGAAGGCTGAATCCACTCTAGCCCAGCTACCTTCGTCTACTTTTAAAGCTAAGAGCACGACCCTTCCAGGAGCTCCTCTCATTAGCCTTCTCAGCGTGAAGTCAGCATCGAAACCTAGCGTGGCTATAAGGTTGTCAATATTCAATCCCAACCCTCTCTAAACATCCTTTCCTTTTAAACCTAATATTGTTTCAACCGCATACCCCATATTCACTTGGTAAAGTGGTTTTGATGTACTCTACATCCCATGCCTTATATGGGATGACTTGTGCCTAGCATGGGATTTTCATTTTCTTTGTAAACCGGGGGGTTAACGAGTTCTAATTAAATCCTAGGGCTTCTTTTGGAGGCTGGGGATCGGCTTTGTCTTAATGGTTAATAATTTAATTGGTATTACCGTTTACCCGGTGCTTCTCCATGATTAACCTGGCTATTAGGAGGGCTCTTAGGAGGCTCCACGAGATTAGAGATTACGATCCTATATCTAATGAGTTGAGGGGTTGGAGCTGGGATAGGCCTCCTGTAAGGCCTAGAGCCTATCTAGGTCTTGGTGTAAGTGAAATAGCCTTCGCTAGTGAGTGCGGCTTCAGGAGTCTATGGCTTAGGAGGAGGGGTGTTAAGGTTGACGTAGGGGAGCCTGCTAGGGTTGGGCTGGTTATCCACGAGATATTCCATATGGCTTCAAGCGATCTCAGATCCCTTCTACCACGTTTAAGCCCGTGGGACTCCGTAGAGGTTCTCCTGCGTAGAGCTCAATCCAGGGTTTCAAGGTTTTCGAGGGAGAGGTGGGCTGTGAACCTGTATAAGGCTTTGATAACCTCGTGGGCTGGCGAGGCCTCCTCAGCTAAACTCTACTACGGCTCCCTTGGCCTAGGCTTTCTCCCCTGGCTTGCAGAGTATAAGATTGATGGTAGCCCCTTGGGTTTATCGAAGAACATTAGGGTCGATGCTATGGCTGAGGCTGGGGTTGTAGTTGAGGTTAAATACGGTAAACCCTCCAACTGGCATTACCTAAGCCTAGCTGGCTACGCTCTAGCCCTTGAGAGCTTCTACGAGGTGCCCGTGGATTACGGTATACTGCTAACAGTATCCATTAACAACGGTGAGCCGGTGGTATCAGTAGAGCCGGTGTACATATCAGCGGAGTATAGAAGAAAGTTTCTTGAGGTGAGAGATGACGCTATAGATGTTCTCCTATCCAACATGGAGCCTCCCGAGGTTGAGTGTAGGGTGTGACATGCTATGAAGATACTCCACATAGCTGGGTATGGCGTAAGGGTTGGGGTTAACGGTGGTAGCCTTATTATCGAGTCGAAGAGCGGTAAGAGGAAGATGCCGATATGGGAGGTTGATGTGGTGGTGGTAGCTTCTAGTGGTGTGAGTTTAACTAGTAGAGCTTTAAGGCTCATGATTAGAAGTGGTGTGGAACTCCTAGTCCTCGATAGCCGTGGGGATCCGGTGGGTATCATGTACTCAAGTTATTACACGAGGACCCCTGAGACTAGGAGAGCCCAATATCTAGCTGTAGCAAGTGGGAGAGCTACATATTACATGGTCTCTATAGCAAAGTGTAAAATAGGATCCCAAGCCTCCGTTCTAGAGAGGCTATCGGTGGACTTCTCCGAGAAGAGGCTAAGAGCTCACGCTGAGGAGCTTAGGGAGAAAGCTGGATCCCTTGAAGAGCTACTCTCTAAAGGTAACTTTGACTATGTGAGGAGTGGGGTTATGAGCGTTGAAGCTCAAGCTTCTAAAATCTACTGGTCATCACTGGCATTAACCCTACCTAGGGAGCTGGAGTTCAATGGTAGGGATAGGGAGTCTGTGGATCAATTTAATATGTCGCTTAACTACGCCTACGGAATACTCTATGGGCTAGCCTGGAGGGCTTTAGTGCTAGCAGGCCTAGACCCCTACGCTGGGTTCCTTCATGTTGATAGAAGTGGAAAACCTGTTCTAGCGTTCGACTATGTTGAGATGTGGAGGGCTCCTATAGTGGATGAGGTCTTAGTGAGAGCTTTCAGGAAGGGGTTTAGGATTAAAGTTGATGGGGGTAGGATTGATACTGAGAGTAGAGCTGAGATAGCCTCCCTTATATCGAGGAGGCTTAGGGAGAGATGTCCTAACGCTTACAGGACTATGACTTTTGAGGAGGCTTTGAAAGGCTATGCTTTGAAGCTTGCAAGCTCGTTGAGGAGGGGTTCTAGTTACACTTGTTATGGGGTGTGATGTGTTTGAGGTACGTTATCGTATACGATATTAGTGATGATAACAAGAGGTTTAAGGTTGCCAGGGCTCTAGAACAGTGGGGGTTAGCTAGAATTCAGAGAAGCGCTTTCACAGGCTCCCTCCAGGTTGCTAGGGTTAGGGATCTAGCTAGGAGGCTTGAGTCTATAATAGATGTTGATAGCGATGTTGTGCACATTATACCTGTTCAACCCCAGGACTGGGCTAGGGTTATAGTGTTAGGTAAGCCTTACTGGGTGGCGGGGAGGGTTGAGGAGGCAATACTACTACCTTGACGGCTACGTGCAGGTGGCAGATGTTAAGGATTACATATTCTGCCCTGCCCTAGCCTGGGTTAAAGCTAGGATGGGCTACGTGGAGCCTCCAACGCCTAGCATGGAGTCGGGGAAGTCTAAGGCTGATGCACAGTTTAAGTTGAGGGTTGCCGAGGAGCTAGGCCTACCTAAGCCGTGGAGGGTTGAGGTTCCTGTTAGGAGCTCTAGGCTGGGGTTGGCTGGCGTCATAGACCTTGTTGCCGGTGAGAGGAGGCTTGTGGTGGCGGAGGTTAAGGCTTTTAAGAGGAGGATCCAGTGGTCTAGGCATTTCAGGGTTCAGTTGGCGCTCTACGCTCTCCTAGCTGGGGAGCTCGGCTATGTAAGGGAGGCTATCCTCTACATGGGTGGTGATATCTACAGGATCCCTGTTTCCAGCAATCTCCTCGATGAGGCTAGAAGGGCTCTCGAAGGCTATAGGATGGTCTTAGACTCGGAGGAGCCTCCAAATGTTAGACAGCCTGAGCCTAAGTGTAGGTACTGCTGGTACCGGAGGCTATGCCCTTCAATGCCCTAAGCTCCTCTATCAAACGTGTAAGCTTACCCCAGCCTGTTAGGTAGACTCCACCACCTCTACCCCTCCTATACACAAGACCCATCCTCTGAAGGAACGCCAGCCTATTAGCAACAGTCTTACCAGATAACCCCAGCCTCCCAGCTATACCTTCAACGCCTAAACCCTCGCTCTCCACAAGCAACCCCAAGATCTTTAAATCCTCACTAGAAACCTGAGGTAGCGATACCACATTGAAATCCTTTGAGTCCAACTTAAACTCCACATACTCTCCACCCTCACCACTCACATAGAAGATAACATTAACAAACCTAGAGAGCATGATAGCAGATAAAGTAGCGGAGACAACGAGAAGCCTCATACCACCACTAACATCGAAAACAACAACATCAAAACCACCAGATCTAAGAACTCTAACAACACCATCAACAATAGAGTAGACAGCACCAGGAACATCGGACGCATCAACATCGATGAGGCCGAAAGAGGAGACATTAAGCTTACCAGCATAGGCTACAAGAGTCTGATAAGCATTAACAACACTACTAACAACAGGCCTAACAGTAAAACAAATAAAACCATCACCATGACCGGCAGAGAGAGCAGTAAACCTCCTAAGAGCAAAAGACTCAGTAAAGCCGAGAGTGAAAACAAACAACCTACCCATAGAGAAGACACCTAGATAACAAGTACACCAAAGGAAGCTTAAAAACCCCACATGAACCAAAGCTTATATACGTTACCCTTGGACACCCTATCCATTAACTTGTGTGCTAACAGTATACAATTGAAACTCCCATCCACAACATGGGAAAAGCTGATAAGAGATGAGAGCGAAAAGCTTAAATACCAGACCCCACACTATATACATGGAGCCCCCACACGGGGGCTCAATGGAATAGAATCCATACAATGGAGATGAAAGAAATTTCCATAGTGAACATGAAGCGTGATGGTGCAGAATCCATTCAATGGAATTGAAAGTAAAGTATTGTCTAATGTGTGAATTTCAAAGCTTCTTCTACGAATCCATTCAATGGAATTGAAAGGCGGCTATCCTTCTAACGTCTTCCTCATACTGATACTCCGAATCCATTCAATGGAATTGAAAGTAAGTCTATGGTAAAAGTTAAAGCTAAGGGTGGTGATGTAGCGTGAGGAATCCATTCAATGGAATTGAAAGAGCAATAGCTCTTAGGGCTTCCCTAACCCTAAGCCCATTAATCAACGAATCCATTCAATGGAATTGAAAGTTAAACTGGGTGAGGAAGGCGTGAGCAGGCTTAAGTCTGAATCCATTCAATGGAATTGAAAGAGAGTTGATATACGTAAACAAATTCCACATCAACAAGGTTGAGAATCCATTCAATGGAATTGAAAGATTTGAGTCCATCCTAACGGGAATTGGTCGGGTGTTGTCTTGAATCCATTCAATGGAATTGAAAGACAGGGGGTGGGGGTGGAGTGGCGTGCCCCGAATAGTCGTGAATCCATTCAATGGAATTGAAAGATTCCTGCGTGGCATCCACCTTACATTGATTCGCGTGATTCAGAGAATCCATTCAATGGAATTGAAAGACTACACGGGCCACAGCATGTGCGTTAAAGGCGTTGTCTGGTGAATCCATTCAATGGAATTGAAAGTAACGTTCTGGGACGGCAGGACAGCGACAGTGACGACAGGGAGAATCCATTCAATGGAATTGAAAGAACATACGGTAGTGGTAATCTGGCGAACGGCTCCATTGGAATCCATTCAATGGAATTGAAAGAAGCCTACCAACAACCCTACCCTTATTTAAAACCTCTATTGGAATCCATTCAATGGAATTGAAAGGTACGCCTCCTCCTCCGAGGCCGGCGAGGCCAGCCCGAATCCATTCAATGGAATTGAAAGAGACCACCAGCACCCCCGCCACCACACAGAGACACCACCGAATCCATTCAATGGAATTGAAAGGCTACCTCGAAAGCCTAACAGCCCCCAGCAGTTAGGAATACGCGAATCCATTCAATGGAATTGAAAGATTCCCCCCCGCCACGCTACCGAACCCCCCGACCCTGGGAACACCGCGAATCCATTCAATGGAATTGAAAGACGGTTAGGGCTAACGCAGTTGCTTTAGAGAGTGTAGCACCGAATCCATTCAATGGAATTGAAAGTGTTATCTGGCTAAGGGTTCGAGGACGGCGAGCAGGTCGTTAAGAATCCATTCAATGGAATTGAAAGAGGAGAAGGAGAGGTTCTACCAGCTCTACCTCTCAAAGCACTTCAGAATCCATTCAATGGAATTGAAAGAGAATATGCGTCTTAGAACCTCCACGTTGTCCTCGAGGATTGGGTACGAATCCATTCAATGGAATTGAAAGAAAAGCATTTTTGATAGTAGTGCTAGCTATTACTATTACATAGATTGAATCCATTCAATGGAATTGAAAGGAGCCTACCAGCAATATCGGCCGCCAGCCTCCTCCAGTTCGCCCCGAATCCATTCAATGGAATTGAAAGATTGAACAAGACCTCTACGATATCGTCTGGATCCGAGGATGGAATCCATTCAATGGAATTGAAAGGCTAACACTCGTTCCGACGTATACACTAGACCTGTGGACGAGAATCCATTCAATGGAATTGAAAGGCGGCACCAGCACCAGCACCAGCCCCAGCACCAGCACCCGCGAATCCATTCAATGGAATTGAAAGTGGTTTCTGACAATGATTGGCTGGAAAACGTCTATAAAACGTAGGAATCCATTCAATGGAATTGAAAGAAACACCTCCCACACGCCCCACCCCCTAGTGTCCGCGTACGAATCCATTCAATGGAATTGAAAGGTGCGAATCATCATACAGGTTATCGAAACCGGATACAACATCTTTGAATCCATTCAATGGAATTGAAAGATTCCGATTGCTGATACTACATCTGTGCCGTTTATGTTTAGAAGAATCCATTCAATGGAATTGAAAGAAGTGTAGAGTTGTCAGCTCTGGTGAACAACGAGACCATGGTCTACCGAATCCATTCAATGGAATTGAAAGACACTCCCTAAGGTTGGACTCTAGGGATGAAGCGTGCTTCCTGAATCCATTCAATGGAATTGAAAGCCTGAAACGAACAAATCGTATATTGCAGTCACGTGGTGTCCCCTGAATCCATTCAATGGAATTGAAAGATATGGCACCCCTAGTAATCAGTGTTACTCGAGAATATATGAATCCATTCAATGGAATTGAAAGCCTCTGCCCCGAAGAGCGAGGGGCAGTAAACGTGCGGTATGAATCCATTCAATGGAATTGAAAGCATCTTCAACAGTAGTGCCCTCTGTGCTGACGTCAGCTTCGAATCCATTCAATGGAATTGAAAGTTAAATCCTTAGGTGGCCTTGGAACCCTATAGCCCCTCGAATCCATTCAATGGAATTGAAAGAATGTAGAGAGAATGGAAAAAGGAGGGGGTTTAGGGGGCTCTGGAATCCATTCAATGGAATTGAAAGTTTACTATTATACTGTTTCCTTCAACAGTTAACCTGACAATGAGAATCCATTCAATGGAATTGAAAGTCAGGGCTATGATGAGGTTGTGAACCAGAAGCTGTCCGCGAATCCATTCAATGGAATTGAAAGTATACCAGATACCGATACCCCTAGGGGCAATACTGATAGACCAGAATCCATTCAATGGAATTGAAAGAGGGAGGGCGAGTCCAAGGAGGATCTGAAGAAAAAGGTTAGGGAGAATCCATTCAATGGAATTGAAAGACACCTACCTTACCTATATATCAGTAAGAGGGTATAAGAATCCATTCAATGGAATTGAAAGAGCTTCTCCATGGCGTAGGCTGCCCACGCTGTGTAAACAATCTTGAATCCATTCAATGGAATTGAAAGAGAAGAGCCTTGATATGTTAGCAGCGATGATGAAATCCTCCGAATCCATTCAATGGAATTGAAAGTATTCCTTTTCTTTTCATGGCTAAAACCCGTTAAATCCATAGAATCCATTCAATGGAATTGAAAGACCTTGTTCCACGAAGTCTTAGGGTTTAGGTTTGAGATATTGGGAATCCATTCAATGGAATTGAAAGGACACTACCTTAGAACTACAACACCCAGAACATGGAATAAAGAATCCATTCAATGGAATTGAAAGATTCTCTCTCACCTTCTCTAACCTCTCCACACAAACACGAGAATCCATTCAATGGAATTGAAAGACGTATAAGCCAGACCCCCCTCCCAAGGGGGGCTCAAGGAGGGAATCCATTCAATGGAATTGAAAGTGCTATCTCTACCCACCCACCCTCCTCAGTCTTACCACGCAGGGAATCCATTCAATGGAATTGAAAGAACACGGTTACCAGCAACAACATCGAAACCAAGATCCTCAAGAATCCATTCAATGGAATTGAAAGAATGGGAGGAAATCATAAAAGCCACAACAGACATGTGCTTCAAGAATCCATTCAATGGAATTGAAAGGTATCCTAAGCTGTCCTGCCCCGGGGCTTGAAACCACTATACGGAATCCATTCAATGGAATTGAAAGTGTGCGTTGCCCGCGAGGTAGATTGATGCACAGGCGTAGAATCCATTCAATGGAATTGAAAGTCATTTCCTTAGGGTACTCGTAATCAGTCACCCGTAAGAATTCCAGAATCCATTCAATGGAATTGAAAGTGGAGTCCACTAGATCGATCCTGTACCTCCCCTCGTACAGGGAATCCATTCAATGGAATTGAAAGCTCCGTGGGGTGACGGCCCGTGAACAACAACCTCAAGAGAATCCATTCAATGGAATTGAAAGGTAAAATTGCGGGGGTGGTACTGCTAAATCAAACTTTCAATTGAATCCATTCAATGGAATTGAAAGAAGCTTATACCAACCCCAAAGCCAAACCAAAACCAAACACCAGAATCCATTCAATGGAATTGAAAGCTATGGTTTCCTTAGTGGGCTTGTATATGTAAATTGTCTTAAGAATCCATTCAATGGAATTGAAAGGAGTGTCGGGTGAGATGTTGAAGGAGATGATGATGTTGGGGAATCCATTCAATGGAATTGAAAGATGCTCTATCTCCACCCGGGGATCCACTTAATGGAGTTGGATGAGGGTTTAACAGTATAAGGTTGCTTTGAATGGTTTTCCTTCGTTTCCTTCTAGTGTGTACTGGATTTCTAGTGTTTGTTTTAGGAGCTCTAGTACTGTTATTGTGTGTAGTGTTAGTTTTGCTCCGTGTATCCTCGATGTTCCTTTTGCTAGTGCTAGGTATAGTGGTATCATGTCTGATGCGTGTCTGTCTAGTGTTGCTCCTGTTGTTACATCTTCTACTAGTTTTTCTGCTGCTTCTCTACCTACGATCTCTGCTTTTTTGCCTGGTGCTCCTAGGCTGTCTGAGCCCATTATTGTGTTGTCGAAGATAGCCCATATTGTTATGCCGCTTCCAGGGCCTAGTGTGTCTTCGCCATGCTCTATCTCAACCCTGGGCTCTATCCTCAGCTTCTCTCTTAGTATTGCTGTGGCTGAGTTTGCCTGTCTCTCTGCTACGTGCCTTGGTAGTTTTACTGCGTGGCTTCTCAACGCTATCTCTCTAAGTTCTCCTCTTTCAATGAAATCTCTTGCTTTGAATCCTCCTGGTGGCTGGTCTACTGTTACTGTCACCATGCCCCCGCCTTTCGGGTAGTGTCCTCTCCTCTCGACTCTAACTGCGAACTTGTACCCTAGTGTTTCTGTGAGCCTCGCTAGCACCTCTCTAACATAGTCTATCGTCGGGGCCATTGGGACGTCTGTGCCACCTCTTATCTTAACCGTTACAGGTTTATCTGCGAAGGCTAGTACTGGTAGGAGTGCTTGTAGAACCAGGGGTACGCTGCCAGCGGTGCCAACGTCGAATATGTAGCTTCCACCCCTAATTGTTGAAGGGTAGAACTCCAGGGTCATGCTACCAACCTCAGCCCCCTTAACCCTAGCATTGCAAATCTGAGCTATAGCCTTAACAGCTGTGAGATGCTGGGGTCTTAGACCAGGGTTATCCCTCCTAGCCCTTATATTATATACCCTCATAGGCTTACCAGTGATAGCTGATAGAGCTAAAGCAGTCCTCAGAATCTGACCACCACCCTCACCCATACTACCATCAATCTCAACCAACCTCAACCTTCACACCCGCAAGCCTCCTAAGCCTCTCCACAAAAACCCTCTCAAGATCCCCACGTATAACCTCAGGAACNCACTCCCACCAAGGACCCCCCTTAATAACAAGATCCCTTATAATAGTACCATTACAGATATTAGGCTTATACATAGGAGGCCTTATAGCTGTGAAACCAGCATCCTCGAAGAGCAGCAAAACAAGATCGTTCCCGGAGACAACACCATCAAATCGGGGGAGAAGCATCCTAAGATACTCAACCCAAACCCTATGCATCTGAATATCGGGAACAGGAACAATATAAACCCTACCGTAATCCTCCCCAAGAACAGACTTCAAAGCCTTACGGAGGAGAACAATCCTCTCACCAGCAGTAAGAGGGTTATAGAGGGTATAGGACTCCTGAGCAGAGCCAACAACAACGATAACCTCATCCGCGAGGCCTAGAGCATACCTAATAGTACCAATATGCCCTAAATGCGGAGGCTGAAACCTACCGGGTACGAGTAAACAGGAAAACCTACTCAACCTCATAACCACCCTCTAATTCCAAGTAGATGGTTAGGGGAACAGGGGAAACTTAAAACCTCCACATTCTCAACCCTGTTAAACCGCTCCCCCACCTCCACCCATTAGTATAGAGAGCTTCACAATCTCATCCAAGATCTTCGAGGCTTCAACGCTATTCACAGCTGATAGTCTGTAAACCTCCTCCACCACACCCTCCTCCTTTAGCTTCGCTAGAGCTTCCACCGCTCTTTCAATCTCGCCCTCCTCTGCTACATCACATTTGTTTACCCCAACATACATGGGCTTCCCTCCCGTTATTGCTTTCACATCTCTTATTAGCTTAGCCTGCCTCTCTAGGCTCATGTACGCGTTTTTCGTTGGATCTACTAGGAATAGGGTTACACCGTTTAACTCTACGAGTGCCGCTACAGCTCTCCTCTCTATCTGGTTCATCTCCTCCAACGGCCTATCAAGTAATCCCGGCGTATCTATGATCTGTACCCTCGTAAAACCATACATCCTATGACCTACTGTCACCTGCTTCGTTGTGAACGGGTAGTCTGCCACCTCCGGTTTAGCTGTTGAAACGCTTCTCACGAAAGTCGATTTACCAACATTTGGGGGTCCTGCAACTACTATTGTTGGCTCCTCAGGGTTTATAGATGGTAGTCTTTGTAGGAATACTGTTAGGTTCCTGAGTAGCTCTAGCCTCCTACCACATCTTTTGAATAGCGATAGTATCCTACCTCTACCCTCAGCTGAGACCCTCCTAGCCTCCCTTAGATCTCTTGATGCTAGTATAGCGTACCTATACCTCTCCCAGAGCCTCCCAGCCACCCTCCTAGCCTTTGATATGCATTTAAATGCTTCCTCAACATCTCTCCTCTCAAACTCAACCTCAACTAGCCTTAGGTAGAAGGGGTGTAGTCTTGAAAGTATCTTTTCAAGCTTACCGACATCCTCAGTCTTACTAACAACCGTGTTGTAGACTGTTTGTAGCTTGGCAATCTCGCCTTCAACACCACCACGTCTAGGGTACCTGGACTTAATCCTCTCCAGTATATCCTCGTAGAGGGGGATTGAGATGTGCTTAACCTCATCAATAACCCCAATCAACCCCAGCCACCGCCCTCCCCGAGCTCGGTGTTTGCACCCCTCCACATCTTCACCCATTGGATAACAGCTTATTCGGACTTGCCGGGTATCCTCATCGCAGGCTCTAGCCCACACCATCCCAATGTCTTAGTTGTTAGAGCTTATTAAGTCTTAGACATCCTAGCGGTTTTCAGGTTATAACCCTCGCTCCACCCCCATATATAGTGGGGGTGCTTTTTGGGTAAGGCTCCAAGTGATCTCGAGTTTAGGAGGGTTGCTGAGACGTTCAGCTCTCTTGAGAGGATTACTGCTAGAACCCAGCTAACCCTTGTTCTCGTAAAGTTGTTGAAGGACACGCCTGTTGATGTTATTGATAAGGTTGTCTACTTGATACAGGGTAAGCTAGGCCCTGACTGGAAGGGTATTCCAGAGCTAGGTGTTGGGGAGAAGTACCTTGTGAAGGCTGTAGCCTCAGCTTATAGGGTTAGCGAGGATACTGTTACAAAGCTTTTCAAGTCTGAGGGGGATCTAGGGGAGGTTGCTGAGAGGCTTTGTAGACAACAGCAGGGTAGGGGTGCTGGTTTAGCTGCCTTCATGGCCGGGGGTCAGAGGAGGTTGACTGTATCGAGGGTTTTCGATACTCTGCTTAAGATAGCCTATGCTGAGGGTGAGGGTAGTAGGGATGTTAAGATTAGGTATACTGCAAGCCTTCTCGTNGACGCTGAGCCTCTTGAGGCTAAGTATNTTGTGAGGTTTATCGAGGGAAGGCTTAGAGTTGGAGTTGGGGATGCAACTATACTAGATGCCCTAGCTGTAGCCTACGGTGGTGGAGCTCACGCCAGACCTGTTGTTGAGAGGGCTTACAATCTTAGAGCAGATCTAGGCCTAGTAGCTAGGATGATAGCAAGCGAGGGTTTAGATTCTCTAGCTAGGATAACCCCTATAGTCGGGGTTCCAATAAGGCCTATGCTAGCTGAGAGGGGTAGGGATGCGAGGGAGATCCTGGATAAGGTTGGTGGTAGGGCTATAGTGGAGTTTAAATATGATGGTGAGAGGGCTCAGATACACAAGGACGGTGATAGGGTGGTAATATTCTCTAGGAGACTTGAGGATATAACCTTCAGGTACCCCGATGTGGTGGAAATGGCAAAATCCGGTTTGAAGGCGGAAAAGGCTATAGTGGAGGGTGAGATTGTAGCCTTCGATCCGGAGACGGGGGAGCTTAGGCCTTTCCAGGAGCTTATGCATAGGAAGAGGAAGCATGAGGTGGATAAAGCTGTTAAGGAGATCCCAGTTAAAGTATTCCTATTCGACGCCCTCTACAGCGACGGTGTCGACCTAACAGTTAAACCGCTCCCAGAGAGGAGGAGGGTTTTAGAGGATATAGTTGTTGAATCCGATACATGGACTATAGCTAGCTATATTACAACAGAAAGCCCCGGGGATCTCGACAACTTCTTCCTAGAAGCTGTAGCTGAGGGGGCTGAGGGTGTGATGGTTAAAGCCGTTCACAGCGAGAGCTTCTACACCGCAGGTATTAGAGGGTGGCTTTGGGTTAAGTATAAGAGGGATTACAGGAGTGAGATGATAGATACAGTTGACCTAGTGGTCGTAGGAGCCTTCTACGGTAAGGGTAAGAGGGGTGGGAAGCTCAGTAGCCTCCTAATGGCAGCCTACGACCCGAAGACTGATACCTTTAAAACAGTATGTAAGATGGCCACAGGCTTCACAGACGAGGAGCTTGATAAGATGAATGAAATGCTTAAACCACATATAATAAAGCATAAGCACCCAAGAGTGGAGTCGAAGATGAAACCAGATGTATGGATAGAGCCTGTCTACGTAGCTGAAGTCCTAGGAGCTGAGCTAACACTCTCACCAATACACACATGCGGCCTAGATAGGGTTAAGCCAGGAGCCGGGGTCTCCATAAGATTCCCAAGATTCATAAGATGGAGGGATGATAAGAGACCTGAGGATGCAACAACAGAAGATGAGGTAGTAGAGATGTACAGAAGGCAGCTGAAGAAGATTGAAGAAGAGGCCGTCGAGCAGGTATAGAGATCTAGTTAGACAAAGGTACGAGATAGTATTCAAACTAGCAGTAGAAAGCCTAAGAAAGGGGGATAGAGAGTACGCTAGAAAACTCTGTACATACATACTGGAAATGGCTAGAAGAACACGGGTAAGAATACCGAGGGCTATCAAGAGATCCATATGCAAAAACTGCCACACACCACTAATCCCAGGCGTAACAGCGATAGTAAGATTAAGATCCCAGAGCAGAGCGTTCGCATACAGAGTAGTAAGGTGTACGGAGTGCGGCTACATACACAGGTACCCGTATCGTATAACCTCAAAAACCCCCACTACGGGTAGGAGCTCGCGACAATCCCGTATNGCNTAAGTCTCTAAGCNGCTNNNTNCATAACAAGCTCTTCTCCCCCCANCCCATCGTTTTTAAGGTTTANATNATTTCTTATTTTGAAGGGCTTGGTGCTCTCCATGTCTAAGGATATTGGTAGGAGGGTTATTCAGAGTAGGGTTGACACGATTATTGGTAAGAGGGGTGTTAGTGATGAAGTTTTAAGAGAGATAGATTCTAGACTTGAGGTTAAGGGTTTTGTTAAAGTTCGTGTCTTGAAATCCGCTCTCTTGGTCTCTGGAATGGATAGGAGGAGTATTGCTCGCTATGTTGCCGAGAAGCTCGGTGCTAAATTAGTGGATGTGAGGGGTAGGACTTTTGTTCTATATAAGCCTAAAAGGTCTGATACCCGTAGAGGTGGGTAAGGTGGTAGTGTGTGGTTAACGCTTTAGAGGTTCCAGCTGATTTGCTTATAAGGAGGGTTGCTGAGAAGCTTAGAAGGGATTATAGTCAGGTTAAGCCTCCACAGTGGGCTTTCTTCGCTAAAACCGGGGTTTTCAAGGAGAAGCCTCCTAGCGATCCTGGTTGGTGGTATGTTAGAGCCGCTTCTATCCTAAGGAAGCTTTATAAGAGTGGGGAGCCTGTGGGTATTGAGACTTTCAGGACTATCTATGGTGGTAGGCAGAGGAGGGGTTCGGCTCCGCCTCATAGGAGGAAGGGTTCTGGGAGTGTTGTTAGGAGGATATTACAACAGCTTGAGGAGGCAGGTCTTGTTGAGAAGGTGCCGGGGAGGGGTAGGGTTTTAAGCTCTAAGGGTAGGAGTCTTCTAGATACCACAGCTAGGGAGGTTATGGAGGAGCTTGTTAAGGTTAGACCTGAGTTAGCGAAATACTTATAGTTTCACTACTACTAATACCTGGGGGAGATGGTTTGAGCGAGTATGAGTATACTGATGAGGAGATTGAGGCTATTAGAGCTCGCAAGCTAGAGGAGCTTAAGAGGAGGATGGAGGAGGAGCGTAGAAGGAAGGAGGTTGAGAGTCAGAGGGAGGCCTTGCTAAGAAGCATTCTATCCAGCGATGCTAGAGCTAGGTTAACTAATCTGAAGCTCGTTAAACCAGAGGTAGCTAGGGCTGTAGAAGATTACATAATACAGCTCGTCAACTCTGGAAGGCTCACACCTCCTGTAGAGGAGGATATAGTTAAAAGGATTCTCATAGAGTTAGATGAGAGGATGAGGAGGGAGTATAGGATACAGTTTAAGAGGAAGTAGGTGGAGGGGGTTTGGCTAGGAATAAGCCTCTAGCCAGGAAGCTTAGGCTAGCTAGGGCCGCTAAGAGTAATAGGGCTCTACCAGCATGGATTATAATTAGAACTCTTAGGAGGGTTAGGTTTAGCCCTGTTAGGAGGCATTGGAGAGTTAGCAAGCTTAAGGTCTAGGAGGGGCTTAGAGGATGCCTAGTGAGGGTAGGTGGGTTTACGTCATACCGCTTAGGAGGGTGTATTGGGGTAGGAGGAGTAATAGAGCTGATAGAGCTGTAAGGATCATAAGGGGTTTCGTGGCTAGGCATACTAAGGCTGACGATGTAGTTGTTATGAGTGAGGTTAACAACTACATATGGAGTAGGGGTAGGGAGAGGCCTCCAGCTAGAGTTAAGGTTGTTGTTGATGTGAGGGAGGAGAAGGGCGAGGAGGGTTCTAGGAGGATTGCAGTTGTTAGGCTTGCCGCCTCAAAGTTTAAGCCTGGTAGGCTTGAGGTTAGAAGGGGTTAGCTGTGGAGAGTGGAGCTAGGAAGTTCGAGGTTTTAAAGTTCAACATATCAGGCAACCCTAACGTTGGAGTATATGTGCATGCTACCGATAAATATGTCCTACTACCGCCTAGGCTAGCGGAGAAGGAGGTTAGGATTGTAAGGGAGGTCTTAGGAGTGGATGTGGTTGTCGAGACCACAATATTCAATATGAGGCTTCTCGGGGTTCTCGTAGCAGGTAATAGTAATGGGCTCCTACTACCTAAAACCATTACTGAGGATGAGTATCGTGCCTTGAAGGGGTCTCTTAGAGATGTTAACATAGCAATCATAGATAGTGTTGAGAACGCTCTAGGCAACCTGGTGGTAGCTAATGATAGGGCTGCAATCGTATATCCCTACTTTGAACCCCACATTGTTAAGGTTATAGAGGATAACCTGGGGGTTGAGGTTCACAGGATGTCGATAGGTGGTATGAGTGTTGTAGGCTCTCTACTTGTTGTAACAAGGAGAGGGGGGCTCGTCTGCCCTGAGGCTAGCGAGGATGAGGTTAAAACCCTGGCATCGATATTCAAGGTCCCAGTAGTACAGGGTACCGTTAACTTCGGCGTATCATTCATAAGGGCTGGTCTGGTAGCTAACTCTAACGGGGCCTTGGTTGGAGAGGATACCACAGGCCCTGAGCTTGCGAGGATCCAGATGGCTTTAGGTGGTGGGGATGGGGGAGGTTAAGGTGTATCTTGTTGAGGGCGAGATGCTCTTAGGGCATGATAGTAGGCCTGAGTGGAGGAAGTTTAGGGTTTACGTTAGGGCTTTGAAGCCACGTGATGCTCTAGAGAGGGTTTATTCAGAGCTTGGTAGTAGGCATAAGCTTAGGAGAAGGCATATAAGGGTTGCTAGTGTTAGGGAGGTTCCTCTAGAGGAAGTTGATGATATGAGGGTTTTAAAGCTAGCGAGCCTCAATAGGATTGAGAGGTGAACGCTCCTGTCTAGAGAATCTAGGGGTGGTAGAGAGGAGGGCGTCGATCTTGGAACCCTAGCGGCCCAGATCCAGTTGTTAAAGGAGCAGATTGACGCTCTACAAGCCTACCTACAACAGCTGATCCAAGCTAGGGATAGCGTGTTAAGGGCTATGGATAGCTTGAAGGCCGTTAACAACGTTGAAGGCTCCATCCTAGTATACCTAGATCCTCACATGAACGTTGCTATAAAGGTGAACCCCGTTGAGAAGGATAGGATGCTAGTACACCTTGGTTTAAATGTTTACGCTAGGACAAGCTTAGAGGAGGCATTGAAGGTTTTAGAGGATAGGAGGGCTAGGCTTGACAAGGCTGTTGAGGAGACTAGAAGGGCTATAGGCAATCTCGCAAGCCTCCACGACCAATACCAGGCTCTTCTACAGAGGGTCCTAGCACAAGCCCAAGCTAGGGGGAGAGGCTAGCCCTCCTTGGTTTTCGACCTACTCAAGGGGGCCATAGGAGGTCTCGTTGAGAGGATAAGGTATAGGAGTTTATCTAGGGAGGAGCTGGAGGGGTTATTAAATAACATGTTAGTAGACCTCATAGCAGCCGATGTAGCATACGAGGTCGCAGAGGATATTGTAGAGAGTGTTAGAAGGGGTCTAGAAGGGGTGAAGGTTGAAAGGGGGTCTCGTGTTGAATCCATAGTCTTAGATGTTCTTAGAGTTAAACTCCTAGAGCTGGTTAACAGGAGGCCTATTGACATAATCGAGGTTGTTAAGGCTAAGTGTTTGAAGGGAGAACCCTATGTGATAGTATTCTTCGGAGTCAACGGGGTGGGTAAGACAACTACGATAGCTAAGGTAGCCTACATGCTTAGAGAGAACGGTATAACCCCCGTGCTAGCTGCAGCTGATACCTTCAGGGCTGGGGCTCAGGAGCAGCTTGAGATACACGCTTCCAGGCTAGGGGTCCCAATAGTTATGGGTAGGTATGGATCGGACCCGGCTAGCGTAGCACATGATGCTATAGAGTATGCTAGAGCTAGGAGGCTGTGCGCAGTTCTAATAGATACTGCAGGTAGGATGCACGTAGACTACGATCTCATGGGGGAGATGAGGAAGATAGTTAGAGTCTCCAAACCCGACCTCAAAATCCTAGTCGTCGACGCCCTAACGGGAGGTGATGCAGTAGAGCAGGCTAGGAGGTTTAACGAGGAGGTGGGGGTTGACGGTGTTATAGTAGCTAAGGTTGACGCTGACGTTAAAGGGGGGTCGATACTATCAGTGGCAAAGGTAACGGGTAAGCCAGTACTCTACGTGGGGGTCGGCCAGGGCTACCAGGATTTAAAGCCCTTCAACCCCCTTGAATATGTAGATACAATATTAGGGTTGAAACCCTAGAACACTAGAGGGGGATGAGGATTTTGCCGAGTGCTGATATGTGATGTGTGGAGGATCTCGCCGACCCTCTATGTTCTCGCTGGAGGCGCTTTGTAGGAGTCGTGACAGGGACTTAGTATCTCTTTAACCTCAACCACCCCCAGGTAGCCTGGGTTGGAGGCTCCTGCTTCGTAGTATCCTCTAACACCTATACTCTTACCTGTAATCCACGGCCCCGGCGGTTTCCCGTGGGCTGAGATGAAGAGCTCCACCTTTACTACTAAGAGCACCTTAGATCCATCTCTCCCAGTTAACGTTATTAGTAGAGCGTCTCTTTCAACACTATAACTCTCTATCACCCCTAATACGTTAACGTTCCCCTCTCTAACCCTCCTAAGCTCCGACACGTCCAGGTAGCCTTGAGCTGTTGAGGCCATGTAGCCTGCTATGAAGACTACTGTGAAGAGGGCCATGGATAGTGCTATGAGGCGTAACCTCAAGACCTAGCACCCCCAGGTCTAGCTATTAGTGCTAGGGGTACATAGGCTAGGATGGCGTATATTATGGTGTTAACATATACCACGGGGTGCGTTAAAACCCTAAGCTCCCTGAATACACCCCTTGTGGCGTCGTAGTCGAATAGGACAATGTTATCAACTAGGGTAACCCTCACCTCCCCGTTAACAGTAACAGTGAGAGGCTCTATTGGAGGCTCACCAGTATAGTAACCGTTAATCCTAACCCCACCTCTATCAACTTCAACCACTAGCACTCCATCCTCGACCTTAGCACCAACAACCCTACCAACATCGCCTACCAGCTCTGCTGATTCTAAAAGCCCGAACCCCGATAAGGCTATCAACGCTACAGCTAATACTAGAGGTGTTAATGTAACCACCCTCGAACCCATATTATACCTCCTAACATGGAAGAGTGCAACTACAGCTATTAAAGCTAGGACTGCAATAGAGGCTATTCTTATCACGAAGAGCTCGGGAGCCCCACCTACAAAAACCCTGGTCTGCTCAGGGGTGGGATGAAGGCTTTCAGCAACCCTAGGTATAATGAAGCTTAAAGGAACGGTAGCGTAGGCGGCGAATATGTAGGCTGACGATACCAAAGGCCTCCTATCGGGATCCTTAACACTACCCTTAACAGCAAAGTAGAGGGTATACGCTAAGACGAGGATTAAAATGCTAACCTGCCTTGGATCCCAAGTCCAGAAAGACCCCCAGGACTCTGAAGCCCATACAGAGCCTGTTAGAAAAGAGGCTAGGCCTAAAGGTACTCCCAGCTTAATAGCTGTATCCGCGAACTCGTAGAAGCCAGGTCTCCTAGACATCATGAAAGCCAAGGCTGCTAAAGCAGCCACTGTTAGAACAACATAGGCTGCTATAGATATGGGAACGTGGACGTATAAGTTCCTATAAGCTGTAGGAGCCCCCCTCTCCACAACACTGGGAAAGGCGCCCTCGAATATAGAGTAGGCTAGAGTGGTGGAATCGACTAGTAGGAGTAGAGCTAGGATAACAATTAAAACCGGAAGCCTACCAGCTAACACCCCAACCCCCCATCTAAGGTAGCGTGAACTCTTAAAAACCACATGTATTTACTAGTATATACTCTAGGTCATGTTAAACAATAGAGCCTCCCCGAGCTAGGGTTAGATGTGGTGTGCGGGTTGGAGAATCTAGCCTTCTTCCAGGAGCTCCGCTACTATGAGTGCTACTATTGCGTATGCTAAGCCTAGGGTGGCCTGTGTTACCGGGTTTCCTATTGATATGAGTGCTGGGGTTACCATTATGGCTGTTATAGCTACTAAGAGTGTTGTTTCAGCTTTAAGGTATGTTGATATTAGCGATGCTAGGGATGATGATGCTGATAGGTGTAGTGTTAGGGATAGCCATTCTACTGTTAAACGTGAGAGCTCGCTGAGGGGGATGCCTAGTAGGAGTAGTGTTATGGTGTAGAGTGTTAGGGATGCCTGTAGGAGTATCCATGTGTATGATAGTTTAGCTAGGAAGTGTATGCTGGGGGCTAGTGGGTAGAGGTGGTAGATGTCTATGGTGCCCGCCCTCCCCTCCTTGACATAGGTTTGTGTTGAAATGTATATTGTTATGAATAGTAGGACTAGCTTTGTAGTGTTTTGCAGGGAATCAAGTGGCACTAGAGCTGCTGGGATTGCTGAGAGGGATGAGAAGACTAGTACAGCTAGGAGCTCCCAAGGGCTTCTAGCTGTTACACGTACATCCTTTAAAAGTAGGTTTTTAAAAACCATCACATGATCTCGCACTCTAGAACACCATCTTCAAGTCTACACTTATACCTAGCAGAGTTTGATAGAAGCTTCACGCCACCCCAGCCGGGGGCTGTAGCTATGACGGTCGACCCGCCCCTAGCGAGGTCAAACACTATACTCTCCACCTCTCTTAAACTCTCACTATCGAAGGCCGTTGTAATCTCATCTAGTAGGAGTAGCCTAGGCTCTGTTATGAGAGCTCTTACAAAGTCAACCCTCCTCCTCCAACCATGGCTTAGCTCTCCAACCCTCCTCCTCCAGACCTTAACCACATCTAGGGTTTCGAGAGCTCTCTCATAGAACCTGCCACCCCTAGATCTGGATAGTGTTTTGAATAACTCCAGGTTCTCCTCTACAGTTAACTCCTCGTAGAGCAGAGGTCTATCTAGGACGACTGATGTAAACCTCCTAGCCTTAGAGCTCCCAGGCTTTAAGCCGAAGACTGAGATGAAACCCTCTGATGGAGGTGTTAGACCCGCTATTATCCTTATAAGCGTTGTCTTCCCAGATCCGTTAGGCCCTACTATTGCTACTACGGAGCCTTCTTCGAATGAGGCGTTTAAACCCCTTAGAACGGGGTTGCCGTTAAACCGTTTCCACAGGTTCCTTATCGTAATTGATTGCAACCCACGACTCCCTAGGTGTTAGGCGATCTCCTCCACTACCACTGGTACGCAGTCCTCGATCTTGCTACGCCCTCTTAGCACCTCTAGCTCTACACACCCTTGATCCACACTATCCTCTATAGCCTCCCTCAGCTCCCTCACGCTCTTAACCTTCCTACCTGCAGCTTTCACAATCACATCACCCTCTCTAAGCCCATGTATGTGTGCTGGCGTTCTAGGCATAACCCTAACCACAACCACCCCCTCCTTCACAGCTACACCTAGCATTGAGGCTATCTCCGCTGTTAGAGGTGCCACGTAGACTCCAATCCACGCTCTTAGAGGTCTCCCGTACTTCTCAATCATAGCTATGAATCTTCTAACAGTATTTATTGGTATTGCAAAGCCTATGCCCTGAGCCCTAGCTATGATAGCTGTGGTAACACCAACAGCCTCCCCGCTAGCGTTAACTATAGGGCCCCCACTATTACCCGGGTTTATGGCGGCATCTGTTTGTATCAAATCCTCGAGTATAACCCCAGACTCCTGGTCAACAAGGGTTCTACCAATAGCGCTTACAACACCAAGAGATATTGAGGGCCCCTGAAGGCCTAGAGGTGATCCAACCACTAAAACCAGCTCCCCAGGCTCTAGTTTATCGGAATCACCTAACCTAATAGGCTTCACATCCCTCCTATCAACAGCTAGTAGTGCGAGATCACGTCCAGGATCGTGGGCTAAAACCCTGCCTCCACCTCTAACACCATCACCGTAAACAACCTCGACAACACCAGCACCTCTAACAACATGGTAGTTTGTTACAGCCAACCCCTCCCCCACAATGAACCCGGAGCCAGCCCCAACAAGGGGGGTTAGGCCGAAGAAGGATTCGAGTGATGGCCTTACAGTATAGATTGTTATAACCGAGCGTGAAACCTCCCTAACAACCTCAGCTAGAGCTTTACTAAAATCCCTCATAGACATACTAGCACACCTCGTCTACACAAAACTAGTAGGATTCAGGGTATAAAGGGTTTAGGGAGTTTATTTCATAAGACCAGCTTTCCTCATCTCCTCCTCTCTTAAAACCCTTCTTAGAATCTTGCCAACAATGGTTTTAGGTAGCTCATCTCTAAACTCCACCTCCCTTGGCACCTTGAATGGAGCTAGGTGTTTCCTGGTGTACTCTATTAGATCCTCCGCTCTAATCTTCCCCTTACACTCGTCTTTTAACACTACGAATGCTTTAGGTATCTCCCCAGCTTCAGGGTCGGGTTTACCTACAACAGCCGCCTCCCTAACGCATTCATGCTTGTAAAGAACCTCCTCCACCTCCCTGGGGAACACGCTCCAACCCTTATACTTTATGAGATCCTTCTTCCTCTCAACAACGTAGAAGTAGCCCTCCTCATCTACATAGCCCATATCGCCTGTTCTAAACCATCTAAGCCCGTAGGCTTCGAAGAACGCTAATGAGTTCTCCTCAGGTCTCTTAAAGTAACCCTTCATAACCTGTGGTCCGCTTATAACAATTTCTCCAACCTGTCCTGGTGGTAGGAGCTCCGGCTTCTCCGGGTCAGCTATAGCGGCCATAGTGCTCGGTACTGGTAATCCTATGCTACCAGGCTTATACCTGCCTTCAATGGGGTTAACGTGTGTAACCGGGCTTGTCTCCGTTAATCCATAACCCTCTCTTAGCTTCGCCCCCGTGATCTTCTCGAAAGACTCTAGGACAGCTACTGGTAGTGGTGCCGCTCCACTTATACATGCTGCTAGGCTTTTAAGGTTAAACTCCTTTACCTTCGGGTGGTTTACTATAGCTATGTATGCTGTCGGGACACCGTGGAATATGTTAGCCTTATACCTCTCAATATCCTTCATGACGGCCTCGATATCAGGCCTCGGATACACTATTACAGTAGAGGCGCTGAATACTGTGAAGTGCAACACTGCTGTCTGACCGTATATGTGGAACCACGGGAGTAGGCCTATGAAGACGAACCCCTTACGCCCTTTAAACCACAGGGAGTCTATCTGGTGGAGGTTAGCGATTATATTGTAGTGTGTTAGCATAACACCCTTAGGTAACCCAGTTGTACCACCAGTATACATTAAAGCTACCACATCCTCCACAGGGTTAACAGCCGCCCTCTCCTTTAAAGGCTCACTACCTCTCAGTATCCCAGTAAACCTGTAATGCTTACCCCCCTCAGGTGGGCTTGGCGGTCTGAACTTCAACCTATAACCTACAGCCTTAAGGAATGGTAGGTAGTCTTGGATACCAGTCCACACAACATATTTAACGTTATCAGGAGCCCCCGCTAAAACCCTATCCTTGAACATATCGAGGGTTACCAGAACCTTAGCCTCGCTATCCTCAAGCTGGAACCTAAGCTCCCTAGGCGTGTACAGCGGGTTCACAGGTGTTACAGTAGCGCCAGCGTAGAGCGCGCCATAGTATGCTATAGCAAACTGGGGTGTGTTAGGTAGGAATAGTGCTACAACATCACCCTTACCAATACCAACACTCCTAAGCCATGAGGCAAACCTAAGGGCTGAGTCCTGGAGCTCCCTATAGGTAACCTTACGGTCGAGGAATATCATTGAAACCCTATCAGGGTACTGAGAAGCAGCATCATCTAGTATCCTGTACAAGGGCATCACCGGGATATCCACATCAGCTGGAACACCGGGATCGTAGCTTTTAACCCAAGGCCTACTAGAATAAAACTCCCAGGGATCCCTGTAACCCAATGATATCACCCTCCATCGTAAACCCTGTGTGGAGATCTTATAAATCATACGCGTACACAATGGGATTTAAACCGGGGTGGATCTCACTTTATCAGACGCGGGTTCACTCATCACATATCAGCTTCATCCCTAGGCGTTCATCACCCTAGCCGGGCACATGCTGGAGTATTCGCAGACCCTACATTTAAATGGTGATGGCCTAGGCTTAAAACCCCTCATGCCAAGCCAGTATTCTAGCAAGTGGGAGAGCTTGGATATAGATTCACCCCTATTGTAGACCCTTGTCACTCTAACCCACGACATTCGCTTTTCCGGTTTAAACGGGTTAACATTTGTCTCCTCTAAAGCTTCCCTAAGACCCTCTCTGCTCCTGGCTACAATGAGTACTAGTTTTAGGGTGCCCAGCTCTACTCCGAGGAGCTCCTCTAAGAGTAGACCTCCAACCTCTAGGGTTACGAAGTCTGAGTCGTAGTACCTAAGATCCCCCCTTATCCTTGCCTCTAACAAGCCTGCTATGCTGCCGTCAACGTATACTATAGCGTCTGGTGACAAGGTGATGTAGGTGTCGTTGAGCCTTGCCGAGATAGGCGCTCGTAGGAACTCAATCCCACGACCTCTAGGTGTTCTCAGTAACCTCAATGTCTCCTCTACAAGCCTCCTAGCCTCACCCTCGGTTACTCTAACCTCCTCACCCCTAGATGTTATCATGTAGTGTAGTTTAGCTTCACAGTAAACCTGGGTTTCGATCATGTAGCCTCGTATAACACCAACCAGGTCTAGAGGTTTAACGGCCATCGGTATGATCCTATTTACGTTCTAGTTACCCCTACTCTTTACCTTTTAAGCTTTAATGGTTAATAGGTTTAAAGATTCGAGTTATACTTGGAGGCACTTATGCCTGGTGTAGCGGAGCTCCCATTACATGATGGTAGAGTGCCTGGTTGGATGCTTAAGCTTATGGAGCGTATGTCAGAGGCTATTGTTGATGCTATAGTTGAGCTCCACGGCCCTGAGGCCCTTGTTAGGGGGCTCTCGGACCCCCTCTGGTTCCAGGCTTTTAACAATGTTATCGGGATGGATTGGGATAGTAGTGGTAGTACAACAGTCCTCCTAGGCATCCTGAAGGCTGTAACCTGGCGTAGGCAGGATCTAGGTGTTCTCGTCCTCGGAGGTAAGGGGTCTAGGATGTTAGATGTACCAGAGGAGGCTGTGAAGGCTGGAGAGCTCCTGGGCTTAGATCCAAGCTCTATAGCTAGGTTTAGTAGGCTGGCTGCACGTCTTGATAGTGTTTTATTGCAGGACGGCTACACTCTCTACCACCACGCTGTAATCGCTTCCAGAAGCTGTATGGTGGTGGTACAACAGGGTATGAATGTAGAGGAGGGGCTAGCTAGAAGGTATCACGTTGATAGAGCTACGGTAGAGGAGCCTCATAGCGGGGTATCCGGTATCCCGGGGCAGGCTATCAACGCTACGGCAAGCGAGAGTAGGGATGCGAGGAGAGCATACCTGGATATCGTGGCGGAAGGGCCTTCGAGGATGGTGAGGATGCTGGGGGAGGCTAATAGAATGCTTGAGGCTAAACCAAGCCTAGAAGACTATATTAAACCAGGAAAGCCTGAGAGGGTGAAAGGCGGTCTCCTAGGCTTAAAACCATACTACTACCCAGTGAAACCATTAAAACAAACACTTAAAGCAATAGAGGACCTAGCAAGATTCAACCCAACAAACGAGATGAAGCTAGCACTAGCACCAAGCCTAGGGCCGAAGACGTTAAGAGCCTTAGCACTAATAGCAGACCTCATATATGGAATACCAACAAGCACAAGAGACCCAGTAACACACCCACCAAATCCATTCATATACGCATACGCAGTAGGAGGAAAAGATAGAATACCATACCCATACGATAGGAGAACAGCGGAGAAGGTAATACTAACCCTAGAGGAAGCAGTGAACAAAGCAAAACTAGGCGAAAGAGAAAGGTTGAAAGCATTATTGAAGCTGAGAAAACTACTGTCACCACTAGAGCTAAAGTAGATGAAGGTAATGGGGCCCGGGCCGGGATTTGAACCCGGGACCTCCGGGTCCACAGCCCGGCGCTCTAACCAGCTGAGCTACCCGGGCCATTCCGCTTAGTAGCTGGTTAGTCTAAACCTAAAATAACTTAAGTAGCTTAAGTTCCGCTCCACAGCCCTCCCCGCCCACGTAGTTATATTAGGTTTTAACCTGGTATCCTTTACCTAGGTGGCATCTGTTATGGTTAAACTGTATACTATTGATAGTACGCCTGAGGGTGAGGGTATTGTATCTGTCTACCTTGTTGTTGGTGATCGCTACTCTGCTTTGATCGATGCCGGTCCTTCTAATGGTTCTTCTCGTGTTCTAGAGTTTGTTAGGAGGCTTGGTCTAGGTGTTGACTATCTTGTCTTAACCCATGTTCACATCGATCATGGTGGTGGTGCTGGAACTCTCTCTAGGACTTTAGGTTCTCGGGTTTTCGTTCACCCCCGTGGTTTAAAGCATGTGGTTGATCCGAGCTTTCTCTGGGAGCAGTCTAGGCAGGCTCTCGGACCTGTAGCTTTATACTATGGTGAGCCTACTCCTGTTGAGAGCTCTAGGGCTTTCCAGATCGAGGACGGGGCTTTATTGGATCTAGGTGGTGTTACACTTAAGGTTATACATACTCCTGGGCATGCTAGCCATCATCTAAGTGTTTACCTTGTAGAGGAGGGTTTGATGTTCTCAGGTGACTCGGCAGGGGTTTTTATTGATGGGAGCGTTAGGGTTCCAACAACACCTGTTCCCTTAAAGCCTAAGCTCTACATTGAGAGTCTTGAGAGGATGATCGCTGAGAGGCCGAGGAGGGTTGCAGTAGCACACTATGGCGTGGTGGAGGACGGCTTAGGGTATCTAAGGTGGCATTTGGAGGAGATGAGATTGTGGCTTGACGAGGTGTCAAGGATAGTTGCTATGGGCGTAGTGGACCCGGTGGATGTAGCTGAGAGGTTGGCTGAGAGGCTGGATAACGCTAGGATAGCTAGGAGCTCTAGGATATCACACCTCTACTACAACACCGTAGCTGGGATCACGAGAGCCGTTCTAGATGGGGAGTGGCCTTAGCATCCAAGCATGTTGAGGTGGAAACCCTCCTAGCTCCATAATAGATTTAAGGTTATAGAGTGTTCATGCTCCCCGGTGAGTTGAGGTGGGTGGAGGGGGTAGGAGGATACTCTTAGTCGTAGTATCACTACTCCTAGTATTCACATTATTCATAGGAGCTCTCGCATACTCATTTTACGGGGTATACGCTCAGCCTAAGCCCTATGTAGCTCTTGTGGAGCTCTCAGGGGTTATAGACTACGAGAGACCTCTCCTAGGCGGTGCTATAACACCTGGGGATGCGAGGAGTGTTTTTGATATTGTTAAGAGGGACCCCTTCGCTAAAGCCGTTGTCCTCATTGTAAATAGCCCTGGTGGTACTGCTGCCTCTTTCGAGGTCTACGAGCTTGTTAGAGAGCTATCCCGTGAAAAGGTTGTAGTAGCCTATGTTACCGGTTACGGCACATCAGGTGGTTACCTTATAGTGCTTCCAGCGGATGAGATTGTAGCTCACCCCACAGCTTTCGTAGGCTCTGTAGGGGCTATAGCTGTTATAATAAGTTATAAGGGTTTAATGGATAAGCTTGGCATCAACGCTACAACAGTTAAAAGCGGTGATTTAAAGGATATAGGTAACCCCTACAGGGAGGCTACGTTAAACGATATCGAGGCTGTGAGGAGGCTTATCAACGGTGTTGCAGGTGTGTTCGCAGAGAAGGTTAGAGAGCATAGGGGTGATAAGATTAGAGATTACAGGGAGATTCTTAGAGCAGGGGTCTACACGGGGGTTGAAGCTGAGAGGCTGGGACTCGTAGATATGGTTGGCACGCTGGAAGACGCTATAAGGAGGGCTAGGGAGCTAGCAGGGCTACCCGGGGATGCACCAGCCCTATGGGTTGAGAGGAGGGTCTCACTCATAGACATACTGCTGGGTAGGACTAGCATTACAACCCCTATGGGTGGGAGGGAGCCTCTAGCCGTAGAGGTACTCATAATGTGGCCGCTTCCAGCTGAGCTAGCAAGTAAAACCCTACTCGTGGTAAGCTCTGGAGGGTAGAAGTGGATGAGCTCCATACTAGCTTACAAGATGCTCCTAAGGCTTAAATGGGGGCCCCTAGCTTTAACCCTAGTGAGCATACTACTAATACTCATGGTCACAGGGGTCTTAGCATCTGTGCAAAAC
>JGI26466J51736_1000160_pt1 | contig 35418 bp, 31 predicted proteins | sample PerSpoCPS_CMetaG_FD_51736 | JGI IMG/M metagenome (IMG submission 51736) | reverse complement strand
TCAACCCCCCACTCACCCACAGGCTTCATCTGTCCATAGGCAAAATGGCTACCCACCATCCCGCACCCCCCTGATTGCCCTCGGTTCCCCCGAGCTAATATGGGCCAATGCCCACAGACATCCCAGCCTCTCGCCAAAGTCCGTGGAACTCCGGCGGAAATCCAAATCCGAAGATCCTCATGCCACTCCGCTGTGAAACTCCCCACGCTTTCTCTCGTTGGCTCGGCTTTACGGGCATATCTTCAAGCAAATCGCACCGAGACCCGTCCCAAAGCTCCAAAATCCGCTTCCACCATATCGCCTGCCTGAACAACCCACGCTGCCCCCAACGAGCCCGAAAGCACAACCTCTCCAGCCCGAAGTCCCACGCCAAACTCCGCGAGCGCATTGGCCAACCATGCCACAGCTTGCGCCGGGTGCCCTAAGACTGCCTCCCCCTTTCCCCTCACGACCTCTTGCCCATTACACCGGAGCACCATCTCGACACGGGCCAAGTCAATCCCTTCTGCCTTCACCCTCTTTTTCCCCAGAACAAACATCCCTGATGAGGCATTATCCGCAATCGTATCCGCCAGCCGTATCCGCCATCCCCGAATCCGACTGTCAATCACCTCGAGTGCTGGAACAACCCATGCCGTCGCCCCTAAGACCTGTTCCATCCTAACACCCGGCCCTACGAGGTCCCGTCCCAAAACAAAAGCTATCTCCCCTTCAACCCTCGGCTGAATCAACTGCCCCCGCTCGATAACCCCACCCGCCTTCACCTCCATCCTATCCAGCAAATGTCCATAATCCGGCTGGTTCACCCCGAACATCTGCTGCATAGCCGGACTTGTCAGCCCAATCTTCTTCCCCACCACGCGCGCTCCTTCGCTCACCTTTCGCTCCACAATAAGAAGCTGGATCTCATAGGCGTCCCGAACCGTGAGTTCCGGGTACTGATCCGTCAATGGCTCGATCGGCTCCCGCTTTACTTCTGCCCAGTAGAGTGCCTCTGCCACTGCCTTTTTCGCTGATTCGGAAATCCCCATTGCCTCCCTCCTTCGTCATATTACGACGCAGCTCGGCTTATTGAAACCACTTCTTCAACTCGATACCCAAGCTCTCTCGACAACTCGCGCGCGACCTCCATGACCGATTGCGCCAAAACAGGTATCCGTTCCTCCGTCAAGCGAAAGGCCGGACCTGCAATACTAATGGAGGCTACTACCCGCCCCGAATAATCCCGCACTGGAGCCCCAACGCACTTCAGCCCCTCCTCAAACTCCTCATTATCCACGGCATAGCCCTGCTCCCGCACCTGCGCCAGCTCCCGCTTCAACTCAACCAGCGTCGTGATCGTTCGCGAGGTATAGGCCCGTAGCCCCTGTCGCCGCACCAACTCCTCGAGTTCCGGCTCCGGCAGATAGGCCAACAACGCTTTCCCCACAGCCGTACAATGGGCCGGATTGCGCCTCCCTATCTCCGACGGAATCCGCATCGTGCGCATAGGCTCATGCTTGTCCAGGTAAAGCACCTCACCCCGATCGAGAATGCACAGGTGGGCCGTCTCCCCCGTCTCCAACACCAACCGCTCCAAATATGGACGTGCTCGTACCCGCACATCTAATCGCGCCACGACACTACTGCCCAGCTCAAAAAGCTTCATCCCCAACCGATAGCTCCCCCCATCCTCTTCAACTAATCCGTGATAGGCCAGTGCCTTCAAAATCCGCCGCACGGTGTTATGGTTCACCCCAACGCCGGCGCTGATCGCCTGGACGTTCAGCTCCCTCCCGTGCTGCCACAACAGCTCCAAAATGGCAACTGCCCGATCTAACACCTGAATCCGATAGGGGAACCGTTCTCCTACAGCTTCTTTTTTCGTCATATTATGACTCCATGCGTTACAACATGCCGGCCTCTTCTTTACCACATCTCACACCAGCATGTCAAGCCTCTGCGTGCCTCTTTCCAAGCACCTTTGGCACTCGGGTGAATAGTAGAGGAAGATGGACGCTGAGCGTCGGAGAAGATGGGCCAGTCGGCGAGTTTTCAGTCGAGCAGGGTCAAGTCGACAAGGGGAAGATCCTTATCGGAGTTAGGGAGAGGGGTGCGGTTGGAGATCTCGGCACGGGTGTCCAACGTGGACGCCTTGGGACTCGGGTTTTAGCAAAGGTCGTGGAGAGCGGTCCCACATGCGTTGCTGCTATCCAGCAAGGCATGAGAGGCCCAACGGAGTTGGCACTTTCCGGCAGGGGCTTATAGTGGATCAGGCCCTTTGCGAAACCAGCCTGGGGTTACCACCCCTGCACAGCAAACCAGCTAGTCCTGCAGGAGAGTACCTCCCGGAGCCGACTTCGGAGACTCCAGTTCACTCTGAGGCGGAGCGAGGNTTAAGCCCTATAATACCTTCGCGCAAGGCTCGGCCCACTCGCTCGATGAGGTGTTCAGCCTCCTGCCGCCGATAGGCTTGCAGACTGGGTCGTCCGGCCTGATTCTCCAGAATCCATTCCCGAGCGAACGTCCCATTCTGGACTTCGGCCAGAATCCGCTGCATCTCCGCCCGCACCTGTTCACCAATCACGCGCGGTCCCCGCGTGTAATCCCCATACTCGGCCGTATCGCTGATGGAGTACCGCATGTAGGAGAGTCCCCCTTCATAGATCAGATCCACGATCAGCTTCAGCTCATGCAGACACTCAAAATATGCAATCTCCGGCTGATAGCCCGCCTCGACCAAGGTCTCAAACCCGGCCTTGATCAATGCCGTCACCCCACCGCACAGTACAGCCTGCTCCCCGAACAAATCCGTCTCTGTTTCCTCCCGAAAGGTCGTCTCGATCACTCCAGCCCGTGTTGCCCCGATCCCCTTGGCATAGGCGAGAGCAAGCTCGCGAGCTCGCCCCGACGCATCCTGATGCACGGCCAAGAGCGCCGGCACTCCTTGTCCCTCTACGAACAGCTCTCGCACCCGATGCCCCGGCCCCTTAGGCGCCACCATCGCCACGTCCACCTCTGGCGGAGGCGCAATCTGCCCGTAATGAATATTGAACCCGTGCGCAAACAAGAGCATCTTTCCCGGTCGCAACCCCGGTCGAATCGCTCGCTCGTACACCTGGGGCTGTGCGGGATCCGGAACCAAAAGCATGATCACATCCCCTTCCTGAGCTGCTTCCTCTACCGGCATCACTTTCAATCCCTCTCGTTCCGCCTTCGCCCATGACCGACTCCCTCGATATAACCCCACCACCACGCGCTGCCCGCTATCGCGCAAATTCAGCGCATGAGCATGTCCCTGACTTCCATAGCCCAGGATCGCTATGGTCTTTCCCGATAAGATCTTCAGATCGGCATCCGACTCATAGTAAATCTTGGCCATCCCTCATCCTCCCTCATGAAATCACCGGGAACCGGCAGCCTCTCCCCGCGCCATGGCTACCTTTCCCGAACGCACCAGCTCAAGAATTCCGTACTTCTCGAAGACCCGAATGAAGGCCTCCAATTTCTCTTCGTCCCCGGTCAGCTCCAACACATACGACTGCGGCGCGACATCGACCACGCGGGCGCGAAACAATTCCGCCTCCTTCAAGAGCTCCAACTTTTGTCCCGGCTCATGGCGCACCTTCACAAGCAGCAACTCGCGCTCTACTGCTCCCCGTCCGTCCACCACTTCTATCGTCACCACATCGACCAACCGATCCAAGAGCTTCACCAACTTCTCCAAAGCCACCTCGTCCATATCCACCACGATCGTCATGTGCGAGAGCGTCGGATCCTCGGTCCGCGCCACCGTCAAGCTCTCGATATTGATCCCTCGTGCGCTGAACAGACCTGTGACTCGCGCCAATGCTCCCGGCCGATTCTCCACCCTCAACATCAACGTCCGCAGCATCTTCCTGGCACTCACCTCCTCAGCTTTTGACAGCCGCCTCCGTCTCTGATGGTCCCAGGATCATCTCCCGGAGAGATGCTCCCGGTGGCACCATCGGGTAGACATTCTCCTCCGCCGCTACGTGCACGTCCAGAAGCACCGGCTCCTCTGAGCGCCAGGCTTCCTCCAACACCTCCACCAGTTCTCCAGGCCGTCGCACCGTATACCCTCGCAGCCCGTAGGCCTCGGCGATCTTCGCATAATCGGGAGAAACCCGCAGGTCGCTCGCCGCATACCGCCGATTGTAGAAGAGCTGCTGCCACTGCCGCACCATCCCCAAATAGAAGTTGTTGATGATCACGATCTTCACCGGAATTCGATGCTCCGCCACCACGGCCAGCTCCTGCATCGTCATCTGAAACCCGCCATCTCCGCAGATGGCGACAACGGGCCGATCCGGTCGCGCGAACCATGCCCCAATAGCCGCCGGCAATCCGAATCCCATCGCCCCTAATCCCCCGGACGTAATCCACGTCCGAGGATACTTGAACCGGAGGTACTGCGCCGCCCACATCTGATGCTGCCCCACATCGGCGGTCACGATCGCCTCTCCGTCGGTGAGCCGCGCGATCTCTTCGATCACCCACTGCGGCTTGATCACCCGCTCGTCCCACTCATACCGGAGCGGATACTCCCGCTTCCACTGAGCGATATGCTCGATCCACGATGTTCGCTTCTGCACCCACGCTTTCGTCTCCACCTCGCTCAACAGCGCCTCCATCTCCGCATTCAAGGCGCGCAACACTCGCCGCACATCCCCCACAATCGGGATATCCACCCGCACGTTCTTGTTGATCTCGGCCGGATCAATGTCAATGTGGATCTTCCGCGCCTTCGGCGCAAACTCCGAGATCTTCCCCGTCACCCGATCATCGAACCGCACGCCAATAGCGATCAACAGATCGCATCGGGTGATGGCCGTGTTCGCATACCAACTCCCATGCATCCCCAGCATTCCCAACGACAGCGGATGCTCCGTCGGAAAGCCTCCCAACCCCATCAATGTCGTCGCCACCGGAATGCGTCCCCGCTCGGCCAGCCGCCGCAGCTCTTCCGCTCCCTCGGATGCGATCACTCCACCTCCCGCATAGATGACCGGTCGCTCTGCCTCCAGAATCGCTACCGCCGCCTGCCGAATCGCCACCGGGTCCCCCTCTTCCACCACCCGATATCCCCGCAACCACACCTGCTCCGGATACTCGAACTCGCACTCGCTCAACTGAATATCCTTCGGCAGATCCACTAATACCGGTCCCGGCCGCCCCGTCCGCGCCAGATAAAACGCCTCTCGAATTGTCCGCGCCAAGTCCTCCGTCCGCACCACCAGGTAATTGTGCTTCGTGCAGGGCCGCGTGATCCCCACCACGTCCGCTTCCTGAAACGCATCCGTTCCGATCAGCGTCGAGGGCACCTGTCCCGTGAAGATCACCATCGGCACCGAATCCATGTATGCGCTCGCGATCCCTGTCACCAGATTCGTCGCTCCCGGCCCGGAGGTCGCCATCGCCACTCCCACGCGCCCCGACGCTCGCGCATATCCATCCGCCGCATGCGCCGCCGCTTGCTCATGTCGCATCAACACATGCTGAATCTCCGCATCGTACAACCGATCGTAAATCGGCAAGATCGCTCCCCCAGGATGCCCGAATATGACCTTCACCCCCTCCCGCCGCACACACTCGACGAAAATCTCCGTCCCTTTCATCCTCATGCTCTCAGCCTCCGTGCCGCTATGCATCGTGCGGAAGAGATAGTGTAGCGATCGCCCTGGCATTTGTAAAATTTATTCTTTTTTTGCCAGAATCACCGCCACTTATCGCCTTCGGCTCTCCCTTCTCTCGTGGGATTCTGCTACACTTTGGCTGAATCGCCAATGCGGAGGCCGAATATGCGCATTGTCATCGGAGCCGATCATGCGGGATTCGAGCTCAAGCAGATGCTTGTCCCTTACTTGCGCGAGCTGGGGTATACGGTTGAGGATCTCGGGACCGAGAGCGCGGATCCGGTGGACTATCCCGACTATGCCGAGGCCGTCGCCCGCGCTCTCCTCGCAGGACGCGCGGATCGCGGGATCCTCATCTGCGGCAGTGGCGTTGGGGCCTCAGTGGCTGCCAACAAAGTGCCGGGGATTCGCGCCGGTGTGTGCCATGATACGTACTCGGCGCGCCAGGGCGTCGAGCATGATGATCTCAACGTGCTCGTGCTCGGCGCGCGCGTCATCGGTCCAGAACTGGCGAAGGAGCTGGTGCGCGCGTTTTTGATGGCGCGCTTCAGCGGTGAGGAGCGCCACCGCCGCCGCTTGGAAAAGCTTCGCCAGCTGGAAGCGCGCTTCCTGAGATCTGAACACGCCCTATGATCTTTCGCACACTGATCTCGACCGCCGATCTCGCCCCGCATCTGGATAATCCCTCATGGGTGATTCTCGATTGTCGCTTCACGCTGGAGGATCCGATGCGAGGCGAGCGCGATTATGAGCAGGGGCATATTCCGGGAGCTCTCTATGCCCATTTGGAGCGAGATCTCACGGGCACGATCATCCCGGGGAAGACAGGTCGCCATCCGCTGCCTTCTCTTGAGCACCTCGCTGAGCGATTCAGCTCGTGGGGCATTGACGAGACTGTCCAGGTCGTCGCCTACGATGACAGCGGAGGCTCTATGGCGGCACGAGTTTGGTGGCTCTTACGGTGGCTCGGGCATGAGGCCGTCGCTGTTCTGGATGGCGGCTGGCCGTGGTGGCGCGCCGAAGGCCGTCCGTTTCGTTGCGGGCGCCATTGGCGCTCCCCTCGCCGTTTCCTCCCTCGGCCTCGCCCCGAATTGGTGGCAAGCGCCGATGAGGTCCTAGCTGTCTTGAACGATCCTCGCTTCCGCCTGATTGACTCGCGAAGCCTTGAGAGGTATCGCGGCGAGTATGAGCCCATTGATCCGGTGGCCGGACACATTCCCGGAGCTCTCTGTGCCCCTTACCTTGAGAACCTCGATTCCCATGGCCGATTCCGCCCGGCGGCCCAGTTGCGCGAGCGGTTCGAGCGACTCCTCGGCAATGTTCCTGCAGAGCGTGTGATCTTTTACTGCGGCTCCGGTGTGACGGCCGCGCACAACCTGCTGGCGCTCGCGCATGCGGGTTTGGGCGATGCGCGACTCTACGCCGGTTCCTGGAGCGAATGGATCACCGACCCGACACGCCCGATCGAGCGCGCCCGGGGGGCGGAACGGTCCCATTCGCCCGAACGCTGAGCACGCGCGTGCGCATCCTCTCTGAAACGAATTTGCCTGGCCAACGAAGGGGACGATACACTAAGGCTTCGCATCCGATGCCACGAAGGAGAAGAGGGATCATGAAACGCGGAGGAATCATCGCGCTCATTTTGTGGCTCTCCATCGCGACATCAGCCGATTCGCGGCACGACGTCTCGCGCCCGTTGAGTCCGGAGGATCGCGCGTGGGTCGAGGAGACACTTCGGCAGATGACGCTCGAAGAGAAGATCGGGCAAATGCTCATCCCGGCGATGGCGCCCGTCTTCATGAACCGAGAGAGCGAGGAGTTCCGTCGCATCGAGCGTCACATCGTGGACTTTCATGTCGGCGGGTATCACGCTTTCGGGGGTGATCCTGTCGCCCTAGCGGCTCTGCTCAATCGGATGCAACGACTCGCGAAAGTCCCCTTGCTCATCACAGCGGATTTGGAAGGCGGGCCGGGATACCAATTTCGCGGAGCGACGCGCTTGCCGCGCGCGATGGCCCTGGGTGCGACCGGAAGCGAGGAGCTGGCCTATCGCGCCGGACAGATCACGGCCATTGAAGGACGCGCCATGGGCATCCATGTGAACTTCTATCCCGTCCTGGACGTCAACAATAATCCGAGAAATCCCATCATCAACATTCGATCTTTCGGCGAAGATGTCGCCCTCGTCGCGCGCCTTGGCCATGCGTACATCCGCGGAGCGCAAGAAAACGGGCAGCTCGCGACGGCCAAACATTTCCCCGGCCACGGAGACACGAGCCAGGATTCGCATCTGGAGCTTCCGGTCATTCCAGTGGGGCGCGATCGCTTGGAGCAGGTCGAACTGCCGCCCTTTCGCGCCGCTATTCAAGCGGGTGTCGCCGCGATCATGACGGCTCACATCGCCCTGCCGCAGCTCGAACCGGAGCCCGGAATCCCCGCGACCCTTTCGTCGAGGATCCTCACTGGGCTCCTCCGAACCGAACTCGGCTTTCGCGGACTGATTATCACCGACGCCATGGAGATGCGGGGGATCGCTCACCATTTCACGCCCGAAGAAGCGACGCTGCGTGCCGTCCGCGCTGGAGCCGACATCATCCTCTTCCCGGTGGACGTCGAGCGCTCCTTCGCAGCCCTGCGCCATGCGGTCGAACGCGGTGAGATCCCCATCGAACGCATCGAAGCTTCTGCGCGTCGGATCCTGGAAGCGAAAGCGCGGCTGGGCCTCCACCGAAATCGGTACGTGGACCTGGAACGCCTGGAGACGATCGTCGGACATCGAGAGCACGAGCACTGGGCGCGCACGATGATCGAGCGCGCGATCACGCTCGTCCGCGATGAGCGGCATGTCCTTCCCCTTACGTTGGAGCCGACGCAGCGCGTCCTCCTGCTGACGATCCTCGATGCCCGCGAGGGATGGCGCGAAGGTCCACCCGGAACCGCCTTTCGCGCCGAGCTCCTCAAACGCCACCCGAATGTGGTCGAAGTGACCATTGACGAGAAGACGTCGCGCGAGACGATCGAAGTCGTCAAGAAGCTGGCCGGCCTCTGCGACATCATCCTCGCCAACGGCTTCATCCGCGTTGCCGCCTACAAAGGTTCCATTGACCTGACCGAAGAGCAACTGGACCTGCTTCGCTCCCTGTCGAGGTCGGAGAAGCCGTTTGTCTTCACGCTCTTTGGAAGCCCCTACGTGCTCTCCTTTGTGCCCGAACTGCCGACTTACATCCTGACTTACGAATACTATCCGGAGGCCGAGCGCGCGGCTCTGCGCGCCATTCTTGGGGACATCCCCTTCTCCGGAAAGCTTCCGATCAGCTTGCCGGGCGCTTATCCGATCGGACACGGGCTGACCCTGGGAGCGCGATGAGGGAGGATCGTATGCGTCTTGGATTCATCGGACTTGGCACAATGGGACGCCCCATGGCCACGAATCTCCTCAAAGCAGGTTTTCCCGTGACCGTCTACAACCGGACGGCGAGCAAGGCGGAGCCGCTTCTGGAGATGGGGGCGGCGTGGGCTCCTTCGCCCGCGGATCTCGCCCGGAGGTCTGAGGTCGTCATCACCATGATCTCGGACACGCCGGATGTTGAAGCGGTGCTCTTTGGCTCGGGGGGCGTCTGGGAGGGAGTACGCCCTGGGAGCATCGTGATCGAGATGAGCACGATCTCTCCGGATGCCGCTGTGGCCTTCGCTCACCGCCTCGCGGAGAGAGGCGGCGAGATGCTCGATGCGCCTGTCAGTGGTGGCGAGCGCGGTGCCATCGAAGGCACGCTCGCGATCATGGTCGGAGGCCGAGAGGAGACCTTTCACCGCTGCCTCCCTATCTTCCGCGCCTTAGGGAAAACGATCGTCTACACGGGACCGAGCGGGAGCGGTCAGAAGACGAAGCTGGTCAACCAACTCATCTGCGCGGTGAATGTCATCGCCGTCGTCGAAGGGCTTCACCTGGCCGAGCGGCTTGGCCTCGATCTCGAGACGACGCTCCGCGCGATCTCGCAGGGGGCCGCAGCCTCCTGGCAACTCTCGACNCTCGCCCCCAAGATCCAGCGGGGCGATTTCGCCCCGGGCTTCAAAATCTCCCTCCAACAAAAAGACCTCCGCCTGGTGCGCGAAGCTNTTCTGCGCGCTGATCCGGAAATGTCCGAGAGGACCGCNGAGGCCTTCCCTGGCGCCGCCCTCGCCTTTCGCCTGTTCAGCGAAGCCNTCGCCGAAGGCCTCGGCGAACAAGGGACACAAGGGTTGATCACCCTCTATCGGCGCCGCGTTCGATCATGAACCGCACGCCGAATACGCGAGCGTCTTGAGAACGATGTTGCCGCTCACCATGTCACCTTCTCCGAGGCCGCATAGAGCAGGGCGTTGAAGATCGTCTTAAACGTCGCGTAGGACTGCCCGCGATACTGCGGTCGGAATCCAAANAGGATCACACGGCCCCGACCGATCGGCACCTCAACAAGTGCCGCTTTCCCGGAGAGGCGCTCTCCACCAAGCAGCCACCCGCTCAGAAGCGGATCGCCCGCCGGATACCGCGCAACGACAACGGCTGATCCCCCTACGTCGAAGGCTGGTCCCTCCTCGAACCAAATCGCCGTCTCGCGCTCCATTCCGAAAGCGATCGGATGCGTGGGATCGAACTCCGCCTTCACAATCGAGCCCGGTCCATAGAACTCCCGCTCCGAGACGCCCGCAAGCACATCGCGCACATCCAAACGCCATCCTCCCAAGACGACCGCCGACGCTTGATTGAAAGCAATCAGGGTTCCCCCTGCTTCGACGAACGCGCGCAGATGCGCAAGACCCGTCTCGCCGATACCGCCCGTGTACTCCTCCGGCATCGTCCCCGGACGATGCCCGTCCAACACCGCGCGCGGAGTATGATCGGGGAGCAGAATGACGTCGTACCGTTGGCGCAAATTCCCCGCCCGCACATCCCGATCGAAGATGTTCTCGTACGGGATGCCGAATCGGTCGAAGACCCATCGCGTCCACCCCTCATCCATCGAAGGGACATAGCTTCGGTACACACCGACTCGCGGTTCCCGAAGCTCCAGCAACGTCCCGCGCGGGCGCTCAGCGACAGCGTGAACGGGGATCGAGAGGCTGCGGGCGACCTCCTCAAGATGCGCTTCCGATCCGGCCGGAATGAACGCCGTCCCCGGCGGGAACGTCGAACTCTCCACCACCCGAGAGACGCGCACTCCCCGCTTGAGCAATGCAAAGAGCGCAACGACCTCCCGATGGCCATCAGGCCGAATCACATATCCGTGCGGAGATCTCCCGCCGACGATCCCACCGGCCGGTCCCTGCGCGCGCTCCACTGGCTCAAGTTCGGCGGAGAACGGCCGAGCGATCTCCACCACGGTCACGCCCAGCAGAAGCGGGAGCGTATGCGCCGTCACATCGTAGGGACGTTTGGGTGGCCCCCCGGGATACTCTCGCCAATCGGGATATCGCTGTCGCTCGAGTAAGGTCTTGGCGAATGCTCCATAAGGCTGAGCGAGCGGAATAACGTAACTCCCTGCCGAGAACGTTCGCCCATCTGCGTGAAACGCTGATCGTGCTTTCCATACCTCCACGAGCCCGAAGCGCAGGGTCTCGATCAACACCTGAACGGCCGCCGGATCTTTCTGTTCCGCGGGGATGACGAAGGCATAGGGCGGNTCGTTCCGCTCGACAGCCCGCTTCCCGACCCGATAGAAATTCCACAAGAAGTGATCGCGGTGCCGCGCCGCCGTCTGCAAGAGGGAGAAGAAGGCCGAGAGCTGATAGTCCACGATGTCGCGCAATCGCCAGACGCCGCCGGGCCACGGCTTCGGGAAATTCCAACTCGGCTGCCGCGCATCATAGCCGCGCCCGCCCTGCAAGCGCTCGAAAGGGACCTCAATCGGCGAGGCGAGACGCGCGCTCGCCGATTCCGTCAGGATCCGCAGCCCCCCATGATAGCACTGGTAGCATCGCGCCGGCGTCCACAGGTCATAAATCGCGTTGACGACGATCCCCGTCTTCCCCTCCGCCGTCAGGTCGGCCGCCATCTTCATCCCCAGCCAGTTCATCTCCTGCACGAGGATCGGATCAATGTTGGGCTCGATCGGATCGATCCACGGGGGTGTGAAGAGGCGCGCCCCGTATGCCCCCATTTGATGGACATCGTAGACAATGTGCGGGTGCCACGCGTTGTGCACTTTCTCCACAGTGAGCCGCGTCTCCACTTGCGTGAACATGTACCAGTCCCGATTGTTGTCGTGCCCCACGTACTTGTGATAGAGCCAGGGCGGGCTCGTTCCCTCATAGGGCGTACCGAGAGTCCGCTGATACCACTCGTAGACCAGCTGATTCCCATCGGGATTGAGCGAAGGGATGAGCAGAAGGATCACGTTCTCCAAGATCTCCCGCACGCGCGGCGAATCCTCCGTCACCATGCGCCAGGCGAATTCGACAGCCGTTTGCGCGCTGGCGACCTCCGTCGAATGAATATTGCAGGTGATCAGAACGACGACTTTCCCCCGCTCGATCATCGCTCGCGCTTCGGCCTCGGAGAGGCCACGCGGGTCAGCGAGCCGCTTCTGAATCTGACGATAGGACTCGAGGTGAGCGAGCGTCGGCGGCGCCGAGATGATCGCCATGATGAAGGGGCGACCTTCTGTGCTCCGCCCCAGTTCCACGACACTCAACCGATCGGACGCCTCGTCCAACCGCCGAAAATATTCGACGATCTGCGTCCAATTGGCGAGTCGGCGATCCTCCCCAATGTCGAACCCCAAGTGCTCCCTCGGTGACGGGAGAGCCCGTTGCAGAGGGAAGGCNGCTACCGCCATCAGAATGAGAACGATGCCACTCCGGAGACAGTGTGCGAGTCTGATCATACACTCTCCCTCCGTGACGCGTTTTCCACTGCTGGTGCGGAGGAGCCATTGTACGCGACCTCACCGACGGCAGACAAGGCCCGCTTCACCGGGTGAGGACCGCAGCGGTGACGACGCGCCGCGCTTCCGCGGGAAAATGCGTGCAACGCTCGCTCGCTGCCGCGCCGTCCCACCCTGGCGGATGATGACCGAAGAGCGACGATGCCGAGAGAGAGCCGCATCGGGCACCGCGCGCGACCTCGAAAGGACGTGCGCCTCACGCTCACCGGCCGTGCGCCAACGGTGTCGCGCTCGACAAGGAATNCTCTTAGGAGGCGAAGGGCNATGAAAAGGCGAACGATGGTGACGCTGATCGCGTTCGTAGTGGCGCTTTCTCTTCCATCGGCTCAAAGGGCAGCACTCACGGCTCCGCCGGAGTCCCGGCAAGACCTCACCGGCGTGAATGGCCTTGATGTGCAAAGCCTCTTCCACACGCTCGATCTCTTTGTCCAGAACCGTGCACTGGAGATCGGGATGACTGTGGATTCCAGTCAGGCGAAGCTCTTGCAGATCGGCGATACGCCGGTGACGCTGACGCCGGCTTCGTCCTGGGATCCACGACGCTTGGGCACAGTGGGGATCCTTGAGGCCGGAAAGGCATTTTCCGTACAGAACAAGACCCTGCCGGCTGGGATCTACACGCTCGAGCTCGGCGGCCACCTTCAAACACGCCGCCTCTCCCTGAACTTCCGCGACCGGTTCGGGACAATCGTCGCGAGTCTCCCGGCCACAGAGTATAAATTCACGCCGCTGCCGAAGCGCACATCGGCCCATCAGATCGAGGGCGCGCAATCCCTGCTCGGCATTATCGGGCCGGCCATCGGCTTCAACGTCGTGCTCACCAATACGCCGCCGTTTTTCAAGATCGTTCCTTGCCTGGGGTTTGTCGTCCCCATCGGCGTCGGATTGGTAAACGTCGGGTTCTGCCTCGGATGACGCGAGCCGAGAGCATCGTCTCGGCCACGACTCGGGGCGATGCGGTCCGCCAACGGCGCATCGCCCTCATCGAACCGGGCGAAACGTGATGTCGACCTCTAGAAGCGTCGCCCGCGCAAAGCGCACTCCTTTCCTGTTCCGTCCCGCGCTCTCAATGGCGATGCGCTTCATCTCCTCTTCGCTCTTGACCTCCCGATATCGCCCGTTTCTCTCGAGGATGAGGAAGATCGTTCCCGGCTCCTTCTGTCTCCTCCGACGCGGGGATGCCTCGGCTCCTTTCCTCCGCGTGGCCGGCTGTGAGGCGACCTCCCGCGCGCCGGAGCGCGCCACTGCTCGCTTCCCTTCTCCGCTCTTCTCCTCCCCCATACGTCCTCCCTCCGTGTTTCGAAGGCCTGAATCGCACGCCGGAGACGGCACCCCCTCGGCGCCCGAAGGTGACAAGGGTGCTGGCGAAGACGAGGCGTTCCCCGAACGCAGGCTCGCGCGCCGCTTTCGCTTCGCCGACAGAGGCTGCCAGATCTCCGGAGCGATCGCGATGCCTTTCGCGTGCGCATAGGCCTGCACCTCTTGCTCGATGCGTTCGCGCTGATCGCCGGCGAGTGCCCCTGCCCAATCCCGGCATCCGAGCGCGTATGGGCACCGCACGGCGCAGATCAGCACCGACTTCGCTTCGCTGTACCGACGGCAATAGATGTACGTCATCCCCGTTCTTCCCACGCCGCACGTCTCAATCCGCCTCCGCTCAGCGCGCGACGCCGCAACGGCCAGCGCCGATTTATACTCCGCGGCGCTCTCGCTGTCAAACGCCACGTCCTATAGCCCAATGGGCCACCGGTGTGATATAAAACAGAGGTTGTCGAACTGAGGCGGCGCAAGGGCAATGCGTCCGGCCATCGGGTTCAAGAACGTCTGGCACTCGTACGACGGCGAGCACTTCGTGCTCGAGGACATCTCCTTCTCGGTCGGACCGGGCGAGATGACGGTCATCCTCGGGGGCTCCGGAAGCGGCAAGTCCACGATCTTGCGCCTCACGCTCGGACTCATTCGTCCCGATGAGGGAGAGATCTTCATCCAGGGCCAAGAGATTACATCCATGACTGAACATGAGCTTCTGGACGTCCGCCGCAAGATGGGGATCGTCTTTCAATCGGGCGCCCTGTTTGATAGCCTCAGCGTGTATGAGAACGTCGCCTACCGGCTCCGCGAGGAGGGATGGCCGGAGGATCGGATTGAGGAAGAAGTCCTGCGGCAGCTTGCGTTCATCGAGTTCAAGGGAGATATCCACGCCCTCCCCAGCGAGCTCTCCGGGGGCATGCGCCGAGCCGTCGCCATCGCTCGGGCGATGGTGGGTGGGCCCGAAATCCTGCTCTTCGATGAGCCCACGGCAGGGCTCGATCCCCCGACGGCACGAACACTGTGCGAGCTGGCCGCCAAGTATCGCGATCTTGAGGGCGTCAGCTCCATCTTCGTCACCCACCGCATGGACGACGTGCGCTTCCTCTCCTCTGTGCTCTATACGCGAAACGCGGCGGGTGACATCCTCGCCCTCCACCGCGACGATGAGACGTTCTCGCTCATCAACACGCGATTCCTCATCCTGCGCCACCACCGCATCTACTTCAGCGGGACCGAGGAGCAACTGCGCCGTTCGGAGGACCCCTACGTCCGCGAATTCATCGGCGCGCTCGAAGAGGTCGAAGAACAAGAAATCTTCGAGGAATCTGTGCTCGAATGATGCGACGACTTCTCTCCCACCGCCAGGAGGACGCTTTGGAGACGGCGCGCGCGCCGGCCCTTGCGCCATCCCCTGAGGACCGACCTGTCATCGAATTTCGAGACGTCTCCATCTTCTTCGACGATCCGGCTCACCCCGTCCTCGACCGGATCAGCTTCACGGTCTACCGGGGTGAGATGCGCATCCTCCTGGGACCGACGGGCTCCGGGAAATCCACGATCCTTCGACTGACGATCGGATTGCTCCGTCCCGATCATGGGCAGATCTTCCTGAATGGCCAGGAGATCACCGCCATGTCTGAGGACGAAATCCTGAAACTCCGGCAGCGGATCGGTGTCGTCTTCCAGGAAGATGCGCTCTTCACCTCCCTCTCGGTCGCCGAGAACGTCGCCTACCGGCTTCTCGAACAGGGATATACGCTCGAAGATGTGGAGGACGAGGTGCGGCGGACACTGCGCCTGGTCGGTCTCGAACACGCGTATGGCATGATGCCGAGCGAGCTCTCCGGAGGAATGAGTCGGCGCACGGCCATCGCGCGCGCGCTTGTGGGGAATCCGGAGCTCATCCTCTATGACTCTCCCCTCTCGGGTCTGGATCCGGTCATCGGCCGACGTATCAGCCGACTCGCCATGCGCCTGCGCGATCTTCACAACGTCACTTCCCTGTGGATCACGCAGAACATGGATGAAGTCCGATATCTTGCCTCTCACTTCTACGAGCGCACCCCCGAAGGCACGCTCCGCTTTCGTCGGGAGAGCGACCGGTTCTGCCTGATCAACACGAAGATCCTCATGCTCGCTCACGGGCGTGTGATCTTCGACGGGGCCGATGAGCTCTTCTGGAGCTCGCCCGATCCGCGCATCCGGCAGTTTCTCCCCTGACTGTCGCCTCGCGCCGCAGCGGCGCTCACTCCGCCACCGGAACCGGCACAGGTAGGCCCGCGCTCTCGATGAGTTTCTCGACGTCCTGCCACAACGTCTCCGAGAAGCGGTCAGCGAACTGCCGGATATACGGGCGGAACTCCGCCGCGAGGGAATCAGCGCTCGCCCGAATCCGCTCAGCCATCTCGCTCAGCAGACGTCGCATCTGCGCCCTCTTGTCCCCCGCGGGCACGTTCTCGTCCGCGAGGAGACGTCTCACCCGCTCCTCCCACGTGCGGCGCTCGCCCTCAAGCTGCCGCCCCCACTGATCCAAACGTCGGAGCGCCTCCAGATAGGGCCGACTATCCCGGACAATCTGCTGCGCCAGCTTCCGCCCCTTGACCCGAATCCACGCGTTGAAGAAACCTCGCCCTTCCCGCCAGTGCCGCCACGCCTCACGATAGGAGTAGAAATCGAGCGATGCCTGGATCACCCCCATCTGCAGCTCATAGGGCGTCATCTTCGCCGGCCAGATGACCACATGCTGCGCATCATAGAGGTGCCACTGCCCGGGAGCGATGATCTTCCCCGCCCGTTCGTAGCGAGCCGTCAGCGGAGGACCAGGAACCGGCGTCAGGGCGAAGAATTGCGCTGTATCCAGGTTCATCGCCTTCGCAAAGCGAAGCGTCTCTTCGATCGTCTCCTTCGTATCCGCGTCCGATCCGAGAACGAACATCCCATGCACGCGAATCCCCACCCGATGGAAAGCCTCGATCGCCGCCCGATTTTTCTCCAGCGTCGAGTGCTTGTGATAAAGTCGCAGCGTCTCGTTGTTGACCGATTCGAGTCCGATGAAGACGCACGCGCATCCGGATCGAGCCATCAACCGGAGAAGCTCCGGATCGTTCGCCGCTTCCACCCTCACTTGAGCGAACCACCGGGGAATGCGAATGCCTTCGGTCAGCACGCGATCGAGGATGCGTTTCACCCGCGCCCGGTTCGCGTTGAAGATGTCGTCCCCGAAGAAGATCGGACACCGCTTCACACTGAGGGTGTAACGGATCAGCGCGATCGTCGTATCGTCGTCCAGGAACCGGAACTGACGCCCGAAGTTGTCGATCACCGAACAGTATTCGCACTCGAAGGGACATCCGCGCGAGGTGTTCACCACCAAATGCGTGACCGAACGCCGCTCGTTCTCCGTATACTCGGGAAAGGGAAGTGCGGAGAGCTGCTCCGAGGTCAAGAACGGGCGATCCCGCGTGACTCGCACGTCCCCCTCGGGCGTTCGATAGGCGATTCCCAAGACGTCCTCCAGATACGGGCGCTCGATATCCTCTCGGAACCGTTCGAGCACCTCCGGAAACGTATAATCCCCTTCATGGCGGACGACCACGTCCGCAACCTGAAGCGCCTCTTCGGGCAAAGCGGTGGGATGCGGCCCCCCGAAGACAATCTTCACCCGCGGGTTTGCCTCTTTCAGGCGCCGCGCCAGCTCGAGCGACTGTGGAGCCGTCCGCGTGATCGCCGAAATGCCGACGACATCCGATGCGAGCAACCGAGCCCAATCCCCCCGATCCAGATGCCCCCGGCTCCAACGGTTGTACTTCGGATTAATGGCGACCGTATCCGTATATCCCGCCTTTTTCACAATCGCCGTGAGAAGCGGAATACCGCGCGCCGGGTAATCGAGAAGCGAATAAACGTCCCTCGCCAATTTCCCCTCGAGGGTTCCATCCACCGTCGCCGGAAGCTCAATGAGCGTCACGGCGAGATCCTGCCGCCTTCGTCCCATATTCTCCTCCGAAAATGTACTGCTTCACGATACCAGCTTCCTCCCCCCTTCGCAAGCGGCTCTTCTCGGGGACGCCGATGTCGGAGAAATACGGCGCGAGGCAGGGGGTTGACAAAGCCGGGAAGATCGCGTATAAGTATGCACCTATTTTCGAATCATGCGGAAATTCTGCATATTATGCGGAAGAAGATGCGCCAAGAGAAGGTGCTCGAGCTGATCCGGGCCAAGAGGTTCCGGACGCAGGCCGAGCTCGTCGAGGAGCTGCGCCGGCGAGGCATTCGCGCGACGCAATCCTCGGTCTCGCGCGATCTGGCCCGCCTGGGAGCGGTGAAGCTCAACGGCTACTATACGCTCCCGCGCCTGACGCATCCGGTCGCTGGCGTCTTGGAGATTCTCGACCTCGATACAGCAGGGGATCATCTCATCGTGGTGAAGACCGAGCCGGGACAAGCGTCCCCGGTGGCTTTGAAGATTGACGGCGCGCACTTCCCGGAGGTCGTAGGAACGGTCGCCGGAGACGATACGGTCTTCATCGCCGTGAAGGATCGCGAAGCGCAACGCAAGGCAATCGCGCGCATCACTCAGCTTCTCACATGGCGACAGCCTGCCCGACGGGGAAGGTGAGGGCGACGTCGCCTCCTCGGCGGGGGCTCTCGGGGAGGATGGGGCATATGGCGAAGAGAGAGATTCGAAAGGTCGTGCTCGCGTATTCGGGAGGACTGGATACCTCGGTGATGCTCAAATGGATCAAAGACCGATACGGCTGCGACGTCGTCACCTTCACGGCCGACATCGGCCAGGGAGACGAGCTGGCCGGCCTCGAGGAGAAAGCTCGCGCCACGGGAGCGAGTCGCTGTTACATCGAGGATCTGCGCGAAGAGTTCGTTCGAGAGTTCGTGTTCACAGCGCTCAAGGCCAACGCCGTCTACGAGGGGTTTTACCTGCTCGGGACGAGCCTGGCGCGGCCACTCATTGCGAGGCGGCAGATCGAAATCGCGCGGAAGGAGAAGGCCGATGCCGTCGCGCACGGTGCGACGGGAAAGGGCAATGATCAGGTGCGCTTCGAGCTGACCTATTATGCTCTCGATCCGGACATTCGCGTCATCGCCCCGTGGCGGGAGTGGGAGTTCCGGTCGCGCACCGACCTGATGGAGTATGCGGCGCGACATGGGATCCCCGTGAGCGCCACTCGGGAGAAGCCGTATTCGATTGATCGCAACCTTCTCCACATCAGCTACGAAGGCGGCATCCTGGAGGATCCCTGGCAAGAACCCCCTGAGGACATGTTCCAGTTGACGGTCTCACCGGAACGCGCGCCCGATCGTCCGACGACGCTCGAGATCACCTTCGAGGAAGGCATCCCTGTCGCCGTGAACGGTGAGTACCTGAATCCTGTGGCACTTCTGGAGACGCTCAACGCCATTGGGGGGGAGAACGGCATCGGCCGCGTAGACATGGTGGAGAATCGCTTCGTCGGCATGAAATCGCGAGGGGTCTATGAAACGCCCGGCGGAACGATCCTGCACGTGGCCCACCGCGCCCTGGAATCCATCACGCTCGATCGGGAGCTCGGACGACTGCGCGACGCGCTCATTCCGAAGATCGCCGAGCTGATCTACTACGGATTCTGGTACTCGCCGGAGTTCCAAGCGTTGAAAGCGTTCATTGATCACACGCAGAAGAATGTGACGGGGACGGTGCGCCTGCGTCTGTACAAAGGCAACTGCATCGTGCTCGGGCGCAAATCGCCGTGCTCCCTCTATCGGCCGGAATATGCCACGTTCGAGGCCGATGAGGTCTACGATCACCGGGATGCCACGGGCTTCATCAAACTGAACGCCCTTCGACTTCGTCTGCACGGAATGCGTGAAATGGCCGATATTCCCATCTCGCAATAGGAGGGATGAACGCGTGAGCGAGAACGACGGTGTGTCGGGCGCACTCGTGCGACCTGTTTCTTCCGAGGGAGAGACGTCGGCGATCCGGCTCATGCGCGTGGACAAGATCGGGTCGGCGACGGTGAATCTGCGGATCCCCTCGGTAGTCCCCGTGACGACGCGCTGCGAGGCGCGCGTGGGCAACGTCGTCGTCGTGCGCGTCCTCACGGAGAATGCCGTGTATCATCACCTGGAGCTCCCTACCGGACGGCTCTGCAAGATCAACCGCCATGATGTGATGATCGGCGTCCTCGGAGAGCGGCGGGCGCTCAAGGGCTTTGTCGGAGAGATTCCGCCGACGCTCACTCCCGGGGACCGACTGCATATTCTGAATCTCGGCGGCGTGATCGGTCGGTGCGTGGACCACTATACGGAGCTCGGGGAGGCCATTGAGGTGGAACTGCTCGGCATGGTCGTAGACGAGGACGGAGGACGACCGGAGACGATTTTGAATATCGCGAAGAATGCCCTTCCTCCTCGCGAACACCTGAGATGGTCGCGTCCGCTCGTGCTGGTCGCAGGGACCTGCATGAGTTCGGGAAAGACGCTGGCCGCTGCGCAACTCATCAAGCATTTCACGCACGCCGGATATCGCGTCGCGGCGGCCAAGCTCACGGGCATCGCGTGCCTGCGAGACACCCTGAACATGGCAGATCACGGAGCCGTGAAGACGCTTTCGTTCCTCGATTGCGGGTATCCCTCGACGGTCTCGGTACCCAATCTGCCGGCGATCGCCAAAGCGCTCATCGCCGAATTGAACGAGGTCGATCCGGATGTGATCGTCCTCGAATTGGGCGATGGGATCATCGGTGGGTACAACGTGCATGTGCTCTTCGAGGACGCGGAGCTGATGCGCTTCGCTGCAGCGATCGTCTTCTGCGCGAGCGATTTCGTCGGCGCCTGGGGAGGGATTCGCCTCTTGGAGGCTCGAGGTGTGCCGGTCACCGTCATCTCCGGGGCCGTCACCGATAGCGCCATGGGGCGCGAGTTCATCGAACGCGAGTGGGGGATCCCTGCGGCCAACGCCCTGAGGAACGGGGAGAAGCTCTATCAGCTCGTGGAGGAGAAGGTCCTCGCGTTTCACCGCGCCGAGCCCCGTGGGGGAAGAACCATGGGCTGTGTGGAGGAGCGATGAGGATTCGTGTGGGCATCCTTGGGGGGTCCGGCTACGGAGGCGGCGAGTTGCTGCGGTGGCTCCTCGTTCATCCCAATGTGGAGATCGCGTGGGTGACAGCCCATGAGCACGCCGGGAAGTCCGTCGCCGACGTCCACCCCAACTTGCGCGGATTAGTGGAGCTGCCGCTCCACCCTATGCCCACGGTCGAATCCATCGGCTCGCTCACCGAGGATCTCGAGTGCGTGTTCTTCGCCCTGCCGCATGGACGGAGCATGGAGCTCGTTCCGGGGATCCCCGAGGGCGTGAAGGTCATTGATCTGGCCGGAGATTTCCGACTGAGAGACCCGGCGGCGTTCGAGGCGCATTATGGGAAACCGCATCGCGCACCGGAGCAGCTCGATCGGTTCGTATATGGCCTGACCGAGCTTCGGCGCGCAGAGATCGCCCGGGCTTCGCGCGTCGCCAATCCGGGCTGTTTTGCGACGGCTATTCTCTTGGGCCTTGCTCCGTTGGCCGCTGCGCGACTTCTGGTCGGCCCGGTGATCGCCGATGCGAAGACAGGTTCCTCAGGCGCGGGAGCGAAGCCTCTGGAGACGACGCACCATCCACGGCGCGCCAATAGCTTCTTCGCCTACAAGCCGTTCACCCATCAACATCTGCCGGAGATCGTCCAAGCGCTCACGTCTGTGGCTGAAGACCAATGGTCCGAGCGCCTCGTCCTCCAGGTCCACTCGGCGCCGGTCGTACGGGGAATTTTCGCCTCGCTCTATCTCACGCTCGCGGAGCCGATGACGGCCGAGGAGATCGGCGACCTCTTTCGCCGATTTTATGCCGACGCTCCTTTCATCCGTCTGCTCGGGCCGAACACCTCCCCGGATATCACATGGGTGAAGCACACGAACTTTTGCGACATTGGATGGGCCGTCCGGGGGAGAAGGGCCATTGTCTTCACGGCCATTGACAACTTGGTCAAAGGTGCGGCCGGTCAGGCCGTGCAGAACATGAACCTCATGTTCGGCCTGGATGAGACAACGGGTCTGAAGTGGCCGGGAAGTCACCCGTAAGGAGTCTCGCTATGGCGCTCTCGACACGACAGCGGCCCATGCCGCACGCAACGCTCAAAGGGCGGAGCCTTCTCACCACCGGGGAATTCACGCGGGAGGAGCTCTCCGAGATCCTCGATCTCGCCATCCAGTACAAGACGCTCGGGCACGGCCGCCCCTTGAGGGGGAAATCCATCGCCCTCCTCTTCTTCAACCCCTCGCTTCGGACACGCGCTTCAATGGAGATCGCCATTCACCAGCTCGGAGGGCAGGCTGTTGTCCTCGATGTCGGCAAGGGAGTGTGGACGCTCGAATACCGCGAGGGTATCCGCATGGAGGGAGAGACGAGCGAACACATCAAGGAAGCCGCTCGCGTGCTCTCCCGATACGTGGCGGCCATCGGCGTGCGCGTCTTTCCTGCCCTGCGCGCCTTCGAGGAAGAGCGGCAGGATCCGATCCTGCGCAGCTTCGCGCGATACAGCTCCGTGCCCATCGTCAACATGGAATCGGCGATGTTCCATCCCCTTCAGGCCCTCGCGGACATCATGACGATTCGAGAGACGTTCGGACTCGTGGATCAACGCCGCGTGGTCCTCTGCTGGGCCTATCATCCGAAGCCGTTGCCTATGGCCGTCCCGAATTCGTTCGCTCTGATCGCCGCCCAGTTCGGCATGAATCTGACGATCGCGTGTCCTCCGGAATACGAGCTCGATCCCGAGCTCATGCAGGTGATCCGCGAGCACGCTCGTCGCAACGGTGCCTCCGTACGCATCCTCCACGATCGGCACGAAGCTTGCCGGGGCGCTGAGGTCATTTATGCCAAAAGCTGGGGCAGCCGCCACTACTACGGACGATGGGACGAGGAACGAGTCGTGCGCGAGCGGTATCGGGACTGGATCGTGGATGAGGCCCTCATGCGGCTGACCGCTCGGGGATACTTCATGCACTGCCTCCCCGTGCGGCGGAACGTGGTCGTGAGCGATGCTGTCCTCGACAGCGAACGCTCGCTGGTGGTGGTGCAAGCCGAGAATCGCCTCCATGTTCAGAAGGCGCTGCTCTCCATGCTCCTCTGAGGGGGAATACGCGGACGCGGAGATGTCGCCATGATGACCGATCGTTTGGAGCTTCTGCGCGAAGCGCTCCCCTACATCCAGAAGTTCAAGGGGAAGATCTTCGTCGTGAAGCTGAGTGGCAAGGTCACCGAAGATCCGACGACGCGGCAATCGTTGGCGGAAGAGATTGCTCTCTGCCACCAGGTGGGGATTCACATCATCGTCGTGCACGGCGGAGGGAATCAAGTGACGCACCTCGCCCGACGTCTGGGGGTCGAGCAGAGGATCATCCTCGGGCGACGCGTCACCGATGACGAGACATTAGAGCTCGCGAAGATGATCTTCGCCGGGAAGATCAACACGGAGGTGGCGGCAGCCCTCTATCGGTCGGGCGTTCCGACAGTAGGCCTCACGGGATTCGATGGCCACCTTGTCCGCGCTCGTCGCAGAGAGCCGCAACGCCTCTGGAATCCGACGACGGGGCGCGAGGAGACGGTTGACTATGGCCACGTCGGCGATGTGGAGGCCGTCAACGGCCGACTCTTGCGTCTCCTGATGGAAAACGGATATCTGCCGGTCGTCTGCTGCCTCGCCGCCGATGATCAGGGGAACATCGTCAACATCAACGCGGATACCATCGCTGCTGAGCTGGCGGCCGATCTCGATGCCGAGAAGCTCGTGCTGCTGACGGACGTGGATGGACTCTTCCTCCGGAGAGACGATCCGACGACGAAGCTCTCGCACCTGACGCGCGCGGAATTGGAAGAATTACTCGCGAGCGGATACCTCACGGAGGGAATGTTGCCGAAGGCGGATGCCATCTTGCGCCTGCTCGCGCGCGGACGGACGACAGTGCACATCATCAACGGGTGTCGGCGGAATGCCCTGCTTCAGGAGATCTTCACCGACGCCGGATCAGGAACGATGATCCGCCCGACCTGAGGGGGGATCGCCCGAGCCCACTGCTCCCCTCCCTTCAGGATGAGGCCTCGCTTCCGAGTCGCGGAGACCTTTCCACGCGCTGCCGCGCCTCGCGAAGAGCCGCGCGGACGCGCTCCGGAGCCGTTCCCCCGAGCTCTCGCTTCGAGGCGAGCGCGCGCTCCAACGAGAGCACCTCATACACATCCTCCTCGATCTGAGGAGCAAACCGCCGATATTCCTCCAGGGAGAGCTCGCTCAATCCTTTTCCGACCTCCGCCGCGTAGAGGACGATCCGTCCGACGAGATCATGAGCATGACGAAAGGCCATCCCTTTTCGCACAAGATACTCGGCCAATTCTGTGGCATTCGTGTACGCATCAAGAGCCGCGCGGGTCATCCGCTCCGGATGCAGCTCCACATGGCGAAGCACCGTCGCCGCCGCCCGCACGCACGCGCGCACCGTATCGAGGGCATCGAAGACAGCCTCCTTGTCCTCCTGCATGTCCCTATTATACGCAAGCGGTAACCCTTTCATCACCGTGAGCACGCTCAGGAGATGGCCGAAGACGCGCCCTGTCTTCCCGCGGATGAGCTCCAGAGCATCGGGATTCTTCTTCTGCGGCATGAGCGAGGATCCGGTAGAGACAGCATCTCCGAGCGTGAGGAATCCGAACTCTGAGGTCGCGTAGAGGATGAAGTCCTCGGCCAAGCGGCTGAGGTGCATCTGCAGCAGAGCTGCCGCGAAAAGGACCTCGATCACGAAGTCGCGATCGCTCACGGCATCGAGGCTATTGCCGGACGCGCGCTCGAAACCCAACTCCCGGGCCAACCATTCTCGATCAATGGGAACGCTCGTCCCCGCGAGCGCTCCCGAGCCCAAGGGCAAGACGTTGAGGCGCGCGCGCGCCGCGCTCACCCGTTCCCGATCGCGCTCGAACATCTCGACGTACGCGAGCAGATAATGAGCCCACACAACGGGCTGGGCTCGCTGCAGATGCGTGTACCCGGGCAGGGCGACCCCCGCATATCGTTCGGCGAGATCGAGCACGGCCATCTGCAACTCGCGGAGATCCTCGAGCAGAAGATCGCATTGCTCACGGAGATAGAGCCGAAGGTCCGTGCTCACCTGATCGTTCCGACTTCGCCCCGTGCGGAGCTTATAGGCCACGTCGCCCACCCATTCGGCCAAGCGCGCTTCAACGAACCCGTGAATATCTTCGGCGCGATAGCGATCGAAATATCCGGGATCGCGTTCCGCGCATTCGAGAAGGCGCTCCAGGGCTTCACACACCCGCGCCGCTTCATCTTCGGAGAGAATACCGGCGCGTTGCAAGGCGCGACAATAGGCGATATTTGTGCGAATCTCCGCGCGAAAGAGCCGACGATCAAAAGCGAACGAGGCCGTGAATTGAGCGATCTCCGGATCCAACTCTTCCCGAAACCGTCCGCCCCACAGCTTCTCCATCGCTCCTTCTCCTGCTGACCGACCCCCTCGCTTCGGTGATCGGGGACGACCTTCCCTGGATGCAACGACCGGAGGAGATCGCGCACGTCACAGCGACAGACACCGGCCGCTCCGCCGTGATGTTCCGAAGACGGGATCCCTGTGATCGAGCCGCCGCAGAACGCTCCGTGAACTCACACTCCCTCTCGCGCTCTCGAGGAATGCGACCGTCGAGAGTCACCGAGCCCGGCGACCACGCTGCTTGCGGAAGACCTGCTTGGCGTCAATCACCGTTCCCGCCTGAGCCGCTCGACGCCGCCCCCGGGCACGGTAGGTCCGAGGGCGCAACAAATACCCCAAGCCCCGCTTCTCGAGCTCACAGAAGATGCCCGGCAGGTTCTTATATCCGAGCGTACGCCCGAGCTTCCACGCGCTCACGTCCGGTTGGCTGTTATAGAGCGTGATCGCTCGGATCAACCGCTCGCTCCGGAAATAGCCGAAATGCCGCTTCACGAGCCCGCGCGCCTTCAGCCGGTTCAAATGCCAGTGGACGACCCAGATGGGGACCTCCAACCGCGCGGCGATCTGGCGACGCGTCAGCAGCGGTTCTTCGTCCTGAAGCTCCAGGAGTCGCTTACAGAGCTGGCAGCGCTCGATCCAATGCCCCTCCGGAGGCGTCTTGCGTTCGGCGAGTTTCACCCCGAGCGCCTTCGCCTTCTTCAAAATCTGGTGAACGCGCTGACGCGTTAAGCCGAAAGCGCGCCCGATCTGCTCCAGCGTCGGCGCCTCCGGACTGTTATACATCTCGACGATCTTCTGATCCCGCTCGCTCAAGCGCCGCTCAAGTTTAATGTACTCCTCCGCCACTTTCAACTGCGGGAGCGAGCGTCGCCGCCGCACCTGATCGTAGGTCACCCCGAAGGCGCGAATGGCATTGAGCACCGTCGCCGGAGAGCACCCGAAATGTTTCGCCACCGCTTCGACATCGCGATCGCGGCCGAGCGCGAATTTGACGATCTTCAAATACCGCTCGACCGTCGTCGGCCGACGGGGCAAGTTTAAAGTGATGTCGTGTTGAGCCACCTTGGCGACCATTGTCTTTCCCCTCATTCTAGACTTCACCTCACTTAGATGCGAACCTTCAGCGTAAAGGTTCGCGAGTTCTTGACGCTGGCCTTGTTCCACGGATACACCGTCCGATGCGGGTGTTCGTCTGCCTCTGAACGGGCCGAGGGGCCTCCTCGGTGGGCGACTGGCGCTATATCGCCTCGCCTTCCTTCCAGAAGTGGTTCAGCGGACCATGTCCCTGGCCGATGGAGAACCCGTATCGAATCGCCATTGTCACGTAGTGCTTCGCCTTGCGAATCGCTTCGAGCATGTCGTCGCCTCTGGCCAGATATGCGGCAATCGCGGCCGAATAGGTGCATCCGGTTCCATGTGTATTTCGCGTCCCGATACGCTCCGCCGTGAATTCATAAAACTGCCGCCCGTCATAGAGGATGTCCACGACCTCTGGCCCCGCATCGAGATGTCCCCCCTTGACGAGAACTGCTCGCGGTCCCAGATCGAAGATCTGCTGCGCCGCCTTCTTCATATCTTCGCGCGAGCGAATCGGCCATCCGACAAGAACCTCCGCCTCCGGAATATTCGGCGTCACCACATACGCCAACGGGAGCAACCGCCGCACCAGCGCCTCCTCCGCCTCCGGACGCAGGAGTCGGTCGCCCGATTTAGCCCGCATCACCGGATCCACAACGATCCGCTCGATTCCATGCTCCCGCACCCCTTCGGCCACCGCTTCGATGATCTCCGGGCTGGAGAGCATCCCGGTCTTCACTGCGTCCGCCCCAATGTCGCGCATGACCATGTCCAACTGGAGACGCACGAAATCTGCGGGCAACTCGATCACTCCCGCCACCTGACAGGTATTCTGCGCCGTGATCGCCGTCACCACCGAGAGCCCGTAGACCCGAAGCGCCGTGAAGGTCTTCAGATCCGCTTGAATTCCCGCTCCCCCACCGGAATCCGAGCCCGCAATCGTCAAGGCCCGTGCTATCATGATTCCACACTCGCCGTAAGAACAAGTCTACCCGAAATGGGCCAAAGAGGGAAGTCCAGAAAGGGTCTCTGACGGAGTCGCCCCCAATACGGCTCAGAGGATGAGATAATTCGGCCCCCCGCCTCCCTCCGGGGGCACCCAGGTGATGATCTGATACGGATCCATGATGTCGCACGTCTTGCAATGGACGCAGTTCGACGCATTGATCTGAAGGCGCTTCCCCCCTTCCGGAGTCGCAACCATCTCGTAGACATGAGCCGGACAGAAGCGCTCGCACGGGTTCCCATACTCGATCGGACATCGCGTATGACAGATATCGAAATCGGCGATGCGGAGATGGCACGGCTGGTCCTCTTCGTGAGAGGTCCCGGAATAGTATACATCCGTCAGCTTGTCGAAGGTCACAACGCCATCAGGCCTCCATTCCGAGGGCGGGCATCCCGCATTCCTCCCGCCGGGATATTCGGCCAGCTTCCGCATCCGCGCGTGCCCCGCAATGGCCGGCAGGGGATCTCGCCACCCGCGTCCCCCGGTCAGCATCTGAAGCCCAGCCTGCAGCAGGCCCGACCAAAGCCCCCGTTCCATCGCCTGGTGGAAATTCCGAACCCGATATAACTCCTCGTGCATCCAGCTCGCCCGAATCAACTCTTCATACCGAGCGAGCTGCTGTTCCGAGAAATCGTCCTTTCGCAACGCCTCATAGATCGCCTCGGCCGCAAGCATCCCCGATTTCATCGCGAGATGAATCCCCTTCAATCGCTGCGAGTTCAAAAATCCGGCGCTATCGCCGATCAGGAGCGCCCCGCTNACATACGGCCGGGGAATCGAATAGTATCCCCCCTCAGGCAGAGCTTTCGCCCCATACCGGACGAGCGTGCCCCCTTTCAGGATCCGCGCGATCTCCGGATGCTGCTTGAACTGTTGGAAGAGCCGATGCGGGTCCAGACACGGATCCTCATAGCTCAAGCCTACAACCAACCCNACACTCACGAGCCGATCTGCTCCCGCATAGAGGAATCCTCCGCCNAAGGTCCGGGCGTCTAAGGGGTACCCGAGGGTGTGGATGACCGTCCCCGGTACGATGCGTCCCGGCTCGACCTCCCACAACTCCTTGATCCCCAAGGAGTAGACCTGTGGGTTCCTCCCCTCCTGCAGGCGGAATCGCTCGATGAGGACTTTCGCCAGGGAGCCTCGAACGCCCTCTCCGAGAACGGTCACCTTCGCGCGGATCTCAACGCCCGGCTCATAATTCCCCTTCGGCTTGCCATTCCGATCCACCCCGCGATCGCCTGTTCTCACACCGACGACCGCTCCCTCTTCGATGAGCAATTCGACGCCCGGGAACTCCGGGAAGATATCCACACCCGCCCGTTCGACCAGAGTGGCCAACCATTTCACGAGTTGACCGAGCGAGATGACATAATGCCCATGATTCCGCAGGGGCGGGGGGATGATCGGGACCGCGATCTTTCTATGCGGCGTGAGGAACCATACCCGATCCTCAACGACCGGAGTCGCCAACGGTGCTCCTTGTTCGAGGAAATTCGGGACCAGCTCCCGAAGCGCGCGAGGATCGAGAACGGCGCCCGAGAGAATGTGTGCTCCCACTTCGCGCCCTTTCTCAATCACTGCAATGCTCACCTCAAGGCGCCGTTCCCGGAGGTGTCCCGCCTCAACCTGTTCATTGTGTCGCTGGATCAGATGCGCCAGATGCAAGGCTCCGCTCAAGCTCGCCGGCCCAGCTCCCACAAATAAGACATCGAACTCGATACGCTCCCCCATCGTCTCCCCCTCCTTCGACAAGCGGATTGTGAATTCTACCACACCGGGAGGCGGTCGCGAAAAAACACGCCGCGGAGCGATCGAACATCCACCCGAGGCCCCACGGATCAGCGCCCGGCCACGCGCACCCCCATCGAGGGGGAACGTGAACGCCGCTCGTAGACGTGAAAGGATGAATCGTTCCGTTGGGGACCTGAAGGGCGATCCTCGGCGTTCCCGAACGGGAGCGAGCCGAAACCGCCACAGCGCTCGCCCCCAGTATTCCGACGCCGTGAAGAAAGGCTCGACGCGAGATTCGCTTCGTCATCTCCGGCTCCCGCAGCGAGAGAGATCGTTTCACCGCTGCCCCAGATCGTAGAACCGCCATGAGGCGCGAAAATCTCGAGTGAGGGGCTGGCCGGTGAGAATGGCGCGCACCATCTCGACGGGAATGCGCCCCTCTCGGAGAATGGCATCGTGAAAAGCACGAGCGGTCATCTTGCCAGATTCCACGAGTTCTCGATAAAGGGCGCGAAATTGCAATCCGCCGAGCAGATACGCCGCCTGATAGAGTGGCCCGTAAGCTCCCCCGAAGGATCGGCGCACTTCGGCTTCGGCATTGGCGCGTTCATGCCCCACGCGCTCGACCAAATACGCGATGCATTCCTCCGGGGTCATCTCTCCCAGATGAAACTTGAGCGAGAAGATGATCCGAGCGCACCGATGCATGCGCCAAAAGAGCGCTCCGATGCGATCCTCCGGCGATTTGTGAAATCCTAAGTCCCACAGCAGCAACTCCCAGTAGAGCGCCCACCCCTCGCCCCAGAACGGNGTGCTGAAGAGATTGCGATAGGGCTTATAGGTTGGCTGCCTCATGGCTGAGCGCATGGAAGCGGCAGTTCAGCTCGCTGTAGCGCCCAGCATTGACCGTTAGTCGTTCCATTTTCGAGTTCGTCCAGTGTCTGTGGTGGGATGGATTACGCCGTATACTGCGCGAGGAGTCCTTCCAAGGCAGCTCGTGCGGCGACGTGCCAAAACGACTCGTACGAAGGAATGGGGCGGACGAAGACGCTGACTTGAGGAATGACCGAAAGCTATCCCTCTCGCTCAAGCGGGGCGATCGCTTCGAGGAGGGGCGTGCGGCTCATGCCGAGGGTATGGGCGATCGCAGAGTGATGTCCAGGCTATCGCCGGGCCGTGCATCGCCTTTGAGGAGTAGCTAGGAAGAGACAGGCCTGATCTCGCTTGCGTACTCGGCCAAGCTCGACGCTCGACTGGCGATGAGAGGCTTCCACAGTCCCTCCCAGTGTTTCTCACACACTTACTTAGACATCCGGTCGAGGAAAAAGAACTCCGAGCGGGCACGCGATCGCGTGCCGGCTAGGGATTGCGAGGGATTCAGAGGATATGCCCAGACGGCAGTCCGAGAATGGTACGACCATAGGCGCTCAGAGCATCCTCGAACATCTGAGCCGGATGGGCGGCAAAGGTCATGATATCGCGAAGCAGGCGCTCTGCCGGATGACTCTTGTAAACGGCCATGCCGCCCATGAAGTTGAACGCCTCATAGGCGACGAGTGTCGATTCGCGGATGACTTGGGCTCGCCAGGCGAACATCTGGGAGCGCTCCTGCTCGGAAATCGGGTTTTCACCTCGCTCGATTAGTTCCTCGAGCTTGCGGAAATAGCGGTCGACCAGCGTGTCGACCATGTCCAGCCGGCTGTACAAGTTACCCAGCAAGCGGTGGCTCCGGCCTTGCTCGCGTTCCACGACGCCGCCTTGAATAACGCGGATCCGTCGTTCAGTATACTCGCGCAGGAGATCGACCATCCGGCGAGCGGCCGTCGCGATGATCGGCGCAAAGCCAGCAACGAAGAGGGGTATGAAGGGAACGCGGAAGAGCGGATCCCCGCGGTCGACTAATTCAGGGTGCGTGCGCGGATCGATCATGAACCAGAGGAAGGGAAGGATGAACTCGTCAGGTACGAAGACGCCGTCGGCTCGCACGCCGTGACTGGCCGTAGCCCGAAGGCCGAGCGCGTCCCAATCTCGAACGATCTCGACATCCCGAGTGCGAACGACTGCGAAGACCGGCCCGGGCTCAGACCAGCCGGGCAACTGAGCCAGCGCACCGAGTCCGATCCATTCGGCATAGATCGCGCCGCTTCCAAACTTCCACTCGCCAAAGAGGCGCCAACCAGTTCCATCGCGTTCGAGGCGCCCTTGCGCTGCGAAAATATCGGCGATGAGCTTGTCCTCGCTCAGGATCAGATCGGCAGCCTCTTTTCGCATGTAGGCAACCCAGATCGGGTGAATCGCCCAGAAATAACAGAGCCAGGCTGCCGACATGTTGTAGTACGCGACCGTGCGCAGGACCTGCTCATAGGTCCGCATCGACACCATGCCACCATACCGGCGTGGCAACAGCATATGGTGGAATCCAGCGTCGACCATCGTCCGAATGACCTCTTGGGAGAACTCGGCGTTCCGCTCGGCCTTTTCGATTTCCGCGAGGGCGAGCTGGCCGACGCGAGCTGCGTCCTCGATCAGCTTGTGTTCGGCTTCCGGAGTCCAGCGGTACAGATACTCCTGTCCGGTGATGGCGGGCATATGTCTCTCCTCCTTTCTGCATTAGACTCGGACGGGACTGGCGTGCCCCTTGACAAAGGCACGGATGTCATCCCGCATCGATTCCCAGCGCTCCAGCTGGACCCAGTGTCCGCAGCGATCGTAGACCTTGAGTTCAGCGTGCTTGAGATGCTGCAGCAGCCAAATACTGCTCTCCAGGGAGACGATCCGATCGAATCGGCCATGGAGAATCAGGATCGGCTGTTCGATCCATCCGAGCAGCGTTGGCGGCAAGGGGACGGGCCCTTCTCCCATCATCGCTTCAAACGCTTCCATGGCTTCCGGGCGAGTAGCCAAGGCGAAGCGCTGAGCAACGAGCTGGTCGAGGTCCGGAATGGATCCGTCGCTATAGACGAACGATCGGAAGACTTGCTTGAGCCGCGCTGGGCGGGGATCGCTGTTGAAGGCACGCATGAGGGCGAGTTCTGGACTAGGCGTGAGAACACCACCGGCCGGACCCATCAGGAGGGAGGGGCCGAAGCGGTCGGGGGCCTCGATCAAAAGCTGCAACGTCAGGTAGCCTCCCATGGAGTTGCCGACGAGGTGGGCATGACTGATCTGTAGGGCATCGAGAAGCGCCAGGACTTGCTCAACGCGGAGCCCCATCCAGGCTGCCCAGCCGCGTGGCCAAGGGCGAGGGGGTAGCGAGGTCTCGCCAAACCCGACGAGGTCGGGTGCGATGACATAGAAGTCCTGCGCGAGATCTGGGAGGACCCGCTGCCAATTGGCAGCCGCTGAGGCACCAGGGCCGCCCCCGTGCAAGAGTACCAGCGCGGGATCCTTGGGATCTCCCGCAATCCAAGTATGCGTCTCCAAGCTTCCCGTCCTGATGCGTTCTTCTCTAATAGCCATCGTCACTTCCTCCCCCATGGCCTTCCCGACCCGCAAGCCGCGCCCTTACCACTTGGACAGCAAGACTGCGAGTCGTGCTTGTCTCACGCTTCGCTCCTTTCGTCGAACTGGTTGCGCTGAACAGTGCAAAACTCGCCACCGAAGAAGACAAGGGGCTCACGCTCCCAGTAGTCCAGCCAGCGCACCCGCCCCAGTACCAGTGTATGGTCCCCCGCTGGCACCCGTTCCCACACATCGCAGACTATCTGCGCAACTGCTCCTTCCAAAAGCGGCACCTCCTCCCGCCAGACGAACTCCGGCTCGTACCCCGCTTGCGGCTTGCCCGCGAAGTGCCGCGCCGCCTTCTCCTGATCGCAAGCCAGCACGCTGACGCCGTAGCGCGTGGCCTCGGCCAGATAACCGTGCATACGGGCCCGCCGATCGATCGAGACCAGGACGAGCGGAGGATCGAGCGAGACGGAGAGGAAGGCGTTGGCTGTCATCCCATGCGCCCCTTCCTGACGCGCCACCGTGATGACCGTCACTCCGGTCGCGAATCGGCCCAGCGTCCGCCGGAAGTGCCGAGGATCGATCACCGGGGCTTGCTCTGTCATCTCAGCGCCTTCCTCTCTGTCTCATCGACGTCTCGACTGACGATCTCCACCCTCCCGCTGCTCGATAAAGGGGCGATGCACCAGATGGTGTCCCCAGAAACTTCCAGAGCGGTATGTCGTCACCTGCCAGTGCGTATCATCCACCACGCGCCCTCCCCATCCGTACTCGATGTAGAACCCCGAGGGCGTCTGCATGTAGAAGGAAATCATGTGATCATTGGTGTGCTTCCCCAAGCTCATCCCAATGGGGATCTCTCTCCGCTGACAGATGTCGTACGCCCGCCCCACATCATCCAGCGACNCCAACTCCACCATGATATGATGCAACCGCTTGGGGAAGGGGAATCGCCCCAAAGCGATCGAGTGATGCCGCCCATTGCAATGCAGGAAGATCAGCAAACCCTCTTCCGGAGGAAGCTGAAGCTGCTGGCTGATATCAATGTAATCGCTGACGCGGAACCCCAACAGCTCACAATAGAAGGCACGCGTGCGCTCAGGATCCTGGCTCNGCANAACAACGTGCCCCATCCCCAAAGGCCCCGTTCGAAATCCCTGAATCGGACGGCNGGGCATGAACGGCTCCTCCGCAATCAAAGGCCCGCAAAAGATCTCGCTCGGATGACCATCCGGATCCTCAAACTTATACAACGCCGCCACCTTCCGACTCTCCACCTCCGCCGATGTCCCCCGACTCACCTTCACGCCCGCCCCCTCCAACCTCCGCCTCACCTCCTCCAAGGCTGACTCCGTGGCCACCTGCCACCCCACATAGGCCAGATCATCCTGCTCCCCCGGATGCAGCACAATCCGATGGTGATACTCGTCCATGCGCACGTAGAGCGTCCCATCCTCACCCCGCTCCATCACCTGCATACCTAAGACCTCCCGAACAAAACCCTCCCACCGAGAGAGGTCGCTCACGTAAACCCCTACATACCCCAGCTGCGTTACTCCCATAGTGTCCTCCTCCTGAGTAATATCCCGGCTCAGCGGCCGAGGAAAAGAGCTACTACCTCGCAGAATTCCTCCGGATATTCGATCATAGCCCAATGCCCACAGTTGGGGATGAGGTAAAGGCGAGCATTCTCCAACAATTCCCACATCCGATAGGCCATCGAAGGCGGAATGACCTTGTCCTCTCTCCCATTGACAATCAACACGGGATGCCTCACCTTCCGAATCTCTTCCTCCGGATAAAAGAGCCCATGCTCGGCCACCCACCGAGTGATAGCGCGATAGGCCTCTATCGCCCCCGGTTGTTGCATGAGCTGATACCGATACTCGATCATCTCCTCATCAATGGGAAATCCCTCATGCGTCAACACCTGCACCAACTTCCGAAAATACTCCCGCGTCGGCTCCGCTCCTAAAATCACTCGGATCGACTCACTCATCTCAAAGCGCAGTCCAGCACTTCCCATCAAGACCGCTTTCCCCACCAGCTCTGGCCTCCTCATGCAGACCCCCAACACCGTCGCTCCCCCCATGGAATTCCCTACAAGATGAACCTTCCCTACTCCCAATGCCTCCAAGAAAGCAATGATATGCTCGACCCGTGCTGACTGACTATACTCAAACCGAGAGGGATCCGGTTTCTCCGTCTTCCCAAATCCCACCATGTCCACGGCCACAACGCGAAACTTCTGAGCTAAGCGCGGAATGCACCCCTTCCAATTCCCCCATGCATCCGCCCCCGCTCCCCCACCGTGAACCAACACGACGGTTTCTCCCTGGCCTGCTTCATAATAATACGTGTGGATTCCGCCCGCGGTGATATACTTCCCTTCCATAGTCTTCTCCTTTCTTTTCTTTCAGAAATGGATCCGCAGTGCGATTTGGACTTGGCGAGCGGGTCCGGTCAGAGCCGGGGCCCCGAAACTCGCCAGAGGACCTCGCCGCCCATCCCGATACCGCTGCGGCACCGGCCCCACAAAATCCGCCGCCCCATAGACCGTGTCCACATCGCTCACATTCACCCGATTGAAGAGGTTGAAGAACTCAATCAGAGGCTCCACCACCACCCGCTCCGTCACCCCCACCCGCCGGGACACCCGCACATCCACCTGCGCAAACCGATCCCCCCGGTACGTGTTCCGCCCAATGCTCCCCACACGATCCGGCCCCCACTCCAAATCCCCATTCACGTC